>Ga0066652_100000558_pt1 | contig 18102 bp, 16 predicted proteins | sample GraSoiAngelo_101_FD_71413 | JGI IMG/M metagenome (GOLD analysis project Ga0066652, IMG submission 71413) | Grasslands soil microbial communities from the Angelo Coastal Reserve, California, USA - 14_0903_02_30cm | ecosystem: Environmental > Terrestrial > Soil > Grasslands | place: USA... | reverse complement strand
CCGGCGACAGTCACGAGCAACCACGGAAAACGATAACGAAAAACGCGCCACGGAGAGGCATCGCGGACTTGCGCAAGATGAAAGCCGAGCGCCTCAAAAAAATCCTCTCGCACACCGTCGCGTTCGGGCTCTTCGGTCTCGAGAACGCTTTCCATGAAAACATCCGTGTCCACAATTCCAATCACGCGACGCTCCGCATCCACCACCGGAAACGCCAGGAACTTGTAGAGCACGAAAAACTCACACGCTTCTAACACGGTCGCCTCTGCGGGCAACGCGATCACGCGCGGGACCATAATTTCACGCAACCGAGTAGCCGGCGCAGCCGTGAGCAAACGGCGCGTGGGAACAACGCCAACCAGTCGTTTCCTCTCGTCAATCGCGTAAAAATAAATGACCCGCTCGCCGACACCCTCCCGCCGGATGGCTTCGAGCGCTTTCTCGACGATTGCATCCGCTTCGAGCAACGGAAAATCTCTGCGCGCGTAATCCAACGCTGGCGCGTTGAAATCGACCGCACCGGAAAATTTCATGGTCGTGCTTCGCGCACTTTGTGCACAATGCCTTTGTTGCGCAGGACCTCTTCCGCTTCGCTGAAGTAATCGCGCACATCGGCCTGCGCGCGAATCCAATCAAGGTAGCATCCGATCCCGGTCGCAAGATCGACCTGCGGCTCATAACCGGCTGCCCGGATGCGCGTGGTGTCGCTCGTGAGATGACGAATCTCGCCTGGGCGAAATTCGCCCTTGGCCTCCGGCGCAATGTGAATGCCGAGTGCTTCCGAAACGTGTTCGGCGATTTCGCGGATCGCCACGCCGTGCCCGCTGCCAACATTCACCGCTAATCCATCGAGCTTGTCCGTCTCGGCCGCGAGCAAATTCGCGCGTGCGATGTCTTCCACGAAGGAAAAGTCGCGCGTTTGCTCGCCGTCTTCATAAAGGACCGGCGGCAGATTGTTCAGCAAGCGCGTGCAAAAGATTGCGATCACGCCGGTGTAAGGATTGAAGATCGATTGCCTTGGTCCGTACGTACAGGAATAGCGAAGCGCGGTCGTGGGAACGCCGACCTGTTTTCCCCAAAGAAGCACCAGTCTCTCCTGATCGACTTTTGTCAGACCGTAAACGGTTTCCCCACCCACGGGAGCGTTCTCAGGGGTCGGCGCACTTTTCGTGACGTCGTTGCAAATCGGACAATGCACAGACCAATCGCCGGTCCGCAGTTGCTCAATCGGCCGCACATTTGGAAAAACCAACCCGTGTTCCGGACAAATTCCTGCGCCTTCGCTGTAAACAGCCTGCGATGATGCGACAATTATTTTCCGGATTGGCACTCTTTGTTCTCGGATTATTTCCAGCATCTGCGCGGTGCCAAAAGAATTCACGTGCACGTATTTTGCGATCTCGGGCATGTACCCGCCATAAGCAGCTTGATGAAAGACGATGTCGATCTTATCGAGCGCGACGGTAATTGTCTCACAATCGCGCAGGTCGCCTTCAATGAATTCCACGTTGTCCCATATCCACGCCGGCTTTCCGCGCCGGTGCGTTTGCGGCTCCAGATTATCGAGGACTCGGACCTTCCACCCTTCGCGCACGAGCAAATCCGCGATGTGCGAACCTATCAGGCCGGCACCCCCTGTGACGAGCGCGCATTTTGTCATGCCTCTGTTGTAGAGGCGCTCGCTGCGGCGAGCAAATCTGGTTCACCTGTGACTGAGAACTCCGAAAGGATTGGTAGACGAGCAGCCGCCGCTACGCGGGCCAGATTCTATCGCAGCCTTCGCGCGCGATGATCTCATTCAAGAACTTACACGTCTCCGGCGCGATCTCATCGCGTGAATTTCTGCCGAGCAATTCGTTGCACAAGCGTCGCAATGCCGCGGGATCGTCAACATCATAGCACTTGGGCAACAACCCCACTTCAAGACTGGTTCCTCTTGCGCGCTCTCGGGTTTGATCGAACACGCGTTCTGTACTCCAGTCGATTCGTTCGAAGATCTCGCGATGCGGTTTTTTGAGGCCGATCAGATAGTAGCCGCCGTCGTCGGAAGGGCCGAGTACGACTCGATCACCTGGCGAATACAAAAACTGGACCGCTTGCACAAAGATCTCCGGCCGAACTGTCGGACTATCTGAATCGATCAAACAAACCGAGTTAAAACCACACTTAAATAAATCTTCGGCTGCGAACAAAAGGCGCTCGCCAAAACTTTCACCACGTTGCGGAATCAAGACGAAGTGCGGCCGCAGAATGTCCGCGTAAGCTTCTTCCGCACCCCTTGGCGTGTAAACTGCAACGCCACATGCATTCTTCCCGGCCGCCTTTCCCTTCCGAATTGCGGTAGAAATCGCACTGGCCGTGTCACGCAGAAAACAGATATTGAGTGCCGCGGCCTCCTCCGCAGTGAGTGGCGGGATAAGGCGCGTTTTCACTTCTCCGGCCCGCGGCGCTTTGGTCATCACTCCTAGCGCACAGAAACCGCGTGCGCTTTCGGTCGGTGTGCTTGGATCAAGAACGCGATGAATGGCGTTCATGCAATCGGACTATTTTAGTCGCTATCCCTTTTCGCAAAGAGCGTATTGATAGCGTCCATCCTGCCAGATCTTGATTCGCTTACATGGTTGCGTCGGGAAGAGGTTCTCAAATGCGCGTGCGGAGAACACGGTCGCCTTATGCGGCTCGCGATACCCATTTCTGAACCGTATCAATCCAGCGAGCAGCCACATGGCAGATAACGGAATCGAAGCCCAAAACACATGGCGCGGCTCCGCAATAAAACAGCGACCGCCCGGTTTCAGCACACGATACATTTCTGCGATGGCCCGATTTGGCTCAGGCAAAACGGTGAACAGCCGCGAAGCTATCAAGATGTCAAACTCTGCATCGGCACAGGAAAGCTGCAGCGCATTGATGCGTTTAAATGAACAATTAGTCAGACCCAAGGCGTCCGCGCGTTCCCGGGCCCATTGCAATTGGCTCTCGGAGCGATCGGCTCCGGTTACGGAAATATCTCGGAACCGTTCCGCCAATCGGCACGAGTAAAAGCCTGGCCCACAACCAAGCTCAATTAATTTCGTCCCCGGCGCAGGCTGCCTACTTGGCCAAAGCGCCGTGATTATGCGCTCGGTGTCATCCCGGAAAAGGTGCTCGCGGCAAAATGCATATACCCAGGCGACATGTTCGAAGAGACTGTCGCGACAGAAATCATCATTGTTGTGTTTCGTGGGGATTGTAGTTGCCGGCGTTTCAATCGGAGCATGAGTAGGAGCTATGGCGTCCGGCCGCATTTTTATTTGCGTTTCAATAACACATTCGGTTCTCGTTTTGCTTTCCCGCGTGAAAACTTTTCCACAGCAAAGAATGATGATTGGGAAATTAATTTACTATCTTTCTTATTCTTCTTCGCGCGAATAACCCGGTTGCACACATCTGTGCTCCCTCGCGATTCGCACCAACGGCGAGTTGTTGATAACATCTGCACCCCGCTCCGATAAACCCCTGGGTCCTAAAGAAGACGAGACTTGTACAAACTTATTCGAACTTGTTGGCTTCTTGCTGCGCCATCATTTAACAAAGGGAAAATGCCTTTTCGAAATCGCAGCGTCACGACGACAACTGCTCTGGTTTTCGCAACCTTGTTTTCTGTCGCGAACGCCGGAGAGAAAACTTCGCTCTGGAAAATTCAGGAAACTCTTGCTGCGAAAACCTATGTCGATCTTACTCATGAATTCGAGCCCGGAATCCCGCACTGGCCCGGTTTTCCCGACGAAGGGCGGAAGACGATTTACTGGTATGATAAGCGTCCGGACACGATGGGCAGTGGCTTTTTTTCCGAGGTCTTCACGCACGTTGGCCAGTGGGGAACGCATGTCGACCCCCCCCGCTCATTTCATCAAAGGACTACGCACGGTGGATCAAATCGGTCTTAAGGAAATGGTTCTCCGCCTTGTTGTTGTCGATGTACACGATGATGTCGCGAAAAATCCAGATTACACGTTGTCGATCGCGCGCCTGAAAAAGTGGGAAAGAGAGCATGGGGAAATTCCGGCGGGCGCTTTTGTCGCCATGCGCACCGATTGGTCAAAGCGTTGGCCTGACGCGGTGAAAATGGAAAACAAAGACGCGAGCGGTGTTGCGCATTATCCCGGATGGAGTCTGCCCGCGCTGAAATATCTCTATGAGGAACGCAAGATCGCAGCGTCGGGTCACGAAACTACGGATACCGATCCTGGAATCGCCACAACAAAGAACGATTACTCGCTCGAAACTTACGTCCTGAGCACGAACCATTATCAGATCGAGTTGCTCACTAATCTCGATCAAGTCCCCGAATCCGGCGCCATCGCCGTGGTCAGTTTTCCAAAACCAAAAGGCGGCTCAGGATTCCCTGCGCGGGTGTTTGCAATTCTGCCCTAGTTTGACGCACCCGCTGCACGACATTAATCGCATCTCCTGTGGAGTTGCTTAATGAACTAGAAAATCGCGTCGTCTGCGGTGACGGGGCGATGGGGACGGTGCTGTTCAATTGCGGTTTGCCGGTCGAAAATGTTGAACGCCATGCTGGCACAGGCTTTTCGAGTTTAGAATCGAGCTTTCATAGTCGAAAATCTGCTCGGTTAGTTTGACCGAAAGTCGCGGCACGAACGAAGATAACCTTGAATCATGCATATCACGGACATCATGCGGGGGGATTCTCCCACGTTTTCGTTCGAGTTCTTTCCTCCGAAAACGCCGGCGACTGCCGAGATTCTCTACCAAACGATTCGCGATCTTGAATCGTACATGCCCAACTTTGTTAGCGTCACCTACGGTGCCGGTGGTTCAACGCGAGATCTAACCCACGACCTTGTCGAGCGCATTCAACATACAACAAAACTGGACCCGATCCCTCACCTGACGTGCATCTGCCACAACGAAGATGAGATCGAAGCGATTCTACTTCGATATGCCAGGTCGGCGATCGGAAATATCCTCGCGCTGGGGGGCGATCGGCCGCGCGATATTCCCTACGATAAATCGCGCGATTCGTTTCAACATGCGATCGATCTGGTTAAGTTCATTCGCCGATTTAACGAATCCGGCGCGCATCCAGATCGCCGCGGTTTCGGGATCGGCGTGGCCGGTTTCCCCGAAGGACATCCCGCGACGCCGAATCGGTTGGTTGAAATGGATCATCTCAAAGCGAAAGTTGACGCCGGAGCCGACTACATCGTCACGCAACTATTTTTCGATAATCGCGACTTTCTCGATTTCCGCGAACGTTGTGCGCTCGCCGACATTCATATCCCCATTATCGCGGGCATCATGCCTGTTACCTCCATGAGCGGATTCAAACGCATCGCGGAGCTGGCCGGGGGCGCACGCTTCCCAGCCAAGCTTCTGCGTGCTCTTCAACGATGCGAAAACGATCCCGAAATGGTCAGGCGAGTCGGCGTTCACTTCGCCTTGGAGCAATGTCACGATCTTTTGGATAACAAGGTGGCCGGCATTCACTTTTACACGCTCAATCGCTCCGACGCTACGCGGGTAATTTTTGACAGTCTCGGCATTCTACGCCGGCGGAGCGCACAGGCCCCTGCGGTTCAGTCGAGCCACGAGGTTCGCAAGCGGCGTGCAAGTTGAGCGACCGCAGGGAAGCCACTCGCCGAGAAGATTACCGCTCGGACATTTTCCCGGCGTTCTACCGGATTAGGCCATTTCTCCACTACGAGGCGACGACGGAGCTGGCGAAATTTGCGCGAAGTCTCTGAAGCGCGCAAAGTCTGGGGATGTTCAAGGGCCGGCGCGCTCTCTATCTTCAGCTTTCAGCTTTTGTAGTAGCGATCGGGCTATTATTGTTGCTTTCGCGTTTCTTTCCGATTGTCGATCTTATCGCGGAGATACAAAAGCGGGTGCTGAATTTAGGGCCTTGGAGCGCACTCCTTTTTCCGCTGCTTTTTGCCGTTTGCAATATTCTCCTTTTGCCCGGCGGGATTTTGAGCGTGGGGGGCGGCTTTTTCTTTGGACTGTGGTGGGGGTTTGTCATCGTGCTCGCCGGCAACAGCATCGGTGCGGCGATCTCTTTTGCACTCAGCCGATGGCTCGGTCGGCGATGGTTTCGTCGAAGGCTTTCCGGAGAGCCGATGCTCAGAATCCTGGAACCGGCGGTACAGCGGGAAGGATGGAAGATCATTTTTTTGAGCCAACTTCATCCCTTTTTCCCAACGAGCCTGCTAAACTATCTTTACGGCCTAACCAGAATTCCATTCCGCGTCTACATGGTTTGGGCTTCCATCGGGCGAGCACCTGGGCTCTTCGTGTATGTTTATCTCGGGACGCTCGGTCAATTTGGCCTGAACGTGGTGCGCGGTAAAACCCATCCCCGGACGATTGAGTACTGGACTTGGGGCGGTGCATTCATTACGACAGTGCTTCTGTTTATCCTGCTGAGCCGGACCGCCTTGCGTGTAGTACAAGACTCCCGGCGGCATCACAGTTCTAAAGAGAGGAGCATTAGCATAGCCAGCCACAGCCGAAATATGACATCATAAGTGGCATATGACAAGCTGGTTATATCGAACGTATTTAATGGAAGGACTACTAAGCGCACGTCGTGCGGAGTTGCTGCCCCTTCATCGAAAAAGGAGGGCAAAGCGCACAGGAATGAGGTTTAAGAAATGTTTGAGCTACCGATCGAATACGATGTTCTAGTCGTTGGCAGCGGTCACGCCGGGATCGAAGCTGCATTGGCAGCGGCCCGCCTTGGATGCCGAACAGCAATGTTGACGCAAAATTTGGACACTATTGGCCAAATGTCATGCAATCCTGCAATCGGCGGCTTGGCTAAGGGGCATATTGTTCGTGAGATTGATGCGTTGGGCGGTGCGATGGGACTAAACGCCGACGCTACTGGGATCCAGTTTCGGATGCTCAACAAGACAAAAGGTCCATCGGTCCGGGCTCCGCGGGTACAATGTGACAAAAAAGCCTACCAATTTCGGATGAAGGCCATTTTGGAGCAAGCCGAAAACGTTGATCTCAAGCAAGCGACAGTTGCAAATCTTCTTGTTGAAGAAGGAAGAGTGTTGGGTATCGAGACGGACTTGGGACTGAGGATTCTCGCACGGAGCGTTGTGATTACCTCGGGGACTTTTCTGCGTGGGCTTCTCCATGTCGGAGAGCGCAGCAAACCTGGGGGACGCATGGCTGACGCGAATTCAGGACTGAGCGATAGCCTTCGGCAACTTGGATTCATAGTGGGACGATTCAAGACAGGGACGCCGTGCCGAATCAATGGACGGTCGATCGATTTCTCGCGGTGTGAAGTACAACTCGGGGATGAGCCACCGCCACGATTTGCATTTAACGTCGGTCCCAGAGGGTTCAGGAACGAGATATTTACTCTAAATTTTGATCATCGTGGTGAGTTCCACGTGGAACAAATGCCGTGCTGGATCACGCATACAACTCGACACACGCACGACGTTATAAAAGACAATCTCCATCGGTCCCCGCTTTATTCCGGCCGAATAAAGGGAACTGGGCCACGATATTGCCCTTCTATCGAGGATAAGGTCGTAAAATTTTCGGATAAACTTTCTCACCAGGTTTTTTTAGAGCCAGAAGGCCGCCATACGGAAGAATACTATGTAAACGGAATTTCGACCAGTCTACCGTATGAAGTCCAGTTGGCATTTCTGCATTCAATTCCGGGTTTAGAACGAGCCGAAATTATGCGGCCTGGGTATGCAGTGGAATATGATTATTTTCCTCCTACGCAGCTTTTTCCCACGCTGGAGACCAGATTAATCAGCGGGCTTTATTTTGCAGGGCAGGTGAATGGAACCTCGGGCTACGAAGAGGCTGCCGCCCAAGGCTTAATCGCCGGTGCTAACGCTGCTTCAAAAATTCAGGATCGACCCCCGTTGTTATTGGATAGGAGTGAAGCCTATATCGGAGTTCTCATCGACGACCTCGTCACGAAAGGGACTGAAGAGCCGTATCGGATGTTTACCAGCCGGGCCGAAGACCGCTTGTTTCTTCGCCAGGACAATGCCGATCAAAGGTTGACAGAACGCGCATTTGATACCGGGCTCATCTCTAACGAGCGTTGGATTCAGTTTCAGCAGAAAATGGAGATTCTTAGCCAAGCTCGACAAATGGTAATGAAGGCCAAGCTCGCTGGCACTCCCGTTTCCCAATTGCTGAAGAGACCCGATTTTGGTATTAACGATCTGCCTAACGAGATTCAGACGCTGGCACCGGCCGAAATCTGGGAGTTACTTGAGACGGAACTGAAGTATGAAGGATATGCCGCACGACAGGCTGGACAAAATCGAGAGATTGCCGGCCGGAGTTCGCAGCGCATTCCCGACGGATTGGACTACGGAAAAATAGCGGGTCTGCGCTCTGAGACGCGACAAAAGCTAGCCGCCGTCCGACCGGTCTCGTTGGGTCAAGCGGGCCGCATCAGCGGGATAACCCCGGCGGACATTGCAATTATATCTATTTGGCTGACTAAGAGTAGGTTACAAAGCGATAACTGTGCTGGTATTGCGCCAAAGTTCGCTGGCAAGATAATCGAGGCCATCGATTGATTTCCGCGCTCATAATTGTCACTATTGCGTCCGTGAGTTACTTGCTCGGGTCGATTCCAGCCGGCTATCTCGCCGGGCGTATGGCGGGGATAGACATTCGGAATGTCGGCAGCGGCAATATCGGCGCGACAAATGTAACCCGCATGCTGGGAAGGCGTTACGGATACACTGTGTTTATGGTAGACTTTTTGAAAGGCCTGCTCGCGGTCGGTATCTCGATTTTTCTGGCGAAATACGCGGAGTTGAGATCAACCTCTGCCGAGCTAGTTGGAATTGTTGCGGCTGTTTTTTGTGTGATCGGGCATGCTTTTCCGGTCTGGCTAGGATTTAAGGGAGGTAAAGGGGTCGCGACCTCGGCTGGGGTACTTTTTGGGCTGATGCCTTTAGCGGCACTAATCGGCGCAGTGGTCTGGATATTCATGTTCGAGACGACACGCTATGTTTCAGTTGCGTCGATCACGGCTGCAATCGCTTTGCCGGTCGCCGTGCTCGTCATAACGTATGCAAGGCAAACGAGCGGGTGGATGCCATTCTACCTCTGCCTTTGCCTGGCGGCCGTTGTTATTTTCCGTCACCGCTCAAATTTTTCTCGTCTAATGCGCGGCACCGAACCACGGTTCAAGCGGAAGTGAAGATCGACAAGACGGCCATCCTCGGAGCGGGAAGCTGGGGAACAGCTTTGGCGTGGTTGTGGGGAAAAGACGGGCGCCAAATTTCGCTTTGGGGTAACAACCCTGAGCGCGTCGAGCGCATGCAAGAAACGCGTGAGAACAGCGACTATCTTCCAACACTCAAAATACCCAATTCAGTAAATATTACGCACGAATTACACGACTGCGCTGATGCGGACCTAATCGTTTTTGTCACGCCATCGACCGCATTGCGCGGAATTGTGATGCGTTTGCAAGGAGTGGTCGGCAGCGCGCAAGCAGTATTGCTTAGTTGCACAAAAGGGATCGAGCATGGCACGGGGATGCGGATGACCCAGATCCTTGGCGAAATCTTTCCTAAGCATAGACTTGCGGTGTTGTCGGGACCAAACCTTGCGGCGGAAGTCGTGCGCAACCTTCCTACCGCGACGGTAATAGGCTGCCGAGATCCTGAATGCGCCGCAAATCTGCAAACTTTTCTCGGCAGTTCCCGTTTTCGGATTTACACCAGTGAAGAGATCACCAGTATTGAGCTGGGCGGGGCGTTGAAAAATGTCTTCGCGATCGCAGCTGGGGCAAGTGACGGTCTTGGCTTGGGAGATAATACGAAGGCGGCGTTAGTCACTCGTTCACTTGCCGAGATGATTCGGCTCGGTACGGCGATGGGCGGAAGTTTCAAGACATTCTATGGATTGAGCGGTTCCGGCGACTTAATTGCAACCTGCTTTAGCAAGCACAGCCGTAATCGGCGCGTTGGCGAGCATCTGGGTCGTGGGGAAACGCTGCAACAAATCACTTCCTCGATGCAAATGGTGGCCGAAGGGATTCCCACGACAAAAAGCGCTTACGAATGCGCGCGCAGGCTCAGCGTCAACACGCCGATAATCGATCAAGTTTACTCTTTGCTTTACGAGCGAAAAGCGCCGATCCAGGCGATGCAGGAGCTCCTCGAGCGCGACCAAAAAGCGGAGCAAATTTAAAAGTTCGATAATTTTTGGCACATCTTACTAATCACCGCCGGATATAACGCGTGCTCCGCAATTTGAATTCGAGCATGGAGGCTTTCCGCAGTGTCGTTGGGCAAAATCGCTACTTCGCGCTGCGCGATGATGTCGCCATGATCGATTTTCTCATCGACGTAATGGACCGTGCAACCAGTCACCGTTTCGCCGGCAGCAAGTGCCTGCTTCCAGGCGTCTAGCCCCGGGAATTTGGGTAGAAGTGACGGATGAATGTTCAAGATTCGGCGCCGAAATGCTTCGAGCATCGGCGCTTTGAGGACTCGCATGAAACCGGCGAGAATGACAAGTTCCACGCCGGCATCGCGCAGCATTCGCACGAGTTCGATCTCGGCTTGCGGCTCTAATCGCGTGTGGAATCGGCCGGGCGGCAGGTAGGCGTTGAGAATTGAAAACTCCCCCGCGATGTCAAGAATGGGCGCATCGAATACATCTGAGATCACAACGCGGACTTCGGCCGCTAACGCGCCACTTTTAATGCTCTCAAGGATTGCGCGGCAGTTCGTCCCCTTGCCTGAGCCGAGAATGCCGAGTGGAACCGGTTTCACGTTACGGCCTTTCGGAGTTGTTCCAGCAGCCGGGAGGTCGAATATCCGCGCACAAACGGTAGGATACGAGTCTCCGCCCCGATGTCCTTAAGCAGCGTCTGCTCCTCGGCATTCAATGTGTCCGAAGTGTAATCGCCGCCCTTCGCATAAATCGCCGGCAAGGTTGCGCGGATGAATTGAGTCGCGCGCAATTCGGGAAAAATCGCGACGAAATCGACGCATTCCAGCGCGGCCAGCACCTCTGCGCGATCGCGTTCGTTGTTAATCGGACGCCCAGATCCCTTCAGTTCGCGAACCGAACGATCGCTGTTCAAACCAACTGCCAAAGCATCACCGAGCGCGCGTGCAGCCTGCAAATAGCGCACATGACCTACGTGCAGCAAATCAAAACATCCATTCGTGACGACGAGTTTTTTCCCAGCGGCACGCAATTCCCTTGAATGTTTAGCCAGCTCATCCATATCGAGGATCTTGACGTTCATCGGTTGCTGACAACAAATTCTAGCGCGCGAGGGAGAACTTCAAAAACGGCCGGCTCATTTCCGACCAGTTCACCATCGACATTGAACCACATTCCAGGCCGCGACCCCACTGAGATCTTTTTTGCACGTCGAAAAATAAGCGCATTGTTGGAAAGATGTTTACCCAAAAGCATCTCTGCGGCTAGCAATGCCATTTCCGCTGGCGGCCGCTGGGGGACGAGCACAACATCGAGTAACCCGTCGCTAAAATCAGCATCGGGGGCGATTGGCAGTCCACCGGCGACGAATCGTCCGTTCGCTACGATGACGTTGTAAAGATCGATCACCAATGTTTCCATGTCGTCGAAAATCATCGTGGTATGATATGCGTGCAGTTCCGGGAGAGCTGCTGCAGCGCTGCGCAGGTAAGCGAGAGGCCCCCAAGTGGATTTGATTTCGGGCGTTAATTTCTCATCGACAACTCCACTGAAACCGCCACTGGAGACATTCACGAAATAGCGCGTGCGATCACTCGTTACGCGAACGAGATCGATCGAGACTGTTCGCTTGGCGCGCAATATTTCGATGTTGTCGTCAACGCCTGGAGGCAGTCCAATTGACCGCGCAAAATCATTTGCGGTGCCGAGTGGCACAACTCCCACACAGACGCCGCGCGGGCGGTGCGACGTCGCAATTCCATTAATGACTTCATTCAGCGTGCCATCACCTCCGGCCGCAATAATGTAATCGCCTCCCGCGCAGATCGCCTCCCGCGCGACAGTTTCTGCTTCGCCCGCGGACCGCGTTAAACGCAAGTTCTTCGGATTAAGTTGGCGAAGCTGTTTTAGGAGAACGTCCAAATCCGCAATTGAACCCGCCGTTGGATTGACAATGATGTACGATTTCACGCTTTTGCGCGGGCGCCGCGCGTAGTGAACTTTTACCGGCGACGATTGTTGACGCAATTTCGGTCTCAAAATCGAACTGGACATCGATTAGCTATCTTTCTTTTATCAGCCAAGATTCACTTTTGCCTTTCCCCGATTTGCGCCAGGTTCTGAATCGGAATCGCCATGGTCAGAAAAAATCCCAAACAGCCGACCCGCAAATCGGAGATCGCCGAGGGTTTTCGCATTTCTAATGGACCGATCATAGGCTCCGCTGCGGACATAGAAAGAGAGTCGAGCGAGCTTCCGCGTGTTCAGGGCGCGCCGACGTTATTCGCTATCGCACGCGATCCGAACACCATATTCACCTATTGGAGTGTCGATTGGGCAACCATCTTTGCGAAAACGATGCCGGTGGATCGACAGGTTCATCTTCGCGTGTATCGCGCAGATGGTGTCGAGGAAAAGAGCGCAGCCGTCGAGCCGATGGCTGGTAATTGTTACATCGCAGTTTCGCGGCCAAGCGACTCTTATCATGTCGAGATTGGGTACTATCAACCTGCGGATGTTTGGCATCTAGTAGCGGTATCCGATGAGGTAACGATGCCGCCCGACAAAGTCGCGGAAGTTGCAGATGTCGACCTTGCCACGATTCCGTTTCATCTCAGTTTTCAACGGCTCCTCGATTTGTTTCGAGTATCCAACGGCGATGCCTTGGTCGAAGTCATTTCTCGATTCCAGAAACGCGCGTTGACTGACGAAGCGCGTGAGCTGTTGACCCCTGAAGAGCGAGAAATCCTCCACGCGATGAATCTTTCCTTACTGGAGATCGCGGCGGCCAGGCGAGCGTTTTTGGATCGGGCTGACGATCAGATGTTGCGAAAACGGACAGAGGCCATCCTCGGTTTTGGATCGACCAGTCCGTTGCGAGGATTCGGCGGGCCCAGTTGGGGTTCAGGCGCCGCCTAGATAGGCATTCTCTACTTTTTCATTAGCCAGCAACGCGCCTGAGTGATCGTGCAGCATGATTCGTCCGGTCTCGAGGAGGTACCGTAATGCAAAACTTCCAGCGCGAGATTCGCGTTTTGTTCGAACAGCAAAACGGTGATCCTTAACGACCGATTGGTCTCGACGATTTTTTCAAAAGTCGTTTTCACCAGAATTACCCGGGCGAGGATGAACCATTTGACCCAAGCCCGCGGAAGCTGCAGGTGGAAACCAGCGCATCGTTTAGCGCTTCAAACGCTCGTGGAAGGTTTGGTGTCGGAACTGGGCAGCTGCGCCAGCTTGCTCCGGTGCACGCCGTAGCAGAAATAAAACACCATGCCAATGGCGAACCAGACCAGCAAACGCCGCCAGGTCGGCCATGGCAGCGCGGCCATAAGCGCGAGCGCCGAGAGCGCACCTGCTGGCGCCACAAACCAGACCATCGGCGTGATGAATTTGCGCGGGAGATTCGGTTCGCGCACGCGCAACACGAGAATTCCCACCGAGACAATGACAAAGGCGAGCAGTGTGCCGATCGAGCAGAGGCTGCCTGCCTCGCGCACGTTGAAAACAGCGGAGAAGATCGCGACACCGACGCCAGTTACGATGGACGTCAGCCACGGCGTGCGGAATCGCGGATGCACCCGGCTCACGAAAGGCGGCAGCAGGCCATCCCGCGCCATGCTGTAAAAGACGCGTGATTGGCCGAGCAACATCACCAGGATGACCGAGGATAGACCTGCAATGGCGCCGAGTTTTATCAATCGTCCCATCCAGCCCATCCCCGCGTGGTCCGCTACCACCGCGATCGGGTCCGGGACGTCGAGCCGGCCGTACGGCACAACGCCCGTCGCGATTCCGGACACGAGGATGTAGAGCACGGTGCAAACAAGGAGCGAGCCGATGATGCCGATAGGCATGTCACGTTGCGGATTTTTTGCCTCCTGGGCCGCGGTGCTAACGGCGTCGAACCCTATATAGGCGAAGAAGACAATACCGGCGCCCGTCATGACACCGCTCCAGCCGAAGTGACCGGACTGTCCTGTGTTTACCGGAATGAACGGATGCCAGTTCGCCGAGGTGATCGCATGAAAGGCGCCAAAGATAAATAGCAGTACCACCGCGACCTTCACGAACACGATCAGGATGTTGAAATTCGCCGACTCCTTAATGCCGATGACGAGCAACGTCGTGACCACAAAGATAATGAACACAGCTGGGAGATTGAACATCGTCGTCACCTGGGCCAGGGCCGCCGGGTCGGTTCCGGCGCTCTTGATTTGATCCAGCAGAGATGCGCTGCTCACCACCCAGCCGACTTTTGCTTGCACGAGCGGTGCGAGCGCAGCGGGAATATTAATTAATTCGGTGCCGCGAGCGGCCGACAACATCGGAGGAATGTCGATACCAAAATCGTGCAGGAACGATACGACGTAGCCCGACCAGCCGATTGCCACCGTAATCGCGCCGACCGCATATTCGAGGATTAAGTCCCAGCCGATGATCCACGCGATGAGTTCCCCGAGCGTGGCGTAGCCGTAGGTGTATGCGCTGCCAGCCATCGGCACGAGCGAGGCGAATTCGCTGTAGCACAAGGCGGCGAAGACCGAGGCGACGCCGGCTAGCACAAATGAGAGGACGACGGCCGGCCCGGCATTTTGCGCGGCGACCGTGCCGGTGAGCACGAAGATACCGGTGCCGATGATCGCGCCGACGCCGAGTGCGGTAAGATTCATCGCGCCAAGCGCGCGCTTAAGGCTGTGATCGCTGAGCGCCTCGGCTTGCAGATCCGTCACGCTCTTTCGTCGAAACAAATTCATTGGTTGATTTCTCGGTTTCGCTAAATGGGATGCCGCGTGCAACAAGTCAAGCAAATGTCAGATCGTTGCCGGCCGCGATTTCCTCCAGAGAAAGTAAACCGGGACTCCAGCGAGCACGATGAGCAAGCCGGGCCAGGAAGTTTGCGTGCGGTAAATCACTAGGACTACCAGAATCACCGTGGCCGCCACGATGTAGAATGCTGGCAATAACGGATACCCAAAGGCGCGATAGGGGCGCTCAGCGTCTGGACGCGTGCGGCGCAGCACGAACAAGCCGGCGATCGTCAGCACGTAGAAAATCAGCACGGCAAACACGACGTAGTCGAGCAACATGCCGTAGAGATTGCCGTACTGCTCGGCTCCGGAGGCATCGAGCAACGGTGCGTTCGTGACTGGATCACGCAACCGCGTCCGCGGCAGCACGAGCAACGCCGTCCAGATTCCCTGCAAGACCAGTGCTACCGCCGGAACGTGCCGGGCGTTGAGCTGGCCGGTGGCTTTGAAGAACAGCCCGTCCTGGGCCATCGCATAATAGACCCGGGCGCCGGCCAGAATCAGTCCGTTGTCGCAGCCAAACGTCGAGACCATGATGGCCACAGCCATGAACGCCGCGCCCGCTCCGCCGAACATCACCGACATCACCGCCGTGGCTACGCGGTCGTCCGGCGCGTGCTGGATTTTTTCCAGCGGCAAGACGCAGAGGTAAGCAACGTTCGCCAGCAGATAGAGCGCGATAACTAGGCCGGTGCCCAAGGCGAGTGACAACGGCAGATTGCGCCGCGGATTTCTCACTTCGCCAGCGGTAAACGTGACGTTGTTCCAGGCATCTGCGGAAAACAGCGATCCAACTTGCCCCACGCACACGGCAATCAACATTCCCAGCGCACCGCCCGCCGCCGACACCGCCGCCACGAACGACAGATCGGACTTGATCGGCGACACCCCGCCGGGCGTCCAACAGTTCATGAAATTGGCGCTGAGCGCATCCGCATTGCGGCCAACGAAAATCCCGAGGACGATCAGCACCAGCAGCGCCAGCGTCTTGGCGGAAGTGAACACATTTTGGATGAGTTTGCCGACTTGGAGGCCGCGCGTGTTTACGAAGGTCAAAAACACGATCACGAGGATCGCCACCAACTGCTGCGTCGAAAGACTAACAGCGTAATTCGTCGAGAGAATGATGGGCGGAACGACCCATTGTGTCGGTGAAATGGCCGGTGCAAGCACGCCGAGGAATCGCGCAAACGCCACCGCGACCGCGGCAATCGTGCCGGTCTGAATGACGAGGAATAGCGTCCAACCGTAGAGAAATCCCCACAGAGGACCATAGGCTTCGCGCAGATAGATGTATTGCCCGCCGGCGCGCGGCATCATCGCGGCGAGTTCACCATAGCTGAGCGCGGCCGTGATCGTGAGCGCGCCGGTCACTGCCCACACCACCAGCAGCCAGCCAGCCGAACCGACCAACCGCGTGATGTCTGCCGAGACGATGAAAATACCCGAGCCGATCATCGAGCCCGCCACGAGCATCGTCGAATCGAGCAAGCCGAATCCTCGAATTAACTTGGCGTCGTTGGTTGCAGGTGGTTGTGACATGGAGCTTCTGAGTTCGAACTGGTCGGATTTCGCGGAGAGTTAACCACCACTCAGCCCGGCGGGGCAACGCCAAAACGCCGCGTGCCCAGAAATGTTTCGGTTTTTCTTCGCGAAGTCTTGCTGTTGTCAGAGTTGAGGTAAGCACGAGAGAGTGATTTTGACGCGGGCGTATCAGCCGGAGCGCTTCAAATTGTGGCGACTCTGCTACGCACATCGCGATGAGGATGACAACGCCATGAATCTGATTGCAAGAGTTTCTGTGGTTATGTTTCGATCTGCCCGCGCATGAAGGACCAGAAACAACAGATGGAATGGGGCACGCGCGTAGGCGTCATCCTTGCCGTCTCTGGATCCGCTGTTGGATTGGGAAACTTCCTCCGATTTCCCGGGCAGGCTGCGGCGCACGGTGGTGGCGCATTTATGATTCCCTATGTTTGCGCGTTATTGTTTCTCGCAATGCCGATTGGTTGGGCAGAGTGGGCGATGGCGCGGCACGGCGGAACAAAAGGATTGCACAATGGTCCGGCAATTCTCGGTGTCATCGGGCGGGGCCGGATTGCTCGTTATCTCGGCGTTTTTGCGGTGCTCATCCCGATGGTCGTCTACATGTACTACGTCTATATCGAGGCCTGGTGCCTTCGGTACTCCTGGGAATATCTCATCGGTACGATCCAGCTAAGGGGGACCATTCAAGAGCAAGTCCACGCCGCAGGCAAAATTTTCGGTGACACAACCGGCACAACTACCAACGGCGTGCTCAACATGAGCGCCGTGTTCTGGCTTCTGGTGGTTGCGATGAATATTTGGCTGGTGTATCGCGGGCTGAGCGGGGGCATCGAAAAATTTTGTCAGTTCGCTTTGCCGGCGATGGGCGTTCTCGCCATGATCGTGTTGATCAGGGTGCTAACGCTTGGCACTCCTAACCCCGTTCATCCTGAGCAAAATGTTTTGAACGGGCTAGGGTATCTTTGGAACCCTGATTTTTCCAAGCTTACGCACTTTGAAACTTGGCTCGCCGCGGCGGGACAAATCTTTTTTAGTTTGTCGGTAGGTTTTGGCGTGATTTTGAACTATGCTTCTTACCTAAAGGAGCGCGACGACATTGCGTTGTCCGGATTCACGGCCAGCGCAACGAACGAGCTTTTCGAAGTTGGCTTTGGCGGTCTTATCACGATCACCGCCGCTTTCGTTTTCCTCGGCGCGAGTGGCATAGGTGGTGGGTTTGGCCTTGGTTTCCAGACGTTTCCCGTCGTTTTTCAGCAGATGGGCGGAGCGGGGCGATGGATCGGATTCGCATGGTTCTTCCTTCTTTTCCTCGCCGCGATCACCAGTTCGATCTCGATGTTGCAGCCAGCCAAGGCCTTTTTCGAAGAAGCCCTTGCCATTTCCTCCGGCAAAGCAATTACTCTGGTTTCCGTGATTTGCGGCTTTGGCTCACTCTGGGTGATTTGGTTCAGCAAGAACACAATCGCGCTCGACGCCATGGATTTTTGGGTGGGCACATTTGCTATCTTCGTGCTTGCCACAGTGCAGATCATCTGTTTCGGCTGGATTTGGG
>Ga0066652_100000557_pt1 | contig 18106 bp, 13 predicted proteins | sample GraSoiAngelo_101_FD_71413 | JGI IMG/M metagenome (GOLD analysis project Ga0066652, IMG submission 71413) | Grasslands soil microbial communities from the Angelo Coastal Reserve, California, USA - 14_0903_02_30cm | ecosystem: Environmental > Terrestrial > Soil > Grasslands | place: USA... | reverse complement strand
TTCCCCCACGGTGCGCCGCCGTCGACGGCGGGTGTGATGGCGCGCGAGTTCGGCATCCCGCTACCGCCTGGCGCCGGCCCCACGACCGTGCTGTCGGTCTACCCGACGCAGCTCTACGAGGTGGCGATGGGACTGGTGATGTTCGGCATCGTCTGGCGCCTGCGCGACCACAAGCACGCCGAGGGGTGGCTGTTCGGCGTGTACGCGGTGCTGGCCGGCATCGAGCGGTTCATCGTGGAGTTCTACCGTGCCAAGGACGATCGGCTGGTGTACGGGTTGACGTACGCGCAGTTGATCTCGATCGGATTCGTGGTGTTCGGCGTGGTGTGGATGTCCGTGTTCTGGCGCGTGCGCGAGCGGTGGCCAGGCATCTACGGCTCGCGCGCGTCAGTCCCTGCGCCTGAAGCGTCGACCGCCTGAGTTGCACGCGCCGGTCGGGCGAGAGCATTCCACTCCTCGTCGCCCGTGGTCCCGCGGCCGCGGATACCCTCGCGCGACCGACCCCGCGCGACCACATCAGAAAGGCCGCGCCGCGAGAAGCGCGGCGAGTTGCTATCCGCGCGCGGTCTCGCGCGCCAGCGCTTCCTCGAGCGCCACCAGGCGACGCCGGAGTTCCTCGTTCTCGGCGCGGATCTGGGCGATCGCGTCCGGCGACGGCACCGCCGCCGCGGGCATGACCGTCGGGAGCGTCACCGACCGCTTCGGCCAGAACGTCTTCAGCAGCGCGAAGGCGAAGAGCAGCAGCAGCGCCAGCTGCGACAGCACCCCCTGCCAGCTCGGGTAGAGCCCGAGGAACTCCGAGTGTGGGAAGCCGGGGATCGCCGTCAGCGGCAACGCGTTCCCTTCCTGCAGCTCGCGCACGCCCTTGCCGATGAAGACGAACGCCATGAAGTACAGCAGCACGCTCGTCACCGAGAAGAACGGTCGCAGCGGGATCCGCACGCCGAAGCGGTAGAACAGCGTGAAGATCACGGCGAGCGCGGCGAACCCGGCGAGGATCCCCATCGTGAGCGGGAATGCCACGTTCGGTCCCTCGTTGAACAGCGCCTGGTAGAACAGCGCCGTCTCCGCCCCCTCGCGGTACACGGCCAGGAAGGCGACGAACGTCAGCGCGCGGCCTCCGCCGTGCTCCAGCGCGTTGTTCACCTTGTCGCGAATGAACTGCTGCCACTTCGCCGCCTCGACCTTCGAGATGAGCCAGTAGCTCACCGAGAACAGCACGGCGACGGCGACGATCAGCGTCAGCCCCTCGATGATCTCGCGGCTCGCCGGCATCGCCGCGAGGATGGTCTTGAGCACGACGGCGGTGGCCGCGCTCGCGACCAGCGCGTACGCCACCCCTCGCCAGATGTTGCGCAGCCGCTCGCGATGCCCCGTCTTGATGAGGAACGCCACCACGGCACCGACGACGAGAATCGCCTCGAACCCCTCGCGCAGGATGATCAGGAACGATTGCCAGAACGCCTCCCACCCGCTCCCCGCCGGCGCGGTCAATGCGACGACCTCCGGCAACCCCGACTCGATCGCATCGCGCAGCCGCTCGGCGGCGCGCACGTCGTTCGCGCGAACCGCACCCTTGAAGTCCGTGAAGATGCGCTCCATCGAGGCGACGAGCCCCGGGTTCTTCGCGCGCGCCGGAGACTCGATCGGCTCGAACGCCATGTAGGCGTCCGCCGCGCGGTCGGTCGCGTCGTCCGGACGGCCGCTCTTCGCCGCGCTCAGTGATTGTTCGAGCAGCCCGAGGATGGTGCGCGTCACGTCCTGCGTGCTGCCGCTGTCCGACGCCAGTGCGGCATTACCGCGCGACGGCAGCGTGCGCAGGTACGCCACCATGCTCTGTACCTGCGCGGGCGAGAGCTCCGGGCTCGGAGGCATCGCAGTGCCGGGAACCCCGGCTTTCACCGCCTCGCTGAGCTGGTCGTCGCTCCGCTCGATCTGCCACGCGACCGTGCCGATGTCGGGGGGTAGCCGCGTGAGCGACTTGGCGAGCGCGCCGTCGCCGGAACCGCTCACCCCGTGGCAGGAGGCGCAACGCTGCGTGAACAACCCCTCCCCTTCGAGCTGCTGGGCGTGCGTCGCGCGCAACGAATTGACGTAGGCCACCACGTTCCAGCGTTGATCCGGCGTCAGCAATCCGGCGAAGCCGACCATCGGCGTTCCCGCGATGCCGACCGACAGCACCCGATACGTGAGCGCCGGCGTGACCCCGCGCATGTGCTCCGCCGTCCCGATGGCCGGCGGCTTGGGATTCATCGTTTGCCCCGCGACGCCGTCGCCCAGCCCCCTCGCGCCGTGGCAGCTCGCGCAGCTTCGCTCGTAGATCGCCTTCCCTTCGGCGAGGTCCAGCGCGCGCTTGGGGAGCTCGAGCTTGGCCTCGTTCCCGAGTGCCGCAGCGAACCGCTTCTCGAGCGAGCCGACCATGGCGGGGGGCCGCTTGGCGGACACGGCGACGGAGATGGAATCGAGCAGCGCGAGCGCCGTCGGGGCATTCGACCCCGAGAGCCGATCCGCCGCCCGGCGGGCATCGAGCAGGAAGTCGTTGGTCTCCTGGAACTCCTGCGCGCTGATCAGGCGGCCCTGTTCGTCCACCGCCTTCCCGTACTCTTCGACGGCGACGCTGACGATGTTGGCGACGCGGCGAGCGGGGTGCTCCTGCGCCGATGCGGGCGCGGCCGCGAGGCAGGCTGAAAGGAGAAGAAGTCGGTCGAAGGCGATCGAAATTCTCATTGCCGAGGAAAGGTATCGGGATTCATCGCGCCTCGCTATGGAACCTGGGGCGCACGAATGTCACCGAGGACGACGGAACCAGCGTCCGTTTCTTTCCTCGCGCGGTGGGTCGGCGAGCACGCGGGCGAGGTGGCCGCACGCCTCGTCCGCCGCCGCGAATGCCCGCCTGAGCGCAGTGATCCAGGCCGTCCATTCGGGCGAGCCCGAGCCCGACGTCGAGGCCGCGGCAGCGTGGACATCGAGCGAGCGGAGCGCCGAGCGAAGCGGCTCGATCGCGTCGCGCGCCGCGGCCGATCGGGCGCGCGCCACGGCGGGATCCTCCGTGCCGATCGCCGCGGCGCCGTTCACCGCGCGCTCGATCGCCTCGAGCAAACTTGCGCCGTGGAACGAATGGACGACGTCGATCCCATCGGCGCGCGCGGCACGGACCCGCGCGGCGATGAGCGGGGCGAAGATCGCGTCGTGCGCCGCCTCGGTGGCCGCGTCGCGTGCGGCCCCGAGTGCGCGCAGCGAACGCGCGAGCTCGGGAAGCGATGGATCAGGCATTGGAGACGTCGTACGACCCGTCTCCCGCGAGGTCCGCGTCCGAGATGGCGGCGCGCCCGCCGGTGCGCTCCTCGTACCGTCGCACGAAGTCGGGCAGCCGATCGGTCGTGAATCCGCCGCGCACCAGGCCGAGCACCGCGATCGCCCGCTCGATCTGCTCCGGCGTCCCCTCGACCTCGACGAGATCGTCCATGCGTGGATAGTGCTCGAACCGGACCATCGCGCCGCCGAGATCGTACTGCACGACCACGCGGTCGATCGCGATGCTGACCTCGTAGCCGAGTTGTGTCAGGATCTCGGCCAGGGCGTCGGGGTCGCTCACCGACGTCCCCAGCTCCTCGCGGAGCTTGTAGTTGGTGTCTCGCCGCGTGGGCCCCTTCCACTCGAGCTCCGAGCGCGCGTGTCCGCCGCCGCGGTACACGCGTACACGGAGCACGTGGTCCCTCGCCAGCATCGCGCGATCGGGCGTGTCCCAGCGCCGGTCTTCGAGTCGGCCCGCGAAAACGAGCGTCGCGCCGGCCTGCTCGACCGCCGCGCGGCACCGCTCCACGTCGTCCACGACGCTCTTGAGCTCGACCTCGAGCATGTCGATCAGTCCGCGAGGATCGCGCGCACGACGGCAGCCGTGTCGGTGAGATCGGCGAAGACTGCGGCCGCACCGCACGCACGCAGCTCGTCCACCGAATAGCGGCCGGTCGCGACGCCGATGGCCCGCGCGCCGATGCTCACGCCGCATTCGACGTCGGCCGGCGTGTCGCCGATGACGACGAGCTCATGGCCCGCCACGGGATGTCCGAGCGCGCGCTCGGCACGGCGGCGTGCGATCTCTGGCAGCTCCGGCCGCTCGTGATGATCCGACCCGAACGCGCCGACGACGAAGCGCTCGGGATCGATCCCCACGGCGGCGAGCTTGGCGCGCGCGCCGGAGTGGATGTTGCCGGTGAGCAGGCCGAGCACGACGTCGCCGCGCGATTCGAGTGCATCGAGCAGCTCGCGTACGCCCGGAAAGACGTGCTGTGCATGGTCGGTCGACGCGAGCTCGTCGCGCAGCAGCGCGAGGTATCGATCGAGCACCTCGTCGAGCCGCGCATCGATGTCCGCGTCGGAGACGCCGGCGTGGCGCATCAGCTCGCGCACGATCTGCGGATCGGTCTTCCCGTCGAAGCGATGCTCGCCCGGGCCGCTCTTGCCGAAGTGCTCCTCCAGCGCCTGGAAGACGGCGCGTCGTCCCGCGCCGTCGGTCCAGAGGATGGTGCCGTCGATGTCGAACAGCACGAGGCGACGGGCGCGCGCGGGGTCCGACGCGATCATTCGAACCGGTGATGCCATGCCGAAAGCTAGACGGGCGCTCGAGCGTCGCAAACCAGGTGGCTGGGCGCTACCTTCGCTCCATGCACGTCGCCTTCGCACTCTTCGCCGACGCGGCGAATCTCTCGCAGGAAGGGAAGCTCAACATCCTCGGCGTGTTCGACGCGCTCCAGGTCGGCACTCTTCCGGCGCTGCACCCGCGCGCGACCCTCGTGGTGCACCTCAAGGGCAGCGCGCTCGACGTCGGCTCGCACCGCGTGACGCTGCAGTGGATGAGCCCGAGCGGCAATGAGCTGTGGAAGAGCGAGGGCGAGCTGGGCGTCGCCACACCCCCGCAGGGCGTGCTCGAGATGGACTTCCCACTCATCGCGCAGCTCGACCTCCCCCTCGACCAGAGCGGAGGCTACGTGATGCGCGTCGGCCTCGACGGCGATACGCGCGCCGAAGTAGCACTGGAGGTGCGGACGCCCGGAACACCGACAGCGGCGGCGGCCCCGAAGTGGATGTCGTAATCCTCATCAGGCACTGCTGTACTCTGTACCGAGTACCCACTGACGTACCTGGACCCGCGCGACGAATGCCGTAACCAGTACAGAGTACGGCAGTGCCCAGCCGGACGGAGTAGGGCAGTGCCTTCCTAGAGAACCCTTCTCGCACACGCGAACCGCTCCACCAGCCTCCTCACGTACGAATCCGAGCGGTCATCCAGCTGCTCGATCCCGAACCCTCCTCGTCCGAGCGCGAGGTGGACGATCGCGCAGTGGCCGAGTGAGACGGCGACGTGCGTGATGTGACGGTCGGCGCGGTCGGAGAAGAAGAGGAGATCGCCCTCGCGCGCGGCCAGCGGATCGTCGTCGCCGGGAACGCCGGCGGAGGCCTGCTGCCACGCGTCGCGCGGGAGCTGCACGCCGTGGAGCGCGAACGTCGTCTGCGCGAGTCCCGAGCAATCCGCGCCCCAGGGTGTCACACCCCCCCACTGGTAGCTCGTGCCCTCGAAGTACCGCCGCGCGGTCCGTGTGATCGCCGCGGCGTCGAGTGGAAAGTGGTGCGCCTGATCGGCCACGTCGATCGTCTCGCCGGCGACGACGTGATCGTCGTGCGCGAGGTACGCGCCGAGCGGCAGGGCGCGGCGCCCGCCGTCTCGCGTCACCGCGCACCCGAGCGACAGACGCGTGTGGGCGCTCGCGTCGCGGTTCGCCTCGAGATACCCACGATGCATCCACCCTTCGTATCGGTCGGCTCCCTGCACGCAGCACCAGCCGTCGCGCTCCTCGAGCAGCTCGACGGGGTGCCCAGCGAGGAGCTGGGAAATCTGGACGCTGGAGATGCGCGGCTCGTCGAACAGCGGCGCGACGGGGCTTCGCACGACGGCGCGCGGAGTCTCGATGTTCATCACTCCAAGATGTCGCCCGGCGCGGCGGCGCGCACGCTCCGTTCGATCGCCGTCTCCAGCGCGCGGACGGCGAGCGCCTCGACCTGGGCGGGCCTCGCCTCCACGCCACCCGAGATGGGCGCCGTCGCGAATATCACGTCGCCGTCGAATGGCGTCGCAACGGGCGTGATGCGCCGAAACAGGGCGGCGCTCGCCGAGCGCGCGAGTGCGCGGAGCGCCGCGCGGTCGAGCGCGACGTTCGTGGCGACGACGCACAGCGTCGAGCTCCGGCCGGCGAGGTCTCTGAACCGTTCGTCCCCGGTGTCGCCCCGCGCGAGAAACGCGGCGCCGTCCAGCCAGGAGCCATCGGGGGCGCGGGCCCCGGCGACGATCCGTCCCTCGGCGTCGCGAACGTCGCCGACCGCATTCACCGCCGCGAGCGCACGCACCTCCACTGTCCCCGCGCTTGCCTCGCCGCATCCGACGCCGCCCTTCATGGCGCCCGACGCTCTCGCCACCTTGCCGACCGTCGCGCCGGTCCCCGCGCCGACCGCACCTTCCACGACATCGGCTGTCGCCCGCTCGCACGCGTCGTACGCCATCTCCGGCGTCGGTCGCGCGTCGAACCGGCCAAGCGGCACGAGATCGAACAGCACGGCCGCCGGCACGATCGGCACGACGCCGGCGCCGACGTCGAATCCGCGTCCGCGCTCCTCCATCCAGCGCATCACACCTGCCGCCGCATCGAGCCCATAGGCCGAGCCGCCGGCGAGGAGGATCGCGTCCACGCGGTCGACGAGATGGCTGGGGTCGAGCAGCGCGAGCTCGCGCGTGCCCGTCGCACGGCCGACGACGGCGACGCCGCAGGAGAACGGCCCGCGCGCCCCTCGAATCACCGTGCAGCCGGTCGCGCCGGCGACGTCGGTCGCGTGGCCCACGACGAGCCCACAGGCGGCGAAGCTCGTCATCCTGGCGATCGGACGATCAATCCTCGAGCCACTTGGGCGTGGGCGGCGACTTCTCGGCGCACGCGCGACACTCCACCACGCCGCGCATGTTGCACACGACGCAGACGAAGGTTCCGCACTTGACGCACGGATAGCCCTCCGACGCACGCTCCTCGTTGCCGCAGGAGCGGCAGACCATTGCGTCGCGTTCTCTCAGATTGCTCATGCTCCTTCCGTGTTTCCGCGTCGGTTGGCGGCGCTCGGCCGCTCGCCCAGCTCGTACTCCCGGATCTTCTTGATCAAGGTCGCACGGGAGATCCCGAGCTCGCGAGCGGCGCGCGTGCGATTGGCTCCGTGCGCGCGCAGCGTCCGTTCGATGTGTGCCCGCTCCACCTCGGCCAGCGTGCGGGAGACGTGCGGCATCCGAAGATCGTCACCGGCCCCGCGCACTTCGACCGGCAGATGCTGCGGCAGCACCGCGGGTACACCGCGCGCCAGCAGCAGTGCGCGTTCGAGCACGTTGCGAAGCTCGCGCACGTTGCCGGGCCACGGGTACGAGCCGATCAGCTCCAGCGCGTCGGCGCTGATCTCGCGCGGCGCGTCGGGCACACCGCGGCGCAACTCGATGACGAGGGCACCGATCGTCTCGTGCAGGTCCTCGCGCGAGCGCGCGCGCAGCGGCGGCAGATAGAGGGGCATCACGCCGAGCCGGTAGTACAGATCCTCGCGAAACCGCCCTTCCGTCACCTCGGTCGCGAGGTCGCGCGCCGTGGCAACGATGAGACGCACGTCGACGACGACCTCGCGGGTGCCATCCGTGCGTCGCACCCGGCGCGACTCGAGCGCGCGCAGCAGCGTCGCCTGGAGGGACTCCGGCAGATCGGCGATCTCGTCGAGAAAGAGGGTGCCGCCGTCCGCCGCCTCGAACAGACCCGGCATCGGACCGCCGGCGCTGCGCTCGGCGCCGAACAGCTCCAGCTCGAGCTCCTCCACCGTTCGCGTCGAGCAGTCGATCTCGTGAAACGCGCGGCTGCTCCGCGCGCTCATCCCGTGGATCGCCCTCGCGACGCGGCCCTTCCCTACGCCGATCTCGCCGACGAGCAGCGCCACCGTGCGCTCGCTCCGTGCCAGGTGCTCGATCTGCTGGGCGAGCTCGCGCATCGGCGGCGAGGAGCCGAGCAGCATCTCGGTGGACGCTCGTCCCGACCGGGCGCCCGCGGCGCGGCTGAGATCCCGCAGCTGCGCCTTCTCCAGCGCACGGTCCACCACGGCACCGAGGTGCGGCAACTCGATCGGCTTCGTGAGAAATCCCTCGGCGCCCTCCTGCATCGCCTGCACCGCCAGCGCGATGTCGCCATTGCCGGTGATCACGACGACGACCGGCCGATGCTCGCGCGTCTGCGCCAGCACGTCGAACCCGGTCATGTCCGGCAGCTTGAGGTCGAGCAGCATCAGCGCCGGACGCTCGGCCTCGACCACCGCGACCGCCTCCCTTCCCGTATCCGCGCGCAGCACGTCGTGCCCCGACCGCTCGAAGTAGCGGGCGAAGGCGGAGGAAAGGTTCGGCTCGTCGTCGACGATGAGAATCTTGGCCATCAGCGAAGCCGAACGTCGATCACGGGTGCTGGGTCCAGCGGGAAGGACACGAGCGTGCGGTGCGGGGAGCGGCGCCGACGGCGCCGTGCTGGGGCGCGGGGCGAAAGGGGCCCCGCTCTCGACTGGATGTGCCCGCCACACGTCACGAGCTGGCGAACCCGAATCGCTCAACGGCGCGGGATGAGCAGCTGCACGGCCAGAGGCTCGACACCGACTTCTGCCGGCGTCGGACCGAGGAGCTCGCCGTCGGCCTGGACCGGGAGCACCGGATCGGTCTCGATTCGAAAGCGCGTCCCCTTTCTGTATAGTATCGACGCGTCTGGCCGAAAATCGCGTCGAGTTACCCGCCACATGATGCGCATCGCGTCGCGGAGGCTCGTCGGCGAGAAGATGCAGCAGTCCAGCACGCCATCGTCCACGGCGATCTCTGGTCCGAAGGCGATGCGGTCCTCGAGGATGGCGCCGAAGTTGGCGAACAGTACCGCCGCCGCGCGCCGCTCGATCACTTCCCCCCCCACCTCGATCCGGGCGAGGAAGAACTGTCGGCGTAGCACGGCACGGAGTGCCGCCCTCGTCGCGATGAGGGTGTAGGCCAGTACGCCCAGCCGGCGCTTGAGCCAGGCCGGCGTCTCCTCGACCATCGCCGCGTCGATCCCGACGCCGGCAGCCACGGCGAACCGATGGCCCTTCACCACCCCGAGATCGATCCGCCGGCGCGTGCCGCCGAGGAGTGCCGGCACCGCCTTCTCGACGCGCATCGGGACGCCGAGCGCCCGTGCGAGCAGGTTCCCTGTGCCGCCCGGCAGCACGCCGATCGGCGTGTCGCGCCATGCCAGCGCCCCGGCGACCTCCATCGCTGTCCCGTCGCCGCCGAGCGTGAGCACGACATCGAACTGCTCGGCGCGCGCCGCCGCGATCTCCGCCGCGTGGCCGGAGCGCTCCGTGCGCGCCACTTCGATCACGGCTCCGGTCTTGTTCACCGCCTCCACGACGCGACCGATGAGTCGCGCGCCTCGCCGCGACGCCGGATTGGCGATGAGCAGAACGCGTGTCGTCAGAACGACCAGGAGCGGAAGAGCGAGACGCCCCACTGCTGCGGGGTGGCCACGAACCCACGTACGCTGCCCGTCGTGCCGCACCGCAGCGCGCTCGCGGGCGGTTCGCGTCCCGCGCGCAGCGAGAGCTGGTCGGGCGCGATGAGGGGGAACCGGTACTCCAGCTTCCCCTCGATGGAGTTCACGAAGCCGGTGACCCCCTGCTGGTCCTTGTCGTTGGAGCCGAGCGGGCAGAGGCCCGTGCTGAAGCTGAGGAAGAGTCGATCGCTGATCTGCTTCTCGCCGCCCAGCCGCGTGCCGGAGAGCACGTTCCGGAAGTTCTCGGAGGCGGTCTGTCGCTGGCTGGAGTTCGTTTCCCGCGTGTCCGCGGCACCGGTCTGGATCTGGAACAGGTCGACCCATCCGCCCAGCTGGTCGCGCAGCGCACGGCTGAGCAGCGCGCTGCCGGTGGGCAGCAACACGTCCGCCGCCGCCTGCGTCGCCTGCGTGTTCGCCGCATTCAGCTCGGCGATCGGGCGTCCCGTCACGAGGTACGACACGAGGTCGGTCTGGGAGATGAACGCGTCGTCGCTCGACAGCTCGAGCGACGGCTGCGGATAGAACGGCCCGACGATGCGTGCCTTCACGTCGATGTCCGCGCGCCGGGACTGCTTCACGCGATACAGCGCGCTGACGTCGATGCTCGGATTGAAGTCGGGGGTGCCGAAGAAGGTGATGCGCCCCGACTGCACCTGGAACTCGCGCTGCACCACGCCGACGTCGAGCGTGTACGTGCCGCGGTCGGCGCTGAGCGCACCGCTCAGCGCCAGTCGATACACGGGGTCTTCGTTCGTCCGGCCGAGCGACGAGCGCCGCGTCTCGCGGTCGTCTCTCGCGCGCGTGACGTTGAGCGATCCACCGAGCTTGATGTTCGCTTCGGCCGAGCGCAGCCACACCTCGTCGCCCACGTTCACCGAGACGCCTTCCAGGCGGAGATTCTCGACGAGCCGCGCCGGCGGCTGCGGCATGAGCGAGCGGTTGCGTACGTCCGTCGTGTCGAACAGCTCGGCGAACTCCTCCTGGGTGAAATCCTCGATGCGCTTGTTGACCAGCTCGGGGATGTAGATCGTCCCGCGGTCCACGATCAGCGTGCCGCTGAGCCGCGCGTCGTCCTCGGTGCCGCTGATCGTCAGCCCCGACTCTCCGGTGGACACGTCGAGCCGTGCGAGACCGCTCTTGTCCACGGCGCGCAACCCGCGCGCGTCCAGGCGCAGGTCGATGCGCGGGTTCTTGAGCTCGCGGAACACCATCGACCCGCTCACCGACGCGCTCCCGCCGCTCGCCGGGCTCGTCCAGTGCATCTGCTCGATCGTCAGCGAGTCGCGCTGCGCGTCGACGTTGAGCCGCGTCTCGATGTCGGCGAAGCGGAGGCCGAAGCTCGGGACGTCGATCGTGCCGCCGCGGATTGTGGCGAGCCCGCCCACATGTGGATGCTTCGGATCGCCGGTCACGGCGAGATCGAGTGCGAGTCGGCCGGTGGCGTTCTTCAGCTTGGGCGACAGTGCCTCGACGAGCGCGAGGTCGACGCTGTCGGCGTGGATTCGTCCGCGCAGCGAGTCGCCGGCCGGCTTGGCCGTGAACAGCGTGATCGCGACCGGATAGTCCACGCTCGCGTCGAGGATCGACCGGCCGCCGCGCACGAGCGTCGCGTCCATCGCCGCGCGATCGAGCGCATAGCGCCCGGAGACGCGCATCGACTCCGCGGAGAGTCCACCCACCTTGAGCGAGTCGGCGGCGCCGGTCAGGCTCAACGTCGGCTGGGCACGCGTGCCCGCGATGTCGAGCTCGAAGCCGAGCCGGCCGGCGATCGGGGTCGTGAGTTGCGCCAGCACGCCGATGTCCGCCAGCGGCATTCGCTCGGCGCGCAGGTGACCGCGCACCGGTGCGTTCGACGGAATGTCCGCCGAGCCGGCAATGCGCGCGTTCCCAGCTCCGAGAAGCAGGGTGTCCACCGTGAGTCCGGCCGGCGTGTTTCGCACGCGCATCGGCAGCAGCAGCCCCCACCGGGACGCCCCGATGGCGATGTCCAGCGTGTCGAGGCGCACGTCGGTGCTGTCGGCGACGGCGGCGTACTCACCGTTCGCCCGCAACGACGTCCCGTTTCCCGCCTGGCCCGTGGCCGAGAACGACGCGCGGCCCTTGTCGAGCAGCCGTGCGGAGAGCGTCGCCGCCTCGACGCGGAGCCCACCCGCCGCGACCGTGTCCGCCTGAAGCATCACGGATCCGGTCGCACGCCCCTTGAGCTGCTGAATGGCGACCGTGCCGCGCACGCCGCGCGCGCGCTGCGCGCGCGCGAGAAGATCGCGCCCCTCGAGCGTCCCGCTCACGTCGAGCGAGTCGAGCCAGCCGCGCAGGACCAGCCGCGAGCGCAGCGTGCCGGTGAGCGAGTCAAGCGCCGCCGCGCTGTCGGTGCGCGCCGCGGCCGTGAGGCCGATGTAGCGCCGCAGCCCGCCGAGCGAATCGACCGTCATCGTCACGACGAGCGAATCGTTCGTCGTGGGCCGCGTGAGCCCGAGCGAGCCGCGCGCCACGAGAGTGCCGAGGTCGCCCTCGAGCCGCAGCGTGTCGACGCGCACGATCCCGGCGTCGAACTGCGCCCTCGCCACACCGCCGGCGTAGCGCACGCCATCCACCTCGGAGCGCGCGAGCTCGACGCCGAGCGAGCCCGTGAGGTTCGACAGCAGGTCGCCGGTGAGATCCACCTGGTACGTGCCGGCGAGCCGCGAAGGCGGTGTGGTCCGTCCGACGAGCGCCGCGGCGTCGAGATTCTCGAACGTGCCGCTGCCGTGCGCGCCGTAGCCGCCGATCGAGTCCGCGTCGGCGCCACCGACATACGTCACCCGCCCCGCCGCGCCGGTGAGGTCGGCCGTCACTTCGAGCGTGGGGGCGATGCCCTTCACGGTGATCGGACCCGTGAACGTGCCGCGCAGCGGCAGGAGTGGGTACGAGCGCCCGAGCGTGGTGAAGGAGAGCGGCTGCGCCTGGAGCGCGAGGTCGTACGCCATGAACTTCGTGCCGTACGTGATCCGGCCGCCTCCCGTCATCTTCGTCGGCTCGGCCGGGCCGTCCGTGTGCGTCAGCTTCGCGTTCGAGACCCGGACGTCGAGCCACGACGAGTCGAGCACGGCACTGCCGCTCACGACCCCCGTCACGCGTGGGAATGCGGGGTAGATCGCCACCAGCGTGCGCAGGTCGAGGCGCTCGGTCTCCGCCGCGAAGTGGTGGAACGCGGTGAACGCCGGGAACAGGATGTCGAGCTCGCCCCGCCCTTTCAGCTTCGACTCCGCTCCCGGCACGTGCTTGTCGCGGAAGGTGACGTCGGCCGCGTCGACGAAGAAATGCGTGAGCGGCCCGCCGCGCGCGTCTACCGTGCCGGTGATCGTCCCCTGCCAGTCGGCCGGGAACGGCTTGCCGTTCAGCGTCCGCAGCAGATCGAAGTCGACCGGATCGGCGCGCATCTTCACGTCGTGCACGGCGAGCACCGGTCCGCCCACCTCGAACGTCATGTCTCCGATCAGCCGCGACTTCGTGGTGCGTACGTCCATCTTGCTGATGGCGTAGTCGAGCTGCTTCAGGTTCCGCTCGTTCTTGATGTCGAGGATCATCGTGCCGCCGCCGGTGCGCGGCAGCGTCGGATACACCCACGCCACGTCGTCCAGCGAGACGGAGTCGCCCCAGATGCGGATCGCGTAGCGCACGGGAAGGTCGCTGCCCCATGTGATCTTCCCCGAGGCGTGCCCGGTCGACGCGGGCAGGTCCCAGTGCGGTGCGTCGATCCACACCGAATCGCCGAGCTGGCGCACGACGGCCGACACGTTCCGCCATTTGAACGTCGGGACGCTCTCCACGGTGTGGAGCGTGTCGATGCGGAACAGTCGTCCCACGCTGTCCGGATCGGCGACGCGCATGTGCGACACCGCGACGTACGCGTCCGTCCATCGGTAATTCTGAGAGAACCCATCTCCCGTACGACGAATCTCGTGGTCCTTGCGGGCCAGGTTCGTGCGGATCGCGCTGTCGCGCTTCGCGCCGTGCAGCGTGTCGTCGGGGTGCCAGGGCATCGTCAGGCGCATCTGCGCACGCGTCAGATGCACCGAGTCGATCACGACGAAATCGCCGAAGCCGCGCTCCGGGCCCTTCGGCTTCTCGGGGCCGGATCGCTGGAACATCCGCTTGAAGTTCCAGCTGAAGTCGCCGTTCTGGCGCAGCACGACGTTCGGATGCTCCACATCGACGCGCTCCAGGTGAATGCGCCGGTCGACGAGGTCGCGCGGATCGTAGGTCACGCGCACCCGCCCCGTGGCAGCGAACAGCGAGTCCTGCTCGTCGCGCAGCTCTACCGAGTCGATCGTGACACCGGTCAGAAAGCCACCGCTGATGCGCCCGAGGTGCACCTTGCCCTTCACGGCGCGCGCGAGCTGCGTCTCGACCGTGCTGCGCACCAACTCTCGCCCGTAATCGGTGTGGGTGATGAACAGCAGGGTCCCAATGGCCACCGTCCCGAGCGTGACGAGCACGCACAGGCTGACGATCGCGATGAAGCGACGTCGAGTCATCCGGGTGGCGCGCGGCTCAGAAATCGGGACCGATCGAGAAGGTGAAGGTCAACCGGCTGAAGAACGAGTTCTTCTGCGGAGGATTGTACGTCGCGGGGCAGCTCCCTCCCGAGATCTGCTCGTACCCGCCATTGGGAAGCAGGACGGCTGGAATCTGGTTTCCCGGGCTCACGCAGTAGAGTGGGGCAAACCCCTTCTCGTCCGGCGCCTGGTCGTAGAAGATCGCACCGGCGGGTCTGGGGTACGGGTTGTACCCCACGTTCATCTGAAAGGGACCGACCGGCGTGAAGACGCGCACCCCCACGCCTGGCGTCCAGCGCAGCCGCTTCAGCGAGAAGCTCGACAGCGCCGGCACCCCGTTGCTGAAGTTGCCGCCGCGTTGCCACACGCTTCCGCCATCCAGGAACGTGGTGAACTGGATCAGCTCGGGATAGATCGCGCTGCGGAAGCGCAGCTCGAGGTTGGCGACGATCAGCGAGTTGCCGCCGACGGGGACGACGCGCCGGAACTCGCCCGACGTATCCTCGAAGAACACCGTGTCCGCCGACGCGCCGGTCGTGAGACGTGGAGCGCCTTCGGCGATGTAGATCAGGTCGCCCAGCTCGTTCTGCTGGAAGCCGCGCACGCTCGCGGCGCCGCCGGCGTAGAGGCGCTCCTCCGGAGGGACGAACCCCACCGTGTCGCCGAACGAGAAGTTGCGACCGAGCACGCTCCCGAGGCGCAGTCGCGCCGCGAAGGTCACGCCGGGCGACAGCGGTCGATAGTACGAGCCGTCGGCGAGACCCTTGATGAACTGCTGATCCTCGTCCGAGCCGATCGCCTTCGCTGCGCCTCGCAGGTCGAGCCGCAGCGTCGTGCCCGAGCGTGGGTTCACGGGGTTGTCGGTCCGCAGCCGATCGAGGTGCGCGCTCGCCACGGCGAGTGGGCGGTTGCTTCCCGTGATCAGTGCGCGCGACTCGCTGTCGCAGCGGTTGAACACCGCGCACAGCAGCGCAGGCTGGGCATCGGTGCGGCCGTACTCGAGCGAGTACGCCAGGCGCAGCGGCAGCTCGTGGCGCAGATCGCGCGTGAGCGACGCCTCGCCGCCGATGATCGTCGTGCGCAGGAACGCCTGATATTCGCCGCGCCGCTCGCTGTACAGCGAGATCGCCGGCGAGCCACGCAGCCCGAACAGCGTCGGCAGCCGGAACGTGCTGTTCAGGAAGTAGTTCACCTCGCTGCTGAATGGGTCCTGCTCCATCCGCGACGAGCACAGGTTCCCGCCGGCGAATCGGGTGTTCTCGGCGTGGCCGATCTTCGACACCTGCGCCGTCAGCTCTAGGCGTCGCGCCTCGCCGAGAAAGTTCTTGTCGACGAGCACCGCGCGACCCTTGAAGCAGTCGAGCACCGCCCAGCCGACTTCGGTGTCCACCTGTCGCACGAAGTTCTCGCGGAGCTCGACGTCGATCGTCACGCGCGTGGAGTCGCCCTTGGGCTGCGCGCTGTCCGGTGCGAGCCGCACCTCCACGTGGCGAAACAGGTCGCTCTGGTACAGCTCGCGCTGCGCGTCGGCGATGGCGTGCTCGCTGTACTCGTCGCCGCTGCTCACGCTGAGCAGCCGCAGCACCGTGGAGTCGCTGAGTCTGCGCGGTGCGCCCGTCAGCGGCTCGTCGAACACCCTGATCTGCCCGATCCTCGCGCGCTCACCCGGGATCACCTCGAGCGCGACCCGCGCGCGGTGCGCGATCGTGTCGTAGACCGTGTAGCTCGCCGCGACGTCGGCGCGCGGGAAGCCGTTGTCCCGCAGCCGCGTCTTGATCGAGTCGATCGCCGCCTGGAGGCGCGTTCGATCGAGCACCACGCCGGGACGCAGATCGAGCTCGCTCGTGTTGGCGATCGGCGCGGTTGCGGAATCCAGTCCGGTGATGCGGAGCGTGTCCACGAGCACCGGCGGTCCCTCGGTGATGAGGAACGTCACGCGAACGCGGGCATCGGCGCTCGCGACGACGCTGGTGTCCACCGCGGCCGAGTAGTAGCCGTGCCGATTGTAGAACAGACGCAGGCGCCCGACGTCGAGGCGCAGCTCGTCGCTGTCGAGGCAGCGTCGCTTGCCGAACACGCGGAAGGTCCGGCGTGCGAAGCTCGACGGTGTGGTCGAGACCCGGAGCGCCAGCTCGCTGCCACGGAAGGCGTGATTGCCGCGGAATTTGAGCGAGCGGATCTCCCGTTCCCCCGGATCACACTCCGAGCTTTGCGCGCGCAGGGCGGCCGGCAGGAGCAGGAGCAGCGCAGCGGTCAGGGCACCGCGCCACCACTCGCGCGCGCGCCGCCGGCGACCGCCATCCGTCACGCCGCGCGCGGCCCCCCGCCCGACGCGTGGTGCTTGCCCGCTCGCCGCTCCTCGGGCAGGAGCGGCGTGCGCTGCAGGAACAGGCGCGCCACGTAGAACGCCGCCAGGCCGGCGGCGACACCCACACCGATCGCGGGCAGCAGCTCGCTGCCACTCAGCGGGCGCCGATAGACGTAGCCCTCGAGGCGCGCCGTCGGACGCGGCGACCGGGCTCTGGATGTGCGACTCATGGCTGCCGGCGAGCGGACGGGAGGGGGAAGGGACGCAACTTGCAGCTTTCGGGAGCGCTGCGGCTCGCAGCGCGACGCGTCCGCGGCGCATCGTGCCGGCGAGCGCGCCTACGTTTGACGCTGCTCGGCGGCGCGGGTAAGTTCTCGCGCCTTCTCCCGGCTGTCAACTGCTTGCGCCAGAACGTCATGCGTCGTTCCCTCGCCCTTCTCCTTCCGTTCCTCGCCATCGGTTGCGGTGGCGGCGGCGGAGGCACCGAGCGGCGCACCCTGGTGGACTCCCGCGACAACTACGATCCCCGGTCGCTCGACCCTGCGCTCTCGACCGACGTGCCCACCGGCCGGGCGGTCGCCTACCTCTTCGACGGGCTCACCCGCTTCACCCCCGATGCCCGCGTCATCCCCGCCCTGGCCACGAGCTGGGAGACGTCGCCTGACGGGCTCACCTACACCTTTCATCTGCGCCGCGGAGTCACCTTCACCGATGGCACCCCCTTCGTCGCGCGTCAGGTGCTGGCGAGCTGGCAGCGCGTGCTCGACCCGAAGGTCCGCGGCGGCCGCGGGTGGCCACTCTATCCCGTCCTGGGCGCCAAGGAATACGCCGACGGCAAGTCCACGACCCTCCAGGGGCTTTCGGCGCCGAACGACTCGACCGTCGTCGTCGTCCTCAAGGAGCCGTTTGCCATCTTTCCCAAGCTGCTGGCGATGCCGGTGGCATCGGTCGCGCCCGAGCGGGTGCCCGAGGGTTTCGGCGAGCATCCGATCGGTACCGGCCCCTGGAAGCTCGTCGAGTGGAAGCACGACGACTACCTGCTGTTTGCCCCAAACGAGCGGTACTGGGGCGGTCGTCCGCGCGCCGATTCATTGAAGGCGCGCATCATCGCCGAGCCGAGCACGGCGGTCGCCGAGTTCCAGAGCGGGAACGTCGACGTGCTTCAGATCCCGCAGGGCGAGATCGCCGACTGGCAGGAGGACACCGAGCGCCGGAAGCTGCTCGCGTCGACGCCGTCGCTCGAGCTGGTCTACGTCGCGATCAACACGACGCGCGGTCCCCTCGCCGACGTGCGCGTCCGCCAGGCCCTCAACTACGCCGTCGACCGCCGGCGCATCGTCCGCAATCTGATCGCCGGACGCGGCGAGCTCGCCGCCGGAGTGATTCCGTCGTCGCTTCCCGGCAGCGACAAGGCACGCGTCGGCTTCGCGTTCGACACCACGCGTGCCCGCCAGCTGCTGCGAGAGGCAGGCTACCCGAACGGGATCGACCTCGAGCTGTGGACCTCGACCAACCCGATCTACGTGCGCATCGCCGAGACCCTGCAGGCGTACCTCAAGCTCTCCGGCGTGCGGGTGAAGGTCGTGCAGCGCGAGAGCGCGGCCGCGCGCGAAGCGGCCCGCAAGGGACGC
>Ga0066652_100000556_pt1 | contig 18108 bp, 30 predicted proteins | sample GraSoiAngelo_101_FD_71413 | JGI IMG/M metagenome (GOLD analysis project Ga0066652, IMG submission 71413) | Grasslands soil microbial communities from the Angelo Coastal Reserve, California, USA - 14_0903_02_30cm | ecosystem: Environmental > Terrestrial > Soil > Grasslands | place: USA... | reverse complement strand
ATAGCACAATAACTAGCACAAAACCTAGCACAATAACCTACACCAAGAAAGTGCGCTATAAATAGCAAACAGCCCCGACCGATGATCGGGGCTGTCGCTAGCGATATGATGTGAGAATAGGTTTTAGATTTACTTAGGATCTTCTAATAGATTTTTGGCCATGAGTCGGTCTAGACGATCATTAGGATTCCAGCCAAGTTTAATGCATTGCTCAGTGATTTCAGCTTCTGTTGGACTCATATTAATTCCAGATGTTGCGCATGATAGGTTGTCATTAGTCACGAATAATAGAAGTTAATGTGCTCATGACTTCAGTGACTTTATTGGATTCTACGGGAAACGTAGCCGGAAGATTTTGATAAACCTCAGTCAGCTTTTGAATACATTTACGAATAGATTCTTGATCTAAGATGTTAATAACTGGTCTACTGTGTAGTAGATATTTTACAGTTTCTATAGGTTCACTAACATATATCCATGATACACCTAGAGATCCCATTGCAGCGATAGCAGTACATGACACTGTTATTTCTTTACCGTCAGTACCGTAGTATGTATGTTCAGTCGCATGATATTCTGTGATATGACTGATAGACAGATAGAATGACGTTTGTACTCCAGCTCCGTTTAGTCTATGTAGTTCTATAAACATTTATTTCCTTCTCTGCATTTCAGATTGTTGTTTGACTACACGATAGATGTGGAGGTTTTCTATTTCGTGTGGGCAGATAGATGGTGCGAGTACTCGTTTAATTCGAGTTGCTGGCAACGTATAAACTCGTTTTGTATCTATACGTGAAATATAGCTTGTCGTGTAGTGACGAAATCCGTTGCAGACTAGACCAGGACTATTAACGCAGTAAATATATGGTGATCCGTCTATTTTAGTTCTGCTTATAGAATTGGGTAGTGCGGTCATTGTAGGCTTTCTTGATTCGTTTTGCGGTTGCTGGTGGTGCGCTTATGTAGTCGAGTCTGTCTCTCCATCTTGCGATTTCGTTTCGATCATAGGTGCCGTTGTCTAGGCAGTCGTCTATGCGGCGAGCTAGTTTTGCACATTGAACTTGTATGTTAGGTCTATGCCTAAAGTAAACATAGAGCTGCACTGAGATAATGCCTACAATAAAACCAAAGGAAATATCAATTAAGAGGCTGATACTAGGAGGCATGTTTTTCTCGCATGTGTTTAGCGTAGTAGATGGTGCTCACGAATTTCTTTTGACATTTGTAACAAGTGATAGGTTTGCGTGCGCATTTGGTTTTGGCTTGCTTTGCGAGTCGGGCGAATGCTTTAGGTTCCATTTGTGACATTCCGGGCAGTGGACGAGCGAACGAAAATAGGTACAGCAGCAATCATTATCCATAAGCGTTGTCTTCTAGATAAGTACAGAAGAGACAGTCGTTAGATTCGTCTGTATAGGTAGGGTTTCCGTCTGTGCAGTATGGACAGTCTACTCTTGCGTAATCGTTTTTGAGTTTAATTCCACCGTTGAATAGGAGCAGGATTAGTGTTTCTGTGCGTTCGGTTTCTGTGCATCCTTTATCTGCATAGAGACTTCTAACGTAATCGGTCATCACTAGCGAATTGTGACCGATAGTTGGTGCAATAACAAACTCTAGAGTGAAAGTCTCTAGCGGTTTGCTTGTTACAGGTGTATTTTCTTTCTTAAAGTAGGTTGATAAACGAGGCTTCACGAATAAGCTACTCCTATATAGTCGATTAATTCATCGTCAAATGCACGCTGCTCCTGTTTCCATTCCGGTAAATCTTGTTTCCATTCGAGCGGATATGGCGCACTGAATTCTGTTCCCTGTCCATACGGCAAAGTGTCGTGTAATCCTTGATCTAAGGTTTGACCGTAAGATCGGCAGTTCTCTTTGTCGCATAGATGGATGCGTTTAGAGCTAGCGCCACCGATGTCTAGGGTTCTAGGACTGGTGATCCAATTACCCCAATCCTCCATATGACCAGTGTGCATGGCATATGCGAGGCCTATATGCCTGGTGAGTTGCGCTGTAATCTCGTTTTGACCGTTGTGCCAGGCATTTAGTACCTGTTCACGTGTGACTGAGCCAGGATCGAAACCTCTATATTTGGACTTTGGTCCGTCTTTGGCATCCAGCCAATAGAAACCGGTTTGCACATAGGTACAACCTAGAAAATGGGTAACCTCCCATCCACCCAAATCCTCAGATAAGCGTACAGACAAAGGTGCGGTTGTGAGTATCCCGTCTGTTTCAAAACCGATAACCCCTGGATTGCCGTAAGCTGCTCGAAAGAGTTGCGCTCTAGCGCAGCTTGTGACATATCCTCCCCACTCCAATTGATGATATGCGGGTAATTGATCACGCGATTTCCAACCTAGCTGTTGAATCATTTTGCCGTATAACGAATTGAGTCCTAGCTTTAGAATTCTTTCTTCGCCTTTACCTTGTCGTTTCCATTCTTGGCGTGTGTAGTACATATCTTCTACCCACGTAAAAGGACGAGTGTTAGGTGTAGATGTCTCGAATATGTAGGAGGCTTCTACCTCGAATTGCCCTTTATAGTAGTCACAAAGTAGTTCGTATTCAGGTGTCCATATCCAGTTACCTACGCTTTCTCTCGGGTAGCAGACAGATCCATTAGAGTATCTGTGACGCAGAGGGTAGAATCGTTCATTGTTATCAAATGACCATGAAACACGGTAAAGGGAAAATTCTTTGATTGGCGGATCGGGACTTTGCGAAAGTTGCCAATTAGCATTAGAGAGTGAAGGAAGCGTTGCAATAGCAGACGGATAACAGGATCGGATGTCATAATAATGGCAAGGTCCGAGCCAGTGTCCATAAGCGATTTTACAAATGCGTCCTGCGCCATATGCGTGTTGCGCTGCCTGATTGACGTCATTATTAGGCACCGTCTTGTGTCGTTTAATAGAATACTGCTTATAGAGCGTGCCAGCGATAGCGCCCGGCCCATGCCATTGTGAGATACGTAAGTCGCATGCCTCTAGCGCACTTCTAAATTGTTGCATGAGTAGGACTAGAGCTGGCAATTCGCACTCGCAACAATAGTATTCGATTTCGTCTACATCTTCCCATGTGAATTGGGAACGCCGTTGCTTTTCGGCTTTGATTTTATCGAGAATATGTGTGGGAATAGGCGTGTGCCATGTCTCTAAGGATCTAACAAATGATTGCTGAAAGAAACTGCCTACATCCCAAATTTTAACTGAAATATCAAGGTCACGATCTTTTAACCATAAACTTTTGCCGAAACGTACTTCAATGCTGTATTGACACCAATATGCTTTTAATCCATTTCGGATGCGTTGTAGCACCTTTTCAGGTAGATCCCTAAGTATCTTATTGAAATCATAAGATCCATAATAGAAGACGTGGATAGCATGAGGATTAGCCCTAGCGGACTCAATAAAAGATGTAAAGATTTGGTACGTAGGAATGTGTTTGGTGTCGTTACGATCTGATAGATAAGGCGCTCTGAGACGTAGTCCTTTGGAATTAGCAAGCAGCATGTAGTCATGCCTGTTGGTTTTATGATCAGTGATACCTTCGCCATCCCAAGCAATAAATTCTCCGTAGTCGAATTTCTTTTTATGTTTACGTTGCAATTGCGAGGGAGCCATACGGGGACGTTTAGATAGTTGATAGATAGCGTCTAGGTCAGTCATTTACCTAGCTTTTCCAGCGTACCTTTCTTCCCAGGTTTCATAATCAGGAACGTCTTCTAACCATTCTACAAACCATTCTGATTTCGGGGAATGCTTTGACCGATCGGAATTTGTACGAGGATCAATTAGCCCTTGCCAGAAGGATCTAAATGCACGTCTTAGTGCTTCTCTATTTAGATCACTACCTTTGAAGAAAAGAAATCTATTCCATTTGCCTTGAATATCAGCCGATGACTCTTTTAACTTACGTTTTGCTGTTCGCTCTTGTGAGTAACTTGTGAATCCGGCATTGCGGGCTAGTTGATTTCGCCGGGCGTTTAACGCTGCGTAATCCCGACGTTTGCCCATGTCGATTTAGATACGACAAAGGGCACCGCCCTATGTCGACGGTGCCCTATGTCATAGCCGTACCCCTTTCTGCCTAGTTATAGGCGAGAGATTTAGATAGGCCAGTAAGTTGTACCCTCAATAGGATTGCCGTTAGCGTCTTCTGTTTGATAGGTGGACTTCTTAAGTCCTGCGACGACGAGCGGCGGACGACCACCACGCTTGGTGTAGTCAACTAGCGACTTGCAAATACCGGTAGAGCCGTCCGTGAACATGAGTTTACGATCGTCTTCAGTGACGAGTTTGACGACAACAAACGTACCTGGCTCACCGTCTTTGGTACGAAATTTGTCGCTCGTACTGATACGCCAATCGAGCCAGATTTGGGCAACGTTTACAATTTCGTCTTTGTTTTCAATGAGTTGATAACCTTCGCCCAATACACCTGAAGCAGGGAGCGCACCTGTTTGGCGGGCCAGTTCGGCGGCATGAGCAAAGCTCTTGACGTCGGCTAGCTCATCAGATGAGAACACACTTACGTCGCCAAAACGAGTCGTCTTTGGTGCGTCTAGCAGAATTTCGCCGGTTTCTCTGTCAATGACTTGACCTGTCGGATTCTCTCCAACCTTGCTGTTGTAGTCACCTGGCAGATTATCGGCGGCGAAATCGTCGTTGATTTCGCCCGGCTCTAGTTCTGCTTTGTCTTTATTACTGCCTTTGAACACTGGCATTGATAGCTCCTAATAAGTCTGCATGTGGGTAATAGAAATTAGTTGAAAGGCTATTCTGCGCCAACGGAATAGCCCTTCAACCATATGTTAAAGATCGCTCTACAAAGTTGACATACTCGTAAGGGCGAGCCTTTGGAACGATCTTTAACTTTGCATGTAGCTCGCGGATGGCCGGTGGAATCCGTGAGCTCTGACCCCAGAAGGGCGGGTTTCCAGGGCTGTCTGAAGCCTATCACGAGGCGGACGCCCGGTCACCTATGGTGACATTTCAGGATGTCAATATGATTTCGGTCACGTAACAAGGCTGTAACAATGCCTGCTATACGTAAGCTAGAGGTAAGAGCTATAGATAGACTTTTGAGTATGAGTGATCCATCTAGCCCTACTATCGGCGAAATAGTAGATAGCAGTACAACGCAAGTTGCTAACGACGCAGCAGCGATAGCCGCAGCACAAACCGCGCAATCGCTGCCAGAAACAACTGTAGTTGTAGAAGACAATCCAACTACAACCGATCCTGCTCTAGCACTCGAATACGCTGACGATATTCGTAAGATCGCTAGAGAGGAAGCCAATAACAATATGTTGGCGTGGATTGAGCTTGCTAGTTCGCAGCAACCGCCAGAGCCACAAGTGGTGATTGTAGAGAAAGAGCCAGAGATTCCGGCTCCTATTGAGCAACCTACTGCGCCTAAGCCTGTGCGTGATCAAGCTCCGCCAACATCCCATCCTTATTTTAAGCCTTTGCGTAAGCCAAAGACTAAGGATGGCACGTAATGGATGACGATACTGTACCTATCGAAGAATTCGATAACATTGTCGATACGCCAATCGAAGGCCATGCGTGCACAGAATGTGATCGGTCATTTGAGACTTTGGCGGGTATGCGTCGTCATCGCACCAAGATTCACGGCCCTAGCGGCGATACAGCCGACGCTAAACCTAAATCTGTAGGTGCACGCAAAACCAATATTGAACGTGAACTTGTTCAATGGTTCACATTCATTGGTATGACAGTATCCATGTTCAATTCATATGACGGCATGGTTGTTGTCCAGAGAGCCGAACAATTAGGCCATGCGTGGGCCAATCTATGCCGACAGAATAAATCAATTGAAAAGGTTGTGCTAGGACTACTTCAAACCTCTGCTATAGGCGAGGTTATTATGGCTACTTCTACCGTAGTCATTCCGATTGCAGCCAATCATGATGTCATTCCTAAGGAATTCGCCAATCTGTTTGGCGCTCAAATTCCGCAAGACGATGGTCTAAATGGCTGACCTGAGACAACGTCATATGAGCACTTCAATTCAGGACGCGTCCTGGAGTGAATTTTGCCCGTATTTCTATGGTCTCTGGAATCAAGGCGAACACGTATCGCTCATTGGTCCGACAGGACAGGGCAAAACGACGTTGGCATTAGAGATTCTGCCACGTCGTACGTACGTTGTGGTCCTTGGTACGAAAGTCAAAGATCCAACTTTAGCTAAATTGACTAAGCAAGGTTATAAGCGTATTGAAACGTGGAAAGATCGCAAGCTAGAGCATAAATTCTTGCTTTGGCCAAAGATGACCCACGAAAAAGACCTTGCACGTCAACGTAAAGAATTCTCTATTGCTCTAAATGAAATGTATAGAGAAGGTCGCTGGACTATTTATATTGATGAGGCTGGCTATCAATGTCGTCAGCTCAAAATGCAGCAAATTATGGTGCTGCTTTGGACACAAGGCAGATCCAATCTTTTGAGCGTAGTTGCAGGTGGACAACGTCCAGCTTATTTACCACCTGAGATTTATGATCAAGCTACACATCTATTTTTCTGGCGTGATAATGACGAGCATAATCTTAAACGAATTGGCGGCATTGGCTGGCTCAATTCTAAAGAGATTCGTCTAGCTGTAGCTTCGCTACCTCTCTATCACGCTCTCTATGTTAATAGCCGTACTGGAGAAATGATCCGAACGAAAGTGGAGATATGACCGTCAAAAACAGTGGCGAATTTGTCTTTTTCAAGGACACGCTTACTGGCCAGTCAGAGGAAACGCTAGGACTGGTCGTCCGTACGTCTACTAATCACAAGGAAGACGGTTCAACAGATGAATGGACAGAGCTTGTCCCTCTGCCCATGATTCTTGTTAAGACAGCAGACGTTAGAGGCATTAATGACCCTGTCGCTACCGATGGGTCAGCCGTTGTTGGATCGTCTGCTACCGATATTACCGGTATTAACAATCCTAGTTCTACTCAACTCGAAGAGAATAAGGACAAGGCTAACGAAAAGGATAAGTCAAAGTGAATGCACACGTGCACGTTGGTTTTGTCGACGTAGCGCAATTTACATTGATGCTTATTATCACTGGCTTTCTATTGCGTACGTTCGCGTCAAAGACTGCTGATCAAGATGGTGTATTGGGAATGATGGGCAAAGCTATTGCCTACATTTATTGAAAGGACTGTAATTTAAATGCCTACTCCTGCCACTACACTTTCTGCGGGTACTCCCCCTGCTAAGGGCAAGACGACTGGTAGTGCTAAAGCTCCTATGCCGCTTGTACCATTCACTCGCGCTGCAAAAGAGCATATTGAGCCTATCTTTGATTTCAACCAAATCATTACAGCGAACACTATTTCGCTTGGCCCATTTGATGTTCCTGCTTATGGCTATATGCGCCATATCATTCTGCTTTTGCAGGCCACTGGTGGCGTTGCTTCTGTTACTGTTGCAAAGCAGGAAGATGCGCCTTGGATTGCTATTGCCGATTTGCAGCTTGCAGACGTTAACGGTGCTCCTATTTGGGGTCCTGCTTCTGGCTACGACTTGTATCTGCATAACAAGTATGGTGGCTATGAATTCAGTTGTGATCCGCGACAGGACTCGTCATTTTCTGACGTTGTTGTTGGCGCTAGCGCAAGCGGAAACTTTTCTCTTACGCTGAAGATTCCTGTTGAGATTTGCATTAGGGATTCGCTTGGCGCTATTGCAAATCAAAATGCTAGCTCTACTTACAAGGTCAAGATTGTTCAGAATTCTAGTGCTGGCATCTATTCGACTGCTCCTAATACCACGCTGCCAACGATCCGTTGGCGTGCATTTCTCCAGGCTTGGACGCAGCCACCTAATCAGGACTTGCGGGGCCGTGAGCAGATGACAACGCCACCTGCTCATGGCACGTCACAGTATTTTTCTAAGGTCACTGTCAACGGTGTTGCTGGCTCGCAAACTGTTCGCTGGCCACGTGTTGGCAACTATATTCGTAACGTTATGTTTGTTGATAGGCGCACTGCTTCTACTAGAGCTAATGGCGAATCAGACTTTCCTGATCCTGCTCAGGTGTTTTGGGATACTCGTCTGCTACATAACTACACGAAGACTATTTGGCGTGACGAAATCAAACGTCGCACTGGATACACGGCCGCTATTGAAACTGCTGGTGGACAAGACAACGGTGTTTTTGTCTACGACTGGTGCCACGAATTTGATGCAAAGATCGGCCGTGAAATTCGCGACGGTTGGCTTCCTACCTTGCAGTCAACTCGCCTCGAAATTCAGGGATCGTGGACTAACGCTCCTGCTCTTGACATTCTTACTAACGATGTCGCACCTGCTGGTGAGGTTTTCGTTTAATGAATACTCAATACGGTGTCGCTATTTGGGTACTTGCAGCACTGGGATTGCTCGCAATCCTAGGCAAAGTCTTCGCTACCGTTAACCTCTCTGTCGGAAAGTAGGCTCATCATGAAATCTGTTCCTTGGCTTTGGGTTGTCCTCGGCATGCTGCTTGGCGCATTTGTTGGTCCACGGGTAATGGCAAAGTTTGCTTGATGTGTCATGCCTGCAATTCTAGGCATGCTCGCAATTATGGGCGGTCTCACACTCGTATATCTTGGATTTACTGGTAGCACAATTGGCGAACTATTCCGTACGGTGTTCGGACGATGACAACAAAGCCAGAAATCAAAACTAATGATGAGTCAACGTCGCAAACGACAGCATCGCCGCCAACTAGCCAGTTATATCCAAAGCGCAAACGAAAGAGTAATAGTCAAAGAGACTTGCAAACCGTCGTCAACATTGCAACATCTACTAAAGCCAACAGAGTTGCCTTACTCTGTGTTGGCGGATCTCTTACTGTTGTGCTTTTTGCTCGCGTTAGCGGTACTCCAGGAACTAAAAGTCTAAATGATCCTGGTGATCTACTTAAAATATTTATTGGATCAGGTTCACTAGCTATTGCACTAATGGCAATCGGTGAATTTGCTCCTGATCTTTCTATCCATCTTTCTATCCTTATTTTGGTTGGAGCACTTCTAACATATGGCGTTGATTTTGCTACAGCTTTAAGTAAGGGAACGCTCAAACCGGGTATCCCGCTCACGCCACTAGCAGGACAGCAGAAAGGTAAATAAAGTGAATCAGCTATTTGATGTTATGGGCGCAATTGTCACTGTTGCGCTCGTCTTCGTAGTCGTTTCAAATGCAAATTCAGCGCAGGTTATTAATGCTGCTGGTAATGCATTTGCGCATTCTATTGCTGCTGCACAAGGTAGAGCAGCTTAAAATGCTAGCTCTAATTGCTGTTATCTTGGCTGTGCTTGCCGCATTTAATGTGCATATTGCAGATATTGCACTTGGTTGGCTGGCACTCGCATTTCTAGCAGCACATTTTGTTGTGCCAGTAGTTAGAGATGGCACCTTGTGGCCTAGATAAATAGGATAAGCACATGAGTCTTTTTGCGTTATTAACTGCCGATGAAATTGCTGTACGTATGGGCGCAACTGTAATTCTCATCAATACATTCTTTTCAGCTTATAGCGCATATAAGGCTAAAATATTAGACAAAAAGATTGAATTAGCTCGTTTAACATCTGCTATTGATAAATGGACGCTAGCTAATCAACATAAGGAAACGCAACAGGCTATTCAAAAAGTTAGTGACGAGGTAAAGGAACGTAACGAAGAATGAAATATGCACCGCTGCAACAGTGGGTAAACGATGGTCTAATCAAGACTCAATCTGTATTTCAACGTCCAGCCTCGTCCCTAACCGACTACGATCCTGTAATGGCTGGCAACGTTGTACCGGGCGAACTAGATATTACTGATCCTGGTCAACTTGGTAGAGCAAATCTACCGTCACTACACGCTCAAACTAACGTCGTAGATCCACACGTAAACGATGGCCTGCCGCCTACTGATTCGCTAACTGCTCTATTGCCTAGGGCTGTTAGATGGATGGGCCTACGTGGTGGCCAATATGATCCGTTCACATATACAAATGTTGTCAACAACACAACCGACTATGTGGCTACAGCAGGTATTGCGCAGCAGCCATTTGGTCCTGCTGGTGCTGGCCAATTCGAGACAGAACTAGATGAGCACGGGCCAATCACAATCGAAGAGCTAGAAGCAGCCAAAGGCGTACGACAACCCACACGTGTACGTCAACGTTCATTGCTACGTACATTGTTGCTACTGCCACCAGTAAATCTAGAGCCAAATGACGGACGTGACGAGCGCATCGTACCCGCACTTGGACAAGATGTTAGAGGCGAAGATACTGCGTCAGAGGCAGCTCTAGCCGTTGGAAACACATTTATTATTCCCGATGTGCGACGCACATTTGATCAACCTAGAGACGCACCGCCGTCTGTACCTAGAGATGCCAGTGGTAACCCGATTTATGATAAAGCAGGCTACACACTCACGCCTACTGCTCTAGAAGGATCTGACCACGAAATCCAAACGTCGCACTCATATCCTAGTTTCAATGCTGTAACTGAAACTGCCGTAGGCGACAGTAGAAATCGTGTACGTGCGGGCGTCCAATATGATGTGAAATCTACTCGTCCTAGCGTCATGCCTCACTGGTATGACTTTCGCCCGTTTGATAAGTGGGCCGACGACCACAACTACGCATTTAAAGGTCAAATCAGACCTAGAATTATTGCTCGTCCTATTATGACAACTGCTGAACCTGGTGCAGATGATAGATGGGCCGCTGGTCGTAGATATTCTGCTCCCCCTGCTGGTATGAATCCGACGGCCGTTATGCCGAATATTGATCGTCAAGCGCCACAATCATGGGATGCTCAATTGTTCCTGGAAACGCCCGGCAACGTTGACACTAGAGCTTCAATGTGGAGGCTCAGCTAAATGCCTGATACTCCAGTAAAACCAAATTTAGATTTCTTGCATAAGCAAGTCGGACCGTTGCCTGTCGGTGGCTGGCTTATCGTCGTAGGCGCAGGACTAGCGTTCTCTTATTGGCGTAAACGGCAAGCACCTACCGCGTCCAATACCTCTGATCAAATTCAGCCACAATTTACAGACGAAACTGTAGGCAATGTTTTTGCTCTCATGGGCGCACTAAATAGAGGACAATCCGGAGTCCCTACACAAGCCATAGGCGATAACAATACTTGGTATCAGTCTGCTGTTAGAGAACTTCTAGGCCACGGCTTTGTTCCTGGCCTAGTCGACACTGCACTACGTAAATACATGCAAGGCATGTCTCTATCAGTAGAAGAAAACGCAGTGATTGAGCGTGCATTGCAGCTAGTTGGACCACTGCCTAGCCCGCCGCCGCCGCCCACAACTACACCAACAACGCCTGTGCAGCCTACCAATAATCCTCTAATCAAGAGTCTTGCTACTTACAAGGTTAATCCGACATTGACGCCCGCTAGCGTCCAACATTTGAGCGATGTTGACCTAGTTAGCGCATCAAATATCACGTCACCGAGCTGGAATCTTGATCCTAATTGGCAAACTGTAGTTGCTATGCAATATGGAACAGATGACCCGCTCGCATATATGAATGAAATTGCTAGGCGCTATCAAGCAGGAACTTTGCCAGACAGTATTCTTACAGGCCCTGTCGGTAGTTGGACTTCTGGTCAACCTGCATGGAAACTCACATGGAACGATCTTACGAGCAGGCTTACACAAATTGAATCTCGACAGCCTGGACGAATTCAATGGACCTGAGCGATCTTGCACGAACAACAGGAACGCTACCTAATAACAATAGTCTGGCTATAGCGGCTAGTTTATTTGTTGTTGTAGAAGGCTCGAAATCTATGCAATCTACAATGGGCGATGATCGATTCTCCCATAAATATGGTGGCGAAATTATTGCTGGCACATATACCAGCGTTCTAGGACTTCTAGGCTCAGTTATTACCCGTAGCCCGCTGCCAGCTATTACCGCTGCTGTAACTGTCGCTTTCTTTTGTGGACTCTATTTCTGGCAAGAGGAAAGAGCAGGCTATGAACAGTGAGCCGTTTGGAGTCCTAGAAACAGAGTCACGTAAATTCAAAAGTGGTCATATTCTACGTGTAGATCACTCTGTTAAAGGTTGGATTCGTATTTATTGCGACGGGCCTGGATGCGGATTCAAAATTGAAGGTCTAGAAGACGATAAAGAATTCATTCAATATCAAGCGTGGCGTCATCGTACTGAACCTAGGCTATTGCTGCCTGGCACTAGCGATATTTTGAAACCGACTCGCATGAGCGTATTACACGCTGAACTTGCTAAAGCTAAGAGACGTGAAACCTAAGCTGTATTATGCGCTCAAATATCCTAGAACGGTCCGTTTCTTATGGCATATTCGTATAGTCAGCTTAGGGATATATGGATACGTAACGGCGGATCTACCGGTGCGTCTTATATCGCTGCTGCGATCGCAATGGCGGAAAGTGGCGGTAATCCTCTTGCTAGCCATGTTAATAGTGACGGCTCTACAGACCGTGGCCTATGGCAAATCAATTCCATACATGGCGGGCTATCCACATTCGACATCAACGCCAATGCAAGAGCAGCCGTACAAATCTCAGGTAACGGTACTAATTGGCATCCATGGACCGTATACAACACTGGCGCCTATAAGAAATATGTGGATTTAAACGCTGTAGGTCAACCGGTAGGACCTAATGACACTGGTAGCGAAGTAGGCGACCCTAGCTTACTTGACCAATTAAATCCTGCTACAGCTATATCTAACTTGACAAAGCCATTTATAAATATTGCTGACTCACTAAGTCAAGTTGTTAAGGCTGGCACATGGTTTAGTAATCCGCACAATGTGATCCGTATTGCACAGGTTAGTTCTGGAATAGGACTAGCCATCATCGGTCTTTTAATTCTATCTAGAGGCTTAGTTGAAGAGGCTGTAGGTAACGTGATCAAAGGGGCAATAGCAGCATGAAATATATGTTTGATTCTAATGCTCTAGATAAATCATATAACGATGTCGTCACAGAAGTTCTAGGCGATAACGACGAATATGATGTGAATGCACAGGACAACGATGCATGCGAGCTAGATCCTCAAGTTTTGCCATACACTGATCCTGTAGACGTACGCATCGTCACAGACGGCCCTACGTTTGTTATTGATCGTGCAGCAATGGCATGGCAAGGACAAAAGACTATCGTTCTAGGCGTGAACGTTGCCGGTTACCAACAGGCACAACTAATCGTTGGCGCTAATCCTCGGCGCAGATATGTTCAAATCTCTAATTTGGGTAACAAGAATATAGCTCTAGGCCCAACATCGTCAGTGAAGTTTGGTAATGCTACCAATGGTGTTCTAGGTAACTATGAGCTTATTCCTAATGGATTCGGCGGCGGTCTTATCATTATTCCCACTACTGCTGAAGTATGGGCGCTAGCTGACCCTACTTCTGCTGCTGGCGAAGCCGTCAATATTCTAGAAGTATTTGACGGTGGTCAGTTCTAAATGACTTATTTTGACCCTGCTGGTCAAAGTTATTCGTTGACTCCTACGTCTAGCGTAGGGGCTATGCAGGCTATATCAAACAACTGCATAGGTAATTTATATGCTATTTCTGCTGGACAATCTATTGCTATAGTTCCAGAAGCAGAAAAATCTCGTCTTATCTGGATATTTAATGTTGGTCTGCTACCAGTAATTCTTTCCACAATTCAAACTAATATCGTTGCTGCTACAACACAAAAGCTCTTGCCAGACGGATTACATATACCATGTGGCGATTTTTATGAGCTAAAAACGAGTTGCACCATTTATGCTGCTGTGCCGCTCGTACCTAAATTCTTTTCTGCTACTGCTCTATTTCAACCTAAAGCCTTAGTTTCTACCGGGGTTGAAGTATGAAAAGCAACCTCCAACGTGCAGATCAAGTTTTAGTTCCCTACAGTCTTATAAAGATTACAAACGCTAATCGTAGTGTCGAAGTTCCTATTATTGATAGCGTTCCTGTAGGCGACTATTCCACGCTGCATATCTCTGCTACACCTAGTCTTATTAGCTTTGCAGCAGGGGCAGAAGCCACTAGTGCAGTAGTCATAATCGTACGATTTACAGAAGCTATATCTTATGGTGGGGTTCCTAGTGTCTCTGTAGTCGGTGGCGGCCGTGACCTTTGCGTAGGCGCATTAGACATAGGTGCGGGCGGAGGTTGCTTGCCATCTAGTTTAGATGTTCGCTTGCCTGTCGTCTCACAGTTTGTATCTGTGAGTTACGCTTGTCATGCTAACCAAACAAATGTTAATGGTTTGTTTTTTACGGCAATGCTGTCGACAGAGCCAACCAATTCGACATTTCCAAAGATGGTTAATCCCGGTTACTATTACGATAATCTTACGCTAGTTGGAGCCGACAGCATTTTAGGTGCTAACTATGCTCGTAACGGTCTAGTTCTAAATGCTTATGCCGATTATAAATTTGTTGAATTTACACAGCAGACAATCGGTAAGCTATCTATTACAGTAAACACTACTAAAGCGGGCGCTACGCCTATTAATGCTGGTGAAATCATTGCATACGTCGTAACAAAAGCATGGGATGATAATGGAGCAGGAACCGTCGATCAACCTATATGGTTCCTGCCACAAATAACTAATGCGCAAGCTACAGGCATTCCTTTAGTCGGATTTCGTCAGTGTATTTTTCTGCAAAACCTTAGTTCGCCTTCTGTACCTCTTACAATTAAAATGGGCGCCTACCCGGAATATTCATAATGTGGCACTATGGTATAGATGTATCTAATTGGCAAGGTTTAATCGACTGGAATCAGGTTAATCATAGTTGGCTATCGTTCGCTTACTTTCTTTCTAGCGACGGCACTTTCAGAGGCAGAGCTAACGGATCGCCGATGTCTATAAGTGCAGCCTTTGAGCGAAACAAGATGCTATGCACGTTGTCACGTGGTGGCTATCACTTCGCTAGACCAGTAACCAATAAACCTGTTACAAGTGCTAACCAAGTTTATAGCGAAATTGGTCATCTAGAGTTACCTATCATGCTTGACCTAGAAGACTATTCAGAGCTATCAACCTGGTCGCTCGAAAAAATTGTCGACTGGACAGGCCAATGGACTGACCGTATTACTCATTTAGATGGTCGACGTCCTATCATTTATAACGGTAGTTTCTTTCATGGCAACGGAATTATTAAATATTTTCCTAGCCATATTTGGTGGCTACCTCAATATACATCTAATGCCAAAATTGATCCCAATGCTTTAGAGATAAGCCCGCCTAAATTAAATGGTAACCGTAGCTATGATATTTGGCAGTTCACACAAAAAGGACGAATTGCCGGTATCTCTGGCGACGTAGACAAAAACATTGTGCATAGTGCAGTCTTTGCGCAAATGTTAGGAGTTAAATCTATTATGAATGTCTTCTTTGGCTGTAGTGGTGAAGATGAGCAGGATGTACTCATTCCATCTATGATCGGTCTAGTAAGAGTACCTATTCCCAATCTTGGAATTCGCCAACGTCTTATCGAGTCAAGACAGTACGATGACGTAACTATCATTCTTAGCGATCCCACTGCTATTCACGAATTTAAGCAGTTGCCTAGTGCTGGACCTGAACTGTTGAGCAAACTCATCAACGTCACTGTTGATAACGCTGCTATCGCTGACGCAACCGTCGCCAAGCTCGGCGTGTCGTTCGGCCAGGAAGTCGCACGGCAAGCTATCGCTACACTCACTGCGCTACTCGATCGCATAAATCTCTAAAAATAATTTGCGTCGCATCTATTCGTGTGTCATAGTAGAAGGGCTAGCTACATGACGCACTCGCCGGGCGGGTAGTCGGCTCTAAGCCGATGAGCTGACTACCCGCTCGCACCAGACGAAAGGCTATCGCCATGCCTGCACGCAGTCCCCGCAACGCTCCCGCTCCGCCCGCTGAAGCTCCTGTCGCAAAGGACCCAACCATGCCTGTCGCTGACGTTTCCCTATTCGACTCTGTCAAGGTCGGACGAGGTCGCAAGCACGCTCGCAACGAATTCGACGAAATCGTGGACGATTTCATTGCTAACCCGCGCATCATGGCGATCCCCGGCGATGTCGACATGACGGCCGACCAGGTCACCAAATGGAAGACGCAGCTTACCAGTGCTGCCCGTCGGCAGAACAAAAAGGCATCGTGGCGGTTCGTGTCAAAGCCGGCTCCTGAAGCTCTGTCGGCTTTCGAAGGTCGCAATATCTTCGTTCTCAAAGACGCTGACGCAGCTCTGCGCTAATCGCTCGCACACTGCTAGCCAAATGAAAATGCCCGGCCGATGCGGCCGGGCATTTTCTATTTGGCCTGCTAGCCGATTTCCTATTCCCACAATAGGCCATAAGATCTAAGGGCAGAGTCCAGGCTTACCGCTAATTATCGACTGGTGCGGGAACACAACGGTAAGCCTGGACTCCAGGGCTATCAACGCAATCCCCGGATTGCAGAGCCAAGTATAGCAGCAGCCTCCAGAGCTCCAAATGCGAACACGTGTTCGTGAACTAGTGCTTGTATGAGCAGGTATGCTCTGCTACACTGGATGTTATTTCCCAACCAAACAGAAAGGCATTCGTGTCAGCCATTCACGCGAACCTAAGTGACGAGGCTTCCGACGGCTGGAAAGCTCTAACTAAAGCGTGGGGTCCAAGCAGAACTGCAATCCTAGAAGCCATCGGTATCGCTGCTTATAAGACTGTTAAAAGCGGCGGTAGTTTGCGAGACAACGACTGGTTTCCTAACCTAACAACCATTATGTTTTCTGCGCTCGATATAAATTCCGATCGACGCACACGACAACAACCTTTGGATGACCAAATTGAGCCTGCTAACCAAAATCAAAGGATTTCTTCTACTTGAAAGTATGTTTGCAGAATGTGCGGGATGCAATGGCCAACTACATCCGTTAGATGTAGCTAAAACCATAGGCGATTGTAGCTATTGTCGTCATTGTCTAGCCCTATATTTCCCTGGAGATATTTGATAATGAGCACTGCACGAATCATAGACGTATACATCAATCGAGAAACAAAAGAAAAGGTATCTCTAGCTTTTAATGAACGTGAAATCGGATACTACGTCTATGGAGAAGGTGGGCCGCTAAACACAAACTTCAAAGCAAACACAAGGCCAGCTCGATTCGTCTCCCAATCCACCTGGGAAATTATCCTAGAAGACCACGGATACGAAGCAGAAAACCCCACACCAAAAGTCAAATCACTCACCGACCAGCGAAGCGCATACGTGCTACCGCCCGACCATATCGACCGATTCTAATGAACATCAAACAAGCTCTAATCAACTACGAACTTATCAACAAAGGTTGCACTCTACAATCAAGTGAACTTTATGAGACCATCATCTGTCTAGGCGAACGATTCAACGCAATCACCAGAGCACTAGAAGACACGATAGACAACTCACAACTCACACTCGAATTTATAGTTCGTAAGCGTTTGTCTAACCGTTCTAACTCTGCTACACTAAAACCTATGACCAACACACCAACCCCGCTCGATAGCCTCCTAGATGATCCAAGCTGGGATCACAACGACAGCCTCGCCATGATCACACATCATCTTCAAAAACTAGTTGACAACGGATTTGACACCGATGTCGCCGGCGAAATCCTAAGCAAGCTCCCCGCTCGCATGGAAACCCCTACCATCTCATGAAATCAATCAGTGAAGTTATGCGTAACAAAGAATGCTGCTGTAAACATCATGCTGGTGCTAATATATGTCCTGACTGTCCAAAACACGGCCCAGTCAAAGCTATTAACGACAGTCAAGTGATAACAGCATTTGCAGCAGCATTTGCTCACTCAATAGATAAGAAGACCAATGCTGATAACACGTGAAACCCAGCGTAATCTAATGCAAGCAAACAAAGAGCTTGGCCTACGTCAACTCATTCTCATGTCTGACTGCTCTGTCTATTTCATCTTTGACGGGCACAAGCTCGAAAAAGCAATGCGCGTAGAATCTGCGCCAACTAACAACCCATTTATGCTCGCAGAATGGATAGCAGCAGGTCACGATATTGCTTGCACACTAGTTCTACCTGTCAAGCTACCTTATCGCACTGACTATGTGCC
>Ga0066652_100000555_pt1 | contig 18158 bp, 18 predicted proteins | sample GraSoiAngelo_101_FD_71413 | JGI IMG/M metagenome (GOLD analysis project Ga0066652, IMG submission 71413) | Grasslands soil microbial communities from the Angelo Coastal Reserve, California, USA - 14_0903_02_30cm | ecosystem: Environmental > Terrestrial > Soil > Grasslands | place: USA... | reverse complement strand
GAGGTGGTTCACCGGTTGAATTCAGGCGATCGGTTGATCCTGGTCCCCGATCCCCCGGGTGCGGAGCCGCCGACCGTCTGGGTGCACGCCCTAGGAGGCGACGTGATCGGCCACCTCTCGCCCGACGTCAACGCGTGGATGGCGCCCTCGATGCTGGAGGGCAGCTGTTACTGCGGCGAAGTCATCGTCGTGCGCGGCGACGACGTCGCCAGCTGGAAGCGCCTCGTCATCGCGGTGCGCCGGGTGCGTGGCGCCGCTAGATCAGCTTGAGCTTTCGGCCGACGGTCTTGAACGCCGCCACCGCGGTCTCGAGATCGGCCCTGGAGTGCGTGGCCGACAGCTGACAGCGGACGCGGGCCTGTCCCTGCGGCACGACGGGAAATCCGAACCCGGTGACGAAGACGCCTTCGTCCAGCAGCATGTCGCTCATCCGGATCGCAGCCGACGTCTCGCCGACGATGATCGGTACGATTGGTGTGTCCCCGGGAATCGGCGTGAACCCGGCCTCGCTGATCTGCTCGCGGAAGTACGTCGTGTTTTCCCGGAGCTGCGCCACGCGCTCGGGATGGGCCTCGATGAAACGCACCGACGCGAGCGCGCTGCACGCGACGGTCGGCGGCAGCGCGTTCGAGAACAGCTGTGGCCGCGACCGCTGCGTGAGCATGTCCGCCAGCTCCGCCGGGCCCGCAACGAAGCCGCCGGAGGCGCCGCCGAGCGCCTTGCCCAGCGTCGACGTGATGATGTCCACATCCCCCAGGACGCCGAAATGCTCTGCCGTTCCGTGTCCCGTCTTCCCGAGGACGCCAGTCGCGTGTGAATCGTCCACCGCGACGATCGCGTTGTGCTCGCGCGCGATCTCGAGGATGTCCGGCAGCTTCGCGATCGCCCCTTCCATCGAGAAGATGCCGTCGGTCCAGATGAGCTTCCGGCGCGCCGATCGGTTGTCCGACAGCCTGGCGCGCAGGTCGTCCATGTCGCCGTGCTTGTAGACCCCCGTCGTGCATTTCGTGATCGCCTTCGCGAGGCGCATGGAGTCGATGATCGACGCATGATTCAGCGCGTCCGACACGACGTAGTCTCCCTCCTGCACGATCGTCGCGGTCAGGCCCTCGTTCGCGTTCCAGGCGGACACGTACGACATCGCCGCCGCCGCGCCCACGAATTTCGCCAGCGCCGCCTCGAGCTCGCGATGCACGGTGAACGTGCCGCAGATGAACCGCACGCTGCCGGTGCCGGCGCCGTAGGCCTCGAGGCCCTCGATTCCCGCCTGTACCACTGCGGGTTCGTCGCAGAGCCCGAGGTAGTTGTTGGAGGACAGCACGAGCACGTCACCGCGTCCTTCGATCTTCACGTGCGCCGCCTGCGCCGACTCGAGATGATTGAGCCGCTTGTACACACGATCCGCCTTCAGCTGCTCGATCGCGCTGCGTAATTCCGAAGCGAACTGCCCGTTGATGCTCATCGAGGCATCATCCGCGTGGAACGGGGGATCTGCACGTCATGCGACCTCGAATATCACTTTGCCGGCCTCACCCGACTTGATCGCCTTGATCGCCTCGTCGGCGCCCTCGAGCGGAAAGCGGTGGGTGATCACCGGGGTCGGATCGAACATCCCCGAGCGCAGGAAGCGGGTGACCTGATGCCAGGTGTCGTACATCCGGCGTCCGACCACTCCATAGACGGTGATGCCCTTGAAGATCACTTCCGTCGCGAAGTTCACCTCCATCGGCTTCGCGGGGATCCCGAGCATCTGAACGCGGCCGCCGACGCGCACCAGGTCGAACGCCTGATGGATGGCGGACGGCACGCCCGACATCTCGAGCACGACGTCCACGCCCAGGTTGTCCGTGTGCTTTTTCACCACGGCCGCCGCCTGCTCGGGACGCACGGTGTCGTGCGCTCCCATCCGCTTCGCGAGCGCGAGGCGCTTGTCGTTGATGTCGGTCGCGATGATCCGGGACGCGCCCGCCGCCTTGCAGATGCCCACGGCGAAGATGCCGATCGGTCCACAGCCCGTCACCAGCACGGTCGCACCAGGAATGTCCGCCGTGAGGGCCGTGTGAAACGCGTTGCCCATCGGATCGTGGATTCCGCCGACGTCGAATGACACGTTGTCGTCGAGATGCCAGACGTTGGTCGCGGGCATCGCGATGTATTCCGCGAAGCAGCCATCCCGATCCACGCCGATGATCTTCGTGTACGGGCATACATGCGCGTTGCCCGTGCGACACAGCAGGCATCGGCCGTCGACGATATGCCCCTCGGCGGTCACCCGGTCACCGTCACGCACATCCGTCACGAGACTGCCCACCTTCACCACTTCGCCGGCGAACTCGTGGCCGACGACGATCGGTGGACGAACGCGCCCCATCGCCCACGCGTCCCATTCATAGATGTGCACGTCCGTGCCGCACACGCCGGCGCGACGTACGCGGATCAGCACTTCGTCGTCGCGAATTCGCGGCTCCGGCACGTCCTTCAGCACGAAACCGGGACCTGCCGACTGCTTCACCAGCGCTTTCACTCGGGAGTCTCCGCCATGGTTCGCCGCGCGGCCGTCGCGGATGCGCGCGCGCCACGAAACCTGACATTGCCCCCGATGTGATGGAAGTATTGACTCCGCGCTCGTCTCAGCGCAGGCGGGTCACCGCGCGTAACGCGCCGAGGCGAGCTCGATGATGCGAGCGATGAGCGGGTCGTACCCGAGGCCGTCGCGCTCCGCCGCGCGGGAGAACTCCGCGTTGCGCTCCAGGTAGCAGTTCGGATTGACCTCGATGACGTAGATCTCGCCGGCGGGACTCACCCGCAGGTCGATACGCGCGTAGTCGCGCAGCCGTAGCGCCTCGAACGCGCGCACGGCGGTCTCCTGCATGCGCTCGTACAGCTGCTCGTCGAGATCGGTAGGGAAGATCGACTTCGTTCCGGCGAACTCCGCGGACTTCTCCGCTTCGGACTCCGCGCCGGTGCCGTCCGTGCCCCATTTCGCCTCCCAGCTCGCGACGTGCGGGACGCCAGCGGGGAAGCCGCTGAAGTCGAGCTCGATGATGGGTAAGGCCTGCGGATGCAGGTTGCCGATCACGCCAACATAGAACTCACGACCCTGGATGAACTCCTCGACGAGCACGGGCGTCTGGAACTCAGCGTGCAGATCGTCGAGGCGGCCGAACAGCTCCTGGAGGTCGTGCACGACCGACTTGCTCGTGATGCCGATCGACGCGTCTTCCTGCGGGGGTTTCACGATCACCGGGAACTCCATCTCGCCCGCCCACTCCACGGCGCCACGGTACATGGTCGCAAATTGCGGCGTCGTGACGCTGTGGAAGCCGAGCACCTGCTTCGCCAGGCTCTTGTCTCCGGCCAGGAGCAGTCCCGCCGGGCTGGAACCGGTGTAACGCAGCCCCAGGAGATTCAGCAGCGCCGTGACGCTCGAGTCCAGCGAGCTGACTCCGGCGAACGACTCGATGAGGTTGAAAACGAGGTCCGGCTGCGTCGTGCGGAGCGCGTGCGCGACCGGGATGATGTCCTCGTCAGCACTCACCCGTGTCACTTCGTGCGACAGCGACTCGATTGCCCCGGTGAGCTGGCCGAGCACCGGATCCTCCGGTGGCTCGAGCGCGTCAGCGGAATGCAGGAGCGTGACGCGCATCAGTCGAGCGCGCCGACGCGCGGTCGCCGCGCGCGTCCCAGTACCTGCGTCTCGCGATACAGCATCACGACTGCCGTCGCGAACGCCGTGAGCTCGATGAGCGTGGCCGCCTCCAGCCCGCCCGCGCGCAGCTGGAGCGACTCCGCTCGCCGCTCGAGGGCGTCGATGAGCGAACGCACGACTGAGGGTTGTTCGCTGGTCCAGAAGGCCACCCGGGACACGATCTCGCGACGGTGACGCTGCAGGAACACGCGCGCGGACTCCGCATTCGGAGCGTCGGCGCCGCGGTGGAAGATCTGCCGCAGATCCACATCGAACTGCCGTTCGTCCTCGATCGGGATGTCTTCCACCGAGTCCGCATAGTGCTCCGCGACCGTGTAACGCATCGCTTCGACCGGCAGATCGTCCTCCGCCGGCTCAAGCACGGTGGGCGCCGCGTCGGCGATCTCGCGCATCACCGCGTCGACGTACTCGAGCTTCCGGAGCGCGGGCCATCCGGCGTACGCGTGCCGCCAGTTCAGGTCCGGCGTGAGCCACACCGCGAACGTCTCGGCGAAATCCTCATCGGGATGCTTCTGGGCATACCAGGCGAGGATATGGCGCACGTAATCGCGCGAGAGCGGATTCGCGCGATACCGATCGCGATACGGCGCGCGGAACGCGCCGAACATCGCCTGCCAGTCCACGCGATCGTAAAGCTGAAATGCGTAATTGAACGCGTGCCCCGCTTCGTGCCGCAGGAAGCGCATCGACTCGTCGTCGTTCTCGACACCGAACGACATCTCCGACTCGATTCGCTCGAGTCGCGGGTCGGCCAGGTAGAACGGGACACCGATCAGCGGCGTGGCATCGGGGCATCCCCATTGATCGCTGAGATACACGGGCGGCTTGAACCGCACTCCGTGCGTATCCAGCTCCCCGTAGAGCTGCGACACGAGCCGCTCGACGCGCGTGCCGTGTATGCGGAGCCCGAGATCCGAGATGCGGTGACCGAGGAGATGCCGGCGCTGCTCCTCCCAGTCGTGCTCAACTGACATACGGCTGACTCGGGCAAGCGCCGTACCCTGCGCGAAAAAAAAGAAGCCGGCGCGCTCGCGGCGCGCCGGCGGGTCTTCTATCTGTTCTTGCGGATCAGACGGCTTCGCGGATCGGTTCGTCGCTCGTTGCCGGCGGTCCCCACACGTACGCGGAGAATACGGTCGCGGACGGCGCAGCTGGCAATCCGGCGATGACGATGCCGATCGGCTCGGGCGTCCCCTTGGGGTCGCTGGCCTTCATTAGTATGACTCCGGTGGCGTTGCTGCTTGGGGGTGCGACGAGAACGGTTCGCCGCACACCCCGCCTTCGAGAGAAGGCGCCAGCACGGAAAGCACCGTGGATGCCACCCTGCCACTTTCTGCAAGTTGGAACTGACCAACGACTTACAGATGCGCGCCGTGGCGATTCAGCATCAGTTGTCGCGTTCCGACACGATCAGCACGAGCACTTGCGTGTCAGTGCGACACGCGCTGTTCCTTCCGTGCGAGAAACGCTTTTGCGTCGTCGCCGTCCGGCTCCACCGAGACGAGCCAATCGCGGTAGGTCGTTCGAAGCTCTTCGATAGCGGCACTGCCTGCCGCGATCGTTTCCACCAGGTGCACGCCGCCGTCCGATGTCGCGCTCTGCAGAACGGCTAACACACGAGCTCGCTCGCGCGGCGTGAGTGAAAACAATGCTGCATGGGAGCAGACCACCGCGTGCAGCGGCGCGTCCGGCGTGAAATCCGCGAGCTCGGTCGCGACGGCATGCACTCGCGCGGCAAGCCCCGCGTGAATGGCGGCGTCCATCACGCGCTGAACGTCGGACTCTTCCGCCTCGAGGGACGTGACATCGCATCCGTTCGCGGCGAAAAAGAGCGCCGAGCGACCCGTCACCTCGCCCGCGACGAGAACATTGCCGGTGGATTCGCCGGCGTCACTCATCGCACGCACCACGGCGTCGCTGCGCGTCAGTCCCCAGTGCTCCGGCCGCCGCATCTCGTCGTGCAGCTTGAGTCGCCTGCGGCGCCAGGTGTTGTACGTAGGCAGTCGCAGCCGCCGGAAGATGATGCGATCGACCTCCTCCAGCATCAGCATCTCGGTCAGCACGAATTGCGCTTCCGAGGCGAGCCGCGCGGCTGCCTCGTCGCCGATCGCGAGGATCGCGGGGCGGGGAATCGATTCCTTGTAGTTCTCGATTTCCTGCTCGATGAACACCGCGTATTCGTGACGGAGTGATCGAGCGGTGCGAGTAGCCATTACTCTGCGTGCGACGAGACGCCGCAATGTCGGATGGCATTCCCGGCCACGCAAGGCGGAATCACGCGGGTTCCACGTGCACGGTGACCTGTCCGCCGCCGAGGCGCTTCGAGACCGCGTCTTCCACGGCATCTGCGAGCTCGTGCGCTTCGGCCACCGACGAGAGACCGCTCACGCTGATCGTCACCTCGGCGAACGAATGCGTCGCCGTCGCCCGCGACCGGATGTTGCGCACGGAGAGCACCCCTGGCACGGCCTCGGCCACGGTGCGGATCTGGGCAGCTTCCACGGCGCGCTCGTCGACCAGCACCGGAATGCTCATGCGGAGGATCTGGTAGCCCGTGTACGCGATGATCAGTCCGACGACGATCGCGAGGGCGCCGTCGACGCGCATCGCGCCTCTCGACGACAACCAGAGCGACACGATCGCGAGCAGCGTCACCAGGATGTCGCTCTGCGTGTGGGCCGCATCGGCGGTGAGCAGCGCGCTCTTCAGCTCGCGTCCGCGTTTCCCCTCGTACCAGACGACGAACGCGTTGATCGCCAGTGTCACAGCGACGATGCCGATGTCGCTGAATGATGCGCGATGTACCGCTGACGGTCCGCCGCCGACGAGCGCATCGGCGCCACGCCGAAGCAGCTCGAAGCACGAGATGGAGAGAAAGCCCACCACGGCGAGCGCGCCGAGGGTCTCGAACTTTGCGTGTCCGTACGGATGCTCCTCGTCGGGCGCCCGGTGCGCGATACCTACCAGCGTGAGCGCGATAACGTTGTTCATCATGTCGAGGCCGGACTCGAGCGCGGCACCGACGACCGTGAGCGTCTGCGTATGAACGCCGACGTAGATCTTCATCAGGGTGACCAGCGCGTTGAGCGCGAGCACGACGATGAGCGTCCGCCGGATGTCGTGGGAGATGCTCATCAGTCCATGGCCTCGAGGAGCGCGCCCTTGATGTATCCCGTCTCGGGCACGGTGAGCAGCTCGGGGTGGTCGAGGGGCTGGCCGCGCAGCTCGCGCAGCGCGATGCGGCGTCCGGAGTCGGCCGCGGCGTCGTCGAGCATCTCCAGGAACAGCGGCTTCGTCAGATGAAAGCTGCAGCTGGCCGTGAACAGCTTGCCACCGGGCGCGAGCAACCGCATGCCGCGCAGATTGATCTCCTTGTAGCCGCGGATGGCGGCGGGCAGCGACGCGCGCGTCTTCGCGAACGCGGGCGGGTCGAGGACGATGGTGTCGAAGCGATCGCGCGCCCGCTCGCGATCCTTCAGATAGTCGAAGGCGTCCGTCTCGACGAGATCGATGTTCGTGAGGCCGTTCAGCGCTGCGTTCTCCCGTGCCCGCTCGAGCGCGGGACCGGACGAGTCGAGGGCGACGACGCGATCGGCACAGCGTGCGAGATGCAACGCGAACGAGCCGTGATAACTGAAGCAATCGAGGGCACGACCGCGCGCCTGCGCGCCGATGAGAGCGCGGTTCTCCCGCTGATCGAGGAAGGCGCCGGTCTTCTGCCCCGTCCATGGCGCCGCGAGATAGCGCACGCCGTGCTCGTTCACCTCGATGGCCTGCGGGACGTTTCCGTGTAACAGCAGAGACTCGAGGCTGAGCCCCTCCTTCTTGCGCAGCGGCACGTCGTTGCGCGCGAGAATGCCGTCGGGATTCAGGACCGCGGTGAGCGCAGCGACAATATCGTCGCGAAAGCGCTCGAGTCCGGCACTCATCAGCTGCACGACCAGCCACCGGTCGTAGCGATCGCACACGAGAGACGGGAGCCCGTCACCCTCGCCATGCACCACGCGGTAGGCGTTCGCGCCGTCGATTCGCCGGCGGCGCGCGAACGCCGCGTCGATCTGCGCGTACCACCATGCCGCGTCGATGCTGGTCTCGATGTCGCGCTCGAGGAGTCGCAGCGAAATCTCGGATTGCGGGCTCCAGAGGGCCCAGCCCAGCCATTTGCCGCGTTCGTCACGCACACGAACCGCGCCTGCGTCAGCCGTCGGCCTGCGGACGACGTCGCTCTTGAAGATCCATGGATGGCCTTGCTGCCACCGTCGCGCGCCCTTCGCCGAGACGACCGCGTCGCTGCTCATCAACTACAGAGTCGTCCGGGAAAATGGGGAGCAGCGAATGTCATGCGCGCGCGACAAAACGTAGACCGCTGTGTGAAAGGTGAAGGAACAGGCAGATCGTGGGAAGCTCCTCGCGTTTCAGGGCGCTTCGCGTTTCAGGTACACGGCTTTCCCGATCAAAGCACCGGTTGTCCCAATTCTTGCCCTTGAACCTCGCTATGCGAGGAACACCATTGGTCGCCGGAATTGCGGCCGGCGCAGCAGCCGTCCTGGCCACACGCGCCAATCGGCGCCGCCAGCGCGCCGAGCGCTTTGCCGCCGCCGCGCTCGAAACGCTGTTACGAGCCATCGACGCGAACGACTCGCAGACGGGTGCCCACGTCCGGCGCGTCGCGCGTTACGCGCTCATCCTCGCCGACGCACTCGGCGTCGACGACGCCATGCGTCGCACCATCGAGCTTGCCGCGCTTTTCCATGATATCGGCAAGATCCACGAGGCCCTCTTCGACATCGTGCACGAAGGACGACGGCTGACCGCGTCCGAGCGCCGTGCGATCGCGACGCATCCCAGACGCGGCGCTGAGGTCCTCGCCCCCATCGCGTACTTCTACGAGGAGCTCGCCGAAGCGGTGCTTGCGCATCACGAGCGCTGGGATGGTCAGGGATATCCGCGTGGAATAAAAGGGCGAAGGATTCCACTCGCCGCGCGCGTCGTCACGATCGCGGATACCTTCGACGCCATCACACACCGCCGCCGGTACCGCGACGGCAGGACAGCGCGCGAAGCCGCCGACATCCTTGCGGCCGGCCGCGGCACGCAGTTCGATCCAGAGTTGGCCGATGTCCTCCTGCTCCCGCCGGTCTTCGCGCAGATGGCTCGCGCGCATCGGTTTGCCATGCGTCCGGCGACGCTCCGGCATCGGTCGAATGATCACAGCGCCAGGAAGCCTCCGAGAGTCCGCATCCGCTGGCGCACACGCACGGAGCTGCCGCGATCCGTGCGGCAGAAGGCGGCTGGTACCTAGTCCCGGCCTTTCGGAACCGTCGCCCTCGATGCGGCGCTGGCCGGCGCGACTGTGCCTGCGCGCTGAGCAGCCACCCTGAGCGAGTCCGCCTGACGCTTCCGAAATGCCGCCCACAACGGTCGCGCGACCCGCACGGCGGCCTCGTGCTCCCGGAGCGTCACGCGAAACTCGTGATGGCTGTCGGGATGCGCCACGAAATACAGGAATGGGACGTTCGCTGGATACAGCGTCGCCTTGATGCTCGCGGATCCCGGCGACGCGATCGGGCCGGGTGGCAATCCCGGATACTTGTAGGTGTTGTACGGCGACTTGACCGCGAGATGCTTGGTGAGCAGGCGCTTCTGGTACTGCGGCAGCGCGTACTGCACCGTCGGATCGGCCTGGAGCAGCATCCCCTTCCGCAGGCGGTTCCAGTATACGGCGGCGATCACCGGTCGCTCCTCGGGACGCTTGGCTTCGCGCTCGACGATCGAAGCCAGCGTGATGAGGTCATGCCGCGAGAGTGAGAGCGTGTCGAGCCGGGCCGTCCATTCCGGCGGCCACCGCTGCTCGAACCGACGCACCATCATCAGCACAGCGACTCTGGCCGTCGTGCCGGGCGGAAGGAAATAGGTGTCGGGAAAGAGGTAGCCCTCCACGGTCGGCGTCGGCACATCCAGTCGGTGGAGCAGCGCCGTGTCGCTCACCGCGGCGCGCACGGAGTCTGGCGGGAGCTGCAGCTTGCTGACGAGCAGCGGCTCGATCTGCGCGAGCGTGAATCCTTCCGGAATGGTCACGACCGCCACGATCCCGCGTCCTTCGCGCAGCGCGGCGATCACCCTTCCCCAGCCGGCATTCCGCGCGAGCAGGTACGTGCCGGCTTTGATGTTGCGATCCGCGCGTCTCAGCTTCGCGTACAACCGGAACATGCGTGTTGATCCGATGACGCCAGCCTTGTGCAGCGACTCCGCCGCGACGCGCATGGTAGCACCCGGCGGAATCATGACGCGGACGCCAGGCGTATCGCCGCCGCCGCATGCGATCGCAAGCGCGACGACGCTCAGCGCGGCGCGCGCCGATCTACCGGACCCGATCGAGCGCATGTTGCAGTAGAACGGTCGCCGCGAGGGCGTCGACGTCACCGGGGCGTTCCTCAGGCTTGCCGCCCAGTGCGCGTACCGCGCGGCGCGCCGCGGACGTCGTGAACCGCTCGTCCACGAGATCCACGCGCAGCCCGGTTCGTTTGGTGATCTCGTCGGCGACCGCCCGCACCTCGATCGCTCGTGGCGTGTCGTCGCCGTTGCCGTCGAGTGGAAGGCCCAGCACGAACGCGATGGCGCCAAGCTCGCGGGCGCGCTCGATCACTTTCGAGATGGGCGGACGCTTGCCTGCGCGTCGTGTCAGAAAACCGGCTGGCGTGGCGATCCGGCCGCGAGGATCGCTGATGGCGAATCCGATGCGGCGTTCTCCCCAGTCCACGCCGAGGACGCGGCTCGTCTCCCCCGGGATCATGGAATGCCGACGCCGGCGCTGCCGCTCCGGCTGCGTTGCCCGGCGGTCACGCGCCCTGCACCATCTGCTGGAAGAACTCCTTGTTGCTCTTCGAGCGGGACATCTGCTTGAGCAGGAACTGGATCGCCTCCACGTCCGGCATGTCGCCCAGGAAGCTGCGCAGGAGGAAGACGCGATTCCGCTCCTCTTCGTCGAAGAGCAGCTCTTCGCGACGCGTACCGGACTTGTTGACGTCGATGGCCGGATAGACCCGCTGCTCCGCGATCTTGCGCGACAGAACCAGCTCCATGTTGCCGGTGCCCTTGAATTCCTCGAAGATCACCTCGTCCATGCGCGAGCCCGTCTCGATGAGCGCGGTCCCGACGATCGTGAGCGAGCCGCCTTCCATCACGTTGCGCGCCGCGCCGAAGAACTTTTTTGGTCGCTCGAGCGCCTTCGAGTCCAGCCCGCCGGTCATGATCTTGCCCGAGTCCCGCGCGACGGTGTTGTGAGCCCGCGCGAGGCGCGTGATCGAGTCCAGCAGGATCACCACGTCGCGCTTGTGCTCCACGAGCCGCTTGGCCTTCTCGATCACCATGTCCGCGACCTGCACGTGGCGATCGGCCTTCTCGTCGAAGGTCGACGCGATCACTTCACCCCGGATGTTGCGCTTCATGTCGGTGACCTCTTCGGGCCGCTCGTCGATGAGCAGCACGATGACGTGCACCTCCGGATGATTCTCGATGATCGCGTTCGCGATCTTCTGGAGCAGGATCGTCTTGCCCGCGCGCGGCGGCGCGACGATGAGACCGCGCTGGCCCTTGCCGATCGGCGCGATGAGATCCATCACGCGCATGCTGACGTCGCCGTTCTTCGGCTCGAGGCGCAGTCGGCCGTCCGGGTAGCGCGGCCGGAGGTTGTCAAAGGCGATGCGCTGCTTGGCCGCTTCCGGATCGTCGCCGTTGATCGATTCGACCTTGAGCAGCGCGAGGTAACGCTCCCACTCCTTCGGTGGCCGTACCTGGCCTGTGACCGTGTCCCCGGTTCGGAGGTCGAAGCGCTTGATCTGCGACGGCGACACGTAGATGTCGTCGGGACTGTGCAGGTAGTTCCAGTCCTGGCTGCGCAGAAATCCATACCCCTCGGGCAGCACCTCGAGAACGCCCTCGCCCGTGAGCAGCTCACCGCGATCGAGCAGCGCCTGCTCCACCCGGAAGATGAGCTCCTGTGTGCTCAGCTCCGGCGGTGAGTCCGGGACCAGCTCGCTCGCGATCGCCTGCAGCTCTGCCGCCGGCTTGCGTTTCAGTTCGATGATGTTGACGGGCATCAATCGGTGAGCGCGTGTGCCGCGCAGTCAGCGCCGGCGAGAGGGAGAAGCGGGGCGTCGTCAAGCACGAGGGCGACGACAGCCGCGAGCGCGAGTGGAAGTCGGGGCGAGAGCGGAAGACTACGACTGCGCCACAGGGCGGTCAAGATTATCAGAAGAAGTTGATGTAATGCATCGGACGACGACGCAGGTCGTCGAAGAGCGCCGTCATCTCGCGGCGCGCCTGGGACAGGGAGCGCATCAGCGCGCTGTCCCCGGAGAGTCGCGACAGCGTGCCATTCGCGCTGTCGATCGACGCGCGAAGCGACGCGAGATCGTCGCGCACGACGGCGACCGTCTGGAACAGCGTCGAGTCCCGGCGGAAGCGTCCGAGCGTCGTATTGGGCGAGGCCACCAGCGCGCGAATGGAGTCGGCGCGCGCCATGGCGAGGCGTGCGTGCGCGAAGAGCGCCGCGCGTGCGGCGGCGGTCTCGCCCCCGCCGAACAGCGACGCGCGAACGGATGACACCTGGCGCCTGAGCAGCGCGACGTCGCCGCGGCTGGACAACCCGCCTGTCATGACCGCGCCGACTGTCCCGCGCGGATCGTGGATGCTGCGCATCACCACGCGCGCGTCGGCCATGATCGGCGCGATGTCCTGGGTTGCGGCCTTCATCCGGTTGACGGCAAGCTCGAGGTCGGACTGCACGCCGCCGCGCAGGGTGTCGCGGTCGACAACTCGCGACACCGAGGGGCTGCCCGGCGTGATGTAGACGACCACCGGCCCGATGATGTTGGCGCCCGGACGGATCTCCGCCCGCGAGTCCCGGCGAATCTGCTCGGCGTCGCCCTTGCGGACCGTCGTCGCGATGACGACGCGCGCGCTGGTGTCCGACGAGGGCGGCCGGAACGAGACGCCGTCGACGACGCCGATCTTCTGACCGGCGAGCCACACCTCGGTGCCATGCATGACCCCCCGCGCCTGATTCATGACGACGTACAGGTGTATCGTGGGCCCACGCACGCCACCGATGCCGGCGAACGTCAGCACACCGATCGCGACGGCAAGCACCACCGCGATTGCGATGAGGCCGGGGATCAGGGTGCGCCAGGTGAGCCGTGGTGGCATCGACAGTGACCTGCGGGCGGGAGCCGGTCGGGCCGGCCGTTCAGGGTGCGAGTGTCGGGGACGTGACAGCCGTCGCCGAGCGGAGTCGGCAAATGCCGGGCCATATAAGGAAGAGACCGATGCCCGGCGAGTGCGGTCGGGCCAGCGCTGCGGAGCGCAGAATGAAAACGCCCGCCGAGTGTACGGCTCGGCGGGCGAGGCGCGCGCGACAGGATTCGAACCTGTGACCTTCAGCTCCGGAGGCTGACGCTCTATCCAGCTGAGCTACGCGCGCAGAAGCAGTGAGTGCGGAATGGTCGGGGCGAGTGGATTTGAACCACCGATCTCCTGGTCCCGAACCAGGCGCTTTACCGGGCTAAGCTACGCCCCGCTTTCCGAACTCGTACTGCGTCGCGAACGCGCCTGGAAGGACTCGAACCTCCAACCTTCTGATCCGTAGTCAGATGCTCTATCCAATTGAGCTACAGGCGCAGATCCAGCGTTGTCAGCGAATCACTCTCAACGCGCGACAACTCGGGAACAACGCGCATAAAGCTGACGAGCCAACGGGTTCTTGCACAGTGGGCGGTACAAGACTCGAACTTGTGACCTCCACGATGTCAACGTGGCGCTCTAACCAACTGAGCTAACCGCCCGACTTCGGTGGAACGGAATGCGGCGACCGGGGTACCACAACGAGCCATCAGGTTGGGCTCGCTTCCCGTTCCCCGCCTCCCGCATCCGGGATGGAGGCGAGGGGGATCGAACCCCTGACCTCGTGAATGCCATTCACGCGCTCTCCCAACTGAGCTACGCCCCCGAAGTCACTGTGGCGGAACCACATACACGTGTTTCCACCGGAACCGCGAAACCTATTCGCGAGTATATACGAAGTCAAGCAAAAAGGGCTGGCGCAAACGTCAGAGGCCGATATTTTGCAGCGCCTTCTGCATAGCAGAAGGAGCCCGCAGGCAGCCTCGTTGGCGCGGGCTCATGAACCATCAGCGAAGTAACGCTGCGCTGCGTTACCGCTCATAGATGACTACCACAACTCGTAGTCACCGAGGCACTCTCAAATGACCGATGTGAAGCGCCGTCGTCGGCGCACTGCGCCGGCCGGCATCGCTCCCAGTGAACCGGAGCGCGACATTCTCGATCAGTACCTCTATGAGGTCAGCACCTATCCCCTGCTCAAGGGGGACGAGGAGATTCAGCTCGCGCGCAAGATTCGTTCGGGCGACCAGGAGGCGTTGCAGGAGCTCGTGAAGCGGAATCTCCGCTTCGTGATCTCCGTAGCCAAAAAGTACCAGAACCGTGGTCTGCCCCTCATCGATCTGATCGGTGAGGGCAACGTCGGGCTGCTCACGGCCGCCCGCAAATTCGATCCGGACCAGGGTGTGAAGTTCATCTCGTACGCGGTGTGGTGGATCCGCCAGGCGATTCTCTCGGCGCTCGCGCGCCAGGGTCGCACGGTCCGCGTTCCGCTCAACCGCACGGCGGATCTCTCGCGCATCATCAAGGCGTCGGAGATTCTGCGGCAGAAGCTCAATCGTGAGCCCACGCCGGAGGAGCTGTCGCACCTGACGGGCCTGTCGGTGGAAGTCGTCCAGTCGCTCGCGGCGCTCAATACCAGCGACGTGCGCCTCGATGCGCCGATGGATCCGGAAGGCGATCGTTCGCTCATCGAGCGCTTCGTCGCTGACGAGATGCCGGATACCGAGGAAGAGGCGATGAACCGCTTCCTCAACGACGAGATCGAGCAGGCGCTGTCCACCCTTCCGCCGCGCGACGCGAAAGTGTTGCGGTTGTATTTCGGGCTCGAAGGTGGACGCGAGCACACGCTCGAAGAGATCGGCTCGATGCTCGGCGTCACGCGCGAGCGCGTCCGCCAGCTGCGTGATCGTGCACTGAAGCGGCTCAGGGAAGGCGACGTCGGCCGCGCACTCGGCAGTTTCGCCGCGTAACATCACGTTCGCACAGCACCAGTAGTCGGGGCCGGCGCAAGCCGGCCCTTTTCTTTTCCTACTAGCTCTGGCCGGAGGCGGCCATCACATTTCTTCTGCCGACGCCGGGTGGCGTCGCTGCCCACGCTGTCGAACCGCCGTGATCAAACTCGTCAACGTCCACAAATCCTTCGGACCGAAGGACGTCCTCCGCGGGTTCACGCTCGAGGTGAAGGAAGGGGAGTCGATGGTCATCATCGGCTACTCGGGCTCGGGCAAATCCGTCGCGATCAAGCACATCGTGGGTCTTCTCGAGCCCGACGAAGGCGAGGTGTGGGTCGACGGACGTGAAGTGCCCAAGTTACCGCGACGCGATCTGTACGAGCTTCGCTCGCACATCGGCTACGTCTTCCAGTTCGCCGCCCTGTTCGATTCCTACTCGATTGGCGAAAACGTCGCGATGGGGTTGCGGAAGCAGGGCATCCTCTCGTCGGAGGAGATCGACATTCGCGTGCGCGAGGCGCTCGAGCTCGTGGATCTGCCCGACGTCGCGAACCGCTTCCCCGCCGAGCTGTCCGGTGGCATGAGGAAGCGCGTCGGCATCGCGCGCGCCGTGGCGCTGCGACCCAAATACATGCTGTACGACGAGCCGACGACGGGACTCGACCCGGTGACGTCCGCCACCATGGACGAGCTGATGGTGAGAATGCGCGATGTGCTCGGCGTGACGAGCGTGGTGATCACGCACGACATGCGCAGTGCGTACACCGTCGGCACCCGCATCGCGCTGCTGTACGAGGGCCAGGTGCGCCAGGTTGGTTCCGTGGACGAGATCCGGAACTCGAGCGATCCAGTCGTGCGCCAGTTCATCGAGGGTCGCGCGCACCTGCAGGAAGTGGAACTGCGCGCATGAGTCGACGACGAGGCGCCGGCCGAACGTCCGGAGGCGCGTCCGGACGCCCGCGCGGCGGCGCGAAGCGCGGTGCCGATGCCAAGGGCGCGAAGACGGCGAACGCGAGCCGGTCTCGCGCCCGACACGAGACGTCGGCGGGCGGCGTCGTGTTCCGCGTCGTGGACGGCGAGCCGCGCTACCTGCTCATCCGCGACAGCTATGGCCACTGGGGCTTTCCCAAGGGCCACGTCGAGCGCGGCGAGCGATCGGACACGGCGGCGCTGCGGGAAGTCATGGAGGAGACGGGGATCCGCTCCGCGTCACTGGCGGGCTCGGTCGAGAAGATCGAGTGGTTCTTCCGGTTTCGCGGCGCCCTGATCCACAAGCGCTGCGAGTTCTTTCTGATGGAGACCGCGGTGGCCGACACGAAGCCGCAGCTCGCCGAGGGCATCACGGCGTGCAAGTGGGCATCGCTGGACGAGGCGCTCTCACTCATCGAGTACGACAACGCGCGAGCGGTGCTGCGGCGCGCGGACGACCTGGCGCGTGCGCGCGTCGGCGTGTCTGGCGGCGCGGCCTGACCTCGCATGATCGCCGAGCTCATGCCGAGCATCGTCGCATTCGCTCCACGCGAGCGAACGCGCACGGCGATCAAGACGGCGTTTCCGCGGCGGCGCGCGCGCGTGATCTTCGCGAAAAGCGCCTCGGATTTCCTCGACGCATTCCGCAGGGAGCTGATCGACGCCGCACTGGTCGACGTGACCGGCGCGCACGACGAGATGTGGACGGTCGCCGGATACGCGCGCGAGTTCCCGAGCGCGCCTTTCTACGCCATCGCCTCGTTGCGCGCGGCGGAAGGGCCGGCGGTGGCGCAGTGTGCGGAGCTGGAGTTCGCCGACGTCCTCGTCGAAGGCATCGATGACGCCTGTGCGCGCGACATCGTGTGTCGCCGCGGATTCTCCGCCCGGTTCGCAGATGCCTTGCGCACACCACCGGAAACGCTCGCGCTCACGACCGATGTGCAGCAACGCGCGTGGGAATACATCGTCGAGCACGCCGGCCGCCGGGTGCGCACCGTGCACCTCGCGAGCAAGCTCGGGGTCACGCGGGAGCACCTAAGTCGGACGTTCGCGGCAAAGAACTCGCCGAACCTCAAGCGGGTGATCGACCTGGTGCGACTCCTGGCGGCGGCGGAACTGGCGAAGAATCCCGGCTATGACATCAGGGACGTGGCGCAGGTACTGGACTTCGCATCCTCATCGCATCTCTCGAGCACGGCCCAGCGCATCGTGGGGACCAAGCCCGCGTCGCTGGCGCGTCTCAGATCGGTGGACCTGATCCAGCGATTCACGAAGGGCCACGGGCGAAGCCGGTCGTAGGAAGACGAAGGAAGGGGATGGGGATATGGAATTCCTTCCTCCTTGCTCCTCTATCTCGGCCGTTCAGCCGCGACGGCCGGCTCCCCGGACGAGAGCTGTCGGTCCAGGTACACGAGAAAGCCGGACAGCAGGCGGTTCACTGTCTGGATGCGTGACGTGAGATGGGCGTGACGTGTCGCGGATAGCAGGTCCGCCTGGCGCGCGATCGCGAGCGACGTTTCCAGCCGCAGGATCTCGCGCTTGGCGGCCCGATACAGCTGACGCTGCTCGCCCGCGGCGTACCGTCCGTATCCTTCGGCCACGTGCTGCGCCATGAGGGTGGCGGTGAGCATGGTGTGCTCGGTGATCGCCTTGATCTCGCGCCGGTTGGTGTGGCGCAGGTCGCGGATGACGTCGGCGGCCAGCCCGACGGCTTCCTGCCACACACGGAGGTCACGCAGCCCCAGACCCATGGTGCGCAAGATGCGGCGGCGGCTGCCGGTTCCGGCATCAAACGAACGCACGTGGTGTCGGGGACCCGGCTCGATCATCTTCCCCGTTTCTGGCCGCGGCTTGCCGTGGTCCGGGCGCTTGTGATATTTTTCACAAGCTCCTCTACGGGAGCTCAATCCCCGACATCCAAACGCGTTTTATGGCAACCGAGACCACACTCCGCCCCGGCGAGATCAAGGACATTCTGCTTCGCGAAATCGAGGCGGCCGACCTGCACGAATTGGATGTTGAAGAGGTCGGGACGGTGCTCGAGGTAAAGGATGGCATCGCGCGCATTTATGGCCTCAACAAGGCCATGGCTGGTGAGATGCTCGAGATCACATCGTCCGAGACCGGCAACGTGATCACGGGACTGTGCCTGAACCTCGAAGAGGACAACATCGGCGCGGTCATTCTCGGGGACTACCTGCAGCTCAAGGAAGGCGACGACGTACGCCGCACCGCGCGCGTGCTCGAGGTACCGGTCGGGCCCGAGCTCGTCGGTCGCGTGGTCGATGCGCTGGGACGCCCGATCGATGGCGGCGGCGCGATCAACGCGAAGCACAGCCGCAAAGTGG
>Ga0066652_100000554_pt1 | contig 18159 bp, 19 predicted proteins | sample GraSoiAngelo_101_FD_71413 | JGI IMG/M metagenome (GOLD analysis project Ga0066652, IMG submission 71413) | Grasslands soil microbial communities from the Angelo Coastal Reserve, California, USA - 14_0903_02_30cm | ecosystem: Environmental > Terrestrial > Soil > Grasslands | place: USA... | reverse complement strand
CGACTTGTTAGACTCCCGCGCTCATGGTGTCGCCCAAGACCCAGGCCCAGGCACCGGTACGGTCGCTCGACCAGCGTATGGAAGCGCTGAAGCGTGCGAACGACATCCGGGTTCGACGGGCGCGTTTGAAGAAGGACCTGAAAGACGGGCACGTCTCGATCGAGCAGATCCTCAGCAATCCGCCTGAGTACGTCTCGACGGCGAAGGTGTTCGACATGCTGATGGCCGTACCGAAATTCGGCCGCGTCAAGGCGGCGCGGTTCCTGAACATGTGCCGGATCAGCCAGTCGAAGACCGTCGGCGGTCTGTCCGATCGGCAGCGCACCGAGCTGATTGGCCTCTTCAACCGTTAGGCCCGTCATCGTCGTCACCGGCACGTCAGGTGCCGGCAAGGGCACGCTGGAGCGCGCGATCATGCCGCAGGTTCCCGAGCTCGAGCTCGCCGTCTCCGCGACGACGCGCGCACGTCGCGAGGGCGAGCAGGAAGGCCGCGAGTACTACTTCGTCACGGACGAGGCTTTCCGTCGCAGGCTCGAGGCGGGGGAGTTTCTCGAGTACGTCGACTTCGAATGGGGCCAGCGCGTCGGGACGCTCTGGTCGGAGATCGACCGGATCCGCGGCCGGGGAAAAGCGCCGCTGCTCGACCTGGAGACGGAAGGCGCGCTCGCCGTCCAGCGCGAGGTCCCCGACAGCGTGACGATCTTCGTGAAGGCGCCCTCGTTCGAGGAGCTCGAGCGCCGGCTGCGGCTGCGGGCGACCGAGAGCGGGGGAGAGATCTCCAAGCGGCTCGAGCGGGCGAAGCGGCAGCTGGAGCAGGAGGACGAGTTCGACCACGTGATCGTGAACGACGACATGAACCGGGCTGCGAACGAGCTTCTGGACATCGTCCACCGGGAGCTGGAGCGCGCAGGTACCATGTCGCGCCGTGATCCATCCCCGCATCGATGAGCTGCTGGAGAACGTCGACTCGCGCTACGCGCTCGTGATCGTCGCCGCCAAGCGAGCTCGACAGATCAACGACTACCACCACCAGCTCGGCGAGGGCATCGGCTTCGAGCACGCCCCGCCGCCGCTCGTCGAGTCGCGTTCGAAGAACTACTTGACGATGGCCCTCGAGGAGACCTCCGAGGGCAAGCTCAAGTACGCCTACAAGAAGTAGGGCGCGGCCACCGGTATGTCGACCCGCCGGCTGAGCCGGCGCGGCGGCGCTTGGGAACTCGCTGGAAACGGGCAGAATGTCTCCCGTGGCCCGCGTGCTCGTCGGGGTGACGGGTGGAATCGCCGCCTACAAGGCGTGCGAGCTCGTGCGCCTGCTCGTCAAGGGCGGCCACGAGGTCGTGCCGCTCATGACGCCCGGCGCCGACCGCTTCGTCCGCGCTGAGACGTTCTTCGCCCTGGCACGCCGGCCGCTCTCGGATGACCCGTACCCGCACCTGACCCGCGCCGATCTCCTCGTCGTCGCTCCGGCAACGGCGAACACGCTCGCGAAGCTCGCTCACGGGCTCGCCGACAACCTCGTCGCCGAGGCGGCGCTCGCGCACCGCGGGCCTGTCCTCGTGGCGCCGGCGATGAACCCGCGCATGTGGTCGCATCCGGCGACGCGCGCGAACATGGACCTCCTGCGTGGCCGCGGCGTGGCGATCGTCGGCCCGGACGAAGGCGAGATGGCCGAAGGGGAGTGGGGCGTGGGCCGGATGGCGGAGCCCCAGGAGATCTTTCGCTGCTGCCGCGGGCTGCTGGGCGAGACCGACACCCTCCTCGGCAAGCGCGTCCTCGTCAGCGCCGGCGGCACGCGCGAGCCGATCGACTCGGTGCGCTTCGTCGGCAACCGCTCCTCCGGACGCATGGGCGTCGCCCTCGCGGAGGAGGCGCGCAAGCGCGGAGCCGACGTGACGCTGCTCGCCGCGAACCTCGCGGTCCGGCCGCCGCGCGGCGTCGAGGTGATCGAGACGCCGACGGCGGAGGCGATGCTCCAGGCTGCGCTCGCGCACGCCGACGCCGACGTCGTGCTGATGGCGGCCGCCGTCGCGGACTACCGGCCGGCCGACCGGATGGCCGACAAGCGCGCGAAGGACGGCAAGTCGTGGCAGGTGACGCTGGAGCCGACGAGGGACATCCTCCTCGAGCTCGGCTCGCGACGCGAGAACGGGCAGGTGCTCGTCGGCTTCGCAGCCGATCACGGCGACACAGGGCTGTTACGCGCGCGCGAGAAGCTCGTCCGCAAGGGCGTCGACCTCGTGGTCTTCAACGACGTTGCGCGCGCCGACATCGGCTTCGACGCTTCCGACAACGAAGTCGTCCTCGTCGGACGGGAGGGGGAGGAGCGAATCCCGAAGGCGCCCAAAGACCGAATCGCCGCCGCGATCGTAGAGAGAGCCGAGGAGCTACTGCGTGAGCGAACCTGAGTCCCTGCGCACGGGCGAGGCGGCCCGCACGATCGACGCCGTCGTGGCGAACCTCGGCCGCGTACTGCACGCGCCCGAGGAGACGCTGCGCCTCTGCGTGCTCTGCCTCGCCGCCGAGGGACATCTGATCCTCGAGGACTTCCCCGGCGTCGGCAAGACGATGCTGGCGAAGGCGCTGGCGCGCTCGCTCGACGTGTCCTTCTCGCGGTTGCAGTTCACACCGGACCTGCTGCCTTCGGACGTGACCGGCGTGAACGTCTTCAACCAGCGCTCGAACGAGTTCCAGTTCCGGCCCGGACCGGTCTTCGCCAACCTCCTGCTCGTCGACGAGATCAACCGCGCGTCCCCAAAGACGCAGGCGGCGCTCCTCGAGTGCATGCAGGAGCAGCAGGTCACGGTCGACGGCGAGAGCTACGAGCTCGGGCGGCCGTTCATGGTCATGGCGACGCAGAACCCGATCGAATACGAGGGCACGTATCCGCTGCCCGAGGCGCAGCTCGACCGGTTCACGATGCGGCTCGAGATCGGGTATCCGCCCCTTCCCGAGGAGGCGCGGATGCTGACCGAGCAGACGGGCGACCCACCGCTGGAATCGCTGCAGCCTGTCGCCGACGCGCAGGACGCGGTCGCGCTCGCCGACGAGGCGAAGGGGATCTACGTCGAGGAGAGCCTGAACCGCTACGCGGTGGCGTTGCTGCGGACGACGCGCTCGGACTCGCGTCTGTACCTCGGGGCCAGCCCGCGCGCGGGAATCGCGCTGCTCCGCGTCGCCAAGGCGCGGGCGCTTGCCGACGGACGTGAGTTCCTGTCGCCCGACGACATCAAGGCCGTCGCGGTGCCGGTGCTCGCGCACCGGTTGATCGTCGCCCCGGAGGCGCGCTCCAGCGGGATCAGCGGCGAGACGATCGTGCAGGACGCGCTCGAGAAGACGCCCGTTCCCGTGTGACCCGGCGCGGCCGCTCCATCCTCGTGCTCGGCCCAGTCGTCTACCTCGCCGCCTGGGCGTTCGGATCGAAGCCCCTCTATCCCGTCGCTGCGGGCCTCCTGCTCGCCGCAGGGCTGACCTGGATCTGGGTGCACCTCTCCAACGGGAGCTTTCGCGTCCATCGCGACCTCGGTGAGCGCGAGTACGTCGAGGGCGACGACGTGCAGCTCTCGATCGCGGTCGAGCCCGGCGGGACGCTCCCGGTCCCGATCGCAGAGCTCGTGGAGAGCGTCGGCCGCCTCGGCGAGCAGCGGCACGTCCTGCGCAGGCGCGCGAGCAGGCTCGCGATCACCTATGTCCTCAACGAGGTTCCGCGCGGTCGGTACGTGTTCACGGACAGCCGTCTCGTCCTCTCGGATCCGTTCGGGCTGCAGCGGGTCGTCGTGCCGATCGAGACGCCGGGAGCGCTGCTCGTCTACCCGCGGCTCGTCCGGCTCGACCGGCTCTTCTCGGAGAGCGGCGCGCACGCGTTCGACGGGCGGCGACTGCTGCTCCGCCGGCCGACGGGCTACGACCTTCACAGCGTCCGCGAGTACGAGCAGGGCGAGTCGTTGCGCCATGTCCACTGGCGGTCAACGGCGCACCGCGGTCAGCTGATGGTCAAGGAGCTGGAGGATGCGCCCCGGGATGAGCTCGCCGTCGTGCTCGACGCCGGAGCGGGTGCCGTTCCCGGCGAGAGCTTCGACGTGCAGGTGCGGGCGGCCGGATCGATCCTCGACGCGTACGTGCGGAGGGGGCGACGGGCCGTGCTCGTGGTCAACGGCGAGCGGCCGGAGTCGCAACGTGTGCACTCACCGGCCGCAGACCGAGGCCGCGCGCTCGAGGTGCTCGCTGCGGTGGAGCCCTTCGGGAACGCACCGGCGAACGCGCTCCTCGCGCAGGAGGCCAGTCCCGCCGCCCGGGCGCTCGAGCTCGTCGTCGTCACCTCGCGCGTCGACCGCGCGCTCGCCGATCGGCTCGTCCAGCGCTCGCTCGCGCATCGGACGACGTCGCTCGTGTACGTCGACGCACCGACGTTCGCAGGGGCGGCACCGACCGTCGAGCCGTCGCTGCTCCGGTTGCAGAGCTCGGGTGTCGCCGTGGCCGTCGTGCGAGCCGGCGACGATCTGGCCACGGCGCTGGAGGGCGACCCGGTCGTGGCGGCGGCGCGTGGTTAGGACGACCGTCCTCTCGCTCGCCGCCGGCGCCATCATCGTCGCGGACTGGGTCCGCCTCGAGGATCCTCGCGCAGGGCTCGGCCGGTTCGTGGCGCTCATCGCACTCGCGACCGCGCCGGCACTGTTGCGACCACTGCGTGTCCGTGTCGCGGGCACGGTCGTCGCGGTGCTCGGCGCGGTGTGGATCGTGTTCTCGGTGTCGCCGCTTCGCGGCGGAGCGTTCTTCTCGACGGCGGCAGACCGGTTCGGCAGCGGCTTCCTCGACTTCTACGAGTTCCGCCTGCCGATCGATCCCCGTGTGCACGCGCGCATGCACATGCTCGTCCTGCTCGCAGTCTTCGCCTTCACGCTCCTCGTCGCGCTCGCGGTTGCGGCGCGCCGGCCGATCGCTGCGGTCGCGGCCTTCGTCGTCGGCGCCGGCTGGCCTTCGACGCTGCTGGCCGGCGGGCACGACCTCGGCCGCGGCGCGTTCATCCTCGCCGGCGCCTTGATCCTCCTCGGCGGTCTTAGCGAGCGGATGGGGCGGTTCCTCGTCCCGGCGACGGCCCTGGTCGTGCTCGCAGCACTGGGTCTCTCTGCGTCCCCCGCCGTGGCGAAGAGCGCCTTCCTCGACTGGCAGCACTGGAACCCGTACGTCCGGCCCGTGAAGCCGGTCAGCGTCTCCTACGTCTGGGACGCGCAGTACGGCGGCATCACGTTCCCCAAGAAGGTGACGCCCGTGCTCACGATCCGTGCGCCCGCATCGATCGGCACGTACTGGCGCGCGACCGTGCTCGACCTCTTCGCCGCCGATCGCTGGCTCGAGCGACCGTGGCTGGAGACCGCGACGGAGACACACGAGCTCGTCCCGGCGCGCGCACGCATCCCGGCCCACTACGTGCAGCAGGACGTGACCGTCGACGGGCTCGTCGACCACCACCTCGTCGGCGCGAGCCTGCCGATGACGTTCAACGTCAGCGAGCCGGCGGTCCGCGTGGGTCAGAACGTCGCGCTCGCCAGCGACGGATTGCGACGCGGCCAGCGCTACATCGTCTGGAGCTACGCGCCGAGACCGACGCCCCAGCGCCTCGTGCACTCGCGTGCGCTGTATCCCGCCGCCCTGACGAGGCCCGGCCGCGAGCTCGAGATCGCACCGGGCGTGAACGCCCCTTCGTTCGGCGCGGCCGGACGGGACGCGCGCCTCGACAGCCGCCTCGTCGGGCAGCTGACGCCGTATGCGCAGCTCCTCGCCCGCGCGCGCTCGGTTGCGGGCGACACGCACAGCCCGTACGCGGCCGCGGTCGCGCTCGAGCGCTGGCTCCGCACGACCGGCGGTTTCACGTACTCGACGCGTCCGCCCGCGACGCCGGGGCTGCCGCCGCTCGCCGGCTTCGTCCTGGAGACGAAGACTGGGTACTGCCAGCACTTCGCGGGCTCGATGGCGCTGATGCTGCGGCTGCTCGGCGTTCCCGCGCGCGTGGCGGTCGGGTTCGTCCAGGGTAAGTACGCGAACGGTACGTGGACGGTGACCGATCACGACGCGCACGCCTGGGTCGAGGTCTGGTTCCGCGGCTACGGCTGGCTGCCGTTCGACCCGACGCCGGGCCGTGGGCGCCTCGCCGCGGCGTACAGCGCGGCCTCGGCGAGCTTCGATCCGGATGCCGAGGCGCGGCTCCTGTCGACGGTCGTCCGCGGAGGCGAGGTCTTCGGCGCGATCGCGCGTGCGGCAACCGACAAGGCGAAAGGACGCGGGCCTCGCTCGGCGGCGGACGTCGGCGTCCGTGGGCTCGAGCCGGCACCGCCGCCGTCCCGCCATCACAGCCTCTTCCTCTTCTTGCTCCTCCTCGCGATCGGCGTAGTCGCAGGGATCGCGACGCTGAAGGCCGCGCAGCGGCGGCTGCGGTATGTCACACGCGATCCTCGCCGAATCGCGGGGGCGTGCGCGCGTGAGCTGTCCGAGTTCTTGCTCGACCAGCGCTTCACGATTCGGCGCGGCGCCTCGTTCGGAGAGCTACGCGAAGAGCTCTCCGAGCGGCTCGCGGTGGACGCGGGCGCGTTCACCGACGCGGCCGAGACGGCGCGCTTCGGGCCTCCGGCGCGGGCGGGCGACGCGGCGCAGCGCGCACGCTCGGAGCTGCGCGTGCTCAAACGCGTCCTTCGACGACGGCTGTTCGTCCTCGACCGCGCGCGCGGGCTCGTCTCGCTTCGGTCACTGGGCTTCTCGTAGACGGTGGACGCGGTGGTGATGGCCGCCGGCGAGGGGCGGCGTTTGCGGCCGTTGACCGAGCGGTGGCCCAAGCCCGTCCTGCCGATCGACGGACGCCCTGTGCTCGCGACGCTGTTGCACGAGCTCGGCCGGATGCGTGCAGCACGCGTCTTCCTCGTCACCGGACACCTGCGCGAACAGGTCGAGCGGCTGGCCGGCGACGGGAGCGCGTTCGGCGTCGACGTGCGACTTGTTCACCAGCCGGGCGTCCTCGGGTCCGCCGACGCCGTCCAGCGCGCCGCCGATGCGGGCGCAGCGCCGCCGCTCCTGGTCGTCGCTGCGGACACGGTCTTCCGCCCGGGAGACCTGGCGCGCTTCGCCGAGGAGTTCGAGGCGTCGGGAGCAGACGGTGCGATCGCCGTCCGCGGCGACCCACCGCCCAGACCGGGCCGCCCCGGGATCCGCGTGCGCGCCGGCGTCGTCGAGACGATCGGAGCCGACGGGGAGGCTCTCTCGGGTGCGCCGCTCTGGGCGCTCACGGGGCCGGTGCTCTCGAAGCTGTGCGTCGACCGCGAGCCGTACGAGCTGGAGAACGCGTTCCGGGCCGCGATGGATGCGGGGGCGAGGATTGCGGCAATCCGGATCGGGAAGACGCGGGATTTGACGGATCCGCTTGACTTGGTGAAGGAGAACTTTCCCTATCTCGAGCGATGAGCGAGACCTACGACCTCTACCAGCAGGGCCGCGCGCATCTCCGCAAGGGCCGGGCCGCGCAGGCGACCGTGGCGCTCGAGAAGGCCAAGCGGCGCGAGCCCGAGAAGGCGTCGATCCGGGAGGCGCTGGGGATCGCCTACCTGCGGATCCAGCGGTATGCGGAGGCCGAGGAGGAGTTCCGGAAGATGCTCGAGCTGTCGCCGACGGATCACTACGCGCACTACGGGCTCGGGCGAGCGCTCGAGAAGCAGGGGCGCGAGACCGAGGCGAACGGGCACTTCAAGCTGGCGTCCTCGCTACGGCCGCAGAGCGAGCACTACGCCTCGCGGATCCTCGACCTCGACCGTTCGGGGGACGACGACACCGACGCGTAGGCGGCCGGCGCAGTTCCGGCTCGAGATCGTTCCAGACGCGTGCGGAGATCGCCGCTACGCTCGCAGTGGGTCGGGGAGGCGGGTCTCCCACCTCACGCGCGCGTGTACCTCATAGTGCGTGCGGGATGAGGGCGGTCTGCCAGCGCGTGTCCGAGGCGCGCGTCCGCGTGGACGGTTCGGTCCGCGGCGAGATCGCGACGGGCCTCGTTGTCCTGCTAGGGGTCGCGGCGGGCGACGGCGAGGTCGAAGCGGCGCGCCTGGCCGGCAAGGTCGCCCGCCTGCGCGTCTTCGAGAACGACGACGGTAAGTTCGACCGCAGCCTGCTCGACGTCGCCGGGCAGGCGCTCGTGGTCAGCCAGTTCACGCTCATCGCCGACACGCGCAAGGGCAACCGCCCGAGCTTCGTCGACGCCGCGCCGCCCGAAGAAGCCGAGCCGCTCTACGAGCGCTTCTGCGAACTGCTCGAGGCCGAGGAGGTCCCCGTCGAGCGGGGCGTGTTCGGAGCGAGGATGCTGGTCGAGCTTGCGAACGACGGTCCGGTCACGATCGTCATCGACGTCGGCTGATCGCCGCGCGCTGTCGTACCGGTTGTCCGCACGCCGTCCAAAGCAGTCCGGATCAGGCGCTCGACCAGGTCCGCGAGGAGGACCGTCGCCATGACGATCAGCATCGATGCCGGCGCCGCGATGAATCGCGCCGACTGCATGTAGTAGATCGCTTGCAGCCCCGTGACTGCAACAAGCGTCCAAAGCGTCAAGCGTGCCGATGGGCTGTGGCGCCTCACCACCGTGGCCACGAGACCGAGCGCGCCGACGAGAGGCGGGCCGAACACCCAGAGCAGCCCCACGAGGATCGCCGGGTAGAGGATCCAGTTCGGCTGGTCCGGCCAGCTGTGCGGTCGCAGCCGGTCGGGGAACAACGCTCCCTCCGATCCGCCCGCATGCCAGATGTAGTGGAGCGCGATGAGAGGCTGGTTCGGCTTCCAGTAGTAGTAGCCGGTCCGCCATGGCGCGCCGAAGTTCGTCCATTGCCAGATCGCCAGACCGGCCAGAAACGGCATGGACCCTGCCAGCGCGAGGAGACGCTCTCGGCGCTTCAACGTCAGGAGCAGTGCCCCGAGGATGGCAATCGAGGTCAACCGCACGAGGACGCCGAAGCCCGCGAGCGCTCCAGCGGCAATGCTTGCACGCCGCCCGCCACGCTCCACGAGGGGCATCAGGGCGACGGCGAGCGCGGCCGCCACGGCGTCCGACATCGCGAGCACCGCGGACGTCGATGCGAACGGGCTCAGCCAGATGAAGATCGTCGCGAGGAGCGCAGCCGTCGCACCGCCGATGGCGAAGGCAGCGGTCACGACCGCGATCGGATAGATGAGCGACAGCATCTGCGCGCCTCGTCCGGCGTCGTCCGGATAGCGGCCGATCCGCGTGAACGGCGCGAGGAGCAGCGGGTAGCCGGGCGGCTTGTCGGGCGGGTTCAGCCCGGGATGCGCGGCGAACGGTCGCGACGTGACGAATCCGTCGCCGTGTGCCAGATGCCACGCCGAATCCACGTACTCGAACGAATCCGGCTGCGGTTGCTGGCCAAGGGGACGCGGAGTCTTGAGGCAGAGGGCGACTAGAAACGACGCGACCGTCAGCATGAGCGCCACAACGGTGACGAACTGAGTCCTCGACATGGAGGCCCGGCGAAGCGTCATCGACGGACCGCGGTTGACGCCGCGACCCAAAGTGCGGCGGTTGCACAGAGCGCGACGATGAGCGCGGCCGTGGGCCGCGATGCTCCTGCCCAGGACAAGAGCGTCTCCTGCAAGTGGGTCGAGAGTCGTGACGACCTGAGCTCAACGGCGAATCGGCCGATCTCACCCCAGATGGTCTGCCGGTAGAGCACTCCGCTTGCCCACGTGAGCGTGATCGAGGTCATCGGGACGATGGAGAGGGCGATGAGCGCGATAGTGAGTCGCCGGAACCGAGCGATGGCAGATGCGAAACCCAGGGCGAGAAACGGCAGCGCCGGCACGAGGTAGCGGGGACCCGGCGAGAGGCCGCCATACGGCTCCAGGTAGCCGCAGTTCGCGACGACGAAGATCGCGGTCACCGCGCCGCAGACCGCAGCTTCCACCCGCCGGGACCGCCACAGCAGGACCAGGCCCGTGGCCGCTGCGAGGAGTGCTGGCGAGGCGACGAGCAGGCCGCGGTCGCCGAGGAAAACGCCACGAATCGCGTGCGACGCGGGAGGGTGGACGCCGAGGATGCCGCCCTGGCTCTGCGTGCCGACCCCGTAGCTCTGCGCGTTGTGCCACGGCGCCCCGAAAGCCGCCCAGTCGTACGCGGCTAGCAGAACGATGCCGGGGAGAGCGCCTGCTGCGAACCTGAGCAGAGACCGCACACCCATGGTCGCGACGTATACACCGACCACGACGAGGATCGCGGCCGCCTGATACTCGACGGTGACGGCTGCCCCTGCAGCCAGACCGGCCAGCAAGGGCCGGCGGCTCCACGCGAGGGCGAACGCGCCGAACCCAAGCGCCCCCGCTAGAAGCTGGTCGAAGTTCACGGCGGCAAGCGCCATCGCCAGCGTCGCGAGCGCGAACCCCACCATCGCGAGCCCGCCGGATCCCGTGACGAGACCCTCCGAGATCCGCCCGACGGTGAACGCACAGACCAAGAATGCGAGCCCGCTCGACAGGAGGCGCACGAAGACGAGCTTCCGCTCGAGCGGGCCCCAACTGGACGGCGACGACAGGCGGATCGCCTCCGCGGACGGAATCTCAAGGGCGGACATGCCCGGCGCCTTGTTCGAGTACAGGTGATCTCCGTAGCTCGAACGGTCGATCGCGCCGTCGATGCAGGAGTCCACCGTCAGGCGGCCTGCCACGAGCGCGCGAGTCAAGCAGATCCGCGATAGGTCCTGCACGTTCGTCGGATTCATCACTGTGAGCCCGGCGGCGGCGACTAGCGCCAGCAGCAGGAGCTCGTGCCGCGGCCTTGCCCACGGAAGCGGAGACGGGCGGGTCACCGGCCTGAGACCCTAGCGTCCCTTCCGTGCGGAGAAATGGTTGCTTGCAGGCCGTTTGCTATTCTCGACGCACCACATTTCAGGCAGTTCGAAATGGGCGCGCGGCGCCCATTTTTTGTGAGAGGGCAGAGGATGGCCGCAAACGTCTACGAGAGAGAACGAACGCTGACCCGCGACGTCACCGAGCGGGTCCAGCAAGGCGTGCCCGGCGTCGAGGTGCTCGCCGTCGAGCTGACGGGGCCCGAGCGGTTCTGCGTCTACATCGACCACGCGCAGGGCGTCGACCACGCCCTCTGCGAGCGCGTCACGAATGCGCTTCGCGAATACCTGCGCGACTACTCCGTCGACGTCTCCTCGCCGGGGATCGCCCGACCCCTCCGTCGGCCCGAGCACTTCCGCCAAGTGGTCGGCCGCCGCGTGGCGCTCAAGACCGCCCCGGAGGTCGGCGGGCGCAAGAACTTTCGCGGGGAGCTGAAGGACGCCGGCGAGCGCAGCGTTACGGTCGCGCTGGACGGCGACGCCGTGGACATCCCGTACGAGGCGATCGTGCGGGCGAATCTGATCGCAACTTCGGAAAGCAGGTAAGAGAGATGAGCCAGGAGATCGTCGAGGCGGTTCGGGACATCGAGCGCGAGAAGGGAATCGAGAGCGGCACGCTCGTGGTCGCACTCGAGGACGCGCTCCTCGCGGCGTACAAGAAGATGCCGGCGTCGTCGCGCCACGCGACGGTCGAGATCGACGACCAGGGCGACTTCCGGGTCTTCTCGATCGAGCTGCCGGCGGACGTCGAGGAGCGCCTGATCGAGGAGGCACGCGAGCGCAAGCTCGAGGAGCTCGAAGCGCTCGAGGTCGAGACCGGCGAGCGCTCGCACACGCTCATCTCCGACGACGACCTCGACGTCGACTGGTCCGACGTGCCTGAGTCGCAGGTCAAGCGCGCGGACGTCACGCCCGAGAACTTCGGCCGGATCGCGGCGCAGACCGCGAAGCAGGTGATCCTGCAGCGGATCCGCGAGGCCGAGCGCTCGATGATGTACGACGAGTACGTCGACCGTGTCAGCGAGGTCGTGACGGGGATCGTCCAGCAGGCCGGCGACCGGAACAACGTGCTCGTCGACCTCGGCAAGGTCGAGGCGCTGCTGCCGCGCTCCGAGCAGGTCGACGGCGAGCGCTACGAGCAGGGATCGCGCATCAAGGCCGTGATCACCGAGGTGCGCTCCGGAACGAAGGGCCCGCAGGTGATCCTCTCGCGGCGCGACCCCGAGCTCATCAAGACGCTGTTCGAGCTCGAGGTGCCGGAGATCGCCGACGGCCTTGTCGAGATTCGCGGCGTCGCCCGCGAGCCCGGGTACCGCTCGAAGATCGCGGTCGAGTCGCACGCGCAGGGCGTCGACCCCGTCGGCGCGTGCGTCGGGCCGCGCGGCTCGCGCGTCCGCATGGTCGTGTCCGAGCTCCGCGGCGAGAAGATCGACATCATCCCGTGGAACCCCGAGCCCGCGCGCTTCGTCGCGAAGGCGCTCTCGCCGGCCCGCGTGCGGGAGGTGTTCGTCGACGACGACTCGAAGGAGGCGACCGTGGTCGTCCCCGACGACCAGCTCGCGCTGGCGATCGGCAAGGAGGGGCTGAATGCCCGCCTCGCAGCCCGCCTCACGGGTTGGCGCGTCGACATCCAGTCCGACAGCGAGTTCGCGCATGCAGAAGCCGAGGCTGCGTACGCCGGCGGCGAGGGCGAGGAGTTCTCGGGGCGCTGCGGCGCAGTGCTCGCGAACGGAAAGCGCTGTCCGAACGAGGCGCTGCCCGGCTCGCGCTACTGCGGCATCCCGGCGCACCAGGAGCTCGCGCTTCACGACACGGACGACGCGGAGCAGATCGTCGCGGAGGACGAGCCGGCGCTCGAGATCCGCTCCGATCTCAGTGAGCCGGAGGCGGAGAGCATCGGCCCGGAGAGCGTCGAGCCCGTGCGCCCCGAAGAGGAGCTCGAGTCGGAGGCGCCCGCCGACGCGGTCGCGACGCACACGCCGGACGCAACCGCGGTTGCCGAGGCGGAGGGCGAGGTCGATCTCGACATCGTGCATCCGCAGCACGCTCCGCCCGACCAGCTGCCCGCCGGGATCCCGATCGACGTCGAGGGCGAGATCGACGGTCGGCCTGAGACGCCGGTGAACGTCGACGTCGAGGGCCGCACCGACAACGGGCAGTCCGAAGGCGAGCCGCAAGGTGCCCCGACCGCGCCGGCGACGCCGACCGACGAAGGAACGCCCACGGCGTGAGCACGCCGACCCGGAGCTGCGTCGGCTGCGGCCGCAGGGCACCGCAGGCGGAGCTGATCCGGTTCGTCGCGGATCGGGGCAGGCTCGTGGCAGGGACCGGGCGCCCGGGGCGCGGCGCCTATACGTGCCGGCGCCTCGCGTGCTTCGAACGAGCGGTGGCGCGGCGGGCGTTCAACCGAACATTGCAACGAACCGTCGAAATCGAACCGGCCCTGACCGGTCTCTACACTTGAGGGACGAGATGGCGAACGACTCCGGACCAAACAGACCGAACCGCCCGATGCGCCCCCGTCAGGGTGCTGCGGGAGGGCGGCGCAAGCGGCGCGTCGTGATCGACAACGCCGCGGCTCGCCCCCGCGACTCCCGGCAGCAGCGCGACCGCTCGGAGCCCGCGCGTCCCCGCCAGCCCCGCGAGGTGGTCCCGCCCACCGGTCCGGCCACGGTCGAGTCCGGCGTCACGGTCCGCGACCTCTCCCAGGCGCTCGGGGTGCCGATGGGCGAGATCATCAAGATCCTCCTGAACCTCGGCCAGATGAGGACTGCCACGCAGTCGCTCACGGACGAGGAGGTCGAGCTGATCGCCGCCGAGCTCAAGCGCGAGGTGACGATCAAGCACCTTGCCGACGAGGAGGACACGGAGCCCGAGGCGTACGAGGACTCGCAGGACCAGCTCGTGCCGCGGCCGCCGGTCGTGACGATCATGGGTCACGTCGACCACGGCAAGACGACGCTGCTGGACGCGATCCGCGAGACGTCGGTCGTCGAGACCGAGGCGGGCGGGATCACGCAGCACATCGGCGCGTACCAGGTCGAGCACAACGGCCGGCGGATCACGTTCCTCGACACGCCGGGTCACGAAGCCTTCACGGCAATGCGGGCCCGCGGCGCCAAGGTGACCGACATCGCAGTCCTCGTCGTGGCCGCCGACGACGGCGTCATGCCGCAGACGAGAGAGTCGATCTCCCACGCGCGCGCGGCGGAGGTGCCGATCGTCGTCGCCGTGAACAAGATCGACGTGCCTGACGCGGACCCGAACCGCGTTCGCGGCGACCTGTCTACGGAGGGGTTGCAGCCGGAGGAGTGGGGAGGGACGACACAGTTCTCCGACGTCTCTGCGAAGCAGGGAACGAACCTCGACGATCTTCTCGAGCGCGTCCTCCTCGTTGCAGACGCCGAGCTCGAGCTGACCGCCAATCCGAGTGCGGAGGCCTCCGGCCCGATCATCGAGTCGCGCCTCGACGTCGGGCGCGGCCCGGCCGCGACGATGCTCGTCCACCGCGGCACGCTCCGCGTCGGCGACGCGATCGTCGCCGGGGATGCCTGGGGCAAGGTGCGCGCGCTCTACAACTACCGCGGGGAGAAGATCAAGGACGCACGCCCGGGCGAGCCGGTCGAGATCCTCGGCTTCGACAAGCCGCCGCCCGCCGGCGAGCTGGCCCGCGTCGTCGAGAACGAACGGCGCGCGCGCGAGCTCGCGAACGTGCGCGGCGACCGACTCCGCCGGGAGCAGCTCGCGCAGCGACCGGCGGGCGTCTCGCTCGAGCGACTGTTCGAGCAGATGCAGACCGGCGCCGTGCAGGAGCTGAATCTCGTCGTCAAGGGCGACGTCGTCGGCTCGGTCGAGGCGGTTGTCGGCGAGCTCTCGAAGATCCAGCATCCTGAGGTTCGGGTCAACGTGATCCACCAGGGCGTCGGCGGGATCACCGAGAACGACGTCATGCTCGCCTCCGCCTCGAACGCGATGATCGTCGGCTTCAACGTCCGGCCGAACGCGGAAGCCCGCGCGCTCGCCGAGCGCGAGAACGTCGAGATTCGCCCGTACCGGGTCATCTACGACCTCACGAACGACATCGAGCAGGCGCTCGTCGGAATGCTGCGCCCGGTCGAGCAGGAGGAGACGCTAGGGGAGGCGCAGGTCCGCGCGCTCTTCAAGGTGTCGCGGCTCGGCACGATCGCCGGCTGCATGGTCACGAGCGGCGTCATCCGTCGTGGCGCTCGCGTGCGCGTCGTCCGCGACGGCACGGTCATCTACGAGACGACGATCGCGCAGCTGAAGCGGTTCAAGGACGACGCGCGCGAGGTGTCGGAGGGATTCGAGTGCGGCATCCTGCTCGACGGCTTCAACGACGAGAAGGAAGGCGACGTGCTCGAGTGCTACCAGACGCTGCAGGTCGAGCGCACGGACCTCTCGTCCGATCCTGCCGCAACTCCCGCCGCCACCACCTAAAGCCTCACGCGTCTCGCTCGTCCGTGCGACGGGCCACGTTCCAGGTGCGTCAAGATGGAACGGTGGGCGCCGGATACGTCGGGATCCTCTCCGTCGAGCTCCACTTCCCCGAATCGGGCTCGCTGAAAGGCAAGCGGAAGTACGTCAAGTCCGCGAAGGCGCAGCTGCAGAACCGGTTCGGCGCCTCGGTGGCCGAGGTCGACCACCACGACCTCTGGCAGCGCGCGCGGCTGACCCTGTCGTGCGTCGCGCGTGAGGAGCGCGAGGTGATGCGCTTGCTCGACGAGGCGGAGCGGTACCTGAACGGTCAGGAGTACGAGCTCCTGCGTGCCGAGCGCGAGATCGTGACGCTCGACTAGAGGATCGCCTGCAGGATCGCGGCCGTGCCGGCGACCACGAGGACCGCCCCGATCGCGAGCAGGAGGTCCTGGGTGCCGAGGCGTCCTGTGAGCCGAGCGCCGAGCAGAGCGCCCGGGATCGAGGCCACGGCACCGACCGCAAAGAGGCTCCAGTCGACGCCCGTCGGCGCATGCGCTGCAGCTCCGGCGACGCCGATGCAGACGCCGACGAGGAGGTTCGTCCCCACGAGGCGCACAGGCTCGGTGTCGACAAAGCGGAGCAACGTCGGCATGCGGAGCGATCCGAGGATCAATCCGACGACGCCGCCGAGGAAGCCGATGGCGGCGCCGGCGACGACGAGCGCGGCTCGACTCTCCTCGTTCCGGCGCCGACCGGTCGAGCGGCGCGGACGCAGGAGGTCGATCCCGAAGGCGATCAGCGCGCAGCCGATCACGATCAGGAGGACGTTGCCCGGGAGCGCAGCGGAGACGGCGGAGCCCCCGACGGCGCCGACGATGGACGGCGGCGCCATCCAGAGCACGAGGCGCCAGTCGATGCGGCCGGCGCGGACGTGGGTCACGCCGGCCGTCGCCGCCGCGACCGCCGAGATGCCGATGTTCGCGCCCGCGCCGGCCGCCGGGCTCGAGGCGGCGAAGACGACCACCGGCAGGCGGATGTTCCCGAGCACGAGCCCGACCAGACCGCCGGCGAGCGCGGTCAGAAAGCACCAGGCGGCGACACCGACGAGAAGCAGGGCGTGCAACCGATTGAATATCGCGCATGTCCGATCGGATGCGGCGCGTCAACGAGTCGGTCCGCCAGGTCCTGTCGGAGGCGATCGGTCAGCTCAAGGATCCGCGAATCGGATTCGTCACTGTGACGGCCGTCCAGACTTCCACGGATCTGCGGCACGCCCGCGTGTTCGTGTCGGTGCTCGGCGACGCACGGAAGCAGGAACGCTCGCTCGAGGGGCTCCAGGCCGCGCACTCTGTCCTCCAGGCAAGGATCGCACGCGAGTTGCGAATGAAGCGGACCCCGCAACTCGCATTCGAGTACGATCCGTCGGTAGAGCGGGGGGTCCGCATGACGAAGCTGATCGATGAGCTCGCCCCAGACGACAGCGAGTGACCTCTCCGCAGTCGTGGACGCGATCCGCGGCCAGGAGCGGTTCACCCTCACCACGCACGAGAATCCCGACGGCGACGCGCTCGGATCCCTGCTGGCGGCGAAACTCGCGTTCGACCAGCTTGGGAAGGACACGGTGATGGTGCTGCACGGCGACGCGCCGCTGCCAGGCGAGTACGGCTTCATGCCTATGGCGAGCCTGCGCCGACGCTGGCCCGACGACGTTTCGGAGCGCGTGCTGGTCGCGCTCGACTGTGCAAACGAGAGCCGGATCGGCGACCCGGAGGTTCTCGGTCGTGCCCCGCTGACCCTGGACATCGACCATCACCACGACAACACGCGCTTCGGAAACGTCAACCTGATCGTCGCGGATGCGTCGTCGACGGGCGAGGTCCTCCGCGACCTGTTCGAAGAGCTCGACATCGAGCTCACGCCCGACATCGCCGAGGCCCTGTACATCGCGCTGGTGACGGACACGGGGCGGTTCCAGTACACGAACACGACTCCGAAGGCGCTGCGACTCGCCGCGGAGCTCGTGGAGGCCGGCGCCGACGTCCATCGCGTCTTTCAAGGCGTGTACGAATCGGTGCAGTTCGCGAAGCTCAAGCTGCTCGCGCGAGCGCTCGAGCGCGCGCAGGTCTACGAAGGCGGCCGGATCGTAGTCTCGTATCTGCTCCGGACCGACTTCGCCGAGGTCGGAGCCGCCGAGCCGTACTCGGAGGGGATCATCGATTACCTGCGCGCCGTCGAAGGAGCCGACATGGCGGTGCTGATCCGCGAGCCTCCCCGCGCCGACGGACCAACGCGCCGGGTCAGCCTCCGCGCCAGCGTCGACGAGCTCGACGTCTCCGCGATCGCGCGCAAGTCGGGCGGCGGCGGCCATCGCCAGGCTGCCGGTTTCTCGAGCGAAGCTCCGATCGACGAGATCACGGCGTTCGTGAGGCGGGAGTTTGCCGCCGCGCGCTCTTAAACCGGCCGGCGTCCTGCTGGTGGACAAGCCGGCCGGTCGATCGTCGTTCGCCGTCGTGGCGGAGGTGAGGCGTCGGACCGGTGCACGCACCGGCCACGCCGGAACGCTCGACCCGTTCGCGACAGGCCTCCTGGTGGTGTTGTCAGGTGCGACAACTAAGCTGGCGTCATGCTTCGTCGGTCTCGATAAGCGCTACCTCACGGACGTCGACCTGCACGCGCGGACCTCGACGGGCGACCCCGAGGGCGAGATCGTCGAGGCGATGGATCCGCCGTCGGCGGAAGAGCTCGACGGCCGGCTCGAGCGCCTCCGCGGTGAGATCGAACTGCCGATCCCCGCCGCGTCGGCGGTGAAGATAGGCGGTGAGCGCGCGTACCGGCTCGCGCGGCG
>Ga0066652_100000552_pt1 | contig 18173 bp, 15 predicted proteins | sample GraSoiAngelo_101_FD_71413 | JGI IMG/M metagenome (GOLD analysis project Ga0066652, IMG submission 71413) | Grasslands soil microbial communities from the Angelo Coastal Reserve, California, USA - 14_0903_02_30cm | ecosystem: Environmental > Terrestrial > Soil > Grasslands | place: USA... | reverse complement strand
ATGTGGAAATCGGCTTGCAATCTTTGGCCGAGCATCCCGACTGGGTTCAGCACGCCGTCCTGTCCATCGACGTGGTAATGTTGAATAATGGAATGAAGGAATGCGTTCTGCGCAGGAATGCTCACCTCGCGCGCATTGATTTTTACGTCTTCGACATCCTGCTCATCGATTTCATCGCGCTCCTCGGGGAGCATGACGCACCCGCGATTGTTGAAGCTTTGAAGGTGTGATCCGGCAATGGCCACATAGACGCTCCGAATCATAACGTCGCTTTTTTGTTCGGCATCGACCACCGCTTCATGCACGCATTTCATCGCCGTTTCAAAATCAACGATCTCGCCCTTGCGCACGCCGCGCGATGGTGTCTGGCCGACGCCGAGGATTTTGATGGTGCCGTCGGGCCGGCTTTCGCCGACAACAACACAGATTTTGGAGGTTCCGATCTCAAGACCAATCATCAAATTATTGCTCGCCATTGTGTTAATCCGTTCTTTGTCGCTGCGTGGGAATTGCCTTGGGGGGTGTTTTTGAATTGGTGCGCGCCTTGGGCGGGGGAGGTCGAGTTTCGGAAGGATGCACCGGGATCGCCTTCATAATCCGCGGTTCGACCGCTGGCTCGATGGTATCGTTAATGACTGCCACTGGCCGCGGCGCGAACGTCACCGGGATGTTTCGTTGCACAAGCAGATTTAACGTTGCCAGTTCCTGTTTTGAGTCGTCACAATAAACAAGAAATTGTTCCAGCCGGCGTAATTGCGTTTCGAGATCGTTATAACCGAATGTCACACGGCTACGATTCTTGTCCGTCACCAGCAGGCGATAATTTTCGGAAACATCGATCTCACGGATTTGAAAGCGCATTTGCAAAAAACTGCCCGAACTTAAACGCAGCAGTTCCAGCGCGGTCTTAGCTTCCGACGATTCGACGACTTTGCCCACCTCGAGCGACTCGCTCGAGCATCCGAGGATGACGGGTAATCCGAGATATTCGGGCAACAACTTTTTTTCTTTCATCAAAACACCGCGAGCGTCCACTAGAAAAGCGGAGTCTGATGCAAATGGATCGGAAATTTCCTTTTCGGTTGTGATCCACGCGACCGGTTTTCGTTCCACTACACGAATATCGATTTCGGAGGGCAATTTCCGTACGACCTGCACCTCATCAGTCTGAGGCAGCTGCTGTATCAGATCGTGGACGCGACCCAGATTTATGCGAAAAATATTTTCGCCTTCGCGTAGATCGGCGGCGTTCAAAATCTGCTCGCGCTGCAAGGTTCCGTCGGTCTGTAACTCAATTGTCTTCAGCGTGTAATCGGAATTTTCGAAAAACAGGCGTCTCGCGGCTTCACGCGTCCCCGCGTAAAGCGCGGCGCACACAGCGGCGAGCAATATCACTCGAGAGAGAACCGCCAGTACCCTTCGCGCGCGATGCTGTGCCACTCTCCTGGAGCGCACTTTCACGTCGAGCAGGTGCTGCTGTCGGCGCTGCCGTACATTGGAGACTCGCCGATTTCGCGGTTGAGAGCGTCTCTGCGTGGGTCTCACCTCCGGCTCCTTTCTGTTCTGGCGCGAGAGAGCGCAATGATGCGGGCGCAAAGGTCGACATAATTGATGCCGGCAGCCGCAGCGGCTTCGGGTAAGAGGCTCGCCTCAGTCATTCCGGGAATCGTGTTCACTTCCAACACGAACGGATCACCCGAATCGGAAAGCAGCACATCGACGCGGCCGTAAACGACCAGGCCCAGGGCGCGAAAAGCACGCAGCGCCAGTTCCTGAATTTGTTTCGTCTCGTTCGGATTGATTTCTGCCGGGCAAACATGCTCGGCGCCGCCGCCACTCTGCGGATTCAGAAATGGGTACTTATTGTTGAAGTCGTAAAAACCGCCCTTTGGAATTATTTCAAGAATTGGCAGGGCTTGACGACCGAGGACACCAATCGTCAGCTCGCGGCCCGAAACAAATTTTTCTATCAACAATTTGCGGTCGTACTTGCCGGCTTCCGCCATCGCCGACTCAAGCTCGCTCTCATTTTTCACAATCACCACGCCAACGGTAGAACCTTGACGCGCCGGCTTTACTACCAACGGAAGCGAAATCGTCGGACGCTGGCCGACTTCGACGACTTCCCATTCCGGAGTGACGACCTTGTGCTCGCGAAATTTTTCTTTCGACAAGATTTTGTCGAATGCCTCACGGCTTGCCTCAACACCGTCGCCTGTGTAAGGCACGCCACGTTCCTCCAGAATTTCCTGGAGCTGACCGTCTTCGCCGAAAGTTCCGTGGATGGTGTTAAACGCAAGATCGACGTCTTTCGGAAGCGCGAAGGTTTCATCACGAACATCGACCTCGACGACTTCTACGCCTAACGAGCGAAGCGCCTTAGCAACGCCCTGACCAGTAGCCAGCGACACATCACGCTCGGACCCGGGACCGCCCATTAACACTGCAATTTTTTTCGGTAAACTTTGTTCTGTCGCCATCGTTACCCCGGTTCCCCCACGATTTGCACTTCGGTCTCCAGCTCGATTCCGCGCTTGGCCAGAGCAGTTGCCTTGATCTTTTCGATTAACTCCAGCATTTCGGCCGCTGTCGCGCCGCCATCATTGACAATAAAATTACCGTGCACTTCCGATACGCGCGCTTTTCCGACGCTCGAATTTTTCAATCCCAACTCATCGACCAGCTTTCCTGCAGGACACGAATCGGGATTTTTAAAAATGCAGCCGGCGCTTTTTGCCGCGGGTTGAGATGTGCGCCGTTTCTCCTGCGACGCTTCCAGTTTGCGAACAATTTCTTCGAGCGGTGCGGGCTGACCCCGAAATACGGCGGACACTGCAAAATTTTTCTCCAGTAACGGGAAATTCCGGTAGTACACTTCCAGTTCGCCCCGCGTTCGTGTGTGCGCCTCACCATTGGTATCGAGATAGCGTACGCGCACTACGTTCTCGAAAGTTTGCGCCCCCATCGCGCCCGCGTTCATGCGCAAGCCGCCGCCGACGGTGCCCGGAATTCCTTCCAACCACTCCAGCCCGCCAATTCCGGCCGCTTTGCCTGCGTAGGCTACTTCTTTTAATTTCGCTCCAGCGCCTGCGGTGATCTCGGCGCCGTTGACCTCGATCTTGTCGAATTCATCACCGCATGGATGAACGACGACGCCGTGGATGCCGCCATCGCGAACGAGAAGATTTGATCCGCGCCCCATCACGAACAGCGGAAGATTTTCGTCCCCACAAAATCGGATCAACTCGGCGAAGGCCTTCTCATTTCGTGGCTCAACCCAAAATTGCGCCGGGCCGCCTACGCGAAGGGTCGTGTGTTTCGAGAGTGGCTCGTAGAGACGGACTTCGCCGTTTTTGCCGACGATTGCCTTCAAATTTTCTGCAATAACCAAGTCGGCAGCGAGGGCGGATAATTGCTCGTGAATATTTCCGGCACCAAGACTTAAAACCAGATCGCCGGACTCGAGCATGTTCCCTACGGCGCAGTGCGCCCATTCCAAACGTGGCTCGTAACTGGCGCCCCGGTGCCCGTGCGCAACGACTTCGTCAACGATCATTTGCCCGGTCACTCCCGGGATCGGCGCTTCGTTCGATCCATATACATCCGTCACTACCACGCGGTCCGCATCGTCGAATGCGCGACCAAATTCCTTCCGCAATGCCTTCGTGCGCGAATAACGGTGCGGTTGAAACATGGTGAGCACGCGCTTGCGCCCGACGGATTTCGCCGCCTTGAGCGTCGCGCGGATTTCAGTCGGGTGATGCCCGTAATCGTCCACCAAAAGAAATCGCGGGCTGTGGTATTTGATTTCGAACCGACGGCGCGCATGCTCGAATTTCGCCAGCGATTTCGAGATTTTTTCAAAAGTAACACCAAGCTCTGACGCGAGGGCAATCACTCCCAGCGCATTGTGAACGTTATGCTGTCCAGGCACGTTCAAGACCACTTCGCCAAGGTCCTGTCCGCGACCACTGACGCGGAACGTGGAGCCAAAGTCTCTCGGACGGATATCTATCGCGCGATAATCCGCCTCGTCAGCGAAACCATAGGAAATTCCGCGCGCTAAAGATCGACATACTCTGACTGCGTTTTTATCATCGATGTTATAAAAAACTTTGCCGGTGGTCTGGGTGATCAGTTGCGCGAAGACCTTTTCAATCGCGCCGAGATCGGCGTAAAAATCCAAGTGCTCCTCTTCGATATTTAGAATCACCGTGTGCTCAGGTTGAAAAAGCGCGATGGTACCGTCACTCTCGTCTCCTTCGGCCACGAAATATTCGCCCCGCGAATCCCAGTGGGCGTTCGTTCCCAGAATCGGAATCTCCGCGCCGACGTAATGGCACGGATGCAGCCCGCCTTCGCGCAAGACATGGGCCGTCATTGCTGAGGTTGTCGTTTTGCCGTGCATTCCGGCGATGACAATGCCGCGTTTGCCGCGCATGATTGCGGCCAGCGCTTCCGCACGGCGTACGACAGGTTTCCCGTAACTGCGCGCGCAAACGAGAATTGGGTTATCGCCCTTGATTGCAGAGGAAAAAACAATGAGTTCAGCCGTGTCGGCGTCCTCAGGTCGATGCTGCTCGCGAAAACGCAGACCGAGTCGCTGCAATCGATCCGTTTCCATGGTGCTGACCTTGTCTGAGCCGCTCACAGTGTGCCCGAGCTTGATCAAAAGGGCGGCGATACCGCTCATGCCGCTGCCCGCGACCCCAACAAGATGAATCCGGTGCTGCTCGCGTGTCAGGAATCCGGGCAAATCGAGCGGAAAAGCGCGCTCACTCGAGGTCACTGGGCCAGCCCATGGCGGAGACTGTGCCGGCGCGTCGCGGTTTTCAGAAACGTGCTTCATGGGTTGTATATCTTTCCATGGTCGTGGCCACACGCCCGGCCGCGTCCGTCGGTGCCAGGCGCGCAGAATTCGCAGCCATCTGTCGAATTCGCTCCGGGTCCTCGATCAACTCCCGAACCTCGCGTGCGAGTAACTCGCCCGAGACCTCCGACTCCTTTAGGAGAATCGCTGCCTGAACACGAGCATAGATCTCCGCGTTGCGGGTTTGATGGTCGTCAGTCGCATATGGAAATGGAATGAGAATGCCGGGCAATGAAAAGGCGGCGAACTCTGCGAGACTGGCCGCGCCAGCCCGCGCGACAACGAGATCGGCTGCGCTGTAAGCCTCCTCCATTCGATGATGAAAAGCGGCAATGTGGGCGGGAACATTTTCGCGACGATAATTGTCGGCTACCAGACGTTCATCGCGCACGCCGGAAAGATGAATCACTTGTAGCGGAACGTTTCGTAAAAACGGCAGCGCTTTGATCATTGCCTGATTGATTCCGCTCGCACCCTGGCTGCCTCCCATGACAAGCAGCGTGGGGACGTCCTCGCGGAGCCCGACCTTTTGACGCGCCACCCGTTGATCCAAACGAACCAACTCAGTGCGGACTGGAGTGCCTGTAACTTCCGTATTCGTTTTTGGAAAAAACGGCGCGCATTCCTTGAAGCCCAGCATGACTGCGCGCACCATCCGTGCTGTCAACCGGTTCGCTTTCCCAGGAATGGCGTTTGATTCATGGATAAAAGTTGGAATCCCCCGTATCCGGCCGGCCAACACCGGCGCAGTGGACGTAAATCCTCCCATGCCAAGAACGACCTGAGGCTTAAATGTCCGGTAGATGGATCGGCAAAGCGCCAGGCTTTCGTAAAAACGGCGAAGGAAACCAAAAAACGCCGGAGAAAATGGCGATGGCAATCCCACGGTTGGCAATTTTTCTACTCGGAAATTTTCGCGACCCGAGAGCGCCAAAGCGTCAATGTCCTTCTCAGAAACTAACAGCATCACGTCGTGACCGCGCTCACGCAGCACTTCTGCCACGGCGATGCCGGGAAAAAGATGTCCGCCAGTTCCTCCACATGCGATCACTGCATTCATACAATCTTCACCTCCGACTTATACAACTGATACAATCTATTGAATTCATCGGCGCTAAATACGTGGCGTTACTCGGACGCGCATGGCCACCGGTTTCTTGTGCGGCGGCTCAAGAATGCCCTGCCGGTATATGTTTAACAGTAAGCCAACTCCGAACATGCACGCGACCAGGTTAGAGCCACCATAACTAATGAACGGCAGCGGCAGCCCTTTGTTCGGAAGCAGCGATGTCGTAACGCCGATATTGACTGCGGCTTGCAAAGCCATCAGCGAAACGACGCCACAGCCAAGAAGCAGGCCGAATCGATCTTTGGCGTGCAGGGCGATTAAGATGCCACAAACAATGATGACTACGAACAAAAAGATCACGAGCAGACTGAACCGCAGACCAAGCTCTTCGCCGATAATTGGAAAAATGAAATCGGTGTGTGCGTACGGCAGATAGAGCATTTTTTGGCGACCGTTGCCTAATCCGAGTCCTTCCATTCCGCCGCTGCCCCAGGCGATTAATGCCTGCATCTGCTGCAAGCCAGCGTCTTCTTTGTAGTTTTGCGGATGAAGAAAAGCGGAGAGCCGCCCCATTCGCTCGGAGATTCGGCTGGCAACAATCAGGAGCCCGCCAAGGCCGGCGAACGATATTGTACCGAGCCATAATGGATTCGCACCGGCAACGAACATGAGCACAAACGCGGTGGTTCCCAGCAAGGCCGTCGTTCCCAGATCGACTTCTCCGAGAACAAGTGCTGCGGGGAGGCTAATGATTGCAAGCGGAAGAATAAGTCCAAAAAGGAGATTACTCCCTGAATCTTCGCGTCGCGCAAACCAGGCAGCGAGAAAGACGATTGCCGCCAGCTTTGCCAGTTCCGACGGCTGAAAAGTAAGCGGTCCGACGCCGATCCAGCGGCGCGATCCGTTAAGACGCATCCCGATGTGCGGAAAATAGCAAAGCAACAGTCCGACCAGCGCCAGCGCAAACCACAACCACCACGTGCGCTGCCAAAAGTGATAGTCAACGAGCGCCGCAAGGATGCAGACCGCAAGGCCAATTCCGAACCAAATCGCCTGCCGCCTAATGAAAAAATAGACGTCTCCGTGACTGTCCCGCGCAAACGCACTCGTGCTGAAGAGCATGACAATCCCGATAACGAGAAGTCCCAGCACAGCGAGAAAAAGGATATAGGCGCTCTTACGATGCATGATCAGGTTGAGTGCGCTTGTTTCTTTGCGTGGCGTACTTCACTTTTCTTCTCTTTGGCGTTCGCTTCTTTTTCGTTCGTCGTCTTTGGTTTTGTTGTCTTGGGGATTAATAGCTTTTGGCCGACGCGGAGTTTGCGTGGATCCTCGATATGGTTGAGCGCCATCAGATCGTCGTAAGGAACCTTTAGTTTTTTTGCGATTGTCACCGGATTATCGCCCTTCTTCACGACGTAGGTTTTTCCAGAAGACAGAGGCTTGGCCGCGACAGCCTTTGCAACGGAGGGCGCGTTCGAGTGATCGTCCTTTGAAGACAATTTCGAAGGCGAATGTGAAGGTTTTGGATCCTCCTGGGGCGCTCGCTCTTGTTGCGCCACTGCAGTTTGCGGTTTGACGCCATCAGTATGAATTCCTGCGCTGATGGTCTCGGACGGTTTAACCTTCGCGTTTGCGGAGGATGCCGGAACGAACGAATTCTCCCGGGTTTTAATCGCGTTGAATGCGATAATTCCCGACACGGCGACTACGTGCAGAAGCAAAACAATCAGCAGCGCCCGCGACAATTTCATGTTCGGTTCCGGCATTTCTTCAAAGTCCATTCCAGCGGACGCCGACGAGCGGCGCGCAGTCGCAGCCCAGAGTTTTCTGTGTCTGAAGAAGCGCGGAACTTTCATTATGAGTTTTCAGGCAAAGCGCGGACCAGCGCACGAAATTGATCGCCTCGATCGGCGTAGCTCTTGAACATGTCGAACGATGATGTGCCCGGGGAAAATAGAACGATTTCTCCAGGTTTTGCGGTGGCATGTGCACGCCCGACCGCGTCAGCAAGCGAGCTTGCTATTTCGGATTTGACCGTGCCAGCCCAGGAGCGGCTGACGCTTTCAGCCATTTCTCCAATCAAAATCGTCGATCTCACCTTCTCTTTCACGAGCGATCGAAGCGGATCAAAGCTAAATCCCTTATCCTTGCCGCCAGCGATCAGGACGACCGGCTTGGTTTGCGCGCGCAATGCCTTGTCCACTGCGTCAAGATTGGTCGCCTTCGAATCGTTCACATAGGCGACGCCGTTGATTTCACGCACAAATTCGCAGCGATGTGGCTGTGGCTCATAAGCAGAAAGCGGCGGTACCATCTGCCCGAACGACAAACCGCGTGCCATGCCAACCGCAAGGGTCGCCATCAAATTCTCGATGTTGTGCAGGCCACGCAGTTTGGTATCCCCCAATCGCAAGACTGGTTCGTCGCGGTAAAGAATCACTCCTTCCGAAACTCGGAAGTCTCCGCCATTGGCATAGGCGCTAAATGTGATCGTGCGCGGGCGGATATTTGGGATTTTTTCGATCGCATTCACGACCGCGACATCAGCATCGGTTTGATTTTCAAAAATCCGCAGCTTGGCCGCACGATATTCCGCCACCGAGCGATAACGATCGAGATGGTCCGGAGCGAAGTTAAGCCAGAGACTGATGGACGGATGAAAAGTGCGAATCGTCTCCAGCTGGAATGAGCTCACCTCCACCGTAAGCACGTCATATGTCTGCTTCTCGCGTGCCACTTCCGAAAGCGGCTTTCCAATGTTTCCGCAGGCAATCGTTCGCTGACCGCAAGCGTTCAGCATTTGAGCGAGCAATTCGGTTGTTGTCGTTTTGCCGTTCGTACCGGTGACTGCGATGATCGGAATTTTTTCGCAAAAACGCCAGCCCAGTTCGAGTTCGCCGATGATGTCGATTCCGCGCGATGAGAAATTCCGCACCAATCGTGAAGCCGGATCGATTCCCGGACTTAAGACCGCCATTTTATAAGCAGATGAGTCTTCCTGCGCGTCGGTTCCGCAGGTCACACGCACACCCTGCGCTCGCAGATTGTCGATGGTCGACTTAAGTAAGTTCTTCTCTTCAGCGCTATCAAGCACTGCAACCTGTGCACCCTCCGATCTAAGCAGCAGCGCCGCAGCGCTCCCACTCAATCCCGCACCAAGAACCGCAATATTCTGATTCTTGTAGCGCATGTTTTATCGCAATTTCAGTGTCGCAAGACCAAGTAACGCGAAAACGATGGAGAGAATCCAAAACCGAACGATCACTGTGTTTTCCTTCCAGCCAGTCAATTCGAAGTGATGATGAAGCGGAGACATAACGAAAATCCGTTTGCCAGTGAGTTTGAAACTCATCACCTGCAAAATCACCGAGACGGCTTCAATCACGAAAACACCGCCTACAACAACCAACAGCAGCTCCTGCTTGCAGCAGATCGCCACCACACCAATCATGCCGCCGATAGAGAGCGAGCCGGTGTCGCCCATGAAAACTTTCGCTGGAAAACAATTGAACCAGAGGAAGCCCAGACCCGCGCCGACCAATGCGGAGCAGACCACAGTCAGTTCTCCGGCAAATGGATAAAACGGGACCTGTAAGTACTCGGCGATCCGAAAATTTCCTGCTGCGTAAGACAGCAAGGCGTAAGCAAAAGCTACGGTGACGGTGCAACCGATCGCCAGACCGTCGAGCCCGTCTGTGAGATTGACGGCGTTCGAGGAACCCACAATGATGAGGAGAAAAAATACGAAGGTGAACCAACCCATGTTGGCAATGACTGGCGTCTTAACGAAAGGCACGTAGAGCGAACGCGCCTGCACCTCCAGCAGCGGACTGGTGAGAAAAACGGCTGTGACAATTAAGGCAAGAGCAATCTGAAAGATCAGTTTGATTCGTCCACTGATGCCGTCGGACTTCTTCTTGGTCACCTTGAGATAGTCGTCAGCGAAACCCAGGGCGCCGAGATAAACCATGCAAAACAGGACCAGCCAAACGAAGCGATTATCGAGGCGCGCCCAGATGATACTGGACACAAAGACCGAGCCGATGACCAGCACGCCACCCATGGTGGGCGTTCCTTGTTTACCACCATGCAGTTCAGCAAGACGATGAACTTCCGCCGCTCCGCGAATAGGTTGTCCCAATTTAAGCGCGATCAGTATTCGAATGACGAAGTTTCCGAAAATCAACGTGAGCAGGAAGGCGGTGACCGCCGCGGCAATGGCTCGAAACGTGACATAAAGAAAAACGTTGAACCCGATGAACCGGTCGCTCAGGTGATGAAGGAAGTACATCATGGCGAATTGGCGGCTGCGGAATGCTTGTCCGCCCTAGCCTTGGCGAAGGCGGACGGATTTCGGAACGCTTCAATTACTTGCTCGGTGCGCGCCAGACGACTGCCCTTGATGAGCACCAAGTCGCCGGGTGCTGCGATCACGGCCAATAGTTCAGCGGCTTCCGCGGTTGAGGCTACGGTCGAGCTGTTCTCCAGCCCGGCCTGTTTTGCGGCATCTGCGAGGCCTGCCGCCACATTTCCAATCGCAATTAGGTGATCGACTTTTAACGCAGCTGCCATTTCGCCCACCTCGCGATGTCCGGCCTCCGATTCGCCGCCCAATTCGCGCATCTCGCCCAACACAGCGATCCGTTGTCCTTCCGCATCCAGTTCAACTAATGTTCGCAACGCCGCTTTCATGGAATCGGGGTTTGCGTTGTAGCTATCGTCGAGAAATTGCACACCCCGGATTTCCTTGACTTGCAAACGCGCTTTGGTCAGCGGCGCGGCAACCAGGCCTGCGGCGCATTCTTCTAGAGAAAGACCGAAGACCCGACCGGCCGCGACGGCCAGCAACGCGTTCTGTACCATGTGCAACCCAGGCACTGGCAATTGGGCCCGGCAGCGATGAGCGCCCTCGAGAATCGTAAAATCTGTAGCGCTTCCCCTCTGGTTAATCTCACTGGCGCGAATCGTGCCAGCAATTGTGCCGGCCAAAATCACTTTGCCGCGGGCGCGAGTCGCGATTCCCTTAGTAAACGGATCGTCAGCGTTCAAGATAACCGTTCCCTCGGCGTCGATGGCTTCTGCAAGCGCACCTTTCTCCTCGGCAATTTTTTCACGCGATCCCATAAACTCGATATGCGCGAGACCAATGTTTGTAATGATCCCAACGTCGGCCGCGGCTATTTTCGCCAATACCGCGACTTCCCCGGGGTGATTCATTCCGATTTCCCAAACCGCGACCTCGTCCTGCGACGTGGCTTCCAGAATCGTTTGAGGCAAACCGACGTGATTATTGAAATTTCCCTGTGTTTTCGTCACTCGAAACCGGCGGGCAAGAACCGCAGCAGCGAAATCCTTGGTGCTAGTCTTGCCGTTGCTTCCGGTAATCGCGACCACACTTAGTTTGAGCGACTTTCGGTAATTGGCTGCCAGCTGCTGGTACGCCAGCAAAGTGTCTTTTGCGCGAATGAGCGCGAAATTATCGCCCGCATTCCCTTTCCAATTGGAATCGACAATCGCGCCAGTCGCGCCGGCCGTTGCGACGGCTTCTACGAAATTGTGTCCATCAAAATTTTCACCGCGCAACGCAACGAATAATTCACCACGCTTAATGGTGCGCGAATCGGTGCTCACCTTGTCGATCAAAATGGTTCCGTCTCCAGACGAGAGCGAGCCTCCGGCGAACTCGGCAACCTGAGCGAGGGCAAGCGGGTTCATAGGATTGAGGAACGCATACGGAGAGCACGGGAGGCGTATGCGCTCCTCGGAATTGTGCGTGTTTGAAAATGCCCAACCAAAAACATCATGGTGAAAATTCTACTGGATGATCTTCGATCGCACGCCGCGCGACTTGAATATCGTCGAATGGAATGGTGTGATCGGCGAACTCTTGATAATTTTCGTGCCCCTTGCCGGCGATCAAAACAATGTCGTGCGGCCGTGCCAGTTCAATGGCGCGATTAATGGCCTGGGTCCGATCGACAATTTTTTCATAGTGAGTCGAGCGGAATCCCTTTTCGATCTCAGCGACAATCGTGTCCGGATTTTCCTTGCGGGGGTTGTCCGAAGTAATGATGGCGTAGTCGGCATGGCGATCCACAATTTCGGCCATCAACGGGCGCTTCTCCCGATCGCGATTGCCGCCGCAACCAAAAACGGCAATCAGCCGATGCGGCTCAAGCTCTCGCAGTGTCTTGAGGACATTCCCTAAGGCGTCAGGTGTGTGAGCATAATCGACAAAGACTTGAAACTGTCGCTTTGCCGGGACCAATTCCAAGCGTCCCGGCACTTGCGGCGACTTGCCAAGACTAAACACAGCGTCCCGCAAATTGATCCCAAGCGCATTGGCGGCAGCCAGTGCCGCCAAGGAATTTATGACGTTAAACCGACCAATCAATGGAACACGGACCAGATAACTTTTGCCGCGAGCATCCAGCTGATAAGAAGTACCGCTGGACTCAACCCGATAATTTGAAGCGCGGAAATCCGCGCGCATCCCCATTCCATAAGTGATCACCGCGATGCGCTTGTCGATTTTGTCGAGCAGTTGTTCGCCGTAACGGTCATCAATATTTACAATTGCTGTTGGTTTGCGCTTTTTTTTCTGACCCGCGAGTCCGGCGAACAGCTTCGCCTTGGACTCGAAATAATTTTTCATGGTCCCATGAAAGTCGAGATGGTCTTGCGTAAGATTTGTAAAGACGGCGACATTCCATTCGAGGCCACGCGGGCGGTCCTGCGCGAGCGCATGTGAAGAGACTTCCATCGCCGCTGCCTTACAACCCGCGTTGACGATTTGGGCCAACAACTCCTGTAAATCGAGCGATTCCGGCGTGGTGCGAATGGCCGGCAGTACCCTCTCACCGATCTCATAGCGCACCGTTCCGATCAATCCGCAACGCAAGCGGGCATTTTCGCAAATGTGTTTGATGAGAAATGTGGTCGTGGTTTTCCCGTTGGTACCCGTGACCGCTGCCAGTTTTAATTTGCGCCCGGGATGACCGTAAAAGGTTTCTGCAAAATCAGCGAGCGCCGTCCGCGTGTTCTCGACAACAAGGCAAGTCGCGCGCGGATTCTGCTCCTCGCGTTCGGCAACGATTACCGAAGCCCCTTTTTCGATTGCCTGACCGATGAATTCATGACCATCGGATTTCTCGCCCCGCAGCGCCACGAACATGCCATTCCTTTGCACTCGCCGCGAGTCATACGCGATATTTTCCACCGTGCGATCAAGTGTCCCGATGATCTGGCGAACTGGAGTCGCGGAGAGAAGAGTCTTGAGCTGCATGAGGCTTTAACATGTCCGCAATGGGACGGATTCGCGGCCGCGAACCATGGCGAGGTGTTCAATGGCGCGACGCATTGGTTAAGGCGATTCGTTCCGCCGGTCTGGCCTTGCGAATTCGCTCTGCCGGCGTTGTTTTTTCGACTCGCTCTACGGGAATCGCTTTGCGAATCTCCTCATGCGGCTCAAGATCTAGATAGCGGGCCGCCTTCTCCGCTACTCGGGAAAAAATTGGTCCCGCAATGAGCCCGCCGTAATTTAGCTCCGGTTTACTGGTGTGCGCGTCATCCAGCACCACCAATCCGACAAACTCGGGGTGTTCCGCCGGCAGATAGCCGGCGAATGAAACAACGTATTTCCCGTGTTCATATCCACCTCGAGGATCAACCTTTTGTGCGGTTCCGGTTTTGCCTGCAATCGTAAAACCGGGAACGGCAGCAGCGGCAGCAGTACCGCGATCGCTCACTACACCGCGCAATGCATCACCGATCTCTCTGGCGGTCTCCGGAGATATCACCTGGCGCAGCACTACAGGGGAAAGTGAGCTGACGGTTTTCCCTTCCGGTGTGGTAATCGATTTAATGATGCGCGGAGTGACTAACTTTCCGCCGTTCGCAATGACTGCCATCGCCACTGTCATTTGTAACGGCGTGACCCCGACTTCGTGCCCCATCGGGATACGCGTAATCGAGATTTTACTCCACGCTTTCGGAGGCCGAATGACTCCACCGATTTCACCTGGTAGCTCAATCCCGGTCCGCTCACCAAAGCCGAATCGACGTATGTACTCGTAGAACCTTTGGTCGCCCACGCTCAGAGCAAGTTTGGCCGCGCCAATGTTGCTCGATTTCACAAGAACGTCGCGGACGCTCAGATACGAAAACGAGCGATGATCGTGCAGGGCCGCGCCTCCGAAATTCCAAAGACCGTTCTCGCAAAAGATCGTCGAATCAGGTCGAAGCTTGCGTTCGTTGAGAGCGGCGGCGGCTGCAACGATCTTAAAGGTCGAACCCGGCTCCATCATGTCGATGATGGCTCGGTTTTTCATTTCTTCGGGCTTAGCCTCGGCACGAAGGTTTAAATCAAAATCCGGCCGATTGGCCATTGCGAGGATTTCACCGGTCTGCGGCCGCATTAAAATAATCGTGGCCTTTTGAGGAGAATATTCCTCCATCGCGGCGTCGATCTCGTTCTCGACAATATTCTGCAGACTAAGATCGACGGTCAGATGGACCTGATAGCCGTCGCGCGAGGGGCGCTCCTGTCCTCGATAAGGCACAATTTCCTGGCCGGCGCGGTTGTGTTCGACAAAGCGAAAACCGTCCTGCCCATGAAGATATTCTTCCATCGACGCTTCGACTCCCTGGATACCGCGATGATCGAAGTCGGTGAATCCAATGACGTGGCAAAGCATCGAACCATTTGGGTAAACGCGGGTAGCATCGTGCTCGAAATAGATTCCACGCAGATTAGCGGCACGAAGTTTTTCACGCAGCGCGCCAGTCTGCGCCTCGGACACTTCACGCTTGATGATGATGTAGCGGCGCTCGCTACTTAACTTTTCAGCGACCTGTGCGGGAGGAAGACCGAGTTCCTTGCTGACGAGATCGATGATTGCTGGCCGGTTATTGAGATGCGTGGCGTCGGCCACTACTGTCTGGACAGGAATGTTGTTCGCGAGTACTTCGTTATTCGCATCGAGGATCGTGCCGCGTTCCGCGTGGATGATTTGCTTATGGATGTGCTTTTCAGCTGCGAGACCGGCGTATTCGTCGTGTTTAATTGCTTGCAGATAGATTAAACGAAACGAAAAAATGCTGAACAGCCCGATAAAAGCAGCGCACACCAGTACGCAACGTGTTCGGCTGTTTACTTTCATTTCGTGCCGGAAGGATTGGCTACGGGTTGGATCGCGTTGTCTTCCGCCGAGCGCGCAGGCATGGTAAGCCGCACAATGTTGGCCTCCGAAATCGGCACCATTTTTAAGTAGCCTTCTTTCAAACGGCGTTGCAACGCGGAACGCGAGGTCAACGCCGCGATTTGCGCGCTGGCTAGGTCATTTTGGGTGCGAAGACCAGCGAGCTCATTCTCGACCGCCTTCCGGCGTTCGCCCAGATGATAGAGTTGCAGCGTCAAATAAACGTAACTCAACCCGGCCAGCGCCAGAAACGCCGTTACCACAATCCAGCGCGCGAGCGACGCCGCATTTACAGTGTTGCAATTTCTTCGATGCGAACGGTTCATTTAAATCTTTTCGGCTACGCGCAATTTTGCGCTGCGTGATCGGGGGTTTGTGCGCCGTTCCTCTTCAGTGGGCTCAACTGGTTTTGGCGTAATCAGTTTAAGATCGTAATCCGGATTGCGTTGCGGCGCGGGCCACTCGGGCTTGTCCAGCCATTCGCGACTGCGATCGCGAAAGAAATTCTTCACGATTCGGTCTTCCAGTGAATGAAAAGTAATCACCGCAATGCGCGCGCCGCCCTCAAGGCGAGCAGTGAAAACTCGCAAGCCGTCTTCGAGCGCTCCAAGCTCGTCATTTACCTCCATCCGCAACGCTTGAAACACCTGAGTAGCCGGATGGTGGCGTCCATGCCGTCCGACCAGTTTTTCGATGGCGCGGGCGAGCGGTAGCGTTTCGCGAAACGGTACACTCTTTCGCATTTTCACGATCAAGCTCGCGATGCGGCGCGCTGCCGGCTCCTCTCCCAGCTCGCGAAACAAGCGTGTTAATTGTTCTTCGCTGTATTCATTTACGATTGCAGCGGCGGTCAGTTGCGCGCGCGGATCCATGCGCATGTCGAGGGGACCATTTCGCATGAAGCTGAACCCACGCTCCGCATTTTCGAGTTGCCGAGAAGAGACGCCGACATCTAAAAGCGCGCCGCCGATCGTGCGAATGCCAAGCTCGTCGAGAACGCTGAGTGCGCACCGAAAATTCGCCTGGCGCACGGCGAGGCGATCGCCGAAGCGCGCCAGTTGCTCACTGACGTGCTGCACTGCGTCAGGGTCGCGGTCCAGAGCCAGCACCTTAGCCCCGCTTTCCAAAAATGCTTCGGTGTGGCCACCGCCACCACATGTTGCATCTACAATGAGCGAGCCCGGCTTCGGTTCGAGTAATTCGAGCACTTCGCTCTCAAGCACTGGACGGTGATAGATGAATTCCTCCACTTCGGGTGCCTCCTCTTCGGCAGTAAACGGATCAACGGCCACCCATAAAGGCCGCTCAAACCAAAAAGTGTTGATAACGTTTTGACCAAGCATCTGATTATAAGCCAATCACGTTGGCCACGTGCTGATAAGTGGCCGTTTCCTCCTCATGCGCTTGTTTCCAGCGCTGCAAATTCCAAATCTCAAAGCGCCCTCGATTACCGACCAGAGCAACTTCATTTTTCAGTCCAACCTTACGGCAAAGTTCTTCGGGTAGAACAAGACGGCCCTGCCGGTCCGCATTCGCGTGCTGCGCGCGGGAATGCAGATGGCGCAAAAAAATCCGGCGATCTCGCGCAGAAACGCCCTGGCTTGTTTCTGCCACCGAACTCATTCGTCCAAACTCGTTTGGCGACATGACGAGCAGAAATTGGTAAGTCGCGTCCGGCAGGAGAATGAATTCTTCTGCCTTGTCCCGACGCCAGCGAGAAGGAATCGTAATTCGATTTTTCTCGTCGACGGAATGCCGGAATTCGCCGGCATAGAAACGTTCGGGTGGAGAATCGTTGTCCATGTATCGAGTGGAGAATTCATCCATTTTCCTCCACTTGGCACCACTTTTAACCACCTTCCCATTGCGCGGTCAATAAAAAACTTCAGGCCAGTTTGCGCCCGGCCACCTCGACTGTAAGCTCCTCGGGCCATGAAATTTTTCCCGGCAGGGCTGATGGTGGCTTCTGCGCTTATCGCCTGCGGCGCTACGATCGGATTGAGCCAATCCCCGGAGCAGGCTGGGAGCGACGCAGTGCGGGTAACAGTTTCAATGCATCCGGACGGTTCACGGACCGTCTACAAATTCGACAATGCGCAGCACAAAGCGGTGGCGACGACCACCGATCCAGATGGCAAACTCCGCGAGACCATTCGCTACGAACTGGACGACGCGGGACGTTTTTCCACTGGCGAAATTTCCGGACCTGATGGGCGACTCCGTTTCAAAAGCCGTTACAAGTACGATGATGCCGGCCATCTCTTGGAAGAAACCCAAAGCGCCGGAGACGGCGCGCTCTTGCACAAGATCGTCTACAGTTACGATTCGTCGGGCAAGCAAACTGGCTATTCCGTCTTTGATGCATCCGGCAAACTCGTTGGCGGAAAGAGCACTGCCAAGGTCCGTCCAAGTTCTTCTCCCAAGCCTCGGGAGAAAGGCTCCCGGTAAAAGGAGCCACCTGGCTAATCGCAAAATGCCTAACTACTACATCAAACAACCAGCCGTTGTCCGGTTGTTGGCTTGCCACAGTCTGTAAAGGGGATTACAAAAACCAACGTGATTGATTACATCCAAAAGGGCGGCCTATTAATGTGGCCAATTCTGGTGTGCAGCATCATCTCGATCGCGGTCTTCGCCGAGCGTCTCTTTTACTTTCACCGTGCCACAATCCACGTGGGCGAATTCTTGAAGGGGCTGTCGAATCTGATTCGGCGGCGCAATTTCGCAGAAGCGCTCCACGAATCAGCGGGGACCCCGGGCCCGGTAGCACGAGTGATTCATGCTGCGATCATTCGACACGACGCGCCTCGTGCAGAATTGCGCGACATCGTACAAGAAGCCGCCCAACTGGAGGTACCGAAGCTGGAACGATTTCTTCCCGTGCTCGCTACCATAGCTTTCCTGGCGCCACTGCTCGGGTTGCTGGGGACAGTCGCCGGCATGATCGACGCGTTTGCGACGATTGCCTCAAGCGGTGGCTACGCCACTGTGACAGAGCTTTCCGGCAGTGTGTACAAGAGTTTGCTGACAG
>Ga0066652_100000551_pt1 | contig 18194 bp, 26 predicted proteins | sample GraSoiAngelo_101_FD_71413 | JGI IMG/M metagenome (GOLD analysis project Ga0066652, IMG submission 71413) | Grasslands soil microbial communities from the Angelo Coastal Reserve, California, USA - 14_0903_02_30cm | ecosystem: Environmental > Terrestrial > Soil > Grasslands | place: USA... | reverse complement strand
TGCCGGGCACCGGGCCGGAAGCCGCACGGCTGGCGGGTGAAAAATTCGACCTGAAACGGCTGGCGACCGATGCCGATTACAACCGCAAGCTTGGCAAAGCCTATTTTGCAAAACAGGTGCAGGATTTCGGAAATATCCCGATGGCCGTTGCCGCCTACAATGGCGGGCCAGCGCGGATGCGCCGGGCACTCAAAAAGGGCGGCCCGACCGGTTGGTTGAACCACCTTCCGGCCGAAACGCAGAAGTATGTCCAGAACGTATTTGGCCAAGCCGAACAATTGGATGAAGCGCGTATTCGTGCCGACGCCGCGGCCGCCATTGCCGCCGGTGCCAATGCCGAGGCGGTGCGGGCCAAGGCCGCGCAAGCAGGGGTGCAACTGTAATGCCCGGCGGCCAGAACTATTTTGCCGAACTTATCCCCGGCGGTAACGCGCCCGCGGCCGGTGGAGCGGTGGCGACGCCGGTAACGCAAGGCCCGCTGGCTGGCCAAATCTACGTAGGCAAGCCTGACCGGGTGGATATTCCGCCCAACTACGAACCCGACCCCGACCGGCCCGGCGCGGTGCGGCCAATCAGGGGCGGCCCGGCCGATGTGAGCGGCGGTGACGTAGAGGCCAGCGACCTGACCGGCGACGAATATATAAAGACACTCGACGCGCCGACCGCGGCGATGGTCAAGGCATTGAGCGAAGGCCGCAAGGCGTTCCCGGCCGGGGCCGCGCTGCGAGCGCCCTACTGGCAGAACATGCTGGCGCACGTCGCCAACTATGACCCCGGATTTGATGAAGCCAATTATACCAGCCGGGTTTCCACCCGCCGGGATTTCAATGTCGGCACCGCGGGCAAAAACATTCGCGCGCTCAACACCGCCATCGGCCACTTGGGGCAGCTATACAGCCAGATTGGCGGCACATGGAGCGGCATGTCCCCGCGGCTCAACGCGGTTGCCAACACCCTGACCACCGAAGTGGGCGGCGCAGGGCCGACCACCTATGAATCCACGGCCAGCGCCTTGGCGGGCGAACTGACCGCGGTTTATCGCGGTTCGGGCGGCGCGGAAGCCGATATTCAGCGCTACATCAAGGAACTTACCCCGGACGCCAGCGAGGAACAGAAGCGGGCGACGATTAAGAACATCAGCGGGTTGCTCAATAGCCGCTTGGAAGCGCTGCAAGACCAGTATCGCGCGGGCATGGGCCTAGGTGGGCGGGATGACACATTCCTTTCCCCCGAGGCGCAAAAAACACTGGATGCGATCAACAGCGGCAAGGAACTGGAAGAACCGAAGCCGACGCAGGGCGAAGCGGGCAAAGACGATAATTTCGCCACCCCCGGCTATACGTGGAAGGACGATAACGGCGACACATGGGTAGTGGCCCGCGACGAACAAGGGACCGTTACCCACGTCAACACCAGCACCGGCGAAAAGTCGCTCTACCTTGGCGGCTTGCAGGAGAATGAGCCGAAGTTAAGCGCCGAGGAACAGGCCAAGGTCGATGCCGCCGTTCAAGAGGGCAGCGGCAAGGTTGCGGGCGCGATGGATTCGTGGACGTTCGGCGGCCTCAACAAGCTAGGCGCAGCCGCCAGTGCGATACCCGAGGCGCTTGCCGGGGAAGGTTCCGTTGGCGACCGCTATGCGGCCAACAAGCGGATGAACGACGCCGTGATTGCGGGCCTTCAGCAAAAAGACCCCTACGGCTATCTCGCCGGGCAATTGGGCGGCGGCCTGCTGATGCCGATGGGCGAAGTGCGCAGCGTCGGGCAGGCGATGCGATATGGCGGCGGGATGGGCGCGGCCTACGGCCTAGGCGGTTCGGAATCCTTGCGCGACATACCGGCCAACGTGCTGACCGGGGCAGCCACCGGCGCAGCTACGGGCTACCTTGGCCAGCGCGGCTTGGAAGCACTGAATACGCGCGCTGCCAACCGCGCTGCCACCCGTGCCGCCGCCAGCCCGCTGGATGGGGCCACCGGCGGCCTTCCGCCGCCCAAGCTTTCCGCGGCCGAACGCTATGACCGCGGCCAGCGGCACGGCTTGGATTTGTCGATTGGCGACGTGACCGGGATGAGCGGCAAGGCGGTTGAGCGGATTCTCGATGTTCAACCGGGCGCGGCCACCGTGATGAACGAAGCCCGCGAGGGCCTAGGTCAGCAAGTTACCAGTGCGGTTGACAAAGTGGCTGGCACCTATGGCCGAACAACTGACTTCCGCGGTGTCGGCCAAGCTGTCCAGAAAGGCGCAAAGGGCTGGATTGACCGTTTCCAGCGCCGCGCCGGGCAAGCCTATGATGCCATCCCGATTCCGGGGCGGTTCAAGGCCACGCTCGACAATACGCGCGGTGCCTTGCAGGAAATCACTTCGCAATTCAGCAGCAACCCGAAACTGGCCGCGGCGCTGAAAAACTCGAAGCTGAATGAATATCTGGCCGCGCTCACCCCGGAAGTGCAGCAGCTTGAACACACCGGCGAAATGGCCGGGGTGAAGCGCACGCTTGGCCTGAAGCCCGGTGAGCGCGAAGTGGGCGGCGGCCTATCATGGGAAGACCTAAAGAAATTCCGCACCCGCATCGGCGAAGAAATCGGCGAAGCGCGATTCAGCGACAGCCCGATGAAAAGCGAATTGCGCCAGCTTTACGCGGCGCTGTCCAAGGACATGGAAGCGACCGCCGGGGCGCGCGGGGAAAAGGCGCTGCGGGCTTGGCAAAAGGCCAATGACTTTTATCGCAAGGGGCAGACCCGGATTGACGATTCCCTGACACAACTGCTTGGCGACGACAGCAAGATGACGGTGGAAGAAACTGCGAAGCGGGTTCAGGAAATCATCAAGTCGGGCAAGGGCAGCAGCGACGAAAACCTAGTCCATGACCTTTGGAAATCGCTGCCCAATACCGAGCGCGGCGAAGTCGCCAACGGGCTGGTTCGGCTGATGGGCCAGCCGCGCAACAGCGAAGGCCGGGTATTCAATCCGCAGACCTTTATGCAGAATTATGCCGACATGACGCCGAACATGAAAAACCTGATTTTCGGCGCGGGCGACAAGGAACTGCGCACCAATCTGGATGACTTCGCCGGGGCGATTGGCGACATTGCGGCCAACCGCGGCACCCGCAACGTGTCCAACACCGGGATGACCTTGGCGGGCATGGGCGGGCTATGGGCGGGCGGCGTGCTTGGCCTGATAGCGCAGACCGCGGGCACCTATGGCGCGGCCAAATTTATGACGAGTCCGAAGATGGTGCGCTGGATGATTGGCTACGAGAAAATGTTGAACGGCGCAGCCAAGGCTGGCGCGACCCCGACGAAGGCCAATCTGATGACCCATTTGCGGCTGCTTGATAAGGTCATTGCGGTGGAACCGAGCATTGCCGCCGAGGCCAGCGGATTGCGCGACAAGCTGGCCAGCGGCATCACCGACACGGTAGCGCCGCAGGAGCGTGAACCGGCCACCGCAGCGGCGCGGTAGCGGCCCGCAAATGTTCAAACGCGAAGGATGGCCGGTTTGCCTATCCTTTGCCCATGACCAAGGTTGTGAATCCCCTTCCGCTGTTCCTAGATGGCCGCGGCGCGTTGCTGGATGCCGGGTTCATCTACGTGGGCGCTCCGAACACCAATCCCGAAACACCGGCCAACCGCTACCAGCTATATTGGGACAACGCGCTGACGGTGCAGGCCGCGCAACCGCTGCGCACCTTGGGCGGGGTGATCGTCAACGGCCAGAATCCAAGCATGGCCTTCCTGACGCAGGCCAACTACTCCATGACCATCAAGGACGCCGATGGGGTGCTGGTCGAATATATTGCTTCGGCGGCCGATGTTGGTGGCGTCGCCCCGAGCTATCAGCCGCTAGACGCCGACCTTACCGCCATCGCCGCGCTTGCCACCACCGCCTACGGCCGCGGCCTGCTGACGCTGGCCAATCAGGCGGCGCTGAAGTCGGCCACCGGCATTCCCGACCCCCTGCCAGCCATCGGCGGCAGCGTGTCCGGCAACATCACCCGCACCGGCGCGGGCAGCCACCTTTACCACTCCGCCGCCGGGCTGACTTCCGGCCGTGTCTTCCTGACCGCCGCCGGGGCTGCTGACCCCACCAGCCAGCCCGGCGATATTTGGCTGACCTACTGACATGAGCGCGGCCATCAGGGACGCGGGCAGCGCGCTACGCACCATCGCCGGAATGCAGATGCGCGATGCAGGCGGCACCATGCGCGAAATCAAGTCAGGCCAAATCCGCGACGCGACCAGCGCGCTGCGCATCTTTTACCAATCCACGACAATGTTGGTTACGCCGGTAACTGATGATTTGATGGCTTCGAAGTGGACTAGCGGGGCGTCGAAGACCGTTAGCGTCACCGCGCCGGTGCTAACGATTGTCGGCGGGCAGCCGCCCATCATCATCGCTTGGAGCAGGGTGTCCGGCGACATTCGCATTGGCGTCGATAACGCGGCCATCGCCAACCCGACATTCAGCGCCATGCTCGACGGGGACGATGAAGCTACCGGCGTCTGGAAGGGCGTCATCACCGACGCGGCGGGCTTCAGCCAAACCGTCACCCGCAACATCACCCTGCGACTTGTCTTTGTCGATATTTCGGGGACCGCCTGATGACCCGCTATCAAGACCAGATTCTAGACGAGCATTTGCACCCGGTTCCGAATGCCGAGATTTGGGTGTTCGAAGCCGATGGCGACAATGCCGCGATGACCGACGATGACGGGCTGGCACTGGCCAATCCACTGGCCAGCGACGAAGACGGTATTTTCTACTTCAACGCGGCCGATGCCCCTTATTCGCTCGAAGTCCATTATGGCGGGCAGCTTCGCTACCGTGAGCTTATCCAAGTCGGGCCGTTGCCGCCGGGGCCGCAGGGACCGCCGGGCGATGTAAGCGATTGCGCCACCCGCGCCGAACTGGCGGCCACGCCTAACCCGGTGGCGGGCATGAGCCGCATTCTGGTTGAAAAGGGCCGCGAAGGCTTGTTCGTGTTCGACGGCAGCAACCTTTCGGCCAAGGTCACGGCCGACCCGCGGCAGGGCATCTATGTCGCTCCTACTTCGTCGCCAACCGGCGTGGCCGGGGCGTGGGTTCGGGCGTTCAGCGGGCCGTTCGATGCGCGCTGGTTCGGCACGGTGGGCGACGATGTAGCCAATGACTATGCGGCCATCCAAGGGGCCATCAATCTGTCCGAAGCGCTGCGGCTGACCGGCACGCTATATGGCTATGGCCGTGGCGGGCCGCCCATCCTGCTGCCCAAGGGTGCCTATTTCATCGGCGGCAACACGCTCGACTTCAAACATACATGCAATTTCGCCGGGGAAAGCGGCGGCGGCCCGACCGGCGGCGTCACCGTCATCCGCGGCACGGCGACCATCATCCGCTTGCAGGCCAGCGGCACCACCGGGGCGAACGGCACCGAGGCCGACCGGGGCTATAGCGCGGCCGGTTCCATCATTGAGCGGCTGGTGCTGCAAGGCAATTACGGCGGCGGGGCCAATGCCGAAAATCACGGCATCCATCTGCGTATCAAGGCCACCATCCGCGACGTGTTTATCAACAACATGGAAGGCGATGGCTTTTACTCGAACACATGGGATGACCCCGGCAACAATGTGAACGGCGCGATCTTCGAGAATTGCTTTGTGCAGAACGTCAGGAACGGCTGGTATTTCAAGGGTGCCGACAGCAACAACGCCTTTTTGACCAATCCACAGGTGGTGTCGGCCCGGCGCTATGGCTGCTGGCTGCTGAACACGCTTGGCAGTCAGATCATGGGCGGTGACTTCACCAATTGCGGCGTCACCGTCTTTACCAAAACGCAATGCTCCTATGGCGGCAAGATTTATTATGTCCTGCCAAATCAGGAAGCGGGCGCTTCCGCCAATGCCCCGAGCGGCACCAACGCCGCAAACACATGGTGGGGCTATGTAACCGATGGCGGCCCGACACCGGAGCGCCCGGCATGGGTTGCGGGCATGACATGGCAGAGCGGCGGCCCCATCCGCGTGGAAGGGGCTTCCAGTTTCACTTCGATCTTCGGCCACTATCGGGAAACCGGGCAGGCCCCGTTGCAACTCCAAGGCCAGACCATCGTGCTTGGCGGCCTGATGACCGCCGTTAATTTCGACGGTTCGCAATATGGCGGCCATTTGCTTGGCAACAGCGACTTGTTGCGGGCACCGAAGGGATTTGAGACAAACGGCAACACCCAATTCAATACGAACAGTGTTGTCGTGGAGGGCAACGGCAACCCGGCCCTGACCATCAACAGCAAGGCCCCCGGCGTCTATCCCGGCTTCATGCTCAATCAGGACGGGGCGCGCATCGGCTTTGTTAGCGGCGGCCCCGGCAGCGCCGTGGAAGTCAATGGCATTGGCGTTGTCAGGATTGAGCAAAATTATGACATTATCTGCCACACCCTTGCCGATGGCCTCAACCTTCCCGCTGGCAAGTCGCTGAAGGTCAACGGGGTGAAGGTGATCGGGGCACAGGCAGCGGCGATTGCCAATCATGCCAGCGACGGCACGGTGAATTCCATCCTAGCGGCGTTGCGCGCCCATGGGCTGATTGCGCCGTGACACGCGGCACCGCCGTTCTCATCGCTTGGCTAGGATTGCTGGCCACGATTGTGGCGTTAAGCGGGCTGGCGATATGGGCCAAGATGCGTGGCATCGACCTTCAGGGCGTCGGCTTCCACGAAGCAATCGGCGGCCTTATCGGGTTGCTTGGCGTGGCCTTGTCGGCGCAAATTCATAACAGCCGCAGGCAGGACGATGGCGGCTAGGCGGGCCATTGTGATGCGCGTTGTGCTGGCTTGTATTGCGCTGATCTGGATATTCGCGGTGCTAGTGCTGCTGAATGCCGTGCTGGAATAGCCAACAGGGCGCATTTCCAGCCCGTAGGATGCGTTTCCAGTGTTTCAGGCTGTCCGGTGGCCATTTCAGCGGCAATGCGCTGTAGGGGCCGGAAATTGGCTTTTATCGTGGTGCGGAGGGGGAAGCTGGCCGGGCCGGGGTTAGGGGAGAAGGCCCGGCCAGCTATGGTGTCTGGATAACCTTTTTCGGCAGCTTGGCGATACTTCTTTCCAGCCCCTTCACGACGCTTTCATGTCCGGCGGCGGCATCATCCCAAGTGGCATAGCGCCAGCAATCATTGCTGCCGTAATCATCGAACACCATAGTCTCGAACAGCAGCGGCGGGCCGTGCCGCATGAAACTATGGTCGATGCCTAGGAACACGGTCGAAACCGTGATGCCCGGCGCAACTTCGGTGAACGCCACCCGCTTATCCATACCGCCCCATTCCTGCGCCCACGACATGAGCCGTTCGGTGCTGCTAACATCGACCGGCTCAACGCTATGGTCAGGCAAAAGGCGGTAATGGACGAGCTTCATTTCATGCGGATGATAACTAGGCCGGTCCAACCTTCGCGGCGGGTGGCATAGCGGAATTTGCCCTGCACATTCACCGCATAGAGATTGGCGCGAAAGCTCATCAGTTTCTTTTCGCTTTCGAACTCGATGCGCACGAACGGCGCGACTTCGAGAATCCTATCCAATTCCTTGGGATTGAGCAGCGGCGACGCGGCAAAGGCCGCGCTGTCAGGGCCACCGTATGACGGGTATTCGTGCGCGGCCGGTTTCGCCTTGGGCGGCGTTCGTGTCGGCTTGCTCCATGCCTTGTTGACTTGCGTGGGCGGCTGGAACGGCTTGGGCGGGACATAGGGTTTGGCCCTGACGGGCGTGGGTGCCAGATTAACGGAGCGCGTTGCCACTGTAGAAGCCATTGCGGGGTATCCTTCCGGTTAAATGCCTCTAGGAGTCGATTATGGGGATTTAACCCCCCGGCGAGTCAAGCGAATTCAGCACCTTGCGGCTAGATAAGGTTCCAGCCGATGTGCAGCAGCGCACCGACCGCAACCAGCAGGAAGGCCCCGGCGACGACAACGACAAGCAGGCCACAGCCTTCATCGCTCATGCCGCCTTCGCCTTCTTCGGCCGATGCACCTTCAGCATCAACTGGATGGCCACCGATTCAGGACCGGGGCAGCGGCGGTTGCCGTTCTCCCAATTCCGAACCGTGTCGCGCGAGTATTTCGAGTCCAGCAGCAGCGCGTCGGCAAGCTGCTGCTGCGTCATGCCAAGCGCTGCCCGCGCTTCCCTGACTTGTTCGGGTGTCAAAAGATTCATAGTCCCATTTCCTTAATCATGCGGGCTTGCTCATTGACCGAGCGGCCCGAAACGTAACTCCACTTCATGCCCTTGTAGTAGTCGGCCGCCCTTTGCGCTTCGGTAAGCGGCGGCGCGAAAAATTCGACATTCGGTTCCGGCAAAGCGTAGCCAAGCTGGACAAGCACCTTGCCAAACAGCTTGGCCTTGGCGGCGTTGTCCTTGCGGTATTTTTCTGCCCGCGTTCGAACGGCGTTAAAGGGGTGCCCGATTGTGCCGGGCCTATCCGACGCCTGCCTAACCCGCGCTTGCGCCCATTGCGCGGCCAGTGCCTTGGCCAGCAGCCGCGCGTCGGCTTCGCTCAATACCAGCGACTTCATGCCGCGCGCTCCTGCGCCATCGCAAACCGAACGGCCTGCATTGCATATTCGCGGGTGGTGATGCCCACCGCGGCGGCCCGGCGCTGCAACTCCGCATGTTCCGCGGGCGGCAGCCAAGGGTCCATCCGAAACTCGGGGCACGGAAAACGCCGCTTCGGCTCAAACCCGACCGGCTCTGGTATCAGTGTAAATGCCATTTCAATTCTCCCGGTTCGCGTCCTGAACGTGTGTTCCGAATCGCTGAATTATAGGTAGCGGAACATGCGTTCCGTGTCAAATCGCTAGTTGCCCGCAAGCCTCAACAATCGTGATGCCGCGGCCGGGCAAGTCCATGTCAGCTTGGTGGGCATACTCGGCCAGCGCCAGCAGCCGGGCAGCGTTAAAGCTCGGGGCTTCGACCATGCCTAATTTTTCGAGGCTTTGCCCTGCGCCACCGTTATGCAGGCTGCGCACTTTATAGACGGTCCATCTGCCCATTTTTCGACCCCAAATGGCGTGTCACTTTTAGTCTAACCCCTTGGAAAGACTTGGCGCTCAAAAGGGGTGAAAAGTGACACGCGGCATTGAAATATAAGGAAAAATGCGGTTCGCCGCTAAATAAAGAGGGATTGATAGCTAGTGCTATCGCGTTGAAATTCAACCATTTTTCCAGTTTCAATTCACTACCAAGTGTCACTTTTCTGCCCGCGTGTCACTTTGCCTTGTTTTGCTCCCCGACCATCAGGCGCTCAATTGAGCCGCCAAAGACGGTTGCAGCAGCACCATCGGCCAGCATCCACTTCTTCTGTTCCTTGCCATAGTAGCGCACGGTTTCCACCGTTTTGCCGACGATGGCGCTGACTTGTTCTTCCGTCAGCCCTTCTTCAAGTAGGTAGCAGATGGCGTTTTTGCTCAAGCCGTGGAAGCTGTAGAGCGGCAACCCCTTTTCATCAACATGACCCTGCTTCTGCATCAGCTTGCGCAGCCGGGATTGCAGCGGGTCAGTATGGCGCAGCGCGCGGCCCTGATGGTCATAGATCAGGGTGATGGCTTCGACCTTCTCTTGTTCCCGCTTCGCCTTCAGCGACGCCATTTCAGCCAGCCAGCGGGCGTGCATCGGGATGCGGGCGGTGGTGTCCGTTTTCTGGCTTTTCTGGACTACCATCCACGGCCTGCCATCCCGGCTTTTAATCCAATCTTCCCGCATCAAGATTATGTCGCTGATGCGCTGCCCCGAGCAAAGCGCGGTGACGATGCCGAAGCGCAGCACATCGTCGGCGTCGCCTAGCACTTGTTCCACCACTTCAGCGGGCCAAGGGTCATGTTCGCCCAATTCGATCTTCTCGACGCCGCGGCAGGGATTGGAATCAATCCACTCCATATCGACCGCAAATTCCAGCAGGCCACTCAACTTCGTGATGTAGTTGTTGGCCTTGCCGGGCGTGTCGGCCAATTCGTTGCGGATGGTGTTGACGTGCGACTTGCGCATGTCGGCCACCAGCTTGTTGCCGTGGTCGGCTTCAATCTGCTTCAGATATTGGTTCCAAGCCCGCACCGTGGCCGGGGCCAGCGGCTTGCCATTCTTCCCGCGCTTCTTTGCCAGCACCGGCCGGAATTCACGGATAAGCGCGGCAATCGTGCCGTTGCCCGGCGCGTGGCGCAGGACCGGGGAAGGGGCCTCTACCGCGGCCACGACAATGGCGTGCTTCGTGGCGAAGTCGGGTGAGAATATATCCGGCAGGCGGCGATACTCTGGTTTGCGCTTGCCCGTCACCGGGTCACGCACAATGAGGCGATGATAAAGGCGCACCGTGCCATCCTTGTTGGCGCGGGTGGTCACCTTCTTCGGTAGTTGCAACGTAGGCACTGGTTTCTCCCGTTCGTTCGCTAGAGCCGACGATTCGACTCCAGCTTCCGAACGAGTAGCGGAACGGTTGTTCTGCCGCAAGCAGTTTCTTTTTAATCCCACGTGTTTTTCCTAACCGTTTCGTGCAGCCCGAACTGCACGGCCACGAAATCATCCAGTTGCTTGCGTGCCCAAAAAATGCGCCGCCCGTCATGGATGGGGTGGGGGTAGCGGCCGTGCTGATAGCCCTCGCGCAAGTGCGCCGGGGAAATCCCTAGGTAGAGGGCCGCCATGTCCTCACCCATGCGGGCGGGCCAATCGGGCATCAGCGCAGCGCGTTCGGCTTTCACTTCTTCGTCAGTCGCTCTCTGGCGTGTTCAAATTCGGTGTCTACGCAGGCCGAGATATGCTCTGGCATCTGTGCCAAATCCATTTCAGCGTCGCGCTGCAACTTCCTCAAATCGGCCAGAAATTCGACCGACTTGGCCCGGCCGATATATTCCTCTGCCAGCGCCTTGTGTTCGGCATCGTCAATGGTCACCCCCAATTCGTCGCGTTCCGGCTCTGCCTCTGGCGGGTCATTGTCGCTGGCATCGACATGGCTTGGCGCTTCCGGTGCCTTCTTCTCGTCCGGCTTCGGCTCATCCTTCGGCGTGTCTTCGGCCGTGTCGATCACTTCGCCGGTGTCGGGGTCAAAGCGTTCCTCTTCCTCAATATTTTCCGGCTCATCGGGTGCCCGGCTATCCAGCAGGGCGGCGGCCGACTTGGCGGCGAAATCCATATCATCGGCTTCAACATCGGCAATAATATCACCGCTTTGCGGCAGCGTTTTGCTATGCCGCCGCACCACCGTCTTCTTCGCCATTTCGGCGAACCAATCGACCCACGGCCCCTTGGGGTTGATCGGGTTGCCCTTGTTGTCAGTCTTGCCTTCAGCCCCGGTTTGCGACGTGTCGCGCACGGCATTGATTTCGTGGCGGCGCATCACTTCGAATGACTGATAGCCGTTGGCGAAGGTGGCGACCGAGTAGGCCAGCACAATATCATCGTCAGTGGGCGCGAAATCAGGGTCAAGGATGGGCCGGTGCCGCAGCGTGCGGTTCGCCCCTTCCTCATAGATGAAGCGCGGATTTTCGCCTTCCAACTCCTGCCGATAAACCACCGACGCGAAAAGGTCCGTGATTTCACCGCTTTGCAGGATTTTCTTCCGAAGCCCCCACACCATCGGCATGTATTGCGCCAGCTTCAGCGATTGCCAGCCCTTCGCAGTCTTCACCCGAGTGTTGAACGGCACGATTGCGGCTTCCCGGCCATCGGGCAGCAAGCCATCCTGCGCGGCCTTCATGCAGGCGGTGATGAAGCTCCGCCGGTCACAGCTTTGCAGCGCCGTGTTGGCCTGCGCCGCGGTCAGGGCGGTGCGCTGGAACTTGGCCGGGTTGATATGGGATGGCAGCACCATTTTGAATTCTTCGGCGCGCAATTCCAGATCGGCGCGCATAATTTCCAATGGCTTCAGTGCCTTGCCCGTGGTTGCTGTGGTGGGGTCATTCATCTGGCTACTCCTAGCGAACATTGGCCTTTGTCACCGGCCATATTTGCACCCCGGCAATCTTTCGTTCACCGGATTTAACCAGCGCCCGAATTACCTTGTCGATGGCTTCTAAAACGGTCGGATGCGTGCGGATGGACTTCGGCAGCTTGCCGAAATCGACCACTTTGAATTCCCAACTTTCCTTGCTGCCTACGCGCGCCCCCATGTCGCCATGCACCGTGGCATGGTCGGCCATGAACTCATCCAGCTTGTCCTGAAGCGGAATCATGGCCACCCGCATCGGCGCGACCAGCCCGTCAGCCTTGGCCTTCAGCGTGCGCTGCGCATTGAGCAGCGGCCGGTTCAAAACTTCGCGTTCGGCTTCCACCGCCTTGGCGGCTTCCTTGGCCTGCGCCAGTAGATCACCGACCTTCCCGGCGGCGTCTTCGTCGGTCACGTCCGGCGCGCGACCGGCGGCCGCGGTGATTTCAGCCACTCGGGCATCCAGCCCCTTCACCCGCAACGCTTCTTCGAATTCGAGCGTCAGCCGTTCTTCCAGCGGCGGCGCATTATGGCCCATCGGCGGCGGGGCCTTGTCCGGCCAATCTGGCATATCGGGGAAGGGCTTGGCTGACATGGCGGCGCTCCTAGAACGGCATGGGGGATTTCAGCCGGTCCATTTTCCGGCGTGGGTCATAGTAGGGATGAAGCGGGTTCATCGTCGCGCTCAACTGGCAGATGCGCGCATGCTCGGCTTCGCTGATCGGAACGCGGGCGCAGCCCGGCCAATAGTCTTCGATGGGCACGAACTGGACGCCATTTAGCTGGCATTGCCAGCGCATCCCGCGTTCGCTCAATTCTTCGCCGGTGTCGGGGTCAACGGGATGGCCAAGCCAGATGCGCACGGCCACGAACGGGCCGCTGCGGTTGAGCCTGATACGGTAGAAGCCGGGCGCTGGAGTCTCGGGGTCATAAGCCGGGCCACGTGGCGGCGCGGGCTTGCCCTTGCGGTTGCTGTATCGGCTTTTAGGCAGGCTCATTCCTAACCTTCTCCCGGCGGAAAAGTGTTAGGCGCTTTTATCGCTCTGCGTCAATATATAGGGCGAAATATCACTCTGGTAGCAAATGCCGCTGATTTAACCGCTTTCTCATCACGAACAGCACCGGGGCCGCCCACGCCAGCGGAATATTTTGCAATTCAGCCGTTTTGAATGAATGCAAATTAAATACACCTTTGATGGCCGTGAAGGTGAGCGTTCGGAGCAGGATTGCACCCGACCCGGCAAGCTGCACAACGCACTCTTCCCCTTCGAAATCATCCTGAATCGCGCCGGGGTTACGAGTGCAATAGATCACGTCGCCACTTCGGTAGGCTGGCATCAGCCCGGTTCCGATGACCTTGTAAGCTAGTAACTCACCTACCGCTTCAGGCGGCCGAGGGACTCTCTGCAACGGTTCGCCATCCTGCATTATGGGCAGAATTTCGCCATTTCCATTAATCAAACCCGCTACCGGAACGGTTCCCCCAAAGAGGGTTGCGGGCGAAACTTCTAGCGCTCTGGCCAGTGAAAGCAGGGTGGCGATGCCGGGATTATCCACGGTCACCATTATGTCTCTAACCGCCGACTCGTTCAGCCCGGCCATGCGGGAAAGCGTCTTCCCCTTTAGCCCGGCTCTGTCCATGTGCGCCTGCAAGGTTCGCCGAATTGCCTGAATATCAACCACTTCGTTCATTGCGACTCCACGACTCATTCATCGGACAAAAGAGTGACCTAGTTACGCCAAAGGAGTCGATTCTGAAATAGGCAAGATTTCGCTCGAATCCCGCAAACGAGCGAAATTTGACATGAGTGGATAATCACTCCTACTAAATTGGATTATGAATCCGCTTCTGGCCGACATTGAAGCGTTCATCGAAACGCACGGCATGAGCCTGACTAGGTTCGGGCGGGAAGCGCTCAACGACATTCATCTGGTGGTGCAATTGCGGGCTGGCCGGGAACTTCGCTCTGCCACCGAGCGCAAGGTGCGCACCTACATGGCCACCTACCGGGAAGCGGCCTAATGGTCGGCCGGTTCCGCCTCTTTGTGGCGGCGCTCGAAAATGGGCGCGTCGGACAGCAGCGCAGCCGCAGCTTCGGCTTCCCATGCGTCAACGGCGTCGCAGCCGTGGATGCAGAATTCATGGAAGGCGGCCACCGGCATGATGAACCCATGCGGGAACGCCTTGGGGGTAATCGCCACCAGCCCGTCAGCGATTTCGATGCTGGCGGCTTCGGACTCGTAGAACACGTAACTGGTCATAACGCTTTTCTCGCTGCCCGATTCCCCGGCACCCGATGCGCTCCCCAACGAAAGTTAGTAACGCAAATAATTGACTCGCGTAATGGGCCGAAACAATTGACTCGGCCGGGGTGCGCCCGGTGAAGGAACACCGGGACTATTGGCCGCGCCAGTATGACGTGGCGGAACCGGCCCCGGACGGTGCGAAATGGCCCTGCGGCCATCCCAAGACTGAAGCGAACACGCAGACGGTCGGCAAGGGCGGCGCACGGTGCCGCATCTGCCGCCGGAAGATCACCCGCAACTACCGCCGCCGCAAGGCTGGCATCTGATGCCCGGCCCATTCCGCATCGAAGTCGGCTGGCCGGTGCCGAGCCTCTGGCCGAACGCACGGCCGCATTGGAGCGACAAATACAAGGCTTCGAAGAAAGCCAAGCTCGAAGCCTTCTGGGCGACAAAAACTGTCATCCCCCCCGGCCACCAGCATGATGGCAGCCGCATGAAGCTGACGATTGAGGCCCACCCCGATGTTACCCGCGGCCGGGATGACGATAACCTTGTCGCGGCCATGAAGTCGGCGCGGGATGGAATCGCGTCGGCGCTCAACTGCGACGATGGGCTGTTCGACTTGCAGCCGGTGACATGGGGCGGGCTGGACCGCGGCCGGGGCCGGGTGGTGCTGATATTGGAGTCGAGCCAATGAACGGCCCCTATGTCGATGCCGCGATCACCGCGGAAATCAAGCGTTCATGGCGGGACAACCGCCCAATTGACCGCCGCTTTCTGCGGCACGAAACCGGCCTTGCCGGTGACCGGCTGGAAGGTGCGATCTCCCGCAGCGTGCTGAAGCTGGCCAGTGAAATAGCGCGACAGTTACAGCGAAAGTGAAGGTGCAAAAATGGGCCGGGCAGCAATTTTGACCCGGCTGGATGCGGGCTTGGAAAAGATGGCCACGCGGAAAATGGAAGTGCGTGCCATCTATCTGACAGAAGATGATTGGGATGCGTTGAACGACGCATTGGGCAAGGCGTGGGGCTGCCCGCTGGTCACCTTCCAATATCAGGGCCACCAAATCCGGTCGGGCGAACACAGCAGGATTTACAGCGATCACGGCGTAGCGGTGGACGTGCCCCGGCCGCGGCGTGGGCGGCGTAGGAAGGTGGCAGCATGACATGGGATGCCGGGCGGCCGGTGGTGGTGCATTCGGTGCCCGCACCGACGATCAGCAATGTCGAGGCCGAGGCCGCTTTGTGCGGCGCGGTGATGATGGACAACAAGCTGATTGACCGGGCCGCCGAGGCTGTCCACCCGGCCGACTTCGCCGAGCCGATGCTAGGCCGCATCTTTGCCGCCATCATGCAGCTTCATGGCAGCGGGCAGGACGCCAACCCGGTCACCCTGAAGCCTTACTTTGACGAAGACCCGACCCTGCACGATTTGGGCGGCGTCGGCTTCCTTGCCCAACTCACCGGCAACGGCGCGGCCGTGATGGGCGCGCTGGACTTTGCCCGGCAGATTGGCGAACTGGCCGCACGGCGACGCCTGGCGGAACAGTTGTTCCATTGCTCCCGGCTCTGCGAGGACTTCAACAACAACATGGATTCCATCGCCGGGCTGGTCGAGGGCGCGATTGCCGACACGCTGGCCAGCGAAGGCGGCAGCCAAGCGATGAGCGCGGCCGACGCGGTGAAGGCCAATCTCGACCAGCAATTCACCGGGGCACCGCCGGGCGTGGTGTCGGGGATTATCCCTAGTCTGGACAAGGCGCAGGGGCCGCTGTCACCGGGCGACTTGGCAATTCTGGCGTCGCGGCCGGGCATGGGCAAGACAGCCACCGCGTTGAGCTATGCGCAGGGCGTGGCGGCGCAGGGCGAAGGGGTGACCATCGCCAGCTTGGAAATGAGGGCGGCGCAGCTAGGCGGGCGGCTGGCGTGTTCGATGCTCCACGGCACCGCCGGGCAGATGCCCTACTCCGCGATCAGCGCGAACCGCTGCACGGCCGAGCAACGGCGCGAACTGGCCCGCACCGTGTTCAAGCTGAAGGAAATGCCGCTTTGGATTGAGGACTTGCCAAGCGCGACCGTGGGCCGCCTTGGGGCCATCGTCAGGAAGCACAAGCGGCGGCTGGCGGCCCGCGGCAAGGTGCTTCGGCTGGTCATCGTGGACTATCTGCAATTGCTTCAGCCCGACCGGCCGCAGAAGTCGCTCTATGAGTCCATCAGCATGGTCAGCCGCAGCCTGAAGTCGCTGGCCAAGTCGGAAGACGTGGCGGTGCTGGCGCTGTGCCAGTTGAGCCGCGACGTTGAACGGCGCGGGGACCACCGGCCGACGCTTTCCGACCTTCGCGACAGCGGCCAGATCGAACAGGACGCGGATTCGATCACCTTCCTGCTTCGGCCGGAAGAATATCTGAAGCGCGAAGATCACCAGCCGGGCAGCGACAAGTGGGCAAGCTGGCAGGAGCAGATGGCGCTGGAACGGGGCCGCATCCAGTTTATCGTTGCCAAGCGCCGGGCCGGGGAAACCGGCGTCGGCATCGGCCAGTGGCACGGCGAATATCAGGCGGTGCGGGGATGAAAAACAACAGCGGCTATGCTCTGGTGCATCGTTCGCTGTGGGAACACCCGGCGTTCCGCAACCGGGCTGAAGCCGGACTCTTCGCATGGATGGTTTCGCAGGCGGCATGGAAGGCCACCCGCGTGCGCTACAAGGAAAGGGTCATCCACCTGAAGCGCGGGCAGCTTGTCATTTCGGTGCGCGACTTGGCCGCCAGCTTCGAGCGCTCAAAGAGTGGGACACATAGATTGCTAAAACGGCTCGAAAGCGAGACAGTAATCGGGACAGACAGTGGGACAGGCGTTATCGTCGTAACCATATGTAATTACGACAAATATCAGACAGCCATGCTGGCCGATGGGACACCCGGTGGGACAGCAAGTGGGACAAGGCCGGGACAGGGCCGGGACACAGAACAATACATTAAAGAATCTAAAGAAGAGGGGGACCAAGAATCCCTGCCCGGCTTAACGCCGGTCAGGCACCCCAAAGGATATTTACCGAAAGACTGGAATCCGCCTGCGATTCAGGACTTGACCCCGGAAGCGCGGAAGTGCGCGACGCAATGGCCGACCGATCTTTATGCCCGCACCGGCGAAAGCTTCGCGCTCTACTGGCGCTCGAAGCGGCGCATGATGGACGATTGGCACGCGACGTTCTGCAAGTGGGTCATCGCCGAGCATTGGAAGATGATGAAGGAAGCCCGCGACCGTGACCGGGTGAGTGGCACGGCCGCGGAGAAACCCTATTCACAAATCCTTGCCGAGAGTCGGCACCGCTAGGCTTACTTCGTCGCTTCGAACGGGAAGCGATAGGCGCGCCCGGCGACGTTGACCGAAACGATGAACTGGCGGCGCAATGTCTTTTCGCCCTTGGCTTTGCGGAACTTCAGCTTGTCGATGAGGACCGAACCGGCGAAGCCTTCGCCATCGTTGAGCGTGTTCGTGCTGAAGTAATTTTCGCCCACGTTGGCAATCAGCGAGTCCAGCCCGTTGCGGATTTCGGCAAGCTGGCTGTCAGTGCGCTGCCGGTTAATCGCGGCCGCGGTGGCGTTGTAGCTGCTGCCGCTGAAGTAGGTGCTGCCGCTGTAGCTGGTGCTGCCGACCCGGCCGCTGGAATAGCCGCTGCCCGAGTAGGTGTTATAGTTGTTGCCCATCCCGGCCAGCGCGGTGGCGAACGAAGCCCACCCGGCCCGGCTGCGGGCGATGCGCACGATTTCCGACGATGGCAGCGCGGCAATGGTGGTTCCGTCTAGCATCTGCGCGGTGACGTTCTCTGCGCCGATGTTGATGGGCGCGCCCGACTTGTTGAACACCGCGACGGTGAACATGTAGCGGCCCCATTTTTCGCCGCTCGGGGTGACTGAAACGGTGGCCACTTCGTCGGCCCGTTCCTTGGTGATGTTGCCCCGCACATAACGGGTTTCAATGCCTTCGCTCATTGCGGCGAAATTGTA
>Ga0066652_100000547_pt1 | contig 18214 bp, 16 predicted proteins | sample GraSoiAngelo_101_FD_71413 | JGI IMG/M metagenome (GOLD analysis project Ga0066652, IMG submission 71413) | Grasslands soil microbial communities from the Angelo Coastal Reserve, California, USA - 14_0903_02_30cm | ecosystem: Environmental > Terrestrial > Soil > Grasslands | place: USA... | reverse complement strand
GCCGGCCATGACAATAACCAAAACCTTCCAGATCTGTCCCGATAGGGAAGGGCAGTATGCATGAGATTCGCATAGACGTCTATGATCGGGTCGTGAGTGATATTATGTCCGCGATAGGACATCAATTTTTCCTTTATACTGTATTTTACCAACCCCGAGTCGCAGCTTATCCAATAATCATTATTTACCCGGTCCTGGAATATTCCCTGTGGCCCCCATTTTGCCGGCAACTGGAAGCGGTTGTACTTTGAATCGAATATTCCCGCCGCCTCATTGTACGTAAGTGCGGCCTTCCTGTCGAGGATGAGTATTGGGTTCCCGTCATTATCTTTTGCAAGCCGGCTGTCCGCATCCCGCAAAGGCAATTCGGGATATGCAACATGTATTTCATGAAACCGGAAATCAGAAGTATTCATATAGCCCATTCTGTTCTCGCCGCATCTTATCCATAGCCTGTTCTTTTTGTCCATGAACATCTGATGGATACCGTCATTGGGAAGTGAGAACGGATCACCGGGAACATGATTGAAAGACAGAAAACGGCGACCGTCATAGCGCTGCAAACCGTTCAGCGTGCCGATCCATATAAATCCTGTTGTATCCTGCTCGACACACATGACTTCATTGGACACAAGCCCATTTCGCGAACCCAGGTGATAGAAAAGGTATTGCTGCTTCGGTTGGGCCAGGAGGGCTGTGCTCATCGAAATGAGCAAAGACATTATGAAATATCGTAATAGCAAGTAGTGGCTGTTAATATCTTCAAATATAACTCTCGACCGCATAAAATGTGAAAACCTGTGGATGAGTTGCGATAATTAAAGATGAGTCCGGCAAAAGAGGTATTGAAATGTTCAGGGTTTTATATAATCGATGCAACTCATGCGACTGACAGTACAATTCATACAGCCATACATTGCCTTTCGTGAATTGAAAGGCCAATTTTACTTTATCAAATTCATTAACTATTAACCCTGCCTGTATCCGGTCTCGTAATAACCGGTGCAGCCTTAAACCAAAAAATCATCTGTATGCAACGCTACAACATTTTTCACCAGATCCATAAAGGACTAAGAGCAATGCTCTATGAAACAGCTATCAAAGTTCAGCACGCCGATTTCTGGAATGTGGATGAAACGGAAGACACGATCGAAAATATAAACGAAGTGGTACGGCTTTTTGATATGCATGCTTTTCATGAGGACAATCATGTTTTCCCCGCCGTAGAGAAATACGATCCTGCTATCGCCGACGCTTTTGAGCAGGAACATGTACAGGATCATTTACTGGGCGAACTATTGTCAAATTCCATCGAGCGTTGGAAAAACGCATCGATCATAACAGAAAAAGCAGAGATAGCCAGGGAAGTTCAGCATGCCTATGTGAAGTTCATGGTGTTTAACCTGGAGCACATGGCCAAGGAAGAAGATGTATTAAATAAAATATTATGGCGGTATTATACGGACGCCGAACTGATGGCTATAACCGGTCAGATCATCAGCGAAGTTCCGACTGACTACGTGGGGAAATATAACAGATGGATGATGCGCGGCCTGAACAACGCCGAAATAACGAGGTGGCTGAAGAGCGTCGAAAGAAATGCACCCGAATATGTATTTCGTTCATTGTTCACTACAGCCGAAAGGGAATTGCCTGAAAGACGTTTCAGGCTGGTGTTGGAAGGGTTGACAGAAGGAGTAATGCTGGCTTAATCTTAAAACCAAAACCCGGCAATATGAACTATTATTTATTGTTTGCACTGACAATGGTGTTAAAGGATGAATCGATAGCAAGATTATTTCATCGCAGTTGGAGAGTACGGAATTTTCATCATATACTTTAGCATAAACCTTGTTCTTGAAAGACCAGGTCCGCCAAACGGCGGACCTTTTTACATACTTCCTGGTTGTGCGCAGGCGATCGTTTTATTTTCTGTAAATGGTGATTTTAATGTTATTTGCAACCGATAAACAGAGATGAAAATCCTTATTTTGGGCGCCACTGGCCGGACCGGCCAACATTTGCTGGAACAGGCATTACAACGCGGACACCAGGTGCATGTCCTGGTCCGCGACAAAAGCAAGATTGCATTCCATACCACCAATTTGACCGTTTTTGAAGGTTCGCCATTAGACAAGACAGCCCTTGAAAATGCCATGAAGGGTTGCGAAGCTGTGTTGAGCGCTTTGAATGTATCCCGCACTGGTGACTGGCCCTGGTCTAAACTACGATCGCCTAAAGACCTTTTATCTTCCGTAATGAAGGCCCTGATCGAATTGATGCCAACATGTAGTATTCGTCGATTGATCTTTATCTCCGCATGGGGGGTAGGTGAGACCAAAAAAGATATTCCTGGATGGTTTCGCTGGTTTATTGATCACAGCAATATAAGTTATCCTTACCTTGATCACGAAAACCAGGAAGAACTGGCCAGGCAAACAACATTGGAATGGACAGCGGTACGGCCTGCAGGTCTTACCAATGGAGGAATGATAAAAAGAGTGAAACTGAGTTTTAATAACGATCCCAGACCGAATTGGATCATTAACCGGAAAAGCGTTGCCTCGTTCATGTTGGATATCCTGGAAAAGAACTTGTATACGCGGCAATCGCCGGTAATATCAAGGAGTAAATAAATGGTACGGAGCAGCATCCGGACACCAGGGTCGGGAACCCTGCAGATTCAATTTTTAATCTTCAAAAGCAACCAATATGATCAGGGGCGTTCATACCATGTTCTATAGTTCTGACGCTGGGGGCCTCAGGACTTTCTTAAGGGATAAATTGGGTTTAAAAGCAACCGATATAGGCAATGGCTGGCTCATCTTTGAGTTGCCGGAGGCCGATATGGGCTGTCATCCTTCCGACGATAGCAATGAGGGTAAGTCAGGCACCGCTAATATTTCGTTTTATTGCGATGATATCCGGCAAACCGTAAAAGAGCTGAGTGAAAAAGGGGTGGAGTTCAGCGGAGAGATCGAAGATCATGGTTATGGCCTCGTAACGTATTTTCATGTGCCCGGTGATTTTACCATACAATTATATCAACCCCGCTATAACAAATAAGTACCTGATCATGCAAATCAAGACTAATCTCAGCCAACGCGATTTTATCAACGTCAATTTTGTGTTGCTCTGGAAGAGACGTTCACTAAAAATAGTTTTTGGGATTGCGCTGCTGTCCATGATCTATTCCACCTATATGCAATTCAGTCACGGAAAAGGCTTCTACCTGGATGTGATCGTATGGCCGTTCATGGCGCTTGGATTCCTGTCGCTGTTCACGCTATTAGGAGCGGTGTTAAATTACAGGTCAAATGCACGGATAAAAGAGACCATCGAATATAATTTTGGTGATAAGTATCTTGAAGTAAAAGGGGACTCTTTCTCATCGCAACTGACCTGGGATAAAATTTACAGGGTCACAAAGACCAAGAACTGGCTACTGATCTGGCAAAGCCGCCAGGTTGCGAATGTAATTCCGCTAAGAGATGTTTGGGCGGGAGATGTGACAAAGCTAAAGGAGATACTGGACAGTCACCAGGTGAAGAATAACCTGTAGAGAAAGAGCGGAGAAACAGAGCGAGAGCGAGGTTCCTATACTTTTACTTTCGCTCTCTTTCTTCGCTCTCCGCTCTTAGTTTGTTTATCTGCATTGGCTATGCAAACTTATCAATTCAATGCTATTATTTTGGGATCGATATTGAAGATGTATATCCGGCAACTCAGCAGTTCGCTTTGCGGGCTGTTGACTCCGCGATACGAGGTGACGCGATTGAAGGCTGCAACGGGTATCATGAATATGTGTAACATAGCTCAATGATCTTAACAGGTTAGCGACTTATTTCAACTCCATTGGTGATTTAGGGCCGGGTACCCGGTTTTCGACCGGCTTGGATGTTTTCAGGTAAGCGAAGATTGATTTCAGGTCGAGATCACTCAGGTTGCGGTAAACGAACCACGGCATAGGTGGCAGCAACGGCCGGCCTTCTTTCAATCCTTTTGATTTTCCTTCACGCAATGCTCTTATGAACTGTTCTTCCGTCCAGTTGCCAATGCCGGTAGCATCAGAGCTGATATTTGCAGCAAATGATTGTCCCCAGGGTCCTACTGCGGAAGTAAGATCTTGTGCAAACAACATGTACCCGTCTTTCATGACAGAGGTATTAGGCTTGCCCAGTTTGGTTCTTTCACCCATATAACCGCTGAAGCGATGCTCCATGTCGACTTCAAAGCCATGCTCGGTAAAAATTTTTTGCGAATGACAATCATCACAACCAATGGCGTTAACCAGGTAACTCCCGCGCCTGATCATGCTGTCTTTAGTGATCACTACGTCCCCGGCATCAGCCGAAGCACTTGTACAGGCAGTCAGGGCAAAAGATAATGCTCCAACTGCAGCAACGAAAAATAGAACGCTTTTTTTCATAATTGAGGTTTTTAAAATATTGCCTGTATGCGTCTATCGCTGCAGGCTTGTCTTTAATAAAATCCGAATATTAACCCTGCCAGGAGGGCGATAAAGCCTGTGATATTGGCAGCCTGCCTGATATTGTACACACAAAACCATTTCGAACGGTATTCCTTCCAGTTGGCAGGGTAATCCGATGCCGTCCATGAATTGATAGCTTTATTGAGTGGTGTATTGCCTTTCAATGAAAGAGCTATGTCTGTAATCAATAAAAGCAGTGATATAACTGAACTGATAAATAATATACCTGAAGGGTTGATCACGCAAAAAGATGTCAATGCAATGGAGGCGATTAATGCCAGGTAATACACGAGGCGCAATGTGAACTGCAGGTTTTTATCTATCAGTTGTCTTGATTCGATGTAGGTAACTGGATTCATGTTCTTTGCTGCCCGCGACATCGCCAGGATGTAGAAGAAACTCTGGCCGACGACAAATGAATAAAGTACCAGTGTAAAAAATAAGGTGATCTTAATTTCCATGGTTGAGTTTTTGTTTTTAATTACCGATGCAAATTACTTTCGTAGCAGGGCCATGACAATGGCGTCATGGGTAGATTGTTGTAAAAAGCGTATGAGTTGTTTCAATTATTTCTTTGCCATGTTGCCAGGCTTATCTTCCACGTAATAGTTGCCTAAAAAAATAATGCGGATCGAGGACGAATAGATGTCCACCTGTTTTTGCTGGAACAACTGTTCTGAAGGATCTTTATAGTCAGCCGGTCTTTTGCATCCAGGATATTCCATCGTGATGATCCGCATCGCATCCCGGTTTTTGGAAGGATCGATATCATTGGTTACAGCGGTAGAAGCCCAGGTTCCCAGGGATACACCGCTTCCGCGGTTTGAATCCAGAATGGACCCTGCCATATTTCTTTTTTGAAAATTGCCGGTAGGAACGGGCTCCGGGTCTTTATAATACAGCGCCGTTGGATTGCTATAAAGGTTATTCCCATTTACATTGCCGCCATGCTCATCTATATAACGGGCGATGGTGATGGCCAACTGGCTGTCGGATAAATAGCCCAATGCGATACCGGTATTGTCCGTTCTTGGATCGGCATACACACCGCCATAACCGGTATTCCTGATTGCATGTACATTTATGATGCGTTGCGGCTTGAATGTCTGGATCAGTTGAAGCAGCAACTGATTCTCGATCTCGATCATTCTACCCAGGTGATCGAGGCCATTGTTTTCATCATAAGCCTTACCGGGTGTGGGCATCTGGCGGTTGGGGTCAACAGAGGCTGTCATTGAATAACGACCAAGATTATCTGTGCTACCGATGCGGCCGGGAGAGCTCAGGGCTTTCAGGGCGTTATCGGGGAACAAAGAAGGTATAATGATCACATTATAGTAGCTTTTGCTGCCTGCAAGCAATTGCTGGATGAGAGCTCTTGTTACTTCAATCGACGAAAGCTCGCTACCATGCACACCACCAATGACAAGGGCATTGTAATCGCTGGTGCCAGGAAAGAACCAGGCTTCAATATTGCGGCGTTCTTTGGTCTGGCCAAGTATGAATTCCGCAGGCCTTTTTTCTATCAGCATTTTCTTTAAGTTCTCTTCGCTGAAGGGCAGATTGTCTTTTTTTACGGGTAGTTCACGGGCTGGCAAATTCAAAACCCAGCTGGAAAGAAAAATCACAATGAAAGCGATACGCATTTTTTGAAATCTTGAATATTCAGAATAAGGTTTAAGGGTTGTTTTCGACAGGGGATTGTACCTCCGCTAAAGCTTCGGCGACACGAGGTCCGGACAACCGGTTTACGGTCGCAGTTGCTGTTTCAAATTATGGTTACGGGAAAATTAGTTCCTGGTAAATTCAACCCGCCGGTTGGCCGCCTTGCCTTCCCTGGTCTTATTATCGGCGATAGGCTGAGTCTCACCTTTACCTTCCGTTTCAACCCGGCTGGCATCAATGCCGAATTCAGCTACCAGCATCTCTTTGACGGCTGTAGCTCTTTTCTTCGACAGTTCCATATTCGCTTTGTCATCACCATCGCTGCTGGTGTGACCGGTAACTTTTATTTTAATATCGCTGTCTTTCAAAGCAGTTGCGATTTCCTTTATCACTGCATATGACTCGGGCCTGATCACGGCGCTTTGAAAATCGAAGAGTATTCCGGTGGTAGAGAATTTACCTTCTTCCACCAGTTTGTGACGGGTATCGGGCCGACCTGTGGCCACCTTGATATTGTTGATGAAAATGCCATACTGTTCTTCGGCATAGTTGGTATAGCCTACCTGGAAGAACAATTGGTTCATGATATTGCCGGTGGGAATACCTTTCGGTACATCAAACAGTTTTTCTTCATTGATCCACATCCTGAATCTCTCCTTTTGCACCTGTATCGCCACGTGTACTGGTCTTCCATAGGTTTTTTCCAGGGCTTCAAAAGCTTTATTGTCGCCACTGAAATACCCCTTGTTGTCGAAGTAAGAGTTCATCCTGATCTTGGTGGCCTTGAATTCCGCGGGGAAAAGAGCGGCAATGATAGCGGCGTTCTTCCTGTATTCTTTTAAAAAATTATTTCCGCCATTTGGTTCATTTTTGGTGGCGAATAAGCCAAAAAATACTTCCGGGTACATCCATCCATTATTTTTTAACTGGAGGATCATATCGAACTCGACTGTATAATTTTCACCAAACTGTTTTTGATTGCTGCTGAGATAGGTAAAGCCTTTGTGCAAGCGTAGCCACTGACCGGGATATTTGTCCAGCGTGGTTACTTCGCCGCTTCCGCTGGTATTCCAATTAGCAGGAAGTTCACCAATAGCTTCCTGCTGAAAATCCTCTGCGTAAAGAATAGAATCGCCGGGGATAAAATCATATTTGGAAAAAGATTGTATCGACCTGTCCTCGGGTGCGGGCTGCACCGGTTCTTTGGCAACAGCTGTATTTGATTCAGGCTGCTGGCTTTTGCCATTCGACTCTGCAAATGCCTTATCGATCTCGGCGTCAACTTTTTTATCAGCTGTCTGCTCTGCTTTATTTTTTACTTTATTTAAAATGCCTCTTAGCTGTGCCTGTGACAATAAACTGCCGGCCAGCAAGATCATAATGAGTAATAGTTTCTTTGTCATGGTTTTGATTTTCGCGCAAAATAGAAACGCCATCAATCCTGGAAATTGACAGAATGAATGAACTGGATGAAGAATTGAATGAACTGAAGGGGAGGGGAGAGCAGCGAGGAATCAGTCGATGCTGGATGTCGGAACGAAGATGAGAAATATAGGAAACATCGCTTTTCGCACTGTTTCTCACTCTCTACTCAGTGCGGGTAGTAATTCTTACTGTTGCAGAGGGATTAACGAGCTCTTTTTTTCGAGTTGGGTCGATGCGTACTTCGAGGCGGGGCGGTTGAGTGGAGGATACAAACAGGAAAAAATCCATATCGGAAGTAAGAGGAAAATCTTTATTCATTTCTAATTTGCCGGAAATGGCAAAAGCTGAATCTGCCTGCACCGTCCGCACCAGGCCTACCTTTCTTTCACCAAATAAAATGTCAGAATTGTTTTTTGGTAAAAATTGTTTGCCTGTCGTAGCCACACGATAACTATAAGCGATCTTATCCGGATTCCTGACAAATCCTATATCAAGACCTTTGCTTTCCAGTTGCCTGTCGGCTGCAACGATCATCTGGTCATATTCAGGTTGACGGCCATGTTCGGTTTCGCAGTTTACATACCGGATTTTTTTTTCGCCGCAATAAATGCTGAGCGATCCGTCTCTTTTTGCATTGACATTATCCTGGAGTATGGTATTGTACCGTTCATTAGCCAGCCGGTAAAACAAAACGCTATCAGTAGTAAAAAAGAAATCGTCAGCATCCTGGTCCTGGTTGACATTAAGTCCTTTTGCATCTTTTTCTTTTTCTCCGCCTGGCAGGTAACTGTTGACAGAGTATTTCCCGTTTGTATTATTATGCAGGGCAATGATCCAGGAAGGATTGGGTGGTATGAGTTGTAAAACGCGGGTGGCAAATTTCTCTATTTCATCAATTGCCTTTGGGCTTGTAGTGCCAAAAATGATGAGACTGCGGGCGATGCCGGCGCGGGAGAACATCCTGTTGGGATCGATAGTATAATATTTACCATCCAGTTTGAAACGGATATTGCGGGTTTTATAATTTTCTATTTTGATAAGGTACCCGCCTTTTCTTTCAAGGAGCTTTTTGGCGCCGTTTACCGCGGTAATCTCATCGTCATGCAGGTTGATATAGACCCTGTCTCGTGAATTACCATATTGGATGAGCTTTATCTGGATGACCCGTTCGCCCAGTTTATAATAGACAGAATATTCTTTAGGAAGATAGACCCTGGGTGTTGCGAGTTGAACACTGGTCTGCGCAGCGATAGCGAAGTGGATAAAGGATAATATGGCCAACAGGGACAGCTTCTGCATCAGGATATGGCTTAAAACCAACAGCTAAGTTATAAAGCAATGAGAATAACTCAATAGCGTAGACCGATAATTTAGCAAATGCAGCCACAAGTTAACAATAAAGAGAAAAAATACTTAGGGTAGATAGTAAAAAAAACTGGTAAACCACACCTTGACAGGTGCAGGATACCAGTTGTGCTTGTGTATTCCAGTTGTTATGAAGAGACGAATCAGTAGGCGTTCTTTTCGCCTTTGGCCATGTTAAACGCTGTCATGGCGATGATCCTTGTGTCCAGCCAGAGACTCCAGTTCTCGAGATACCAAAGATCATACTGTACGCGGTCATTCATGTCTTTGACCGTCCTTGTTTCACCCCTGCAACCATTGATCTGTGCCCAACCCGTTATCCCGGGTTTAAGGAAATGGCGGATCATGTATTGACGGATAAGTTTTGAATAATCGTCGGTATGCTTGAGCATATGCGGCCGGGGCCCGACAATGCTCATATCGCTCATTAATACATTAAAGAATTGCGGTAGTTCATCGATATTTGTTTTACGCATGAACTTTCCCATCCTGGTTATACGGCCATCGTTTTTCACTGCCTGTTTTTCATGCGCATCTTTATTCACCTTCATACTGCGGAACTTGATACAGTTAAATGTTTTGCCATTCTTACCACTTCTTTGTTGAATAAAGAAGATCGGCCCTCTTGATTCAAGCCAGATAAGCAGTGAAATGATCGGGATGAGCCATGAAAGCACCAGTGCGATGACAAGGGAACTGACTATAATATCATAAAAACGTTTCTTGATCCGGTTACCCACATCGTCCAGGGGTTCTTTGCGCAAGGACAATACCGGCATATCATTCAGGTAATCTATATGAACCGGCTTCCGTATGAACTGGCTTAGGTCGGGGATGATGCGGAAACGGATACAGGCCTGGTCAGCCTGGTTGATCAGTGAATAGATCCCGGTTTGTTGCTCCGGTGATATCGTGGAAAATATTTCGGTAACCTTGTACTGTTTCGAGGTTTCGATCACATTGTCAAGCCCGCTGATGATAGGGTAGTTCGACAGTTCATAAATATTCTTTTCTTCCTCGCAAAAACCGACGATCTCGGTTTTTACCGGTTCCTGCTCAAGATATGAAGCCAGTTTTTTAGCCCGTTCATTATACCCGATGATCATAATCTTGCGCGAGATATGGTCCTTATTCTGGAAGAAATGGTGAATAGCCAGGTGCAGGAATCTGTTTATAAGCAGGCTTACTGCAAACGAAGTCAGCACGCTTATCACGAACAACCTGGAAAGATCGGCTTCCTTGTTGAAAGCCAGGTATAGCATGACTATTCCAAAGAAATAGAGAAAAGCCTGCATAGTAGAACGTGAAAACCGTTCAAACAGGTAAATGTCCTTATCGTTATAAATATTTGTGCTCCAGCTGGAGATTACCCAGGCGAAATTGGATAAAAACCAGAAGTAAGTGTATTGCACCTTGTCATCTGCGGCAATGTATCCTTCAAACATATACCGGCACATGACAAAGGCCACATTCAGCACCATCAGGTCCAGGACCGCAAAGCTGATTCGTAATAAAATTGTGAGACGCTGGTTCATAATGTTCTCTTTAAAAAATGTAAGAATCTAATAATCGCCGTTAATCAAGCCGCTCATTGGTATTGGATGAACAAAATAAACTCACGATAGGTAAGTCGGGGAAGCTTTAAGCTTTCTTTCCGGCTCGGGAACCGGTTCGGTCCTGAGCACTCTTTTATAAAAATCGATCAACTTGTTTTTTTCATAGTCCCATGATAACTCATGAAGGATACGCTGGTAGCCATATTCACCCATCTCCCTTCTTGCACCCTCATTATCAAGCAGCCAGTTGATCTTATTAGCAAAATCGGTTGTATCGCTGTTAATCGCGTAAAGAGACGCTTTCCGGGCCGATACTCTTCCCTCTTTCAGGTCAAATTGAACGATCGCCTTCTTTAGTGCCATATACTCCATGATCTTATTCATGGTAGAAAGGTTATTCATCACGGTAGGCTTATCCGGGTTCACGCATACATCAGCTGTATTCAACACATCTACAAGAGTTGCGTCGTCTACACGGCCATAAAAATCCACGTAGCCATTTAAACCCATATCGGACGCCATTTTCCTGACATTCTCGAGGTCAGTCCCTCCACCTACAATGGCAAACTGAACATCCTGTCTTGTTTGCGTGATATGCCTGGCAGATTCGAGTAACAGGTCAAGTCCTTCCTGCTCGCCGATCACTCCTACATAACCCACGAGGTATTTTCGTCCTTTCTTATATTTTTCATTACCCGCTGTAATCTGCAGCCTGTCAAGTTTTGGTCCGCTTCTTACAACAGTTACTTTTTCCGGATCCATTTTACCACGACGGATGGCAATCTCGCGATAACTTTCATTGGTGGCAATGCTATAATTAGCTGTCATGAAAGTCAGTCGCTCTGCCAGGAGCAGGAAGCGATAGAAAAACCCTTTTTTATTGTATTTGGCGATAAATAATTCAGGATTGATATCATGATGATCGAAAACATATTTTACACCGAAGATCCTGAAGAACCAGGCCACAAAGAATATCAGGTCTGGAGGATTGCACCCCTGGATCACGTGAAAACGTTTTTTGAAAAATATTTTCCACGCCAGGACAAACTCCCAGAACAGGGCGGCACAATATTCCCTCAAGTAGCCTATTGCACCTTTCGCTTCCAATGGTAAGGGATGGCGATAAATATGAATGCCATTAATGCACTCATATTTTTTTGTATAGCCCTTCATTTTGGGGCAAATGATGGATACTTCGGCACCATTTTCCTTAAGTGTATTGGCTTCCTGCCATACTCTCCGGTCAAAGGGTAGCGGCAGATTCTCCACCACGATCAGTATATGTTTTCCTTCAAACATGAGGTTCGGTTTACCAGTTTATTCCTTTATAGTTCTTTTTCTCACGGATCTCCTGGGGCAGTCTCACCATATCAATGATAGGATGCGACCATTCAACATTCGTCAGGATGTCTATGTATTCTTTTTCTTTATTGTTTACGATGATGATCTCCGACTCGTGCATCAGCTCGCTTATTTGCGATTTCATCAACTTTGACAGGTGGGGAATATGCGTATCAATGTATTCTTTGTTCGTACCGGTCAGGTTTGACAGGTGAACATTCTTATCATAGATCGCTATCTCGTATCCTTTGCCCAGCAATGTTTCGATGAGCGCTACGGCAGGGGAGTTGCGAAGGTCATCAGTACCGGCCTTGAAGCTGAGACCAAGGAAACCGAGCTTTCTTTTTTTGGTTTGCTGGATCATTTCCACCGCACGGCTAATCTGCAGATCGTTTGTTTTGTCGATGCTTTCTATTAGCGGCGTCTTTACGTAATGATCATGTGCGAGGGTTTGAAGACCTTTCAGATCCTTGGGAAGACAGGAACCACCAAAGGCAAAACCGGGCTTGAAATAATATGGGGAAATGTTCAGTTCTTTATCCTTGCAGAATATTTCCATCACTTTATGTGAATCTATCTTCAGTGCTGAACAGATATTGCCAATCTCGTTACCGAATGAAACTTTCAACGCATGGAATGTATTGTTGACATATTTCATCAGCTCGGCGACTTTCACCTCGGTCACTACCACTTCGGCCGGAAGATGGTTGTACAACGATGCTACTTTTTCAGCAGCTTCGGGACTGTCTGATCCGATAAGCGTAAGTGGCGGATGATAATAGTCATGAACAGCCGTTCCTTCACGGAGAAATTCCGGGTTTGATACCATGGCGAAATCCACATTCCTTCTTTTGCCGGAATACTCCTCGATGATGTCCGCAAATTTTGCCGAAGTGCCAGGCAATACGGTAGACCTGATCACAATGACATGGAATTGCTCCTTGGCTCTCAATATCCGGCCGAAATTCTCTGCCACTTTAAATATGTACTCGAGGTTAAGATGACCCGTAGCACTGGAAGGCGTACCTACTGCCACGATAGAGATCTCCGTATCGAGAATAGCCCTGCTATAATCCGTGGTAGCGGATATTCTGCACTTGTTGTGCTCCTCGCGGATAATATGGTCAATATCCTTTTCGATGATAGTGGCCAGACCGGAATTGATCTGCTTCACTTTTGTTTCGCTGACGTCAACGCCGATAACAGTGTGTCCGTTGCGGGCCAGGCAGCCAAGGCTTACACAGCCGACATAACCCAGTCCAAAAATGCTGATGTTCATGCTCTGTTGATGATTTTGATATACGTAATTAAGGTTAATGATTCTTCATTGGACACATGTTCGCCCATGATTACCGTGGATTTATCTTTTTTCATAAAGGAGGGTGAATACCATCCCAAAGTATATTCATCCAAAGCCCTGATGGCTTGTGAACTTATAACTGGATCGAAGGTCAATTCGATGGTGGAAGGAGTGTCTTTTCGTCCGAGCACATATGTATTGCCAGAGGTTTTCATGACATATACATCGGGATGCAGGTGAAAAGGAATATTGATCACGCATTCCGGTTTCCTGGATTCAACGAGGTCGGAAATTTTCAGGTAATCTTTCTCCTTATTGAATTCAACAGTCCGGGTATGGGTGACTTTATCTTTTTTGTACCCGTTATGCGTAGCTGTGATCACATCGAACTCATCCGAAGTTTTTGCTTTCAGGATAGATGACCGGTAATGATTCAGCCATAATGTAGGCCCTGACAGCAATGCCTGGTCCGAATTGTTAATGGTGACGGTATTATGCGCCAGCGTGCTGACAAAATATTTTCTCCATTCGGCATGTGTATGGTAGGCATAGGTACCGGGATCTACGAGGAATGGAAAACCGTCAATGTGTACAATGATGGACAATGCATCGGCATGGCCATGTGCAGCAATCGACAAATAACCGAGTGGTGCAGCATCAAAATGACAATAGATCTCCTTGTCATGGTCCACGTGCTTACGTAAAATGAAATGTCCTTCTTTTTCATAAAAGGCGGAACGAACCGGGGAACTGTGATGCTTGAACTGATCCCAGACAGATTTGCCATTAAACCGGCTTGTCAGCAAATGAGATTTCATATCCCATCGTGCGCCGCAACGCTTCAACTCAGGCCTGCTGAATAGGACGGCTGCCGTATTTAATATCGAAAGGAAATTGTTGGTTTCAGTATCTCCATCTGGCAATATCACTCTTCCATCATCTTCGTCACCATACTTTGGACAATTCCCGTTCATGTCCAGTAGATTATTGATATAGTTGCAAATCGCTTTGAGGCTGTTCGTATATCTCGCCGAGAAAGCAATCCCCGAATGTTCGGCAGCGATATATGATAGCAGGAACATGTCTGTGATGAACTGGATATATCCTGAAGCTTCCTCTTTATTTATGCCGTTTTCACTGTGTTGTTTGAGGATTTCTCTCTCGAGACCGCGGCGGCTTTTTTTCAACCAGCTATGCGATTCCCTGAACTTCCAAAGTGAAGAGGCGATGAACAGGCCTGCATATTCGGCTATCAGGTGATTGTTTGCCGAAGAATGATAGGACGGGTTCCTGGAACTGTATACGCAATGGGTATAGATCAACGGCAACCACACATCCTCGCGGAAGGATTTGTATTTTTCCTCTTTTTGCCACGCTTCATCTTTTTCCAATAGTATCCAGCACCAGTACCAGTTGATCAGTCGTAGGTTTATTTCAATGTTGCTGTACCAGTTGATCCCTTTCAAATACGGGTTCTGCTCATTCCATGAAGTCATGATGGATACAAATAGGTCCAGCTTACTCCGGTCCCTGGTTATTTTATAATCCGTAAGCAGCGGGATCAAAAATTGAAGCCTGTTAACTTCCCACACCGCTTTGGCGCTTCCAAACTTGTCTGTGCGGATATCGATGGTTTTGGAGAAAGTAAGCGGGAATCTCTTGCGGGAAAAGATATCCATATGAAAATCCATGTTTTCATGAATATCCAGCGGGTGGCCAAACACCAGGAATTTTCCCGGTATCATTATCTCTGTAAAAGAAAAATCGAAGTTGACGCGGTTTACCGTGACATAGTCATAAACAGGTTTGGGCGTGAACATTTTTTCGAAGGATCGTTGTTGGATCTGCTTCGCCCTGAAAAAAAGCTCAGGTACGTTCATCGTACTTAGCCGGCTATAATACCATTTTAATCTTCCTGTGATCATAAGTTTAAGAAATTTCTGAATAGAGCTTTTCTAAATCTGATTTTATACTTTCCGGGTAGTAATAAGTGGCGGTATTCATCGCATGCTTTCTCATACAGTCATATCCCGAACGGTCATCAATTACATCGAAAAGGATTTTTTTCAGTTGGTTCATATCACCGGGCGTAAACAAGATCCCGTTTTTGGAATTCTCTACCACTTCAGGGATGCTACCTACTGGCGTCGTGATTACAGGTTTGCCGAAACTGAATGCTTCCAGTATCGTCATTGGCATCGCTTCTTCGTATGTGGGCAGAATAAAATAATCCGATTGATAAAAGAACTTGTCTTTCTCGTCGTCCTGTACCCACCCGATATATTCAGCCAGGTCTCCGATGCCGCCTTCAGCAATAGTGTTCTTAAGTCTTTCCACTTCATGGTTGCCACCGATCAGGAATTTGCATTTGCCTCTTAATGTTTTCTGCTCACGGACAATGAGGTCCACGAGATCGAAAATACCTTTGTGATCTGCGATCCGGCCCAGGAAAAGAAATACAACTTCTGCGTCTTTTTTGCGGCTTACGAGAACAGGTCGTTTGTGTTCTACCGGGTTTTTGATCACCAGCAGTTTCCTGATCCTGAAATTTTGTTCGAAGAAATTATTCCACCGGCCGGAAAGCACTACAAGTGCTTCAGAATTATTGACAAGGAACCGGCACATGAAACGGTAAAGGGGATTGCCGTTCTGGTAACACTCATCAAAAGCACCAGCGTGAATATGAAAAACGATTTTCCTGGCAAACAGTTTTTTTGCAACAAAACCAACGAAGAACTTCCTTAGAATGCTTCCATCCTTTGCGCCGTGAATATGTACGATCGTGATTTGGCGGTTTCTTACTAATAGAAAGAACAATCGCAGCAGCGAGCCGGAAAAATATAACATCTCATACAGTTTGTTCTTGTATGTGTTGGTGGCGATAAAATTGAACGGGCTGATGTTCTTTGAGTAGATGCTCAATACCGCTCCGATACCGCCCCGGTGATTTTTATAATCCGGGCCGACAAACAAAACATTGTCGTAAGGTGACGTTATGGAAAGGGATAGGGACATGAGTGCTCAGTTAAAAATATTTTTTAGTTTTCTACTTAGTTGTTGTACGGGTTCAAAATGACCTTTTTGGCCATCTACGATAATAATATCATCAACGGCATTGATCGTATGAATGCCATAGTTGAATTCGTCATTTTTGTTGGGCTCAATGAGCATATGCTCTTCTTCTTCAAACCGAGTTGTGGTCAGTACTTTGATGCGATTAATTGTGATAGACTCTCCGTAATAGTTACTGCAATTTTGCGTTGGCCGGTAAATTTCACCGTCAACTTGTATGAAATTGCCTGCTGGTCTCGATCCATTCAATTGTCGTTTTACCGGGTTTCCTGAGTGAGCGGTATAAGGCCCCATCAAATGATCGGCATAGAAAATATGCAGGTCGCTGTTAAGCGTATCCCCGAGGAATGTGGCAAAGAGCCAGTACCTGTTTTCATATTTCAGAATGGTAGAATCCAGTAAGGGTTTTTTGATGATCTCTTTTTTGTTGATCAGTGAATTGGTAACAGGATCGAATTCATAAGCGTTCAGTGAACCGCCAAAAGCATTTTCGGGGAACACATATATTTTCCCGTTTTCCCGGAACACGTAAGGATAGGACAGGTGATCATTTGTGTTAAGAACAACTTTCTCGAAAACAGGCTCAAGGTTATCATTACAAACCATCAGGGAAATCTTGCCATCGAGATTATGGCTGCTAACGCTTTCGAACAGAATATTAACGCGGCCGTCATCCGTTTTGAAAACGAAGGGATCGGCATAAGAAATGCTCTTGTCGTTTAATGAGATCCATTCGAAACTGAGTGCAGACTGCCTGTTGCGGATAATATCTGCGATATTTCCTTTAAGGAAGCCAATGCCCCATTGTTTCAAATAGAGTTTATCCGAATATTTTTTAAGAAGGCCCATTGCTCAATTGGTTTATGGATTACCATAGGAAGTTGCAAATGGATGCCTGATCAGGCTGTAGGCCCGTTCAATGGGATAGTTGGAAAGGATGGGTTATCGTAGGAAGGAAATACTGATTGCGGTGCCGCTGAAAGCGGTATTGCTCTAGCGCCGCAGCCCAAATGGTGTGAAAGCAGGAGGAGTTTTCCTGTTCCTGTTTAATATGACGACTGCTGAAACAAACCTGGGTTGTTTAAAGTAATTAACCAGGCTAAGAATGTAGCTTTCAATCATTTTTGTTACAGGCACGGGCATAAATAATTTTTTAAATAAGGTCGTAATTATACGAGGCGAAAAGTACAAATAATTACTGGTTGATGCAAGTAAAAGTAACATCTTTATTTACTAAAAGGCAAAGTCCCGTTGAAAATCAGTGGGCTGATCTTCAACGGGGTTGCCTGTCCAGGTTTTTGAAAAGTTTCTGCCGGATACGGGTTTTTACGATTGTCATGCCAAACCCGGCCTATTCTTGGTTATTTTTTATAAATCGTCAGGTTGTCGTAATAGCAAACAGAAGTTACCTGCATCGAGCTACCTGAGTTAGGCCACCTGTTCTGACCCACCCGGAACGATATAGTGCTTCCGTCTGAAGTTTTACCTGTGAATGAGTAATACAGTACATTATTGATATAGAGACGTACATATCCATCTGTTCCTGTGCTCCATTTGTATTCCCATCTCATTTTGTACCAGGTGTTAGAAGCAACACTCATTAAAGTGCCGCTTTGGTGTGTTACTGTCGAACCGATAGCACGAACTACGTCAAACTTACCACCATAGTTCTGCAATGATACCAGTGAGCCAGCGCCGCTGGTGCTGGGATTCCAGGCGATCGTACCACCACCGCCATCGAAACCACTCCAGTTCTGGTAGTAAACATCATACTCAGTCACGCCTTCGACAGGATTTTGAGCAGTGCTGGTATAAGCCATTTCACTGCGGAAACCTCCGGACAAAGATGGATCACCCGCCCTTACTTCGGAGCGGAACGAACCAGGCCCTGCGCTGTATAAAGTAGTCGAAACTGAATTTCTTCTGCCCTGATTGGTTGTGACAGTAGAGGCACTGTTATATCCTTGAGAGAATACTGCGGTGCCATACCCGCCGCCA
>Ga0066652_100000542_pt1 | contig 18258 bp, 18 predicted proteins | sample GraSoiAngelo_101_FD_71413 | JGI IMG/M metagenome (GOLD analysis project Ga0066652, IMG submission 71413) | Grasslands soil microbial communities from the Angelo Coastal Reserve, California, USA - 14_0903_02_30cm | ecosystem: Environmental > Terrestrial > Soil > Grasslands | place: USA... | reverse complement strand
TGCGTCGCCTGCGCGCCGAGCGCGAACGCATTCGCGTGGCGGATCACTTCCGGGATCGCGAACGGGACCACGTAGCCGAGCACGCCCTTCTTGGTCGCCGCTCCGGCGGCCATGCCCGAAAGGTAGATCGCGTCCTCACCCGCGCCGAAGTACTCGGCGAGGTTCTTGGACTGGCTCGTGCCCGTCGCCTGTTCGAACTTCACGTCGGGGTGCTTCTTCGCCTCGCTGACCATGCAGGTCTGGAAGCCGAACGACGTGCCGAAGATGATCTTGTTGCCGTCGCGTACGAGGCTCTCGATCACCTGGCACGTTTGCGGCCCCTCGGGGACCAGCTCCTTGAACGTCGTCTGCACTTTCGAGCCGAGCTGCTTCTGGACATAGAGCCGGCCCTTGTCGTGGGCCTGCGACCAGCCGTGGTCGGCGTGCGGCCCGACGTAGATCCACGCGGCCTTGAACGCCGCTGCTTTCTTGTGCGTCCTCGCGGACCCGCTTGCGACGCCGAACGCCAGCACGGCGACACCGACCAACGCCAGAAGCGTCGCCGCGAGGGCGAACTTGGGGTTCCTCACTCTTCTCCTCTCCTCCGGGGGACGTGCGTGAAGCGAATCGACTATAGGACGAGCGGCGACCGGTGCCTAGTCGGAAGCGCCGAGGAGCCTGGCGAAGGCCGCGGACAGGACGTCGACGGCGAGCTCGACGTCTCCCGGCGCGGTCGATTCGGCCGGAGAATGGCTGATGCCGCCGTTCAGGCTGCGGACGAAGAGCATGGCGGTGGGCACGCCCGCTCCCGCGAGGACGGCCGCGTCGTGGCCGGCCCCGGAAGGCAGCTCCACGACCGGCAGGCCGCGCGCGAGGAGCTCCTGCTCGAGGGCGGCGCGCGGAGCCGGCGCCATCGGCACGGGCTCGAGGCGAAAGGCCGGCTCGATCCCGAGTTGGGCGACGAGCCGGTTGAGCCGCTTGCGGTCGGGCGCGCGGGCATCGACGGAGACCTCGACCCGCGAGGGGATGACGTTCCCGGCGCCGGGCTCGACCGTCAGGCGTCCGACCGTGGCGACGGCGCCCTCGAGGGCGGCGGCGGCGTCTCGAACGCGGAGCACGTACCCGGCGGCCGCGACGAGGGCGTCCTGTCGGGACTCCATCGGGACGGTGCCCGCGTGACCCTCCCGGCCTTCGAAGACACGCGTGCCGCGCGCCATCCCCGTGATCCCGGTCACGATCCCGAGCGGCACGCCACGCCGCTCGAGAACGGGGCCCTGCTCGATGTGGAGCTCCACGAAGCACGCCGGCAGCTCGCCGCGCCCGACCAGGGCGAGGCTGCCCCCGCAGCCGCGCTCCTCGTCGCGGAACGCCACGACCGCGCCCTCGCCGGCGCGCGCCACCGCCTCGATCCCGGCGACGACCCCGAGCGCTCCGTCGAACCTGCCGCCGTGCGGAACGGTGTCGAGATGAGATCCGGTCCAGACACGCCCGTCGCCGGCGCGGCCGATCAGGTTTCCCGCGGGATCCACCTCGACCGCGAGCCCGGCCTGCTCCATCCACCCGGCGGCGAGCTCGTGCGCGCGATCCTCCTCCGCGCTCCCGCCGACGCGGTTCGCGCCCGGCCCGCCGCCGATCGCGTACAGCTCGTCGAGGCGCTCGAGAACCTTCATGGACGGATGATCACGCTAGTTCAGACCACACGGCAAAATTCGCGGAATGGGACGACTTGCTCGCACGTCGCGCGGTTGGAGCGCGATCGTTCCTTGCTGACGGGCTATCGACCGTTCTAGGAGGAGTGCGCGTCGCACGCGGGGGCGGGACCGCGCTCCCGCCGCAGTGCAAACCGACAACCGCCACGCCGAGCGAAGAAGGAGGGGGTTCGTGGGGAAACCACGGGTTCCCCCACGTCAAAGCCCGAACGGATTGAACGGCTTCGGCGACGTGGAGACGAGGACGCTCTTCGTCTCGATGTAGAGGTCGAGCGCCTCGAGCCCGAGCTCGCGCCCGAAGCCCGACTGCTTGTAGCCGCCGAACGGAATCCCGGGGAACGCGGTGTACGGCATGTTGACGCCGATCTGGCCGGCCTTGATCCGCGCGGCGAGCCGGTGTCCGCGTGCAGGATCGCCGGTCCATACAGTCGCGAACAGCCCGTACTTGGAGTCGTTCGCGATCCGGATCGCGTCCTTCTCGTCCTCGAATGGGATCACCGTGGCGACCGGGCCGAAGATCTCCTCCTGCGCGACGACCATCCGGTTGTCGACCTTCGCGAGCACGGTCGGCGGATAGAACGCTCCGTTGCCCGCCGCGGGCTCGCCGCCGGTCACGACCTCGGCGCCTTCCTCGCGGCCCGTCTCGACGAAGCCGTGAACCTTGTCGCGGTGCGTCGAGGAGATGAGCGAGCCCATCTGCGTCTCGGAGTCGAGCGGGTCGCCGACCTTGAGCGCACTCGCTTTGTCCGCGAACTGCGCCACGAAGTCGTCGTAGATCGACTGCTCGACGAGGACGCGGGAGCGCGCCTCGCAGCTCTGCCCGGCGGAGTAGTAGATCGACCAGACGCTGCTCGGAATCGCATCGGCGAGATTCGCGTCGGCGAAGACGATGTTCGGGCTCTTGCCGCCGAGCTCGAGCGACACGCGCTTCACAGTCTCGCTGCAGAGGCGCATGATCTCGCCGCCGGTCGCGGTCGAGCCTGTGAACGCAACCTTGTCGACGTCCCGGTGGCGAACGAGATGCGCACCTGTAGTCGGCCCGTCACCCGGCACCACGTTGACGACGCCCTCGGGAAACCCGACCTCGGTCGCCAGCTCGGCGAGCCGCAGCGCCGTCAACGGCGTCGCCGGATCCGGTTTCAGCACGATCGTGCATCCGGCCGCGAGCGCGGGCGCGAGCTTCCAGGTCGACATCATCAACGGGTAGTTCCACGGCACGATCTGGCCCACGACGCCGACCGGTTCCTTCAGCGAGTAGAAGAGCAACGAGCCGCCGACCGGATTCGCGCGTCCCGCGATCGTCGCGATCGCGGAGGCGAAGAAGCGGAAGTTCTCGACGCCCTGCGCAAGCTCGGCCTTGACGGAGCCGAGCGCCTTGCCGACGTTTCGCGCCTCCAGCTCCGCGAGCTCCTTGCGGTTCGCCTGCATTGCGTCGGCGAGCGCATGCAGGAGCCGCGACCGTTCGTTCGGCGGGGTCTTCCCCCACGGTCCCGCGAGTGCCGCACGTGCCGCTTCGACTGCGCGGTTCACATCGTCGGGCCCCGCCATCGCAGCGCGTGCAAGCGCGTCGCCCGTCGCAGGCTCGACGAGATCGCGTACGTCGCCGGACGCGGCCTCGGACGAGACGCCGTTGATGAAGAGCCCGTACTCGCGTTCCGTCGCGACGGCCACGAGCGGCACGATAACCGCAGCCTGTCCCTTCGGGCGGTGGTTTCCGAGCCTCTGCGCGGGGAAGATCGGAGCGATGAGCGAATCCGTGCAGGTCGAAGCAGCGCGAATTCCCGACCGCGACCGCCTGCTGCGCGAGCTTCGGGAAGCCGGCATCGACGCGCGACCGATCGACGAGGTGTGCATCGAGGTGCCGTGCGACGGCGACTCGACGGTCGCCTGCGACGAGGTCTACGCGCACGCGGAGAGCGTGATCATGAGCCTGGGCGCGCCGTTCGTGCCGATCAAGCACGAAGGCGTGATCTACATCCGGCCTCCGGTGAGCTGACCGGCGGCGGCGCGGCCCGGAGACCGCACCGCCGCCGAATCGCTAGCCGGCTGTGATCGAGCCGAAGAGGCCGTCGTTCTCGTCGTTCGGTCCCGCCGTGAAGAACAGCGTGTTCGTCGGACCGTTCGCGGCGGTCCCGTGACCGAACTGCAGGGCCCACAGACCGTCGATGACGAGCGGCTTGCCGTCGGCGGTTCGCAACTCGCCGCGATGCTCGAAGCGACCGTTCGGCAACTCCGAGTAGGCATTGATCTGTCCGTCGCCGAAGTTGCCGACGAGCAGGTCGCCGCTGAACCGGCCGAAATCGGACGGTGCCAGCGCCAGCCCCCACGGAGCGTTCAGTTGTCCGTGCTGCGCGACGCGTGCGAGCAGATTGCCGGCCGTGTCGTACGCATCGACGAAGCCACGACCCTGTCCCGCGACCTCGTCCTCTGCGTCGGCGTCCTGCTTCGCATACGTCACGAAGATGCGCGAGCCGATCGTCTGAATCCCGAACGGGGCATACCCGGACGGGAGCTGAGGATCGACGAAGGCCCCGGGACTCGTGACGAGGTTGAAGCTGCTGTCGAACACGTCGACCGCCCCGTTGTGGAAGTCGGCCGCATAGAAGCGGTCGCCCGTGGACGTCGACGCGAACGCAAGTCCCTTGTACACGGCACCTGCGCCCGAGCGATCTGCGAGGACGACGGTCTGGTTCCCCTGTGACGGGTGCCAACCGCGGACCTGCCCCTCCTCGGTGTCGAACACGAAGAACGCACGGGCCGTGAAGGACCAGAACACAGCACCCGTCGGCTTGTGTGGAACCTGCACGACGAGCGCCTGCGGGCTACCGTCGGCGCGATACAACGTCGAGAGGTTCGTCCCGTTGTCCGATACCCACCACGGAGTTGCCGGTCCCGCGGTGAGGCCCCAGGCGTTGACGAGATTCGGATCCGTGTGCGTCGCAGCGCCGACGACGTTGGACGTCAGCTGGTGGACCGAATACGTGTTGGCCGGTGCCGCCGCGACGGGCACGGCGAGAACCACGAGGGCTGCCGCGAGCGCGAACACCGACGCGGCGAGCCTGGACGTGCCTATCTGCATACTGCCCCTCCCTTCTAGTACCCCGCCTCTTCTTCTGCGGCGGGCCCAGAACGGATTTACGGCAGCTGGACGCCCTTGTCAGGCAGGCCCGGCACGGTGGCCGGCAGCGAGCCGCCGGGGACGTCCACACCCGGAACCGTCAGGGTGGGCGTCTCGACGGAGGTGCCCGGAACAGGGACGCTCGGGACGGTGACGCTCGGGACGGACTCGGACGGCACGGAGAGAGCCGGCGCCGGCGTGGTCGGCGCCGGGCGCGGCGGCGCAGGCGTGGCCTGGTCGCCGCGACTGCCGGATGCAGCCGCTGCTCCCGGCGTCCGCTTCGCGCCGGGCACGGCGGGCGACTGCACGCTCGAGCCCGGCGCGACGGTTCTCTTCGCGCTCGGCTCGGCACGGACGGTCGGACGCTGCGCGCGCGGCGAACGCGCCTGACCGCCCGCAGCTCCCGTGAGACGACCGGAGAGGCGCTTCGTCGGCATCCGCGTCAGCGGAGCAACAGGCTTTGCGTGACCGCGATGCCGCGCGTGCTCGGCCGTCGTGACTGCAACGGCCGTGGCCGTCGCGGTGACGGCGAGTGCGGTGACGGCGGTCTTGACGGCGACACCGCCGAAGCCCGTCTTGAGGAAGCCGAGCAGCGATCCCAGGTCGAGCGCCCGCGTGCGCTGCGCGCCTGCCTGCTCGAGCTGCTCGGCGAGCGAACGGCGAGCGCGGAAGACGAGCATCTCGACCGCCGCCTCCGACAGACCGAGCTCCTCGCCGATCTCCCTGTACGAGAGGCCCTGCCACTCGCGCAACACGATCACCGTCCGGTAGCGCTCGGGCATCCGCTTCAGGGCCGCGGCGAAGGCCTCCGCCCAGCCGGGCTCGTGCTCCGGCGCGGCGGCGAGATCCTGGAGGACGTCGGGGTCGCGTGCGAGCTCGACAAGGCCTCGACGGGACGCCGCGTCCCGCCGCGTCCGGCAGACGTTCTGCGCGATCTTGAAGAGCCAGGCGACCTCGAACTCCGGCCGGACGCCGCGCTGGAGGCCGCGGTAGGCGTTCAGGAACGTCGTCTGGACGGCGTCCTCCGCCTCCTCGCGATCCCGAAGCAGCCCGAGGCAATAGCCGAAGATCCGCCGCGAATGGCGGGCATACAGGTCGGCGGCTTCCTGCGCGTCGGAGGCAGGTCGACTGCCGGCGGGGGCGATTGAGGGGAGCGCACTCACGGCCGCGTTCTCACACGCACTGTGGGTGAGGTTTCGCCTTCTGACAAGGGGCGGCAGGCGCCCCGCGGCTGTGGGACGCCTGCCTTGGGGGAGATTGGGTTAGTGGAGAAGACTGGACGGCCGGGCGAGGTAGAACCCCTGGCCGTACGTGACGCCCAGCGAGCGGAGCAGCTCGAGGTCCTCGGAGGACTCGATCCCCTCGGCCGCGATCGTCGCCTCGATCCCCTCCGCGAAGTGGACGAGCGAGCTTGCGAGCGCTTCACGGGCGGGGTCGCGGGCGATCGCGTGCGTCAGCGTCAGGTCGAGCTTCACGATGTCGGGCTCGAGCCGGAGGATGTGCCGGAGGCTCGCAAAGCCGGCGCCGACGTCGTCGATCGCGAGGCGGGCTCCACATTCGCGCAGCGGCGCGAGCGCCTCCGCCAGCCGGTCGTAGTCGTCGACCTGCGCGTGCTCGGTGATCTCGATCACCAGCCGGTCGGCGAAGGGCAGAACGAGGTCGAAGAACGGCGTGCTGATTGCCGTCGCCGGCGAGACGTTGATCGCGAGCGAGACCTCCGGCGAGAAGTCCGCCAGCCGCTCGAGCGCCGCCTCGACCGCCGCCAGCTCGAGCTCGAGCCCGAGCCCGACTTCTGCAGCCTCGCTGAACCACAGGTTCGGCGGGCGCGTCGGCTCGCGGCGGAAGCGCGCGAGCGCCTCGAGCGAGACGACCGTGTTGTCCGTGAGGTCGAAGACCGGCTGGAACTCGACGTCGAGGTCGTCGGCCTCCAGGACCGACTGGATCCGCGACCACTCGAGCCGTCGCTTCTCCGACTCGAGCGACTGCCGGTCGATCTGCTCCGCCACGATCTCGGCCAGCACGCGGACGAAGCGAATGTCCCTCGCGTTCAGCGTCGGATCGGGCTCGTGGCTGAGGCAGCAGAGCGTCCCGTACAAACGGCCGTCCCAGAGCCTGATCGGGACGCCGACGTACGCGCCGATCCCCGCCTCGTGGGTGACGGGGAGGTCGGCCGTGCGCGGATCGTTCGCCGCGTCGCGGACGACGCTCGGCAAACGGCCGCGCAGCATGCGCTGGCAGTACGTCTTGACGAACGGAACGTGCGTGCCGACCTCGAGCCCGAACGACTCGGCCCGGCCCTCGACCGCCTCGACGACCGCGTCTCCGTCGACGAGCGCCGTCACGATCGCGACGTCCATGCCGAGCGCCGAACGGGCGAGCGCGAGCATCCGGTCAATCGACTCGCCGGACGCGTCCGCGTTGACGCGCGCGAGCTCGGCGAGCCCTTCCAGGCCCGACGGCACGCCGCTCCGCTCGTCGAGCTCCGCCACGGTCATGCCGACCTCGGCATCAGCGCCTGCGTTTCCGGTTGGTGGAACGCGAGCACGTTCGGGGCGGGAAGCGTCGCGATCTCGAGGACGAGGTCGAGCAACGCGAGCGCGGGCGTGTCCTTCGTCACGTAGCGAACGGCGCCGGCCTCGCGGGCCCAGCGTGCGTGCTCGGGCGCCCGGGATGCGGTCACGATCACGACGCGCCCGTCCGGGAGCACCCGCCGGATCGCCTTCGTCGCCTCGATGCCGTCCATCCGGGGCATGTGCAAGTCCATGAGCACGACCTCCGGCTCGAGCGCGCGTGCGAGCGACACCGCCTCGACGCCGTTCGAGGCGTGACCGACGACCTCGATGCGCCGGTCGATGCCGAGCGTCAGCATCAACGCCTCGGCGAACAGCGCGTGGTCGTCGACGATGAGGACGCGGACCGGCCGCGTCCGTGCCTCGAGTCGTCTGCTCTGCCTGCTCATGTCGACAGAGAGAACGGCGGCGGCAACGATCCTTTCGCAGCCGCGGCGAAGATCACTCGTTCGAGTGACGGCGCACTACACGCGTTCGAACAGCGCCGCCTGCCCCTGCCCGACGCCGACGCAGAGCGTGGCGAGCCCGTACCGGCCGCCGCGACGCTGCAGCTCGTGCAGGAGCGAGACGACGAGGCGCGCGCCGCTCATCCCGAGCGGATGACCGAGCGCGATCGCGCCGCCGTTTACGTTCACCTTCTCCTCGTCGAGCCCGAGCTCGCGCACGACGGCAAGGCTCTGCGACGCGAAGGCTTCGTTCAGCTCGACGAGGTCGATCTCGGCGACGTCGACACCCGAGCGGTCGAGCAGCTTGCGGACCGCGGGGATCGGGCCGATTCCCATCACCCGCGGATCGACTCCCGCGACCGCGCTTCCAAGGAAGCGCCCGAGTGGCTGCGCGCCGAGCTCGGTCGCCTTCTCCTCGCTCGCGACGACCAGAGCGGCCGCGCCGTCGTTAATGCCGCTTGCATTCCCCGCGGTCACGGTTCCACCCGCACGGAACGCAGGCTTCAGCGTCGCGAGCTTCCCGGCGCTCGTGTCCGGCCGTGGATGCTCGTCGCGCTCGACGCCCTCCACGGCCACGAGCTCGTCGTCGAACCGCCCGGCCTCAGCCGCCGCCGCCCACCGCTGCTGCGAGCGGAGCGCGAACGCGTCCTGATCCTCGCGCGAGACGTTCCACCGCTCGGCGACGTTCTCGCCCGTCTCGCCCATCGACTCGAGCGGAAACATCTCCTCCATGCGCGGGTTCGGGAACCGCCAGCCGAGCGTGGTGTCCCACACGGTCTGGTTCCCGCGCGGGAACGCGTGCTCCGGCTTCGACATCACGAGCGGCGCGCGCGACATCGACTCGACGCCGCCCGCGACGAAGAGGTCCCCGTCGCCTGCCGCGACGGCGTGACACGCGCCCACGACGGCGGACAGACCGGACGCGCAGAGACGGTTCACGGTCACGCCGGCGACTGACTGCGGGAGCCCCGCGAGCAGGGCGGCCATTCGCGCGACGTTTCGATTGTCCTCACCCGCCTGGTTGGCGCAGCCGAACCAGACGTCCTCGATCGCCTCCGCGGGCACGCCGGCGCGCTCGACGGCCGCGGCGATCGCGACGGCGGCGAGGTCGTCTGGGCGAACGCCGGCGAGCGCGCCGCCGTACCGACCGATCGGCGTGCGCACCGCAGACAGGATCACGGCGCGAGGCACGAAGCCAGCCTAGCGAGCGCCCGTGTGGCGACCGCCGCGCGCTCGGACCGCGCGCGCCCTCGGTCAGCCGACGAACTCGACGCGGACGTCGTCGTAGATCCCCGCCGCCTGCGCGCGGCGCAAGAGCTCCTCGACGGCGAGCCGCCCGTCCTCCCCGAAGGCCTGCGTGAGCTCGTTGACGTACAGGCCGACGAACTGGTCGGCGAGCTCGACGTCGAGGCCGCGGGCGAACTGCCGCGCGTACGCGAGCGCCTCGTCGCGATGCTCGAGCCCCGCTTCGATCGACGCACGCAGGACGGCGGAAAGATCTTCGATGCGCTCGACGTCGCGCCGGACCGCATTCACGCCGAGCGGGAGCGGCAGGCCGGTTTCGTCGAGCCACCACTCGCCGAGGTCGAGCGACTTCTCGAGCCCTGCGGCCGCGTACGTGAGCTGTCCCTCGTGAATCAGCAGCCCGGCCTCGGCGCGCCCGCTCCGCACCTCGTCGAGGATCCTGTCGAACGCGAGCGCGCGATGGGCGAACGGCTGCCCGAGCGCCAGCCCGAGCACGAGGAACGCGGTCGTCAGCCGACCGGGTACGACGATCTCCATCCGTCGAAGCTGCGCCAGCGTGGACGGCTCGCGCGTCACGACGATCGGGCCGTACCCCGTCCCGATCGACGCGCCGTGCGGAAAGAGTGCGTACTGCACCTGGACGTACGGATACGCCGCGAGGGACAGCGCCGTCACCTCGAGGCGCCCCTCCAGCGCCCACTCGTTCAGCGTCTGGATGTCCGACGGGACGAGCTCGAACTCGAAGCCGCGCGTGTCGACGGCGCCCGACGCGAGCGCCCAGACCATGAACGCGTCGTCCGGATCGTTCGAGTGGCCGATGCGAACGAGCACGACCCTGAGCCTAGACTGTGTGCATGGCCAAGACCGCGCTCACGGACGCGATCCAGGACTACCTGCGCGAGATCTACAAGCTCGGCGCCGACGGCGTGCCCGTGTCGGTCAGCGCGCTCGCGAAGCAACAGGGCGTGTCGGCGGCGTCCGCCAGCGCGATGGTGAAAAAGCTCGCCGCACTGAAGCTCGCGGCGCACGAGCCCTATCGCGGCATCACGCTGACGGCGGCAGGCGAGCGCGTCGCGATCGAGGTGATCCGGCACCACCGCCTGCTCGAGCTCTATCTCGCGGAGACGCTCGGGCTTGACGTCGAGGACGTCCACGACGAGGCCGAGCGGCTCGAGCACGTGATCTCGGAGGAGCTGGAGGCGAAGATCGACAGCGTGCTCGGCTATCCGACGCACGATCCGCACGGAGATCCGATCCCCGACGCCGACCTCAAATGGCCGGCCGACGAGCCAGGTGGGAACGCGGAGGCTCCGCCTACCCGCCGCGCCGTCGCGCGCTAGGCGGAAGAGCGGCCGAAGAAGTACTTCTCGAGAGGCTTCAGCAGCTCATCGCGCACGAACGGCCTGACCTTCTCCGTCCGTCCGTCCTCCTCGAGCACGCGCACGTCGTCCTCGAGCGTCCCGTTCGCGACCTCGAGCGCGTCCTCGAGCTCGTAGCCCTCGAACACGTAGTCGTCGCCTCGCGGCTCCTGGGAGTTTCGCTGCTGCGGATTGACGGCACGCCCGACGGCCCACACCGCACCCGGCTTGCGCTCGATCCAGATGACGACCCGCTCTTCCACGCCGGCGTCGTCGACGCCGGCCAGGACGCGTTCGGCGAAGCGCCCGGCGGTTGACTTCCGCCTCACGCGCCAAGGATACAATCGCCCGATGCAGAGCCTCGCCAGCCTGCTGCGCAGCCCGTTCTCCTTCCTCTTCGCCCGTTCGAGCACCGAGGACCGTGTGGCGGCCTACATCGTCCGGGAGCACTCCCGCGGCCGAGGCCTCTCGGAGATCCTGGATGACCGTTACGTGCAGAACCGCCTCACCGTCGAGCAGCAACGTCGCCTGCTCGACCGCCCCGAGGTCGTCCACGCGCTCGGCGACGACGCCGTCGAGCAGACGCGCCGCGAGCTCGAGAGCCTCTCCGCCGGCTAGAGGTCCTTACCGACACCGCGCTCACGCGCGAGCTCGACTGCGCGCGCCGCGATCGCGACGTCCCATGCGGCGATGCCGTTGGACTTGAAGACGACGATGTCGTCGTCGGAACCGCGCCCATCGACCTCGCCTCCGACCGCCTCGTGCAGCTCGTGCACCTCGAGCCAGTCGAGCGTGCCGCCCTCGATCGGCTCGAGGAGGTCAGAGGACTCGAGTGCCGCCTGCTCCTTCAGGTCGCAGCACACGAACGCGGCCCGCTGCAGAACGACGTTGTCGAGCTCGCGTGCGCCGAGCACATTCGCACCGCACGCGCAGACGAGCGCGCCGGGCAGTAGCCACTCGCCGCGGAGCACGGGATCGCGCGAGGTCGTGATCGTGACGACGACGTCCTGCTCGGCCGGGTCGCGATGGCTCTCCCCGGCCTCGGCCCCGAGCCGCTTGCAGAAGGCCTGCAGCGAACGCTCGGTCCGGCAGTAGGCGACGACACGGTCGATCGACGGGACCGCGGCGCGGATGCACTCGACCTGCGTCTCGGCCTGGCTCCCGCAGCCGATCACACCGAGCGACGATGCGCTTCTCTTCGCAAGGTGCTTGGCCGCGACACCGCTCGCAGCGCCCGTTCGCAGCCGGCCGAGGTGGTCCGCCTCTATCAGCGCGACGAGCTCCGGTTTCGCCGCGTCGAAGAGTGCGACGGCGAAGGCAGCGCCCTCGTGGAAACCCGCGTACACCTTCGCCCCGGCGTAGCCGAGCTCCAGATCCGACGCGGCCATATCCGCGAGCCGGCCGTCATGCAGCGGCAGCCGCCGTCGCGGCGCATTCGTCACCTCTCCACGCGCCATCCGCTGGAACGAGCCCTCGATCGCGTCGACCGCATCGGCCGGGGTCAAGAGCCCCTGGACGTCCTCCTCCGAGAGGAACAGCGCCACCGCGCTCAGGACTTCTCGATGAAGCTGATGGTGCCGCTCGTCTCGAGCACCGCCCACTGGATCTTGTCGAGGGAGTCGATCTGGTTCCGGCGAGCCTCGGCGAGCACCTCCTCGACCGTCAGCCGTTCGCGCTTGAGGTTCGCGTCGATCGGCTTCCCGGCCTCGACCACGATGATCGGCTCGCCCTCGAGCACGGGACGCAGCGGCTTGAAGCGGAACGAGAGCCACGACGTCAGCACCTGCATTGCAGCGATTGCGCCGACCGCGATCACCGCGCCTGTGACCGAGTAGTCGTCCTGCGTCAGCCCCTGTTGCACGGTGTCGCCGAGGATGATGAGCAGGATCAGGTCGAACGGCTCGAGCGACGAGAGCTCGCGCCGTCCGATCACGCGCGTCAACAGGTAGATGAACGCGTAGATGACGATGCCGCGAATCGCGATGTCCATAGCGTCCTAGGGGTAGACGAAAACCGATCGGTGGAGTGTCGCCAGCGTCGTGTCGCCGTCCTTCAGCATCACGTCCTGGTTGTGACTGCCGACGTTCGTCGGATTGACCTGGAACTCCATGAAGAGCACGAACGACTTGCCGGCGGCCAGGTGGCCGAGCTGGAAGACGAGCTTGCCGTTGTCGCTTCCCTCACCGATGGGGCTCGGCTCGATCGTGTTGATCTGCGTATTCTCCGCCCACCCCGGTTCGAGCACGAGGTTCGCCTTCTTGAGCTCCGTCTGAGCCGAGATGGTGAAGCGCGCCATGTAGAGCAGCCCTCCCCGCAGGTTCGTCGGGGCATACAGCTTCAGGGACGCCGCGGGCGCGCTCGCCGTGGACGTGGTCGGATGCTGGCCGAAGACGTTGAAGAGCGCGATCACCGGAACCGCCGCGACGAGCGCCATCAACGCGCGACGAAGCCATGGATGCCACCCGCGCCCGTCCATGTCCCGGTGCTTCTTGAGAACCAACGACTCCGGCGCGGCCATGGAGGAAGCGTTCGGGGCGCAGCAGGCGTTCCCTACCGCCGCGAGGACGAGACCGCGCTCTCGTCCTCGCTCACAGACGTACGCGACGAAGAACCGCGCAGAAACGTCATGCGAGCGAAGCGAGCGGTTTCTGCGCGGGGAATGCGCCCGGCATGATTCGAACATGCGACCTCTGCCTCCGCAGGGCAGCGCTCTATCCCCTGAGCTACGGGCGCGGCGGGAGAGTCAGTGTAGCCGCGCTCGGACGGAGCCGACCTCGAGGTCGGCGTCGTCGGGCACCTCGACGCGGACGTACCCGAGCGCGATGCCGGAAACGGCGCTCGTGATCCGCCCGACGGCCTTGCCCGCGTAGACGATCTCCGCACCCGGCTCGGCCGTTCCGTCGACGTCGAGCACGCGGAGCCGTCGATTGAGCTTGCCGCGGTGGTGCTGTCGCGCGATCGGCTCCTGGCCGGGATAGCACCCCTTGCTGAAGCTGACGTGCGTCTCGGTCAGCCCCGCCTCCGCGGGCAGGACGCGGTCGTCGATCTCGTGACCCCAGCGAGGGATACCGGCCTCGATGCGCCAGCGTTCGTACTCGGGCTCTTCGACCTCCTCGGCGTCCGGCCGATCGTCCAGGACCTCCGCGCCGCCGAGGATCTGCCAGGCCTCGTGCCGCTCCGGCTCGATCTCGCACTTCGCCGCGAAACGCGCACGAACGAGGGTGGCGCGCACCGTGTCGCCGAGCTCGGGCTCCGTGGAGACGAGGAAGTCCCGGTCGCTGCGTCGCAGGACTCGCAGCGGGGCGACGACGCGCGACTTCGGCGTCAGCAGGAGCGCCTCGCACGCGTCGGCCGGAGCGAGCGCCAACACGTCGTTCGACACCATCCGCTGGAGGAAGTCGCCCGCGTCGGGCCCGGCCACGCGCACGAACGCGCGGGGACGTCGAATCACGCGTGCGGTAACGGTGGCCACGGAAACTAGTCTAGGGACGCATGGCGTTGTTCCGGACGAAGGCGGAGCAGAAGCTCGTCGAGAAAGGCCTCGACCCCGCACGCCTGCCGCCCGGCCAGTACCTGACGGAGAAGTGGCCGGTGCTGCACGCGGGCACCGTCCCCGACACCGACCTCGCCACGTGGGACTTTCGCGTCTTCGGCGAGGTCGAGCGCGAGCTCGTCCTCGACTACGACGCCCTCCACGCGCTGCCCTCGACCGAGATTGCGGTCGACATCCACTGCGTCACGCGCTGGAGCCGCTTCGACACGCGCTTCAAGGGCGTGCACTGGCGCGAGCTCGCCAGGATCGTGGAGCCGAATCCCGCGGCGAGCTTCGTCGTCGCGCACGCCGAGCAGGGATTCACGTCGAACGTCCCGCTGGCGGCGCTGGAGGCGGACGACGCGCTGGTGGCGTGGGAGGCGGACGGGGAGCCGCTCACGCCCGAGCACGGCTGGCCGCTCCGGCTCGTCGTTCCGTCGCGCTACTTCTGGAAGAGCGCCAAGTGGCTGCGCGGCCTCGAGCTTCGCGCCACCGACCAGCCGGGGTTCTGGGAGCGCTACGGCTACCACAACGAGGCCGATTACCGGCAGGAGCAGCGCTACGGGTTCTAGCCTCTCGTCCTGATTGACGAAGCTGTATCCTCGGGGCGGTCCATTCCGAGGGGGAGAGCATGAGAAAGCTGTTGCTTGCGCTGATCGCGGCCGGCTTGACGATCTTCTGGGTCACCGGCGCGGTCGCTTCGACACCTACCACGGACGTTCGCCTGACGAACGACTGCGTCATTCCGGCGACGCCCGATCCCGCAACCGCGACGACGGCGCCGCCCGGCTACACGCCGCCGCCGCCGTGTTCCGCGGGAACGACGACTCCGGGCTACGTCAGCGAGTACACGCTCGCGACGGGCACGCCCGTCACCAACGACCCCGTGATCAACGAGTGCTCGATCGCGCACGGGCGCCAGAACGAGCCCGCCGTGCAGATGGACCCGCGCGACACGCGCGTGCTGCTCGGCAGCTCGAACGACTATTGCGGCGTCTTCGGCACGAAGGACGCGAACGGCAATCCCACCGCCGGCGGCCCGCTCTGGCTCGGCTACTACCGCTCCACTGATTCGGGCCAGCAGTTCGTGAGCTCGCTCGTCCCGGGCTATCCGGGCGACACGTCGCCGTATGCGGCGCTCTCGCAGGCGCGAACGTCCGGCGCCGGCGACCCGGTGATCGCGTGGGATGCGCACGGTCGCGCATTCTTCGGATCCGAGAGCTCGGGTGACCCAGCCGGGACGAAGAAGACGTTCGGCGACGTCTGGGTCGCGACGTTCGACAACCCGGGCGGCCCGAGCAGCGCGAACACGCTGCGTGACGGGCTCCGCTATCGCGGCACGACCGTCGTCGCGAATGGCTCGTCCGCGCCGAATCTGCTCGGCGTCTTCCACGACAAGACCGCAATCGAGGCTGACCACACCGGCACGAGCCCGTGCGATGGGGACGTGTACTTCGCCTGGGCGCGCTTCAGCGGCACCGCCGGCGGCTCCAACGCCTACTTCGTCCGTTCCACCGACCACGGCGCGACGTTCTCCAACCCGAAGCTCCTGACCTCGAGCGTCAAGAACATCCAGGATCCGGACATCAGCGTCACCGGCAACGGCCACGTGTACATCACCTGGGACCAGGGCTCGACGAACAGCGGCCAGACCGAGGGCGTCGGCGTCACGAAGTCGGTCAACTGCGGCGCGACGTTCTCGCCCGCGAAGACGCTCGTGGGCTACACGGGCTATTCGGCCGTGGACGTCGCCGATCCGCAGGCTCCGTCGAAGCCTTCAGCGCCGGGCGGAGACGTCAGCTCCGAGGAGCCCGCTGCGTCCGGCTCCCTCGCGCGCGACTGCGGCGACTTCGTGGACCACTGCAAGTCCGGCTTCACGTTCTTCCGCCGCGTGACGACCACTCGCTCGACGGCGGATCAGTACGACACCGCACACGAGTGGATCTACGTGACGTACGACGCCTCGCACGGACCGGTCCTCCCGACAGGCACGACCTACGGGACGATCTCGTCCGGCCAGGCCGCCGACACCGCGGCAAATTTCGTGCGCTACAACGGCGTGACTGGTCAGGTCGACCTCGGGCCGACGCTGCTCGATCCCGCCGGCGCCGAGCAGACGTTCCCGGACATCTCGGCGGACGGAGGCGTCCTCCACACGCTGTGGTGGGACGCGCGCAACGCCGCCGCTGACTGCCGCTCGCCGATCCGGCCGATCGGCAACTGCAGCGACGGGACGAGCGTGCCCGCACTCGACGTCTTCGCCAAGACGTCGACCGACCACGGCGCAACGTGGAGCGGCTCGGCCCAGCTGACGGACATCGCCTCCAACGGCAACCGGGAGCAGTTCGACGACCGTCAGGTGCCGTTCGGCGGCGACTACCTCTGGATCACGTCGAAGGGGACGAACTCGTTCGGCACGTGGACCGACTGGCGCAACACGCGCGCCGGGACGGATGCACGCGAGGCACCCGAGGACGAGGATGGCGCGACGACCGACGTGTACCAGTGCCGCGCGACGCTGACGTCGACGGACAAGAAGGGCAACACGACCAAGTCGTTCTCGACCGACCGCTGCCCGCACTCCGGCGGTCTCGACCAGAACATCTACGGAGACGCGACGCCGTAGATCCGGCCGAAAGAGCCTGACGAAAGGGCGGCTCCGGCCGCCCTTTCATTTCCCCCAAAGGAGGGACGTGCAGGAGTCTTCCGGCGCCGATTGAAAGGGGGAACCACCTCCCCCTAATCCCCCTCGTAAGCGGCCCTTCCCCAGGGCCGCTTCGTTTTATCCGGGCGAAAACTCACGTTTTCGCCCGGGTGCTTCCTCTGGTCGGCGTCTGGGAGCGGCCGCGGGAGCGCGGTCTCGCGACCGCGACTCGCGAAAGGCATCGAAGCAACGGTCGTCGCGCGGCTAGCCACCGTCGGGTCGCCGGAGTCGACTCCGAGCGGCTCGCGGCCCTTCGGGGATACCCAGCCGACATTGAGCGAGACAGCCTCGCCTCCGCCCCCCCGACAGCGGTGGTTCCAGTATTTGCGGGACGGCTCTCGCCGCCCCGGCGAGACCGCGCTCTCGACGGCGCACACCGACGCCCGCCGCGAGAAAGAAAGAGGGCCGGCTTCCGCCGGCCCTCTAAACACAACCGAAAAGCGCAGCTTTTCGGTTGTTTACATCATCCCGCCCATGTCGGGCATGCCGCCGCCCGCGCCGACCGGGTTCTTCTCCGGCGGCTCGGCGACGATCGCCTCGGTGGTGAGGATGTTCTTCGCGATCGACGCGGCGTTCTGCAGCGCCGAGCGGACGACCATCGTCGGGTCGGTGATCCCGGCCTTGACGAGGTCCTCGTACTCACCGGTCTCGACGTTCAGGCCATGGCCCTTGCCGCCGCGGCGAATCGCATCGACGACGATCGAGCCCTCGAGTCCGCCGTTGTACGCGAGCTGCCGGATCGGCTCCTCGAGCGCGCGCGCCACGATCGACGCGCCCGTCCGGTCGTCGCCCTCGAAGCTGTCGAGCTTGATCGACTCGATGGCGTTCAGGAGCGCCACGCCCCCGCCGGGGACGACGCCTTCCTCCAGCGCGGCGCGAGCCGCCTGGAGCGCGTCCTCGACGCGGTGCTTCTTCTCCTTCATCTCCGTCTCGGTCGCGGCGCCGACCTTGACCACGGCAACGCCGCCGGCGAGCTTCGCCAGCCGCTCCTGCAGCTTCTCGCGGTCGAAGTCGGAGTCGGTGTTCTCGATCTCCTGCTTCAGCTGTTTGATCCGGGCCTTGATGCCGTCGGTGTCACCGGCACCGTCGATGATCGTCGTCGTGTCCTTGTCGACGACGACGCGGCGGGCCTGGCCAAGCTGCGAGAGCTTCGTGTTCTCGAGCTTGAGGCCCATCTCCTCGGTGATCACCTCGGCACCCGTGAGGATCGCGATGTCCTCGAGCATCCGCTTGCGGCGGTCGCCGAAGCCCGGCGCCTTGACGGCGACGGCCTGGAAGGTACCGCGCAGCTTGTTGACGACGATCGTCGCGAGCGATTCGCCCTCGACGTCCTCCGCCACGATCAGCAGCGGCTTGCCGGCCTGGATCACCTGCTCGAGCACCGGGAGCAGGTCCTTGACGGCGCCGATCTTCTGGTTCGCGACCAGGATGTACGGCTCCTCGAGGATGGCTTCCATGCGCTCGGGGTCGGTGACCATGTACGGCGACTGGTAGCCCTTGTCGAACTGCATGCCCTCCGTGAACTCGAGCTCGAGGCCGAACGTCTGGCCCTCCTCGACGTTCACGACACCGTCCTTGCCGACCTTCTCGATCGCGT
>Ga0066652_100000541_pt1 | contig 18281 bp, 17 predicted proteins | sample GraSoiAngelo_101_FD_71413 | JGI IMG/M metagenome (GOLD analysis project Ga0066652, IMG submission 71413) | Grasslands soil microbial communities from the Angelo Coastal Reserve, California, USA - 14_0903_02_30cm | ecosystem: Environmental > Terrestrial > Soil > Grasslands | place: USA... | reverse complement strand
CTCGACATGAAGGCGGGGCTGGCCTACTACACGGAGATGTTCCGCGGCCTCAAGGCGCGTCACCCACAGGTGCACATCAAGGCGCTGACCGCCGTGGAGATCGCCCACATCGCGCGCATCGAGAAGATGTCGGTCCGCGATGTCCTCGTGGCGCTGCGCGAGGCGGGGCTCGACACGATGCCCGGTGGTGGCGCCGAAGTCTTCAGCCCCGGCGTGCGCGCCACGATCGCCGATCGGAAGCTGGCGGGCAGTGAGTGGATCGACGTCCACCGCGTCGCGCACGGTCTCGGCATCCGGACCAACTGCACGATGCTGTACGGCCACGTCGAGACGGTCGAGGACCGCATCCACCATCTCGGCATGCTGCGCGATCTGCAGGACGAGACGGGCGGCTTCCTCGCGTACATCCCGCTGGCGTATCACCCGGACAACAACGAGCTGGGCGCGGAGCTGGGACGCCAGGGCACGGCGACGACCGGCGTCGACGACCTGAAGAACCTCGCCGTCGGCCGCCTCTTCCTCGACAACTTCGACCACGTCAAGTCGCACTGGATCATGGTGACGCCGGCGCTGTCGCAGCTGTCGCTGCACTTCGGCGTGAACGATCTGGAGGGCACCGTCGTCCGCGAGAAGATCTATCACGAGGCGGGTGCGCACACCGCGCAGGCGATGAGTCTCGACGAGCTGCTGCGCATCATCCGCGGCGCGGGGAAGATCCCCGCCGAGCGGGACTCCTTCTACAACGTGATTCGCACCTTCGACGACGATCCGACGCGAGCCGCGGCGTGACGATGCGCGTCGGCAGGATTCCCTACATCAACTGCTACCCGGTCTACGGCGGCATCGATCGCGGCCTCGTCGCACTCGATGCGACGCTCGTCGACGGGATACCCTCTGCGCTCAATCGACGCATGGCGCAGGGAGGGCTCGACATCAGCGTGATCTCCGCCGTCGAGTATGCGCGCGACACGGCGCGGTATCTCCTGCTGCCCGACCTGGCGATCTCCTGCGACGGACCGGTGCGGAGCGTGATGCTCTTCTCGCGTACGCCGGCCGAGCGACTCGGCGGACGCCGCGTGCTCGTGACGCGCAGCTCGATGACGAGCGTCGTCCTGCTCGAGCTGCTGTTCGACCACGTCTGGAAGGCGCGGCCGGCGTTCGTGCCCGCCGACGCCGAGATCGCCGACCTCGCGCGCGCCGAGCAGCCGGAGCACGACGCGCGGCTGATCATCGGTGACGCCGCGCTGCTCCTGAGCTCCGGCGCGAGCGACCTCGCGCGGGAGTACCCCTTCGCCTACGACCTGGGAGCCGTCTGGAAGGCGTGGACCGGTCTTCCGTTCGTGTTCGCCGTCTGGGTGGCGCAGCGGACCGCTCCCGTCGAGCAGTCGTTGGCGCTGCATGCGCAACTCATCCGCTCGCGCGACTGGGGCCTCGCCAATCTCCCCGTGCTCGCCGACCAGGCCGCCCAGGCGACCGGTGTGTCACGCGACGCGGCGCTGGAGTATCTTTCGGGCCTCGATTACGGCCTCCGCTACGAGCACCTCGCGGGCCTGACGACGTTCTTCGGCAAGCTCGCCGCCAGCGGGCGCGTGCCCAACGGCTCGCTCGCCTTCCTGCCCGCCGCGTGACGCGCGCGCGGAGCCGGTCACTGCACGATTCTCGGTGATTGTCATGCGCGATCTGCTCGACTTCTATCAGCGCGCACCGCTCCTCGAGCTCGGCGCCGAGGCGCATCGCGTGCGCCAGCGCCTCCATCCGGGAGACGTCGTCACCTACATCGTCGATCGCAACATCAACTACACGAACGTCTGCGTCGCGGACTGCGGCTTCTGCGCCTTCTATCGCCGGCCGAAGGACGCAGAGGGATGGACGCTCTCGTACGAGCAGATCGGCGCCAAGATCGAGGAGACCAAGGCGCTCGGCGGCGTGCAGATCCTCATGCAGGGCGGGCACAACCCGTACATCCCGTTCGAGTGGTACCTCGACCTGCTCCGGTACATCAAGCGCAATCACCCGATTCACGTCCACGGGTTCAGCCCGAGCGAGGTCGATTTCTGGTCGAAGCTGTACCGCATGGACGCCCGCGACGTCATTCGCGAGCTCCAGAAGGCGGGACTCGACTCGATCCCGGGCGGGGGCGGCGAGATCCTCGTGCAGCGCGTGCGTGACGACGTGGCGAAAAAGAAGGCGGGAGCCGACCGCTGGCTCGAGATCATGGAGATCGCGCATCAGGAGGGGATGAAGACCTCCGTCACGATGATGTACGGCATCGGCGAGACGCTTGCGGAGCGGCTCGAGCATCTCGAACGCGTTCGCGAGGTGCAGGCGCGCACGAACGGGTTCACGGCGTTCATCTGCTGGCCGTTGCAACCGGAGAACACGCCGCGCATGTCGCACATGCCGAAGACGGACGCCGTCGACTATCTGCGCACGGTTGCGTTCGCGCGCGTCGTCCTCGACAACGTCCCCAACATCCAGTCGAGCTGGGTGACGATGGGGATGAAGATCGGACAGACGGCACTGCACTTCGGCTGCAACGACTTCGGCTCGCTCATGATCGAGGAGAACGTCGTGTCCGCGGCGAACACCACCCATCGCACGACGATCGAAGAGATGGAGCGCCTCATCCGCGACGCCGGCTTCACTCCCGCGCGCCGCCGGCAGGACTACTCGATCATCGCGCCGGCGGTGGCCGCCGCGTGATCCGCCGGTGACGGCGCCGCGTCATGACTGAACGGCTGCCGCTCCGCACCGGCATCGGCTACGACTCCCACCGCTTCGCCCCGGGCGGCCCGCTGGTGCTCGGCGGCGTGGAGATCGCCGCCGACGTGCATCTGCGCGGACACTCCGACGGCGACGCGATCGCCCATGCCGTCACCGACGCGGTGCTCGGCGCGGCGGGGCTCGGCGACATCGGCTCGATGTTTCCCGACTCGGATCCGGTGAATGCGGGACGCGATTCGATCGAGATGCTCATCCTCGCCGTCGGTCACGTGGAAGCGGTCGGATGGCGCGTCGGTCAGGTGGACGTCGTCGTGATCACGGAGACACCGCGCATCGCGCCGCATCGCACCGCGATGTGCGAGCGGATCGCCGGCGCACTGCGCTGCGCGCCGGGTGATGTCGGGATCAAGGGCAAGACGAACGAAGGGATGGGATTCGTCGGCCGAGGCGAGGGACTCGCGTGTCTGGCGACGGCAACGCTCTATCGCGCCTAGCGTGAGCGCGGGCCTGGTCGAGTGGTTGTCCCATGTTCCGCTGAGCGTCCTGTATCTCCTCATGGCGGCATTCGCCGCGGTGGAAAACGTCTTTCCTCCCGTGCCCGCGGACACCGTCGTGGCGCTGGGGAGCTGGCTCGCTGCGCGTGGGCAGGGCAGCGCATTCTGGGCGATCTTCGCGACGTGGGTCGGTAACGTCGCGGGCGCCGGCGCGATGTACGTCGTCGGGCGGCGCCACGGTACCGCGTGGATGCACCGGCGCTTTCCCGCCCTCGCCGACGAGAAGAACGAGCGCCGCATGCGCGTGCTGTACGGGAGGTATGGCGCCGTCTCCCTCGTGCTGAGCCGATTCATCCCCGGCGTGCGGGCCGTGGTGCCGCCCTTCGCCGGCGCGTTGCGCATCTCGCCGGTCACGACGATGCTCGCGCTCTCGCTCGCCTCGGCGGTGTGGTACGGGCTGGTGAGCTATCTCGCGTTCCGCGCCGGCGCCGACTGGGGTGCGCTCATGGCGCGGATCACTCGCTATGGACGGTTCGCCGCCATCGCGGCCGCTGCGATCGTCGCCGCAGGTGCGCTCGCCTGGTGGATCCGTCGCCGGCGGATGGCCTGATGAGCGACGCCGACGCACGCGCGCGCCGGTTCCTGCTCCAGCGCTTCACCGACTACATCGCGCTCGAGCAGGGACTCTCGCTCCGCACTCAGGAGGCGTACGGCCGCGACCTCGATCGGTTCGCCGAGTACGCGGTGGGGAAGGGCCTCGCCGCGCCAGTGGACATCACCGCGCGCACGCTGCGCGAATACGTCTACCACCTCAAGGATCTCGGCCTCTCTCCGGCCAGCATTCGCCGAAACGTCTCGGCCATCCGCACCTACTTTCGCTTCCTCACCGGCGACGGCGTCGTCGTGCGCGACCCGAGCGACCGGCTCGAGACACCGAAGCGATGGCGCGAGCTGCCCGACGTGCTCACCGTCGACGAGGTGCAGCGTCTCATCGCCGCGCCGACGCTCGACGACAACATGGTCTTCCGCGACCGGGCGCTCCTCGAGCTCGCGTATGGCGCCGGTCTCCGGGTGTCGGAGTGGATCACGCTCGGCGTTCGCGACCTCCTGCTCGAGGAAGGTCTCATTCGCGTGTTCGGCAAGGGCAGCAAGGAGCGGCTCGTTCCCATCGGCCGTTCCGCGATCGGCGCCGTGGCGGTCTACCTGCGCGAGCTCCGGCCGCGACTCGAGAAGGGAGAGGGAAAGGGAATGCTCTTCCTCAACGCGCGCGGGCGGCCCCTCACGCGAATGGGCGCCTGGAAGATCCTTCGCGGCTACGTCGAACGCGCCGCAATCACCAAGCACGTGTCGCCCCACACGTTGCGGCACTCCTTCGCGACGCACCTTCTCGAGGGGGGGGCCGATCTCCGCGCGGTACAAGAGATGCTTGGTCATGTCGACATCGCCACGACCCAGATCTATACTCACGTCGATCGGGAGTATCTCCGGCAGGTCCATCGGAGTTATCATCCCCGAGGCTGAGCGCCCGAACCGACCCGTCTGCCCCACAATGCTGCTCGTCATCGACAACTACGACTCGTTCACCTACAACCTCGTCCAGTATCTGGGCGAGCTGGGCGCGGACGTGCTCGTGCGTCGCAACGATGCCGTGACGGTCGATGAGGTGGGAGAGCTGGCCCCGGACGCCATCGTGCTGTCGCCAGGGCCCTGCGCGCCGGCGCAGGCCGGCGTCACGGTGGACGTCATCCGCGAATGGGGCGCCACGACGCCGATCCTCGGCGTGTGCCTCGGCCATCAGGCGATCGGCGAGGCGTACGGCGGGCGAGTCGTGCGTGCCGCGCGCGCCGTCCACGGGAAGACATCGCGCATCGCCCACGATGGGTCCGACCTGTTCGCCGGTCTGCCCTCGCCGCTGCAGGTTGGCCGCTATCATTCGCTCACCGTCGAGCGGTCCACACTTCCCGACTCGCTCCGCGTCGTCGCGACGGCGGAGCACGACGACACGGAGATCCACGCCCTGCGCCACAGGACACATCCGGTGTGGGGCGTGCAGTTTCATCCCGAGTCCGTCCTCACGCCCGACGGCAAGCAGCTGCTGCGCAACTTCCTCGGTCTGGTCGCGCGGTGAGGCGGCGCCTGCTCGCCGCCCTCCTCGCGCCGTCGGTACTTGGCGCGCAGGAGGTGGTGCTGCGCGAGCCGGGTCCCGAACGCGTCGCATCCATCGTGCGGAGCGCTGCAGCCCGTCCGCATGCATTGCGGGCCGGCCGAGGTAGGCTCGTGCTGCCGCGCGACAGCGTCGTGACGACGAATCTCCTTGTGCTCGGCCAACCGACGTACCTCGCGAGCCGAGTGCAGGGCGACGTCGTCGTCGTCGGGGGCGATCTCTTTCTGCGGACAGGGTCCGAGGTGACCGGGAAAGCAGTCGCCATTGGCGGCGGCGTGTATCGGACCCTGCTCGGCACGGTCGGAGGCTCGATCGAGAGCTATCGGGATGACGACTACTCCATCGTGGCGAGTCCGTCGCGCTACGAGCTCGCGTACCAGGGCCGCGACCAGGATCGTGTACCGATCATCCAGCCGGCGGGTTTCTATGGGGTGCTGCTGCCGACCTACGACCGCGTGAACGGAGCGTCGCTCCCCGTTGGCGCACTCGTGACGATCGGCGATCGCGCGCTGGAGCTGCAGCCGTTCGTCACCTACCGGAGCCGGCTCGGCGTCGTCGATCCCGCTGTCGCCATCCGCGTCGGGCCTGATCGGCGCGTCCGCGCCGAAGCGGAAGTGGGACGCTTCACCCGCACGAACGAGCGCTGGATCTACACCGATCTGCTCAACTCGGCGGCGACGCTCGCCTTCGGCAACGACACGCGGAACTACTTCCGCTCGGACGGCGGGACGGCGCGCGTCTTCCTGCACGCCGAGCGTCCCGGGATCGTGGTCGAGCCGTTCGGCGGCGGACGTTTCGAGAAAGTCAGTCCGATCACCGCCGTGGCGAATGTGTGGTCGTTCAGTGCGCGCGAGTCGATCGAGCACATGGCGCGCCCGAATCCGCTGGTGGAGCGTGGCGAGATCGGCTCCGGACTGCTCGGCGCGAAGCTCGACTACAAGGTCGGGACGGTGCAGGCGAAGCTCACCGCCGAGGGCGAACAGAGCTTTCGCACGCCAGACCGAACCTCGTCGTTCACGCAGCTCACGCTCGACGGCTCGATCGAGTTTCCCACGTTCCACACCCAGCGTCTACACGTCGGTGCGCACGCCGTCGCCACGGCCAGTGATTCGACGCCGCGCGCGCGATACGCGTATCTGGGCCGCGTCGGCACGCTGCCGTTGCTCGACCTGCTCGAGCAGGGTGGCGACCAGCTGCTCTTCGTCGAGAGCCGCTACCGGATTCCCGTGACCGTGATCGCGCTGCCGATGCTTGGCTCGCCGACGTTGAACCTGCGGCACATCATGGGCGCCGCGGGCGTCGGATCGCTGCCGAAGCTCGAGCAGGAGCTCGGCTTCGGCGTGGGGATAAGTGTCGTCGGATTCGAGATGACGTTCGACGCCGCCGGCGATCGCGAGACGCGCTACGGCGTGTTCGTCGCGCTGAATCAGTAGCTGACGCGTCGCGCATTGCCTTCTCTCGCGAGAAGGCGTATGTTAATTGGCGTGAAAGTTGCATCGGGCGCGCGCTCTTCGCGCGCATCGTATCGCCGCGGCCCCGCGAGCCGCACGTGAGGACGCTCGCCGTCATCCCAGCGCGACTGGGCGCCACGCGTCTCCCCCGGAAGCCGCTGCGGCTTCTCGCCGGCGTCCCACTCGTCGTCCGCGTCCTCGAGCGTGTCGTCGCACTCCAAGTCGCCGACCGCTGCATCGTCGCCACCGACAGCCGCGAGATCCTCGAGGAGGTCGAGCGAGCCGGCGGCCACGCGCTCCTCACCGACCCCGCGCACCCGAGCGGTACCGACCGCGTGGCCGAAGTCGCGTCGCGCGCCGACTGCCGGGCCTTCGAGGCGATCGTGAATGTGCAGGGTGACGAGCCATTCGTCTCCGCCGCCGCCGTGCGCGGCGCGCTGGGGCAGGTCACCGACGGAGGCTTCTCGCTGGGGACGGCGGCGCTGCGCGCCGAGCCCGAGATCCTCGGCCGCGCCGACGTCGTGAAGGTCGTCACCGCCGACGACGGAGCAGCGATGTACTTTTCGCGTGCGCCGATCCCGTTCCTGCGCGACGGCGCCGACGCCGCCGCACGCGACGCCCGCGTGCTTCATCACGTGGGCGTCTACGCCTACACGCCCGACGCGCTCGCCCAATGGGTCGCGCTGCCCGTCCACCCGCTCGAGCGAATCGAGCGGCTCGAGCAGCTACGCCCGCTCGCGCACGGTATGCGCATGGGCGTCGCGCTGACGGACGACACCGTTCGACGCGGCATCGATACCGAGGAAGACCTGGAGCTGGCGAATTCCCACTGGGCGACCTTCACGACCGAGAGCTGATGCAGACGACGACGCGACAGCACACGACGAAATTCATCTTTGTGACCGGCGGGGTAGTCTCCTCGCTCGGCAAAGGCATCGCTGCCGCCTCCCTCGGGCGGCTGCTCGTCGCGCGCGGCCTGCGCGTGACGATGATGAAATTCGATCCGTATCTGAACGTGGATCCCGGAACGATGTCCCCGTTCCAGCACGGCGAGGTGTACGTGACCGACGACGGCGCCGAGACCGATCTCGATCTCGGGCATTACGAGCGGTTCATCGATCGCTCGCTGTCACAGGCGAACAACGTCACCACGGGGCGCATCTACCTCAACGTCATCACGAAGGAGCGCCGAGGGGAGTATCTCGGGTCCACCGTGCAGGTGATCCCGCACATCACCGACGAGATCAAGGCGGCGATCCGCCGCATCGCGCCGGAGAACGACGTGGTGATCGTGGAGATCGGCGGGACGGTCGGCGACATCGAGTCGCAGCCGTTCCTCGAGGCGATCCGCCAGTTCCGCCACGACGTCGGCCGCGAGAACGCGATCTTCGTGCACCTCACGCTGATCCCCTACATCGCCGCCGCGGGTGAGCTCAAGACCAAGCCGACGCAGCACTCGGTGCGCGAGCTCATGGAGATCGGAATCCAGCCGGACATCCTGATCGTTCGTACGGAGCGGCCCGTCTCCGACGAGATCAAGCGCAAGATCGCGCTCTTCTGCAACGTGGAGTTCGGCGCGGTGATCGAGTCGCCCGACGTCTCCACGATCTACGAGATCCCGCTCGCCTTCCACGAGCAGGGGTTCGACGACAAGGTGCTGCAGAAGTTCGGCATCGAACGTCCCGCACCCGATCTCTCGCCGTGGAAGGACATGGTGCAGCGTATCGTCGCGCCGAGCGAGCGCGTGAAGATCGCCGTCGTCGGCAAGTACACGGACTTCGTCGACAGCTACAAGAGCGTGCAGGAAGCGCTCATCCACGGCGGCATCGCCAACGACGTCGGCGTCGACATCAACTGGATCTCGAGCGACGACTTCGTCGACGCGCGAGCGGCGGCCGACATCCTCGGCCGTCACGACGGGCTGCTCGTTCCGGGCGGGTTCGGTGTGCGCGGCGTGGAGGGAATGGTCGACGCCATCCGCCATGCGCGTGAGCATGCCGTGCCGTTCTTCGGCATCTGTCTCGGCATGCAGACGGCGATCATCGAGTTCGCGCGGAACGTCTGTGGACTGGACGACTCGCATTCGAGCGAGTTCGCCCCCGAGTGCGACAACCCCGTCATCTCGCTGATGGAATCGCAGCAGCACGTGACCGACATGGGCGGCACGATGCGGCTCGGCGCGTATCCCTGCCGGCTCGCGCGCGGCTCGCGCGTCGCCGAGGTGTACGGCGTGGCCGAAGTCAGCGAGCGACACCGGCATCGGTACGAGGTGTCGAACGCGTACCGCGATCTCTTCGTCCAGCACGGGCTGCGGCTGAGCGGGCTCTCCCCCGACGGCCAGCTCGTCGAGATGATCGAGCTGCCCAATCATCCGTGGTTCGTCGGCTGCCAGTTCCACCCGGAGCTGCAGTCGCGACCGACGCGGCCGCATCCCCTCTTCGCGGGGTTCATCGCCGCGGCGGCGGGCGTGAAGCAGCGCGCCGCGAAGTCCGCCTCGCCGTCGCTGGTGAGCGCATCGCCATCGTGACGTCTCGGCGCTTCCGGCGCGACGCGCTCTTCCTCATCGCAGGGCCCTGTGTGCTCGAGGACGACGGGCTCAACCTGCGCGTCGCCGAGCATCTCGCGCGGCTCGCGGAGCACGTTCCGGGGGGCATCATCTTCAAGGCGAGCTTCGACAAGGCCAACCGCTCGAACGCTGGCGCGTTTCGAGGCCCGGGCCTGGACGAGGGGCTCGCCGCGCTCGATCGCGTGCGCACGGCGACCGGGCTGCCGGTGCTCACCGACGTGCACCTCCCCGATCAGTGCGCCCCGGCGGCGCAGGTCGCCGACGTGCTGCAGATCCCGGCCTTTCTCTCGCGCCAGACCGATCTGCTCGTCGCGGCGGGTGCGGCGGGCAAGCCGGTCAACATCAAGAAGGGGCAGTGGATGCACCCCGAGGCCATGCGCGGCGCGGCGACGAAGGTGCGCCAGGGTTTCAGCGGTGCGGGGCGCGGTGATTCCCCCGAGGTCGCGGTGACCGAGCGCGGCACGTTCTTCGGCTACGGCGATCTCGTGGTCGACTTTCGAGCCCTGCCACGGATGCGAGCGGCGTGCGATGCGCCCGTGGTGTTCGACGCCACGCACAGCGTGCAGCAGCCCGGCCGCGGCGAAGGCGGGGCGAGCGGCGGCGCGCGTGAGTACGTCGGACCGCTGGCGCTCGCCGCCTGCGCGGTCGGCACCGACGGGCTGTTCCTCGAGACGCATCCCGATCCCGATCATGCGCCCAGCGACGGCCCGAACATGGTGCCGCTCGACGCGCTGAACGATCTCGTGCTGCGAGCCGTGGACGTCTGGCACCGCGCCCGCGCATGATCGATTCGTCGCTTGCGCGCTCGATCCGACTCGTCGGCCTCGACGTCGACGGGGTCATGACCGACGGCGGCATCTATCTCGGCGCCGCGGACGGACGCCCGGTCGAGCTCAAGCGGTACGAGATTCAGGATGGGCTCGGCGTGCATCTCATGCAGCGCGCCGGCCTCCGCGTGGTCATCGTCACCGGTCGCGTCTCCGAGAGCGTCCGTCTGCGCGCCATCGAGCTCGACGTCGACGACGTCGCGCAGGATCCGCGCGCCCGCAAGCTCCCCGCCTTCCTGTCCATGCTCGACCGACACGGCATCGCTCCGTCGGAGGCGGCGTTCGTCGGAGATGATTTCCCCGACCTCGCCGTGCTGCGGCTCGTCGGGCTTCCCGTCGCGGTGGGGAATGCCGTCCCCGAGATCCGTGCCGCGTGCGCCGTTCAGCTCACCCGTCACGGCGGGCGGGGGGCGGTGCGGGAGTTCGCCGAGCTGCTGCTCAAGGCGCGCGGGGAGTGGGAGCAGGTGACCGAGGCATACGTCCAGGAGCGCTCCCTCCCCACCACGGTGCCGGCGCGATGATGCCCGGCGAGATCATCGACCGCGGCCGGCGCGTCATCCGGCTCGAGCGCGAAGCGCTCGCGACCGTCGAGGAGCGCCTCGGCGAGTCGTTCGCGAACGCGGTCTCGATGATCGCGCACTCCACGGGACGTGTCATCGTCGCGGGAGTCGGAAAGTCGGGGCTGGTGGGTCGCAAGATCGCCGCGACGCTGACGTCGACCGGCACCCCCGCCGTCTTTCTGCATCCCGCCGAGAGCGCGCACGGCGACCTCGGAATCGTCGGTTCGAACGACGTGGCCATCCTGATCTCGAAGTCCGGGGAGTCCGACGAGCTCCTGGTGCTGCTCGAACATCTCCAGGGGCTCGGGGTACGGACCATCGCCATCACGGGCGAGACGGGCTCCGCGCTGTCGAGGCTCTGCGACGTTGCGCTGGACGCGTGGGTGCGCGAGGAAGCCTGCCCGCACGATCTCGCGCCGACCACCAGCACGACGGCGGCGCTCGCGCTCGGCGACGCGCTGGCCGTCACCCTTCTGGAGCACAAGGGGTTCAAGCGGGAGGACTTCGCTCGGCTGCATCCCGGCGGTGCGATCGGCCGGCGGCTGTTGCGTCGGGTGGACGAGGTGATGGTCACCGAGCCGCTGCCGGTTCTGCCCCCGGGGTCGTCGCTTCGTCAGGCCGTCGTCGTCCTCGCGGAGCAGCGGGGGATCGTTCTCGTGGCGGGAAGCGATCGGTGGCTGCAGGGAGTGCTCACCGCAGGCGACCTCACGAGGCTCATGGAGCACGAGACGGACGTACTATCCTTCCCGGTCGAACGCATCATGACGCGCACGCCGCGCCTCGCGCACTGCGGCGAGCTCGCCAGCGCCGTGGTCTATCGCATGGAGACCAACGGGGTGATGGCCATGCCCGTGCTCGGCGACGATGAGCGACTCGTCGGCGTGGTTCACCTGCACGATCTCATGCGGGCGCGCGTCGCATGATCTCCCGCCCTGTGTGGCTCGCGGCGGCGGCGCTGTTGGTCTTCGTCGCCTGCCGGAAGCAGGGGAGCGTTCCGCCCGTCAAGCGCGGAGCCACGATGGCCGACAGCGCGGAGCAGGTGATGCTCGGCGTGCGCATGCTGCTCACCGACCGTGGGGTCCAGCGCGGCGAACTATTCGCCGACACCGCGTACGTGTTCGAGGACCAGACCCGGTTCGAGCTGCGAAACGTGCGGGCCACCTTCAACAGCAGCACGGGTACGAAGGACGGCGTGCTCAGCTCCGACCGTGGCGTCTACAATCAGCGCGAGGCGAAGCTGGAAGGGTTCGGGCACGTCGTGATCGTCACGACGGAGGGAAAGCGGCTCACCGCGCCGCAGATGCGGTACATGCAGGCAGTCAACGAGGTCTCGAGCGATTCCGCGTTCACGCTCGTCGAGCCGGGCAGAAACGTGAGCGGCATCGGATTCCGTGCCGACCCGCAGCTCACGCGAATCCAGATCCTGCGCAACCTCGGTGCGCAGGGAAGCTTCACGCTGCCCGGCAAATGAACGTCACGCGAATCCTCGGTTGTGTCGCGTCGTTCCTGCTCGTGGCCAGCCCGCTCCGCGCGCAGATCGGCGCCCCGCCGAGCGGCAGGTGCCGATTCATATTCGACAACGTGCCCGCGGCACACCTCTCAACGGTGAAGCTGCCGAGCGGTCAGTACAACTCGTTCATCGGCGGCGGCGTGGTCGCCCGATGCCCCGACCAGCGCATCGTGCTCCGCTCGGACAGCCTCGAGGCGTACGGCGACGAGGATCGGTATTTCTTCATCGGTCACGTCGACTACTCCGAGCCGCGCCTCAACCTCAAGTCTGATTTCCTCACGTACTTCCAGCCGGAAGAGCGGCTCCTTGCGTCGATGAACGTCGACGCGCAGCTGCCGAGCGGTTCGAACCTGAAGGGACCGCAGCTCGAGTTCTGGCGCGCGATCCCGCGCGTGCGCCAGCAGCACGCGACGGCGATCGGACGCCCGACGATCTCGATCGTGGAGAAGGACAGCGCCGGCCGCCCTCAGCCGCCGGTCAGCGTGACCGGCAACAACGTCTGGCTGGTGAGCGACAGCGTGGTGGCGTCGTCGGGCCAGGTCGTCGTCATCCGGCCGGAGCTCACGGCGTCGGGTGATTCGCTCTATCTCGACGGCGGGAGCGGGCTCCTCCGGCTGATGAGGAACCCACGGGTCCTCGGCAACAAGGGCCGGCCGTTCACGCTCGTCGGGAAGACGATCGACGTGCTCTCGAAGCAGCGGAAGCTCGAACGGGTCCTGGCGATGGCCAACGCCGAGGCCACCAGTCAGGACGTGAACCTCAAGTCGGACACGATCGACCTGCGGATCGTCCGCGACTCCCTGAACCGGGCGATCTCCTGGGGCAAGTCGCGGTCGCACGCCGTATCGGCGACCCAGTCGATCCTCTCCGATTCCACCGACGTCGTCATGCCCGGGCAGCGGCTTCGCGAGATGCACGCGGTCGGCGGCGCGGTGGCGGAGGGCGCCCCCGACTCGACACGGTTCCGCACCGACGAGCGCGACCGCCTGACGGGTGACACGATCGTTGCCCACTTCGACACCGCGGCGTCTCTCCTGCGGGACTCCACGAGCAAGCCGAAGATCCGGCTGCTCGTCTCCAGCGGGCACGCGACGTCGCTCCAGCACCTCCCTCCGCGCGACACCACATTGCGAACTCCGGCGATTGTCTACGTGGTGGGCCGTGCGATCGACGTCAGCTTCGATTCGGGCGCCGTGAAGCGCGTCACCGTCCGCGACGACTCGCTCTCGACGGGGCTGTATCTGGAGCCCGAGAAGCCGGACACCTCGCGCGCGGGGCGCCGGGCAGCCGCCAGCGCGGCCAACGCGGCGCCGGCCGGGACCTCCGGAACGACGCCTGCTGTCCCCGCCGGTGCCGGCGCTCGCCAGGCGCCCGCACCGGGGCCGACACGTGTGCCGTCGCCAACGCCGGCGGGCACGCCCCCCGCCGTTCCGGCGAGGCGTCCGTGACGTCACCGACCCCGCCGAACAAGCTCCAGGCGCTCGTCGACCGGCTGGCGCGCGGCGATCGCTCGGCCGCGCTCGCTCTGCACGCCCTCATCCTGGCGGCCGACCGGACGGGCACCGCGTCGTTCAACGACGTCGCCGTGCAGTACCGGAACGACCACCTCGCCGCCCTCCGAGCGGCCGGTGCCGACGCGGAGCGCGAGGCTGGCCGCCTCAGCATGGACGTAGTCCGCGCCAACTTGGCCGCGTCGGTGCTCCCTCGCCTGGCATCGGAGCAGGTGGTCGTGCTGCCGCCGGGCGGCCTCCAGTCGCCCGATGCGCCCGTCCGCGTCGCGGAACCGGTGTGGCGGGAGATCGGCGGCGTGCGAGCCGAGATCGCGGACATGCTCAGGCACACCGGCGAGCACGTCGCGCTTCGGCCGAGCCGTGCGTCGCTTCCCGCCATCGGCGTGGACGGCCATCGCAGCACACTCGAAGCGCGCGGCCTGGTGAAGAAATATCGCCGGCGCCCCGTCGTGAACGATGTGGCCCTGCGCTTGCAACAGGGTGAGATCGTGGGACTGCTGGGCCCGAACGGAGCGGGGAAGACGACCACGTTCTACATGATCGTGGGCCTGATCCAGCCGCTCGCGGGTCAGATCCTGCTGGATGGCGTGGACATCACGAAGATGCCCATGTACCAGCGGTCGCGGAAAGGGATTGGCTACCTCTCCCAGGAGCCCTCGATCTTCCGCAAACTGTCCGTCGAGGACAACATCGTGGCAATCCTCGAGACCCTTCCGCTCAGCGCGGCCGAGCGGGCGAGCCGGCTCGAGAAGTTGCTGGACGAGTTGAACATCAAGCACCTGCGCCGCAGCAAGGCGTTCCAGCTCTCCGGCGGGGAGCGGCGGCGACTCGAGATCACGCGCGCGCTGGTGACTCAGCCAAAATTCATGATGCTGGACGAGCCGTTCGCGGGGGTCGACCCGATCGCCGTGCACGACATCCAGACCATCGTCGCCGATCTCCGCCATCGCGGCATCGGCGTCCTGATCAGCGATCACAACGTGGAACAGACTCTCGACATCGTCGATCGAGCGTACATCATGTTCGATGGCCAGGTGAAGGTCTCCGGCACCGTGCGCGAGCTGGTGTTCGACGAGACCGTCGCCGACATCTATCTCGGCCCAACGCTCTCCGCACGCCTTCGGAGCCGCTTTGCTGACGAGAGTCCGGGGGACGTGGCATGAGGCAGGGACTTTCCCAGAACACCCAGCTCAAGCAAGAGCTCAAGATCAATCCTCGCCTGTATCAGGCGATGGATCTGCTCTACATGCCGCTCCTCGACCTCCAGCAACACCTCAAGCAGGAGCTCCTCAACAACCCCTTCCTCGACATGGTCGAGCCGGAGGAGGACGAGGAGGACGAGGGCGAAGTCCAGGAGGAAAGCGCCAATCCCGAATCGGAGCCGGAGAAGGACGAGAAGGGTGAGATCGATTGGGAGGAGATCCTCCTCGACGGCTTCGACGCCGGCGGTCGCCGGGAGGAACACGAGGAGCGGGAGTACTACGAGCCGGTCACCGTCGACTCGCGCGACCTCTCGGACCATCTGCGCGACCAGGTGAGCCTCCTCGATCTCACGCCGCGGCAGATGTACCTCGCGGACGAGTTCATCGGCAACATCAACGAGGACGGCTACCTCGCCTGCGGGCTCGACCGCATCATCGAGGGGGTCAACGAGAGCGTCCAGAAGGCTGCCGAGGACTCGGAGCGCGACCTGGGGGACGTCCCGCTCTACACGATGGCCGAAGCGGAAGACATGCTCGGCATCGTGCAGAGCCTCGACCCGCCGGGCGTCGGCGCGCGCGATCTGCGCGAGTGTCTCATGCTCCAGCTCCGCGAAGCGGGCCTCGAGCATTCGGTGCCCTTCCGCCTCGTGCGCGACTGCTTCGACGAGCTCATCGCTCACCGCTGGAGCGAGATCTCGAAGCGGTTCGGCATCAGCCCGGTGGACGTGCAGAAGGCCGCCGACGAGATCGCCAAGCTCGACCCGAAGCCGGGCCTCGTCTACAGCGACGCCAGCGACAACTACATCATCCCCGACCTCATCGTCGACAAGATCGACGGGCAGTACCACGTCTTCCTCAATGATGCGAATCTGCCGCGCCTGAAGCTGAGCAAGGCGTATCAGGAGATCGCGCGCGACAAGAAGAAGTTCGACGGGGAGAACAAGGAGTTCATCTCGAACAAGCTCAACTCGGCCAACTGGATGATCCAGGCGATCGAGCAGCGGCGGCAGACGATGCTCAAGGTCATGAACTACATCGTCGAGCGGCAGCGCGAGTTCTTCGAGAAGGGCGTGCAGTTCCTCAAGCCCCTCACGCTGCGTGAGGTGGCCGAGGTGATCAACATGCACGAGAGCACGGTGAGCCGAGTGACGAACGAGAAGTTCGTCCAGACGCCGCGCGGCGTGCTGCCGCTCAAGTTCTTCTTCTCGTCGGGGCTCTCGACGACGGCGGGCGAGGACGTGTCGGCGCGCGGCATCAAGGCGCAGATCGAGAAGCTGGTGTCCGAGGAGAATCCCAAGCATCCGCTCACCGATCAGGCGATCGTGAACATCCTCAAGGAGAGCGGAGTGCAGATCGCCCGACGCACCGTCGCGAAGTATCGCGACCAGCTCGGCGTCCTCTCCGCCCGGATGCGCAAGCGCGTATGACCGCTGGCGCGTCGACGCTCGCCACCAGGCGGTTCTCGGATGCCGTGGAGCGCCGGGTCGACGTGTCGGTGCTGGTGCCGGCGAAGGACGAGAGCGAGAACCTGCCGCTGTTCATGGAGATGGCGGCGGACGCCTTCGCCGCCGACGCCGGCGTGAGCTACGAGGTCGTCGTGATCGACGACGGATCGGTCGACGACAGCTGGCGCGTGCTCCAGGAGCTCGGCGCGCGCTACCCCTTCCTGCGCAGCGTGCGACATCGCTCGCGCCGCGGGATCGCCGACGCGCTGCGCACCGGATATCTCAACTCGGCCGGCAAGGTGCTGGTGTTCTACCCGGCCGACCTGCAGTTCAAGCCGGAGGACATCCCGCGGCTCGTCGCGCCGATCATCGCCGGCAACGCCGACATGGTCACCGGCTTCAAGGAAGGGAAGTACGAGAAGGCGTTCGTCTCGGGCATCTACAATCGCCTGAGCCGGACGCTGTTCCACGTGCCGGTGAAGGACCTCAACTCAGTGAAGGCCTATCGCCGAGAGGTGATGGACGCGTTGCCGGTGCGCCCCGACTGGCACCGCTACATGATCGTCATCGCCGCGGCGGAAGGGTTCACCGTCACCGAGATCCCGGTGCCGCTGTACCCGCGGCATGCCGGACGCTCGAAGTTCGGGCTGTCGCGCATTCCCGTCGGCGTGCTGGACATGCTGTCGGTATGGTTCGAGCTGCGCTTCGGGAAGAAGCCGCTGCTGCTGTTCGGCATGGCCGGCGCCGCACTGTTCGCACTCGGATTCGTCGCCGGCCTCGGCGCGTTGATCGTCCTCGCCACGGCGCACATCGGCGTTCGTGCCGTGTGGATGGTGATCCAGACGTGCCTCATTCTTGGCAGCGTGCTGTTCGCCACGGGCCTGCTCGGCGAGCAGATCGCCGGCCAGCGCGCCGAGGTGCGTGAGCTGCGCCGCCAGCTCGACGAGCTGAAGCTGCGCGACGATCGGTAGTTGCTCGACCTTCCGCTCCACCCGCACCACCATCCGTTCTGACGATCCCGCGCTCCCTCCTGCGGATCCTGCGGTGGGCCTTCGTGCTCGCCCTCGTCGGCGCCGCCATCTGGGCGCTGCGCGGACAGCTCCCCGCTGTTCTCGCCATCGCGCGCACCACGCACCCGCGGTGGTCGCTCGTCGCCGCCGCGTCGGCGATCATGCTGTTCACCTACGCTCTTCTCATCGAAGGCTGGCGTCGAGTGCTCGCCGCGCTCGGCGGCTCGCTCGCGCTGCCGGACGCGGCGCGCATCTGGTTCGTCTCCAATCTCGCGCGATTGCTGCCCGGCGCCTTCTGGCAGCTCGGCGCCATGTCCGAGATGGCGCGCCGTCGCGGCGTCGCCGTCACCATCTCCACCGGCGCGGCGATTCTCGTCACGATCGTCAATTTGTTCACCGGCATTGCCGTCGCCGGCGTGTTCGCCAGCACCGCGCTGCGCGACCGGCTCGGCGCCAGAACGTGGTGGATCCTCGGTCTCGGTGCCGTGGCCCTCGCGCTCGCACCGGTCGTGGTGCCGCGCGTAAGCGCGATCGCGCGCCGTATGACCGGCCGCGACATCGTGATGCCCCGGTTCGGCCTGCGTGCCGTGCTCGTCGCGGCGGTGACCACCGCCGCCGCGTGGCTCGCGTACGGCTTCGCGTTCTGGCTCATGACACGCGCCGTGCTCCCGGGCGACGCACGAAGTCTCGGCGGCTGCATCGCGCTCTACACCATCTCGTATCTCGCCGGGTTGCTCAACCCCGCGCCAGCGGGCATCGGCGCGGCGGAGAGCATGATGGTGTTCCTCGCGCCGCAGCTCGGGGTGGCCACGCAGCC
>Ga0066652_100000540_pt1 | contig 18290 bp, 18 predicted proteins | sample GraSoiAngelo_101_FD_71413 | JGI IMG/M metagenome (GOLD analysis project Ga0066652, IMG submission 71413) | Grasslands soil microbial communities from the Angelo Coastal Reserve, California, USA - 14_0903_02_30cm | ecosystem: Environmental > Terrestrial > Soil > Grasslands | place: USA... | reverse complement strand
GCCGCGCGCGGCTTCCAGCCCGAGCAGTCCGCCGCCGATCACCGCGGCGCGCGTCGCCTTCGGAACGAAGCCGATCATCCGGTCGCAGTCGTCGAGCGTGCGAAATGCGAAGAGCCCTTCCTTCATCTCGGTGCCGTGGCTGCTCAATCCCTTGAGCGGCGGCACGAACGGGCTGCTCCCCGTCGCGAAGACGAGCACGTCGTACGGCTCGATGATCCCCATGTCGCCACGGACGAGCTTCGCGTCGCGGTCCACCGCCGTGACGCGCACGCCCGCGTGCAGCGTGATCCCATTGTCCTCGTACCACTCGAGCGGATTGATGTAGGTGTCCTCGACGTCGTGCGACCCGGCGAGGATCCCCGAGAGCAGGATGCGATTGTAGTTGCCGGTCGGCTCGTCGCCGAACATCACGATGTCGTAGCGGTCGTTGCCGCCACGCGCGATGAGCTCCTCGACGAACCGTGCGCCGACCATCCCGTTGCCGATCACGACGAGACGCTGTCTGTCGGGTCCGGCGAACAGCTCGCTCTCTGCCTGCATCATGCGGTCATCGCTCCTTGTCGTGCCGTCGGCGCCTCGATGCGCACGGCGCACACCTTGAACTCGGGCATGCGGCTCGTCGGATCGAGCGCGGGGTTGGTCAGTCGGTTGATCGAGCTCGCGCCGCCCCAGTGGAACGCCACGAAGACGGTGTCCTCGCGGATGTCACGAGTCAGGCGCGCGCGTGCGACCGCGGAACCGCGACGCGACACGAGCGTCACGAGCGCGCCGTCCGCCACGCCGGCGCGTCTGGCCGCGACGGGATGGATCTCCAGGAGCGGCTCGGGCGACAGCGTCGCCAGCCGTTCGACGCGGCGCGTCTGTGTGCCCGATTGGTACTGCGAGAGCACGCGTCCGGTCGTGAGATAGAGCGGGTACTCGGCGTCGGGCTCCTCCGCCGGCGCTTCGTGCCGCACGGGATGGAACCGCGCCCGCCCGGTCGGCGTGGCGAAGCGCTCGGCGAAGATGCGGGGCGTCCCCTCGTGCTCCGGCGACGGGCACGGCCAGAACACGCCCTGCTGGGCCTCGATCTTCGCGTAGGTGATCCCCGAGTAGTCGGCGACACCACCCGCACTCGCGCGGCGGAGCTCGTCGAACACCTCGGCAGCCGACTCGAACGCGAAGTGCCCGCCACGACCCAGCCGCTCGGCGATTCCGCGGATGATGTCGAGATCGCAGCGAACGCCCTCGGGGATCGTCGCCGCTCGGCGGCGCAGGATGACGCGCCCCTCGACGTTCGTCATCGTTCCCTCTTCCTCGGCCCACTGCGCGCTCGGCAGCACGACGTCGGCGAGCGATGCGGTCTCGGAGAGGAAGAAGTCCGCGACGACGAGCAGGTCGAGCGACCGCAGACGCTGCTCGACGTGCAGCGCACGCGGCGCCGACACGACGGGATTCGATCCGATCAGCAGCAGCGCGCGCACGCCGCCCTCGCGACCGAGGTCGTCGAGCAGCTCGTACGCCGAGCGTCCCGGACCCGGGATCTCGTGCTCAGGAATTCCCCAGACCGCGGCCATGTGCGCACGCGCCGCGGGGTCGTCGATCTTCCGGTATCCCGGAAGCTGGTCCGCCTTCTGGCCATGCTCGCGACCACCCTGGCCGTTTCCCTGGCCGGTGATCGTGCCGAAGCCCGTGAAGGGCTGTCCGCGCTTCCCGAGCGCGAGCGCGAGGTTGATGAAGGCGAGGACATTGGTGACGCCCTGCGCCTGCTGCTCGGCGCCGCGCGCCGTGAGCACCATCGGGCGACGCGCGTTGGCGAGCAGAGTCGCGGCGCTCACGAGCTGTCCTTCCGAAACGCCGGTGATCTTCTCGACGCGCTCGGGCCAGTAGGTGGCGAGCACGCCGCGGAGCTGGTCGAATCCCTCCGTGCGCTCGCGCACGAAGTCGAGGTCCACCGCGCCCCGCTTCACCAGCAGATGCAGGATCCCGTTCGCGACCGCCGCGTCGGAGCCTGGAGTGAGACGGAGGTGCAAGCTCGCGCTCTTCGCCGTGACGGTGCGGCGCGGGTCGACCACGATCAGCGTGCCACCCGCCGCACGCTGCGCCTGGAAGTACTGCATCAACGGCGGCATCGTCTCGGCCGGGTTGCTTCCGACGAGCAGGATCACATCGGCATGCGCGATGTCTTCGACAGGGAAGGGGAGCCCACGATCGACGCCGAGTGCCTTGATCGCCGCGCCCGCCGCGCTCGACATGCAGAAGCGGCCGTTGTAGTCGATGTTCCGCGTGCGCAGCCCGACGCGCGCGAACTTTCCGAGCAGGTACGTCTTCTCGTTGGTCAGGGACCCGCCGCCGAAGACGCCGACGGCATCGGGGCCGTGTGTTGCCTGAACGGTCCGGATGCCGTCGGCGATCCGGTTCAGCGCCGCGTCCCAGGAAGCCGGTTCGAGGATTCCTCGGGCGGTGCGGATCAGCGGGGTGCGGAGTCGATCGCGGTGGGCGAGGGTGTCCGCGGCGGTGAACCCCTTGATGCAGAGCGCGCCCTTGTTGACGGGGAAGTCCGCGTCGCCCGCCACGGTTGGGACGTCATCGACCGCACTGAGCCGAATCCCGCACTGGAAGGCGCAGTACGGGCAGTGGGTCGCGGTGTCCATCGCGGTGGGGGCGAATGAGGGCACGGGATCCGGTTTCGTGGTTGAGTCGCTCCGGAGGCAGCATATCCGGGTCGAGCGCGAGTGTCAATCATTTCGTGCACATTATGCACCAAAGCAGCCAAATATCTCGCTATCTGTGCGAAAAAATTGCAAAGCGCTCTCGAATCTGCGCATTTGTTGCAAATCATTACAATCAACAGGCAGTCTCGCGTCGCGTCCCAGCGACCGCACGACTGGTGATCGCCTGCCCGCTCCCATACTTTGGCCGCCCGGCACCCACTCCTCCCACCCGCCCCGGACGCTCAATGAATCGGCTACTCTTCCCGCTCGTGCTCGCGGTCTCCACTCCCGCCCTTGCCCAGAGCACTCCCGCCTCCGCCAATGCCGGTGTCATCGCGATCCGGGAGATGTGGGAAGCCCAGAGCGGCTACCTGCTGCGCGCCGCGGAGCAGATGCCCGACTCCGACTACGCGTTCAAGCCGGTCGCGACGGTCCGCACCTTCGGCCAGCTGATCGGTCACGTGGCCGGTTCGCAGAACGCCTTCTGCGCGGCGGCCGTCGGCGATCCCGAGCGGGCCGAGGACGCGGTCGAGAAGTCGATGACGACCAAGGCGCAGCTCGTCGGCGCCTTGCGTGCGTCGTCGGAGTACTGCCGTCGTGCCTATGCGCAGACCGACGCGGCTGCGGCGCAGGCGATCACACTGTTCGGTGAGAAGCACACTCGCATGTGGGCGCTCGCGCTCAACGCGACCCACGACGGCGAGCACTACGGCAACGTCGTGACCTACTTCCGGATCAGGGGGATGGTCCCGCCGTCGAGCCAGCCGAGGCCGTGATCGAGCGAGCTTCGCCGCGGTGACGTCGGCGTTCCACGATCTCGCGCCCGACGAGCAAGCGCTCGTCGGGTCCTGGACCGCGGCCGTGGCCGGCTCGGTGCACGACGAGGTCGACCGGAGGATCCTGTGGTTGGTGTCGCGCCGGCTCACCCCGCTTGCCGTCGCGGAGGGTGGCTGGCGGCAGCTCTACCGCGACCCGCGCGACGGACGGTTGTGGGAGCTCACGTTCCCTCACGGCTCGCTCCACGGCGGTGGACCTCGCCGATTGGCGATGATCACGCGTGAGGAGGCGACGGAGAAGTACGGAGTTTGCGCCGCCGCTCCGTGACGCTCGCCGTTCCGGAGCGCTGTGTCCCCTCTCATGCGCGGGCTCCGGAACGGCAGGACTTCACGCGGAGCTCTCTCATGAAATCTTTCAGCAGCATCGCCGGTCTGACATTGGCGCTCGTCGCCCTCGCGGGATCGTCGCAGGCCCAGTCGATCTCCTTCGGACTGCGTGGGACGGGAAGCTTCCCGACGGGATCGTTCGCACGGGATCCGGGCTCGACGAGCGCGAGCAGCGCGCTGGTGCAGGGCGCCAAGCAGGGCTTTGGGTACGGCGCCGACCTCGGCCTCTCGTTCGGGATGGTCGGCGCGTACGCCGGCTTCGACCACATCTCGTTCGATTGTCAGACGACGTCGTGCGGCTCCGACGGCGAATACACGCTGCAGGGCGCCACGGTCGGGCTGAAGTTGATGCTCCCAGTCGCGTCCCGGTTCCGCCCGTTCGCCAAGGGGGGCGTGACGTTCAACAATCTGAAGGGCACGTACGGCTCGTCGTCGACGTCGCGCGGATTCACGACGGATCGCAAACCCGGCTACGAGCTCGGGATCGGCGCGGATTACGGACTGGCGGGCATCGTGGCCATCTCACCGCAGCTGCGCTACGTCGGGCAGAACTTCGACGCCAAGATTCCCGGCGTGACGTCGACGGCGACCGTGGACAATCAGGGCGCCAACTTCTTCACGTTCGATCTGGGGCTCTCGGTGCACACGCCGTGGGGCATGTAGCACAGATGACGCGGGGTGCTCGCCGTGTGGCGAGTACCCCGCGTTTTCACTTGTGACGTCCGTGCGCGAGCGCGCGCTAGATCGACCAGCGCACTATCGGCCCCACTTCGCCGTGAGGGTCGCCTTTGCCAGCTGGTTGCCGTGCACGTTGAAGCCTACCATCGCCGCCGTCGCATTGGCCGGCAGCTCGAGCTTCGCGGTCTTCAGCGCGTACACCGTGAAGATGTACCGGTGCGGCTTGTCGCCCTGCGGCGGGCAGGGGCCGATATAGCCCGGCTGCGCGAGATCCGTGTTCCCCTGCGTCGCGCCGCTCGGCAGCGCGCTGCCTTTGGGAGCGCCGGCGCCGGCCGGAAGCATCGTCGTGCTCGCGGGGATGTTGTAGACCACCCAGTGCCAGAACCCGCTCCCCGTCGGCGCATCCGGATCGTACGTCGTCACCACGAAGCTCTTGGTCCCGGCCGGGGCGCCGCTCCACTGGAGCGCGGGCGACACGTTCTGGCCCGGGCACCCCATGACGTTGCCGACGTGGCGCAGGGGGATCGTAGCGCCGGCCTTGATGTCGGGGCTCGTGAGGGAGAAGTGGCCGGCGCCCTGGGCGCCAGCGGTCGCGGCGCCGGCAAGCAACAGCGCCGCGGCGAGCGAGAGGCTGCGAGAGGAAGTCACACGCATGGCAACACGGCTCCTGATGGAAGAGTGATCGAGACGCAGGTGAACTCTCGGCAGTGCACCGGGCGTCGTCCAGTGTGTGCGGGTCGCGGACCGCCGCGACCGCGCGGTGCCCTACGCGGAGACGGACGCGCGCACGACGGTGGGCTCCGGGACGATCGAAACCAGGGTGTCGCCGAAGACCTCGAGCGCGAGCTCGACCTTTCCGAACGGCGCCGACACCTGCACCCCCTGCACACCGCCGCGCACGCGATCGAGCATCTCGCGCGCAATGGCGATCCCCTCGGCGACTGCGTGCTCCTTCGACCTCTCGCTCGCCTTCCGCATCCGCTCGATCACCGCGTCGGGGACGCTGACACCCGGCACTTCGTTGGCGAGGAACTCCGCATTGCGGACGCTCACGAGCGGCCAGATGCCGGCGACGATCGGCGGGCGCTGGCCGTCGGTGCGGCGGAGGAAGTTCTCGAGCTGCGTCGCATCGAACACGGGCTGCGTCACCGCGAACTCCGCCCCCGCCTCGACCTTCCAGGCGAACCGCTTGAGCTCGTGCGCGAGATCGATCGGCGCGGGGTTCACGCCGACGCCGATGACGAACTGGGTCGGCGCCCCGATCGCGTTGTCGCCCGGGTCGCGGCCGTGGTTGAGATTGCGCACCAGGTTCGTCAACCCGATCGCGTCGATGTCGAACACCGCCGTCGCGCTCGGATAGGGGCCCATCTTCGGCGGGTCGCCGGTGATGAGCAGCAAGTTCCGCAGCCCTATGGCTGCGGCTCCCAACAAGTCGCTCAGCATGCCGAGCAGGTTGCGATCGCGGCAGGCGTAGTGCGTCACCGTCTCGATCCCGACCTGCTGCTCGATGAGCAGCGACGTGAGCAGGGCGCCCATGCGGCTCTGCGCCCGCGGCCCATCGGGGACGTTCACCGCGTCGACGTTCGCGACCTTGAGCTTGCGCACGTCGGTGAGCATACGCGTCGCGTCGACCCCGCGCGGCGGCACGATCTCCACCGACGTGACGAACGCGCCCGCCGCGAGCTTCGCCCCCCACTTGGAGCGCTGCGCAAGTGGCACGGCCTGCACGTCGGGCGCGCGATGCGCCACGTCGCGCAGCACCGGCGGCGCCGCGACCGTGGACACGCCGCCCGACGGCTGCGCGAAGCGCGGACTGAGTGGGCGGACGAACTCGCACATCGCGCGAATGTGCTCGGGTGTGGTGCCGCAGCAGCCGCCCACGACCTTCGCACCGGCGTGCACGAGATGGCGCGCGTACTCCGCCATGTACTCGGCGCTCGCCATGTACATGCTTCGTCCGCCCACGTCGCGCGGCATGCCGGCGTTCGGCTGCGCGCTGAGCTTCTTCCGCGTCAGCGGCGCCATCCGCTCGATCGCCTCGAGAATCGTCTGCGGGCCGACGGAGCAGTTCAGGCCGATCACGTCGGCGCCGAAGCGGTCGAGCGCATGCACGACGTCCTCCGGTGTCGCGCCGTAGGGCGTGAGGCCGTCCGCGCCGATCGTCATCTGTGCGACGACCGGCATCGTGGGATCGACGTCCCGCGCCGCGGCGATCGCCTGGCCAAGCTCGTCGAGATCCCCGAACGTCTCGAGGATGAAGCAGTCGGCGCCCCCCGCCTTCAGCCCTTCGAGCTGCTCGCGAAAGTACGCGCGCGCCTCGTCGTGCGACGTCGGCCCGTACGGCTCGATGCGAACGCCGAGCGGTCCGACGGCGCCGGCGACGAGGACGTCGCGCCCCTGCTCGGCCGCCTCACGTGCCAGCTCCGCGGCGCGACGATTCAGCTCGTGCACCTGCTCGGCGAGCCCGAACTGCGAGAGCTTGAGCCGGTTCGCGCCGAAGCTGTTCGTCTCCAGCACCTCGGCGCCCGCCTTCACATACGCGCGGTGGACGTCGCGCACGAGGTCCGGGGCGCGCACGTTCAGCTCGTCGTAGCACTGGTTGATGAACACGCCCTTGGCGTACAGCATCGTCCCCATCGCGCCGTCGAACAGCACGAGCGCTTCGGGGTCGACGAGTCGGGCCAGTGCGGGCGAGGTCATGAGTGCCTCCGGTGAGACGACGAAGCGGTGATCAGTCGCCGGCGCTCGCGACTTCGGCGGCGGTGCGCACGGCGTAGTACTTGGCCTGCGGGTGGTGCACGATCACGGCGGCGGTGCTCTGCTCGGGAATGAGCTGATACGCCGACGTCAGCTCCATGCCGAGCGCTTCCTCGGCGGGGAGAAGCTTGAACAGCTGCGCGTGGTCTTCGAGGTCGGGACACGCGCCGTAGCCCCACGAATACCGCTTCCCGCGTCCGCCCGGTACGCCGAGCTCGCGGCGAATCCGGCGGTGCAGCCACTCGGCCACCGCCTCCGCACTCTCGACGGCGAGACCGTGGGCGTAGAACGCTTCGCTGTAGTCGCCGGCCGCCTGCTGGCGCTCGAACCGGCGCGTCGCCTCGTCGCCCACCGTGACGACCTGGAACGCCACGACGTCGACGTCGCCACTCGTCGACGAGCGGAAGTAGTCCGCGATGCAGAGCCGCTCGCGTCCTTCCTGGCGCGGGAAGTGGAATCGCGTCCGCTCGACGAGCGAGCCGTCGCGCTGGTACGGCTCGGGCTCGTACACGATCAGATCGTTTCCGATGCTCTGCGTGGGGAAGTAGCCGTACACCGCCTTCGGCTGCAGCCAGCCTTCCGCCTTCGCTTCCGCCTTCAGCCGCGCGAGCGCCGGCTCGAACTCCTCGCGGACCATGCGATCGAATTCGGCGCCCGAGCCGCGTCCGCCCCACTGCAGGCGATAGAGCTCGTCGAGGTCGAGCAGATCGAACACCTCGTCGAGCGGAATCTCCTCGAGCACGCGCGTGCCGAAGAAAGGTGCCGCGGGCACGGCGTGATCGTGCGCCACGTCGCTCCGCTCGCCGCCCTGGATCCCCTGCGCCTTGTCCTTGCCGACGTTGCCGTGCAGGAAGCTGTCGCTCCGCGCCTCGGAGAGGAGCCGCGCGATCGCTTCCTCGCGTCGGTCGGCGCCGCCCTGGAGCGCGTCCATCGTCTCGAGCCCCTCGAACGCGTCCTTGCAGTAGAACACCCCCGACTCGTACGCGCGCTCCGGCTCGACGAACAGCGCGCGCCGCCCGAACCGGCGGTTGATCGCCGCGCCGCCGATCAGCACCGGGATCTGAATGCCGCGCTTGTCGAGCTCCTGCACGCACAGCGGCATCTGCTTGCTCGTGCTCACGAGCAGCGCCGACAAGCCGATCGCGTCCGCCTGGACCTCCTGCGCCTTCTCGATGATCGTGTTCACCGGTACCTGCTTGCCGAGGTCGAACACGGTGTAGCCGTTGTTGCTGAGGATCGTGTTGACGAGCGACTTGCCGATGTCGTGTACGTCGCCGTAGACGGTCGCCAGCACGACCTTCCCCTTCGTGTAGCCCTCGGCCTTCTCGAGGAACTGCTCGAGGTGCTTCACCGCCTTCTTCATCACCTCGGCGCTCTGGAGCACGAAGGGGAGGATGAGCTCACCGGCACCGAACTTGTCGCCGACGTCCTTCATCGCGGGCAGGAGCACGTCGTTCAGCACGCGCACGGGGTTCTCGCGTACGCCGGCCGCATCGAGCGCTTCCTCGATCCCCTCCTTCTTGCGGTGCAGCACCATCCAGTGGACGCGCTGCTCCGGCGACATCCCCGCCGTCGGATCTTCCTTCGCGGCGCCGGTGTCCTGCTCGGTGGCGGCGGAAAACCCTTCGATGAACCGCTGCAGCGCGTCGGGACGGCGGTTGAACACGAGGTCGTCGGCGAGCGCGCGATGCTCGGCAGTGATCTCGGCGTACGGCGTGATGTGCGCCGGATTGACGATCGCGGCATCGAGTCCGGCCGAGACGCAGTGGTGCAGGAACACCGAGTTCAGCACGTAGCGCGCGGCCGGGTCCAGCCCGAAGCTCACGTTCGAGACGCCGAGGATCGTGAAGACGCCGGGCAGCTCGCGCTTGATCAGGCGGATCCCCTCGATCGTCTCCTTCGCGCTGTCGATCCATTCCGGATCGCCCGTGGCGAGGGTGAACGTGAGCGCGTCGTAGATGAGGTCCTCGGGGGCGAGACCGTACTCGCCGACGACGATGTCGTAAATCGCGCGCGCGACCTCGAGCTTCCGCTCGCGCGTCTTGGCCATCCCGACCGGGTCGATCGTGAGCGCGACGAGCGCCGCGCCGTGCTTCTTGGCGAGCGGAACGACGGAGTCGATGCGCTTGCGGCCATTCTCCATGTTGATGGAGTTGATGATCGCACGGCCGGGGATGTGCTGCAGCGCCGCTTCGATCACCGGCGCCTCGGTGGAGTCCACCATGATCGGCGTCTCGACGCTCATCGAGAGCAGCTTCACTACCTTGGACATCTGCTCCGCTTCGTCACCGCGCTCGGTGAGCGCGACGCACACGTCGAGCACGTGCGCACCCGATTCCTGCTGCTCGCGGGCGACGTCGAGGATCCCCTCGTAGTCGTCGGCGAGGAGCAGGCGCTTCACCTTGCGCGAGCCCTGCGAGTTGACGCGCTCGCCGACGAGCAGCGGCGGCGGCTCCTGGCGGAGCGACGTGGCGCGCATCGCCGACGACACCAGCGCCTCGCGCCCGTGCTCGCGATGCGGCGGCGTCTCCGCCTCTCGCACCGCGGCGACGATCGCCGCGAGATGCTCCGGCGAGGTGCCGCAGCACCCGCCGACGATGCGGACGCCGAACTGCTCGACGAACTCGCGCAGCATCGCGGCCATCGGGAGCGGCTCGAGCGGATACACCGCCTCGCCCGTTCCCGTGTTGAGCGGCAGGCCGGCGTTCGGGATCACCGAGATCGGACGCGAGGCGTGCTCGGTCAGGAATCGCACCGGCTCGCGCATGTGCTCGGGACCCGTCGAGCAATTCAGGCCGATCACGTCCACCTGCATGGCTTGCAGCGTCGTGAGCGCGCTCGCGATGTCGGTGCCGAGCAGCATGCGGCCGCTCGTGTCGAGCGTCACCTGCGTCTGCACGGGGATGCGTCGCACGAGCTCGGCGAACAGCCGCTCGAATCCGGTCAGCGCCGCCTTCACCTCGAGGATGTCCTGCGCCGTCTCCACGAGCAGCACATCGACGCCGCCTTCGATCAGGTACTTCGCCTGCCAGTAGTACGTCTCGGCGAGCGCGTCGAAGGTGATGTTCGAGAGCGCCGGATCGCTGCTCGACGGCAGCATTCCGGTCGGTCCGATCGAGCCGGCGACGAAGCGCGGGCGGTCGGGCGTCGCGAACTTGTCACACGCCGCGCGCGCCAGCCGCGCCGCGTGGACGTTGATGTCGCGGGTCTTCTCCTCGAGCCCCCACTCGCGCAGGCGGTGCGGCGTGCTCTGAAAGGTGCACGTCTCCACGACGTCGCAGCCGACGGCGAGGAACGACTCGTGGATCGACTGGATGATGTCGGGCCGCGTCAGGACGAGGTGATCGTTGCACCCCTCCAGGGCCTTTCCACCGAAATCCTCGGCGGTGGGGTTGTGACGCTGGATGTTCGTCCCCATCGCGCCGTCGTAAACCAGCACGCGCTCGGAGAGGGCGTCGAGATAGGGATGCGAGACGGCCGGGCGTGGGATTTCGGTCATTGAGAAGCGCGAACAAAAACGAGCCCAAACGCGATCGGCGTGTGGGCTCGCGCTTTAGCTGGGGATTAACGTGGCCGCAATTTGCTGGAAATCGCCACGAGGGACAGTTTGACCTACATCGATAGATACCACCCGTGCCTGGCGGGGGCAAGCGTTTCGGCCCCCTCTCGCGCCTCCGTCCGACTGGTGCGTCGCGCTTAGAGCGCGCGCGTGTCGGGTGGAGCGGGGCGGAGGTCGCGACCCGTCGCGCGTGCCCGCTCGCCGAGCGAATGCACGAGCGCCGACAGGCGATGGCGTTCGAGCGGCAGCGTGAGATCGGCGAGCACGGAGCGCTGCAGTGCAGGAAGGAGCGGCGCGAGCGGCACCGTCGCCGCACGGTAGAGGAGCCGCGCGCCGCCAGCGCTGAGCGGGATGCCGAGCAGCTCGGCACCGGCGCTGCTCGCCAGCGCACGGTTGACCACGAGCACGAGCGGAGGCTCGATCGTCGCGAGCTCGCGTGCCTCGGCGAGGCTCGTCGCGACCGACGGAGCGTGTCCCTGCGCCGCGAGCGACTGCGCGAGCCCTTCGAGCAGGGCGACATCTCCACCAACCAGCAGCACATGCGTCATCCGTCACTCCTCCGTCTCGTCACGTTCCGCGGCAACGCCAGCGCGCGCACCGCGTCCTCCGTCGTGCCTTCGACCTCCACCATCTTCGAGCGCGAGATCGCGCCGGCCACCACCCGAACCGATCGCTGAGGCACACCAAGCGAGTCGGCGAGAAGTCGAACGAGCGCCTCGTTGGCCGCTCCCTCCACGGGCGGGGCCTGCAGCCGCACTTTCAGGGCCGCGCCGTGCTGCCCGATGATCTCGCTTCGCGACGCGCGCGGCTGCACGTGCACGGCGACGCGCACCACGGTCCCCTTCACGTCCACACGCAGAGTGTCCAAGAGGGCTTCAGCGCAGTGTCGCGAGCAAGAGAGTCTCGACAGCCCATTGCAGGACCTTTAGTCCGATATACGCAACGATCGGTGTGATGTCGATCACGCCAAGCGAAGGGATGAGCCCGCGAAGCGGACGCAGCATCCACTCCGTCGCGCCGAACGACCACCGCACCCATCGACTCGCACCGAGCGTTGGAACCCAGGACGAGATCACCCGCACGAGCAGTGCGAACGTGAGGAAGCCGAACGTCCAGCGAACGACGAGCAGCAGCAGCCCGCTACCGCCCATCGCCGTCGCGAACGCGGCCTCTCGCACCAACGCCGCGATCATCTCCAGACCCGCGAGCACGAGCAACGCTATGATGGCGTAGGCCACGAGCGCCCAGAGTGGAGTGGCCGTCGGACGACCACCCGCGCGCAGCACGCGTCGCTCGATGCCGGCGAGCTGGGGATCGACGCGAGCTCTCAGAAAGCGCGCAACGCTGCCGAATGGATTGAGTCGGCGCGTGCGCACCGCCCAATCGGCGGTCGCTACGGCGCCGAGCACGACGCCACCGACGAGAAAGGCGCTCCGCAGGAACGCGGTGAGCGTTGCGACGACGGCGAGCAGCGTGGACATGCGCCAAAAGTGCCGGGCGGGCGGTGCTGCTTCAAGGGCGCGCGCTCACTGCTACATTGTGCCGCACCTCCCACACCCACGCGGATGACGCCCACGACGCGCGCACGCCAATACTGGCTCGTCAAGTCGGAGCCGGATTCCTTCTCGTTCGATGATCTGCTGGCGAGCCCGAATCGCACCACCTGCTGGGACGGCGTGCGGAACTTCCAGGCGCGCAACTTCATGCGCGACGGCATGAGGCTCGGCGATCTCGTGTTCTTCTATCACTCGAGCACCGATCCCGCGGCGATCGTCGGCATCGCCGAAGTGGCGCGCGAGAGCTATCCCGATCACACGGCGTTCGACCGCAAGGATTCGCACTACGATCCGAAGAGCAAGCCGGACGCGCCCACCTGGATGATGGTCGACCTGCGCGCGCGCGAGGCGCTCCGGACGCCGCTCACGCTGGCGGACCTTCGCGGTGTGAAAGGGCTGGAGAAGATGGTGCTCCTGCAGAAGGGCAGCCGGCTGAGCGTACAGCCCGTGACCGCGAAGGAATGGGAGATCGTCTGCCGGCTCGCCGGCCTCTGATCAGAGCCGGAGCAGCAGCCAGACACCACTCAGCACGCCGACCGCCGCCACCGCACCCCGCACCACCTGCTGCGGCACCCGCAGTGCCGCGCGCGCTCCCACGTACCCGCCCGCGACCGAGCCGAGCGCCATCCCGAGCGCCACCGGCCAGCGCACGATGCCGCTGAGGGCGAAGCTCAGTGCCGCCACGAGGTTCATGCAGAAGCCGCCCCAGTTCTTCAGGCCGTTCATCCGATGGATGTTGCTGAATCCCATGAGCCCGAGCGCGGCGAGCATGAGGATCCCGATCCCGGCCCCGAAGTAGCCGCCGTAGATCCCGACGAGCAGCTGACCCGCCAGGAGTCCGAACGAGGGCGAGCGCGACGAGAGGAGGTCGTCACCCGGATGCGGCCGCGCGCCGCGCACGAGGCGAAGGATCGGACGCTGCGCGAGGAACAGCGCGGTCGCGCCGAGCACGAGCCAGGGAACGATGCGATCGAATGCGTCGCTCGGCGTGTGGAGCAGCAGCACCGCGCCCAGCGCGCCGCCGGCGAGACTCGGCATGGAGAACAGGGCGGCCCAGCGGCGCGCCCCCGTCAGCTCGTCGCGATAGCCCCACATGCTGCTCAGCGCGCCCGGTAGCAGCGCGACGGTGCTCGTCGCGTTCGCGCTGATCGGCGAGAGCCCGGCGGCGACGAGCGCGGGGAACGTGAGCAGCGTTCCTCCCCCCGCAATCGCGTTGACGAACCCGGCCACGAGGGCGGCGCCCGCACCGACGAGGAGCTGAGCGGGGGAGACGGGAGCGGGCGGGATGGCGATGGGTCGGCGGTGCGAGCGGTGGTCAGGCGATCCCCGACGGCTGGCGGCCGCACGGTGCATCGAACACTAAGGTAGCGAGCGCCTCCGGGCACTCGGCGGCAATGCCGGAATTCGCGGCACGCCGATACATTTCCGGCGCGGACGAGCGCGCGCTCTCCGTCACGCAGCGCATCTCCAGGGAGACGTTACATGAGCAAGACCGAATCGAACGTGGCGACCGCGACCGCCCCGGCTCCGACGGCGGGCCCGGCGCTCGAGATCAAGGATTCGCGCACGGGGACCGGCTACACCGTCCCCATCCTCGAGAAGGGGACCGAGGGGGACACGGCGATTCGCGCCTCCGATCTGCGACGGATCAAGGAGAGGCCCGACGAGTTCGGGCTGATGACGTACGATCCGGCGTTCATGAACACCGCGTCGTGCAAGAGCGCGATCACCTTCATCGACGGCGACAAGGGGATCCTGCGCTACCGCGGCTATCCGATCGAGCAGCTCGCCGAGAGCGCGAGCTTCCTCGAGGTCGCCTGGCTCCTCCGCAACGGCGAGCTGCCGCTGCAGTCCGAGTACGACGACTGGGTGCACCAGGTCACGTACCACACGTACGTGCACGAGAACATCAAGACGTTCCTGCAGGGCTTCCGCTACGATGCGCACCCGATGTCCATGCTCTGCAGCGCCGTCGCGGCGTTGTCGAGCTTCTACCCGGCGGCCAAGAACATCCAGGATCCGGCGGAGCGCCAGATCAGCATCGTGCGTCTGCTCGCGAAGGTGCCGACGATCGCCGCCTTCTGCTTCCGGCACGTGAAGGGTCTGCCCTTCATCTATCCGGACAACGAGCTGGGCTACGTAGAGAACTTCCTCTCGATGGTGGCGCGGATGTCCGAGCCCAAGTACGAGGGGAACCCGGTGTTCGTGAAGGCGCTCGAAGTGCTGTTCATCCTGCACGCCGACCACGAGCAGAACTGCTCGACGAGCGCCGTGCGCGCGGTGGGCAGCTCGCAGGTCGATCCCTTCTCGGCGATCGCTGCGGGGATCGCTGCGCTCTACGGGCCGCTCCATGGCGGCGCCAACGAGCAGGTGCTGCACATGATCACCCAGATCGGCCACAAGAAGAACATCCCCGCGTTCATCGAGGGGGTGAAGAGCGGGAAGGGGCAGAAGCTCATGGGCTTCGGCCATCGCGTGTACAAGAGCTACGATCCCCGCGCGCGCATCGTGAAGAAGCTCGCCGACGACGTCTTCGCGCAGATCGGCATGGACAAGGACCTCGAGATCGCGCTCGAGCTCGAGCGCATCGCCCTGTCGGACGAATACTTCATCTCGCGGAAGCTCTACCCCAACGTGGACTTCTATACGGGGCTGATCTATCGCTCGATGGCCTTCCCGACCGACTTCTTCACGGTGCTGTTCGCCGTGGCGCGCACTGCCGGCTGGCTCGCCCAGTGGGAGGAGATGCTCACCGATCCGGAGCAGAAGATCGCGCGTCCGCGACAGATCTACACTGGATACGGGGAGCGCTCGTACGAGTCACAGCTCGACTACGGGTACAAGGTCGCGAAGAAAGATGCGGTGAGGCGATAACATGCGCCGACTCTTCGCCGTCCTCGCGCTCGCCTCGCTCGTCGCCTGCAGCGAGAACTCGACCACCGCCCCGGTCACGGTCAACCTGATCGGCACCTGGAGGCTGCAGACCGTCAACGGCAGCCCGCTCACCTACACGCAGACGACGGCCAACGGAACGCTCGAGGTGTTCAGCGGCGCCATCGTCATCGACGAGTCGGGAAACTTCACCACCACCCTGTCCCAGCGTCTCACGGCGACGAACGGCTCGTCGTCCATCCTCGTCGTCACTACCTACGGCACGGTCGAGATCAGTGGACCGAACATCGTGTTCCATCGGACCGATATTGCCAACGATCCGGGAACCACCGCCGAGCTGACGGCCACGACGATTTCGCTCACGCAGAACGGACTCGTGCTCGTCTTCGCCAAGACTTAGCTCCGGGCGCGCGCGCGCCGTCGTTCGTCGAGGGGGTCGATCCGCCGCGGGTGTACCGCGAGCTGATCGACCCCCTGCGCATAGCTCGCACAGACGGATCGCACGGGGCAGATGCCGCAGTGCGCGACCCGCGCCGTGCAGACGAGGGCGCCGAGCTCCATCATTGCCTGGTTGTGGATCCAGGTCGTCGGGCCTGTGCGTGGGAGCAGTTCGCGCGCGATGCTCCAGACGAGCTTCTGCCCGTGTCCGGACTTGACGTCGACGTCGGGTGCGAACACCCGCCTGATCACTCGCGCGACGTTCGTGTCGACGAGCTCCGCTCGGCGCTCGTAGGCGAACGAGCTCACCGCACCCGCCGTGTAGGCCCCGATTCCCGGCAACGCTCTGAGCGCCGCGGCGTCGGCCGGGAGCATCGCCGCCTCGTCTCGTCCCCGGTCGGTGACCCGGCGCGCGAGCGCATGGAGGTTCCGCGCCCGGGCGTAGTACCCGAGCCCCGCCCACGCCTCCATCACTCGCTTCGGGCGCGCCCGCGCCACGTCGTGCAGGGTGGGGAAGGTCTCGATGAACTCGGCGTACCGCGTCACGACGCGTGAGACCTGCGTCTGCTGGAGCATCAGCTCCGAGACGAGGACGCGATAGGGATCGCGCGTCTTCCGCCAGGGCAGGTCGCGGCCGTTCGCGCGGAACCAGCGTCGGAGGAGCCGTCCGAACCGCCGCGCGACCGCCGGTTCGATCGTCGTGTCCCTCGGCGGCTCGACACGCGCGCGCACCCGCGTGCCGGCAGACCCGCGCTCGGCTACCGTGCGACCCACTGCGGCGCCGCTGTGAACAGCCCGTCCACGAAGCCGATGCGATGCACCAGCAGGAGACCGAATCCGATGCTCGCCATCCCCGAGGCGACGCGCAGCGACCGGTTCATGCCAGCGAACCGCCGGACGGCGAGCAGCGACGGCGTGGCGATCGATGCCGTCACCAGCATCATCCCCGCGATCGTGCCGAGGCCGAACACGGCAAGGTAGCCGACGGCCCACCACGGATCGGGGATGAGCGCCACCTGCGGCAGCGTGGCCACGGCGGCGGATCCCGCCAACCCGTGGACGAACCCGATCGTCACCGGCCGCGCCGTGCTTTCCGCCACGCGCCGATCGTCGCCGGCCAGGGTCAACAGGCCGAGCACGATCAGCATCACCGCGACCGCCAGCTCGAGCGACAGTCCCACCCGCGGGGGGATCTGGCCCAACTGCACCTTGAGCACGACGATCGCGCCGCCGACGAGCAGGATCGTCGTCGTGTGGCCGACGCCCCAGAGCATCCCCGTGCGTGCGGCGCGCGCGAGTGAGCGCTGCTGCGCGACGATCGTCGTCACGGCGACGACGTGGTCGGGATCCGTCGCATGCCGCATCCCGAGCAGGAAGCCGAGCACGAGCACGGAGAGGAGCGCGGTCAACATCGCGCCTTCGTCGTCATGTCGTCAGCCCTCCACGTGCGTGCGGTCCGCATCGCTCGCCGAATGCGGCCGATACACGATGACGTTCGCGCGCTCCAGCGTGATCAATCCTCCGCCGATCATCTCGTCCAGCTCGGGCAGGATCGCGTCGATCCGCTCGGAGGTCTCGATGCACTCGACGACGATGGGCAAGTCCAGCGAGAGGACCTCGATGCGGTCGCTGTGCACCGTCGTGCTCGCGCCGAAGCCCATGATCCCGCGATACACCGTCGCGCCGGCGTACCCCCGCGCACGGAGCAGCTCGACGATCGCCGCGTAGAGCGGCTTCCCCTTGTGCTTGTCGCGCTCTCCGATGTGAACGCGCATCAACACCCGCTCCCCTTTCAGCCCGTGCATGGATGCTCCCGCATGGAGGCGATGGCTCTCGGCATCGCGCGGCTCAGATTCGCTCGCGAAGCCCGATCAGCTCTCGGGCCAGCATGAACCCGGCGAACGTCGCGCCGAGCGCCACGACGACACTCGCGAGCGCATACGCTCCGGCGCGGCCGTACTGGCCATCCTCGAGCAGCGTCGCCGTCTCGTAGCTGTAGGTGGAGAACGTGGTGTATCCGCCGCAGAAGCCCGTCGTGAGCAGCGCGCGGATCTCGGCGCCCATCGTTGGAGTCGCCAGCGCGTAACGAATCAACACGCCGAGCAGCAGGCTGCCGCTCACGTTCACCACCAACGTGCCCCATGGAAACGTCGCCCCCAGCCGCTGCTGGAGCGCCGAGGCCACGTAATAGCGCGACACCCCTCCGAGCGCCGCGCCGATGGCGACGGCCAGGTACGTTCCCAAGTCTCACCTCGTGCGCGGGTCTACCCGTGGGACGGGTCGCGGCCCCGGGACCGCGACGGGAATCTAATCCCCCCACGCAGTGGCGCACCCGCCTGCTCGCGCACCCGCGAGTTCGTCAGCTGACCGTGCGCGTCTTCCGCTTCAGGAAGTCCATCAGGATGAACTGTCCCAGCGTCATCGTCGTCGTGAAGTACGCCTTGCCGCGACTGATCTCGCTCACGCGCTTCACGAAGTCCACCAGCGCCCGGTCGCGCGCGAGCATGAAGGTGTTGATCATGATCCCCGACTTCCGGCACGACGCCACTTCCTG
>Ga0066652_100000539_pt1 | contig 18290 bp, 14 predicted proteins | sample GraSoiAngelo_101_FD_71413 | JGI IMG/M metagenome (GOLD analysis project Ga0066652, IMG submission 71413) | Grasslands soil microbial communities from the Angelo Coastal Reserve, California, USA - 14_0903_02_30cm | ecosystem: Environmental > Terrestrial > Soil > Grasslands | place: USA... | reverse complement strand
ATTACGAGCTGACGTCGCGTGGCCGGCGCGAGCTTGCCGATGAGATCGAGAAGTGGCAGACATACCGCGACGCCGTGGACCTGGTAGTGTCGAGCGGGTGACGCACGCGTCGCATGCGATCAGCGCGCGCCGCGACGCTGATTCGCCATGATCTTCTTCTGATTCTTGATGATCGCTTCCTGGTTCCGCACGATCCTGCGCTGCCAGGCCAGCCCTTCATTCAGCTTTTCCTGGTTGCGAATGATCTGGCGCTGATTCGCGATGATGACGCGTTCGTTCGCAATGATCTTGAGCTGGTTCTTGAGCGTCGCGTTCGCCATTGCCCGGTCGTTGAGGTAAAAGCGGTCCTGATGCCGGGCAAAAACTGCAACGAGCGCCACGTCGGGACAACTACGAGCCCGCGCTCAGCCTCCGATCGATGCGGATATCGCGCGCGCCCGCGCGAACACCCAACGCCACCGATGCGCCGAAGAGCAGCGCGGTGCCCATCCCGATCAGCGGGATAAACCAGGTGAGAGGGGTCGCGATCGCAAAGGCTGCGAGACCCGCGATCACGGGCGCCTTCAGCGTCTGCGCGCCGTCCACGTACTTGAGTCGGTCGCGTACGAACCGCCGAGCCGTGACATAACCAAATGCCGATGCGGCAATCGTCGCCGCGAATGCGAGTAGATCGAACACGAATCCTCCGAGGTGGCGAGGTCGACCGCCTGGCTGCGGCGCGCGTCGCCTGTCTTTCATCCCGTACGCCTCGACTGCAGTGGAGTTTCATCCGGCCAGTCTGGTCGTACGTACAATCGTGACATAGCTTTGCGTTCAGGATGTTCACCCTCCGGATCGTCCGCCGAGACCGTAACGAACAGGTGCTGGCAGAGTGCGAAAGCGCTTGCCTGCCCGCCCGCGGCGAGGTCATCCAGCTCGATACGCTCGATCGGGAGGGCGAGCAAAGCCGCCCGAGCACGATGTGGCGCGTGGTGGGGGTGACTCTCCATGTCCCATCCGTTGCATCGAGCGAGCCACGCGACGGAACGGCGCTCGCGGTGAAGCTGGTCGAAGTGAGCGTGCTGCCGGACGTCGCGGTGCTGCATGAGCTGGCGGGCGCCGCGCAGGAGATCCTCTCCGAATCGCGCATGTAGTCGCGTGACGAACGGATCGCCGTACACTCGCACCACAACGCTGCCGCCGCACCTCGCGGACTGGGTCCTGCCACCGGAGTGGTCGTGGGGATCGGAAGGCGTCTTCTTCGAGCACCGGCACTATCAGGAGCTCGTCGACGCGCTCGGCCGATCGCTGTCGCTGGTGAGCGTTCCGGACGCAAAACACTCCGGTTGGCTCGAGTCGGAGGCCCGCCACCTCGCGCATCGCAACCATCCCGCAATCCCGACCACGTATCACTACTGGGCCATCTACGGTGATGCGCGGCGCGGCCCGGGGTATCTGCGCCGGTGGATCGCGGGTGAGACGATTGGTCAGCGCATCGGGCGCGCGGGGCCCGATGACGTGGCGGGGATGCTCCACATGCTGCGCGATGTGGCGTCGGCGCTGAGCTATCTGCATGACAGCGGTCAGGTGCACGGCAGCGTGTCGCCAGAATCCGTGTGGGCCACTCCGATGGGACGTATCTGGCTGTTGGGCTGGCATTGGGCCGTGCCGCTCGCCGACATCCCCGATCGCCTCGAGCCGAATTTCGCGTACGCGGCGCGCCCGCCGGAGTGGAGCGACGGATGGAAGCCGACGCCGTTGTCGGACCAGTGGCAGGTCGCGGCGTTGTGCTTCACCGCGCTCACGGGCGAAGCACCGCCCGGGCAGAGCATTCCACCACTGACGCTCGTGCGACCCGACGTGCCCAAGAAGCTCGCCGCGGCGATCGACAAGTCGCTGGCGCACCGGCCGGAGGATCGCCACAAGAGCGTGACCGCGATGCTGCGTGCCGTCGACCGCGTGATCGGTGGACGCTCGGCCGTGATCACGAGCGGTGAGATCTGGATCTCCGGGACGCACGATACGGAGGAGATGCGGCTGCGCTGGGCGACCGGCGACGACTACGACGTGCTGGCGAAGATCGGGTCGGGGTCCTTCGGCTCGGTGTGGCGCGTTCGGGATCTGTCGCTGGGTCGCGAGGTGGCGCTCAAGCTGCTCCATCCGCACGTCGCGAAGGACGAGCGTGCCGTCGGCCGCTTCCGTCGCGAGGCGCAGCTCACGGCGCAGCTGGCGCATCCGGCGATCGTGCCCATCTATGACTTCGACACACGCGGCGACGTGTCCTGGTACACCATGGAGCTCGCCGAAGGTGGCTCGGTCGCGGACCTCGTGAAGCGCTCCGGCGCGCGTCCACTCGCCGAAGTGGCGCCGCAGATCGACGCGGTGCTCGACGCCCTCGTCGCCGCGCACGCGATCGGGATCGTGCACCGCGACCTGAAGCCGGAGAACGTGCTGATCGATCGCTACCGCCGGTGGCGCGTCGCCGACTTCGGCATCGCCAACATCGCCGGTGAAGAAAAGGCAGGCACGTCGGGCACGCCCGCTTTCGCAGCGCCCGAGCAGCTGCTCGGCGAGGACCAGGACACGACCGCGGACCTGTTCTCACTCGCCGCGGTCGCGTTTTTCGCACTCCGCGGATCACCTCCGTTCGGCGAGACGGACCCGAAAGCCATCCTGGCCCGCATGGTCACCGGACAGCTGGACGTCGCCGACCTGCCCGCCGAGATCGCGGAATGGATGCAGCGCGCCATGGCCGGCGCGCCGGCCGCGCGATTCCCGGACGCGGAGTCGATGCAGGTCGCGTGGCGCGACGCCGTGCGCACGGTGCTGGACCGCGAACAAGAGGTTCCGTGGTGGCGCCGGTTTTTCTCGGCGGAACACGAGGGAGTAGTTTGAGGAGTCGGGACCTGTAACGCGCGAGCCGGAAGCGCGCTTGCACAGCATCCCGGCTCCCGGCTCATGACGCTCAACTCGATCAATCCCGCGACGGGCGAGACGCTCGCCACATTCGAATCGCATTCGGCAGCCGACGTGGACGCACGCCTGCGTCGCGCACACGACGCCTTCCCCGCGTGGAGTCACACGCCGATCGCCGAACGCGCGCGCGTCGTCGCTCGCGCCGCGGAGCTGCTCGACGCGCGCCAGGACGAGTACGCGCGACTCATGACGCTGGAGATGGGCAAGCTCCTGGCGGCGGCGCGAGAGGAATCCGCAAAGTGTGCCGCGGCGTGCCGCTATTATGCCGAGCACGCGGCCGCGATGCTCGCGGACGAGCGCATGACCGACGGCGCCGAGCACGGATATGTCGCATTCCATCCGCTCGGCGCCGTGCTTGCCATCATGCCGTGGAACTTTCCTTTCTGGCAGGTGATCCGCTTCGCGGCGCCGGCGCTTGTCGCGGGCAACGTCGGTCTGTTGAAGCACGCATCCAACGTCCCGCAGTGCGCGATGGCGCTCGAGCGGCTCTTTCGGGATGCCGGCGCCCCCGACGGCGTGTTCCAGACTCTGCTCATCGGATCGGACGTCGTGGGCCCGGTCATCGAGGATCCGCGCATCGTCGCCGTCTCACTGACCGGCAGCGAAGGCGCTGGCGCTCAGGTGGCCAGTCGAGCCGGAAAGCATCTCAAGAAGCAGGTCCTCGAGCTGGGCGGCAGCGATGCGTTCGTCGTGATGCCGAGCGCGAACGTCGACCAGGCGGTGGAGACCGCCGTGCGGGCGCGCACCATCAACAACGGGCAGTCGTGCATCGCCGCCAAGCGATTCATCGTGCACGAGCGGATCGTGGACGACTTCACTCGGCGGTTCACGGACGCCATGACATCGCTCCGCGTCGGTGATCCCATGGACGCGGCAACGCAGGTGGGGCCGCTCGCGATGCCGCAGCTCGTGGACGACCTGGAGCGTCAGGTCAGGGACTCGGTGGCGAAGGGATCGCGTGTCCTGACGGGCGGAGCGCGCCGCGAGGGACGCGGGTGCTTCTTCCTGCCGACGGTGCTGGTCGACGTCGCGCAGGACGGCGCGGCGTATCGCGACGAGCTGTTCGGCCCCGTCGCGCCTGTCTTTCGCGCGCGGGACGCCGCCGATGCCGTGCGCATCGCCAATGACACGCGATTCGGCCTCGGCGCCGCGGCCTGGACGAACGACGCGCGGGAAGCGCGTTACTTCGCGCGCGAGCTGCACGCAGGGACGGTCTTCGTGAACGGCATGGTCGCTTCCGACGCGCGGTTCCCGTTCGGTGGAGTCAAGGCCTCCGGCTACGGGCGCGAGCTCGGATCGTTCGGGCTTCGCGAGTGGGTGAACATCAAGACCGTCCGCATGTTCGGCATCGATGGCGCGCGGAGCCACTCGGGGACCAGCCTGTCCGAATGAGCGAGTTGCCAGACGTATTGACCGAGGCAGAGCGCCGAACGCTCGAGGCGGTGTGTGATGCGCTGCTGCCCATCATTGAGCCCGTCGGCGACGAGTCGCCCGCACTGTTCCGGCTGGGCGCGATCGAGCTGGGCGTGCCAGCGGCGATGCAACAGGCAATCGCCGGCTTCAGCGAGCGGCAGCGGAAGGAGCTGCGTCTCTTTCTGCGACTGCTGGAGTCGCGTCTGTTCATGTTCGCGACGACCGGGCGTCGCTCCGGGCTCGCTGCGATGTCGCGTGCGGAACGGCAGGACGCCCTGTTTGCGCTGGCCACCAGCTGGGTTCCGCAGGCGCGATCGGGATTCCAGGCGTTGAAGCGGCTGGCGGCGTTCCTCTTCTATTCGTTGACCGACGCGACGGGAACGAATCCGACCTGGCCGGCGTTGTCCTACGCGCCGCCACCGCCCGCGGCGGCGCGCGCTCCGCTGACCCTGACCACGATCGTGCACGACACCACACTCGACGCCGACGTCTGTGTGATCGGCGCCGGTGCCGGCGGATGCGTCGTGGCCGCACTCATGGCGTCAGTCGGGAAGCGGGTGGTCGTGCTCGAGGCGGGATCCTCCGACCAGGCATCGGACTTCGATCAGCGCGAGCTGATCGGAATGCAACGGCTGTATCTCGACCAGGGCACGACGGCCACGCGCGATCTCAGCATCGCCATGCTCGCAGGCAGCTCGCTTGGAGGGGGAACGACCGTCAACTGGCAGACGTCGCTGCGAACGCCGGATTTCATCCGCGACGAGTGGGCCGATCGTTCGGGCATTCGCGCACTGGTGGACGCTCCGTTCACGCGCGCCCTGGACACGGTCTGCGATCGACTCGGGGTGAGCACAGGCGAGAGCGTGTGGAACCCGAACAACCTCGCGCTCAAACATGGCTCCGACGCGCTTGGCCATGCATGGACCGTGATCCCGCGCAACGCGCGCGGCTGCGACCTGCGGCAGTGTGGCTTCTGCGTGTTCGGCTGTCGCGTGGGTGGGAAGCAGTCCGGTGCCGTGACCTTCCTGCAGGATGCCCAGAGTGATGGGGACACGACGATAGTGCCGGCGTGTCGCGTGAATCGCGTGAGGATCGAGGGCGGACGGGCCGTCGGCGTCGAGGCGACCGCGCAGGCACCGCACGCCGACGGCCGGCACACCCTGCGCGTCAACGCGCCGACAATCGTGGCGGCCGCCGGTGCGCTCGAGACGCCGGCGCTCCTGCTCCGCTCCGGGGTCGAACATCCGCAGCTGGGACGCAACCTGTACCTCCACCCCACGACCGCGGTCGGTGGACAGTACGCTCACCCGATTCGCGGCTGGATCGGCGCGCCGCAGACGGTGCTGAATGACGAGTTCGCGCGCGTGCGCGGCAACTATGGATACCGACTCGAGACACCGCCGATTCATCCGGGGTTGCTGGCGCTCGCGCAGCCGTGGGTGGACGCTCGCGATCACCGGGCCCATATGCAGCAGCTGCCCAACGTCGCGGCATTCATCGTGTTGGCGCGCGACCGGCAGTCCGGGCGTGTCCGTGTGGACGGCGAAGGGCGCGCGATCGTCGACTACCCGCTCGGGCGGATGGAGCGGCGCCTGCTGCAGCACGGGGTGGCGACCGCCGCCCGTATCCATTGGGCGGCTGGCGCGCGCGAGGTTCACACGCTGCACACCATGGGAGCGTCGATCGTGCGCTCGAACACGAGTCGCACCGCGGATATCGACGGATTCTGCCGTATGCTGGAGTCGCTGCCCTTGCACGGAAACCGGGCGGCGGTGTTCAGCGCGCATCAGATGGGCACGACACGTATGGGGAGCGATCCCAGACGCGACGTGTGCGATCCCACGGGCCGCATCGCCGGAGTGTCCGGTCTCTACGTAGCCGATGGATCGCTGTTTCCTGCGTCGTCGGGCGTCAACCCGATGATCACGATCATGGCGCTCGCGCACATGGTGGGATCCGAGCTGGCCGCGCGCTGATCAGCCAGGCTTCACGAGCTCGATCCGCACTTCCGTGCCCTTCCCCGCGGCGCTCGCGATCTCGATGGTGCCGCCCCAGCTCTCGATGAGCCGTCTGCTGATCGCGAGCCCGAGTCCCGATCCGCTCGTCCGCGTGGAGAAGTGCGGCTCGAAGATTCGCGGCAGGACGTCCGGCGAGATGCCGTGCCCGTCGTCCGTGACGGATACCTGCACTCGGCCATCGAGCGCGCCGAGACTGATGGCGACCTCCGTCGCGCGCGCCAGTCGGGCGTTTTCGAAGACGTTGAGCAGGACCTCGCGAAGCTCCTCGCGCCGCGCGAGCGCCAGCGTCGGTCGCTCTGCGCCCGTGAGATGGACGCGAACGGGTGCTTCGCCCATGGTCTCCAGATCGACGAGATCGCGCAGCACGGCGGCGACATCGGTGGGCTCGGCGCTGCCGCGCTGCTCCGGCGGCTGACCGTAGCGGCTGAATGCGCGCGCGATCTCGTCCAGACGGTCGATCTCCCTGAGGATGCGCTCGGCGTTCTGATCCAGCACGCGATCGAAATCGACACGCGTATCGCTGCGTGCGCGTTGCAGGTGCTGCACGCCAAGCCGGATGGGCGTCAGCGGATTCTTGATCTCGTGAGCCACCTGACGTGCCATCTCGCCCCACGCGAGCACGCGCTGCGCGCGCGCGATCTCGGAGACGTCGTCGAGCGTGACCACGGCGCCTCCGCGCGCGAGGCGCGTGAGACGGCCGCGCCACTGCTGTTCTCCATGCGGCATCTCGAACGCCTCGTCGTCACTGTCGCCGGCGAGGAACCGGCCGACGAGCGTCGAGAGCTCCGCGGGAGCGACGGCCGCCAGGCGGGTGCCCGGCGGCAATCGATCGCCGAGCAACTCATCGGCGCGCGGATTGGCCAGGCTGACGACGCCGTCGTCATCGAGCGCGATGACGCCGCTCGCGGTATTTCGCAGCACCGCAGCCGTGCGGCGCTGGGCATCCTCCAGAGCGAAACGGCTCGCGTTGAGGTCGGCCACCATGCGACGGAAGGCAGCGAAAACCGGCAGAAACTCCGCAGTGGGCTGCCCCTCCAGCCTGGGTTCGCGCTCGCCGCCGGCCAGCGCGAGCGCGGCCTGCCGCAGCGACCCGATCGGACGCGCGAGCTGGCGCGCGGCGATGCCGCTGAGCCAGAGCGCGGCTAGCGCGCCGATCGCCGTCGCGAACAGCACGAGGATACCGAGATCGCGGGCGCGGCGGCCCAACGCCAGCTCGTCGGCACGCGCCGGTGCCGCGATGATGCCCACGCTGCCCGGCCGGAGCTCGGCCGCGCGATAGCCGAACAGCGTCTGCATGCGTCCCACGCGCTCGACCCGGTGCGCGGCAACCTCACCGTGGACGAGCACCGCCTCGGCTATCTCGGGTCGCAAGAGCCGCCCCGTGGGTGCCAGCTCCTCGAGGAGCGAATCGCTCGCCATGCGAAGCACGCCGCCGTCATAGGCGAAAAGCGGCGATTCCAGGCGGCGGCTCTCGCGCGGCAGCCACTCGTCGAGCACGGGCGTGATCGCGACCGATCGCAACGTCTCGCGTACGAGCAGTTCGCGCGCGCGCGCCGCGTCCGACGCCAGCTGCTGGTAGGACCAGACCGCAAAGGCGATCGCCGGAATCATGAAGAAGGCGAAGAGCGCCAGCGTGAGCCGGATGCGATAGCTGCGCGAGTATCGCCGCCAGCGCACGGCGATCCATCGGAGTGCCGTGCCATCAGCGAGCGCGCTCGTGAGCCACAGCAGGCCTACGATCGCGAGATCGAGGAGCACGATGAGGGCGCCACGCTGCATGAGCGCGAACAGCGGCCGCAGCTCCACCTCGGCGTGCACGCGTGCCAGGCCGTTTCCCGCCACGGCGACCCAGTCCCCGTGCAGCTCGTTCTCCTCGCGACGCCAGCTCGGTCTCGTCGCCTGGGCCGGTGCGCGCTGAGCTGGCGCTATCTGAAGCGTGTACGGCGGCTCGGCGAGCGGCTCGGCGGCGATTCCGAACAGGCTCGCGAACGGATCCGCCGCGATCAGCCGCGACTTGGGGGCAACCACGATCGTCACGACACCGCTGTCCGTGGGAACGACGGTCGCGTGCTCCAGCGCCGGCATCCCGGGAAGTTCGGCGTCCACCTGTGCATGGTTCACCGCTGCCGCGGTGACAAGCGCACGCAGCGAATCGAACGCAACGCTCACCGGGGCTGTCGCGAGCATCGCGGTCGGCGCGACTGGCGAATCCCACGACGCAAGCCACACCGGATACCCGGCGGACGCCAGCTCGGACGTCGCGTACGCCTGCAGCAGCGCGCGGCGTCCGCGCACGGGCGCCTCTGCGAATCGGCTGCTTAGTCGCTGGGCGAGCGCTCGTGCGTACGAGTCGCCGGCGCCGAGCGATCCTACGTCCTGCTCGGCGAGCCGCACGCGCGCGCGCGTGGTAGCACCCCACACGAGCGTCGCCGCGCCGAGCGCCGCGACCGTGGCTGCCGTCACGATGACCGCCGCAGTGCGCCGTGACACCGCGAGCGATCCGATCGCCGCCACCCACAGCAGCGGATACCACCAGGGCCACTGACCGGGTGCCTCCCACACGACAGGTGCAATCACGGCGGCGACCACCGCCAGCGCGGGCGACACGGCAGGCGGCAGTCCGCGCGAGCTGCCAAGGGCGGCACCTCCCGCTGCGGCGCCGGCAAGAATGACCGACACGGCCGCGAGGAAGAGCGGCACTTCCCAGATCAGCCAGAGCGACGCGCTGACGCCGTACGCCGGGATCTGAATCCCGCGCGCCAGATCGCGGAGGAGGAACGGCCCGAGCCCCGCCACGAGCAGCACCGCCACGACAGCGAGTGCGCGGCCGTGCATCCGAGCCTGTCGTCGCACGGCGCTGAGTACGAGGAGGAGGGCCAGCGCGCTCGTGAGCGCGAGCGCCGCCGCATTGGCCGTGAGCGACCGGCCAAGTGGCGTGAAGTACAGCGACGGATCGAACAGGCGTGAGTAGTTCGAGTAGCCGCTGAGTGGAGTGAGTGCGACGGCTGCCACCCCGACGACGACGAGCAGTGCGCGCCAGCGCAGCTCGCGGCGCTCGCGCCAGGCGGCAACCACGAAGCAGCCGAGCGCAAACGCGAGCAGCAGACCGACGAGGAGGCGGCCGCGCTCGAGCACGCGAAGCTGCACTTCGCCCTGGGTGAGCAGCAGCGGCCGAGCGACGAACAAGGCGCCGCCGCCGACGCGCACCACGTGTCCGCCGATCATTGCCGCGGAGTCGGAGACAGGCACGAACTCGAATCCCGCGACGCCCGCGCGAGCCGCCACATCCGTCGCGAGCGATGGCGCCAGTCGGTCAGCCGGCGGAATCGCGTACAGCAGACGCGTCGCCACGGCGCGCTGCGTGCCCGAAGTCGCCGTCGCGAACAACGCGAGGTAGAACGCCGTTCCGGAGACGCCGACCGGGCGCACGAGCGAATCGGTCGGCACATGCGGCTGGCCCGCCCACGCGTAGGCCGAATCGCCTCGATACAGAACGATCGACTCATGCGACGACGTGCCCGCGTTCGCGAGCGACGCAAACGCGGCACTGCGATCCGACGGCGCCACGAGCGCGTCACGCGCGAGCACGTGCAATCGCTCGCCCGCACGAGCCACCTCGCCCGTCAGCGTCGAGATCGCCTCATCCGCCACGTGCTGGCGCTCGGCGTCCCAGTCCCTGCTGAGCCGAGCGACCTGCGTCTGCGTATTGGCGGCCAGGACGACCCCCAACGACAGCGTGATCGCGCATGCCAGCGCCCAACGCCTGTCCGCTGCAGACGTCATGAACACGAGCGCGAACGCGATCGCCGTGGCGGTTGCAGCCAGGAGCAGATAACCTACGGATGTGGCGCTCAACCACCGGCACAACGACAGGAGCGCGAGAGCGGCAGCCGTGATCCAGCCGACACCGCGCCATACCACGGCGCGCGTCCTTCCGGCGCCGGTCGACGCGTCCGCGAGCTCGTTCATCGCCGCAATATGACTCAGCCTCTACCGGCTCCCCCAGCGGCGCCTCGCCGGATCAAGGAAATGCGGCCGAACGAGATCGCCGCCATCATCGCGGCGGATCCTCGACTCATCGTTCCGGTGGGCACCTGCGAGCAGCACGGACCGCATCTTCCGCTTGGCTGCGACACGATCATCGTCGAACACCTTGCCGACGAGCTGTCCGCGGAATTCGGCGTGTTGCGTGCGCCGACGCTCGAGTACGGCGTCAATGTCATGACCGAGCACAGCTTCGCGGGCAACGCGTCGCTCAGACGAAAGACGCTGCACCGCGCGCTCAACGATCTGCTGGACACGTGGGAGACGACGGGCATCAGGGAATTCATCCTCATCACCGCGCACGAACACGATCCGCATCTGGAAGCGCTCTCGACGGTGAAGACGAGCGGAGCCCGCGTCCGTGTCGTGGACATCTTCGGCATGGACTTCCGCGATCTTCTCGAGGGGCAGACCGAACCCATGCATGGCGACGAGGTCGACACGTCGATCATGTTGTACCTGGCGCCTGAGCTCGTTCGCAGTGACCTCGCGCAGGATTATATGATGTCGCGCGAAGAGCTGCGACGTTACCGAAGGGGGTGGCTGAGAATCCCTAGAGGGAGCCCCGGTTCCATCGGCAGGCCGCGCCTCGCGTCGGCGCAGAAAGGACGCATGCTGTATCAGCGAATCCATGAGCGTGTTCGCGAGCGTGTGTTCCTGTCCGTGCCGGTTGAAACCTGAAGAGAAAGGGTTTCCTCTTTCCTGTTTTTTCGGCTCAAGCGTTCCTGTCCGGTGTATCAGTACCGTCGCAGTCAGGTAGGTCTCATGGTCTCCCGCCCGACCTGCTCTACCGTCGTTTTGCGAGCCGCCGTAATGGCGGCCGTGCTCGGTCCCGCCGCGGCAGGTGCCCAGGCGAGCGCCGTCATCGACGAAGGCAGTTTCACCATCACGCAGCAGGGTTCTCCGTACGGACGCGAGTCCTTCAGGATCGTGCGTACGGCCGCACCCGGCGGACAGGTGTTTCGCGCAACCGGACAGGGCGCACTCGGTGACAATCGTGTAACGAGCATCCTCGGCACCGATTCCACGGGCGTCCCGGTGTCCTACAGCTCCGATCTCCTTCTGAATGGACGCGTAGTCCAGCGTCTTCAGGGGCGGGGTCGCCCCGGTCGATTCAGCGTGTTGAGCAGCACGACGGCTGGTGAAGCGGCCCGGGAGTACGTGCTGAATGCCGGCGCGCTCCTCATCGACGGCGACGTCATCCATCATTACTTCTTCGTGCCGCTCGCTGCCCATGGACTGCTGAGTGTCATCGCACCGAGAAGCGGGCAGCAGATCAGTTTGCAGGTGACCGACGTCGGTCCGGAAAGCCTCGATATCGCCGGTCGCGCGATCGACAGCCGTCACTTCAGCCTGTCCAGCTCAGGCGGGGTGCGCCGGGAGGTTTGGGTCGACGGCCAGGGTCGCTTACTTAAGGTAGTGGTCCCCGATCGCGGGCTAGTGGCCGTCCGGGACGATCCGCCGAGATAAGAAGAACGTCGGAGTCCGGTGCCGGAAAACGACTTCGCCATGTTTCCGGTTCCCCCTCCCGAGTCGGCGCTCTAATGAAACACCTCGGGCTCCCCGCCCGTAATCCAGTTTGACCTCACTATTCCCCTATCAGGATTCTCTCGATCATGCGCTTTCTGATGCCCTTGGCGGCCGTCGCACTTCTGGCCCAGACCGCCCAGGCCCAGACCAAGGCGACGCTCACCCTCGACGAAGCGATCACCCTGGCCCGTCGGAACAATCCGACGTTCCGCACGACCGTCAATGCCCGCCGTAGCGCGGACGCGCAGATGCGCTCTGCCTTTGCCGGGCTGTTGCCCAGCGTCAGCGCGAACTTGTCCGGTCGGTATCAGCAGACCGGTCAGCAGTTCGTGCAGGGCATCGCGCTGCAGAACCAGTCGGACATCCTGCAGTCATCCTATGGCATCGGTGTCAGCTACACGTTGAACAGCGACGTGCTGACCTCGCCGCGCCAGACGACGGCTGCGCGCAATGCGGCCGAGGCGGACGTCACCGGCGCCTCGGAGCTTCTGCGCGCGACCGTGACGCAACAGTACCTGCTCGTGCTTCAGTCGCAGGCGCGCGCGGCGCTGCAGGATACGCTCCTTCAGACCACGCAGGGCCAGCTGGAGCTGGCCAAGGCGCGTCAGGCGGTCGGCGCGGGCACCATCCTCGATGTTCGTCGCGCGGAAGTGGCGGCGGGCAACTCCGAGGTCCAGGTACTCCAGTCGCACAACACGGCCGAGGTCGAGATGCTGCGTCTCTTCCAGCAGCTGGGCGTGAGTCAGCCGGACAGCATCGACCTGACGACTCGCTTCGAGATCATCCCCGTCAACTTCGATCTCGACAGCCTGCTCGCGGTCGCCCAGGCCAGGAACCCGCTGCTCGAGGCCGCGCGCTCGCGCGAGCACGCCGCGACGGTCAACGTTCGAGCCAACCAGGGTCGCTACCTGCCGAGCCTGACGCTCCAGACAGGTTGGGGCGGCAACGCGAGCAAGCTCGTGGACGAACAGGTGGCCGTGGCCAACGCGCGTGGCGCCGTCGAGGGCCGTCGGTCCGGGTGCTTCGCGGAGGACTCGCTTCGCGCCGCGTCGGGAATGGCGCGTCTCGATTGCAGCGTGCTGCCGCAGTGGTCCTCGACGCTCGAGCAGAATACGATCAGTCAGAACAACCGATTCCCCTTCTCGTTCACGCCCGCGCCCCGTTCGGTGAGCGCGTTCGTCTCGCTGCCGATCTTCGACAACCTCGTCCGCGAGCAGCGGCTGCAGGAAGCGTCGATCCAGCGCGACAACGCCAAGCTGACGGTTCGTGCGCGTGAGCTGCAGACGATCGCCGACGTCACGCAGGCGTACCGCAACCTGCAGACGGCGGTCCGCACGACGCAGCTGCAGGAAGTGAACGCGCAGCGCGCGCGCGAGGAGCTGTCGTTCGCCGAGGAGCGCTATCGCGTCGGCGCGGCGACGTTCCTCGACGTCACGACGTCGCGCGGCACGTTCGAGCAGGCACAGATCGACCGGTTGAACGCGAGCTACGATTATCACCGAGCCTTCGCCGCGCTGGAAAACGCGGTCGGGCGTCCCCTTCGCTAGGCCAGAGAGACGACAACAATGAGCAAACGTGTGAAGTGGTCGATTGCGGGCGCGGTTGGACTCGTGATCGTGCTGGTGGGCGGTCTCGGTGCTGCCAAGCGCGGCAACAAGTCCGTCGAGGTGCGCATCGAGCCAGTCGAGAAGCGCGATCTCGTCGCGTCCGTCACGGCGAGCGGCCAGGTGCGCCCCCAGACCAAGGTCGACATCGCGTCCGACGTCTCCGGCAAGATCATGCGGCTCTCCGTGAAAGAGGGGCAGATGGTCTCCAAGGGCCAGTTCCTCCTCCAGATCGATCCGCAGCAGGCCGAGGCGCAGCTGACGCGCTCCGAGGCTGCACTCGCGGCTGCTCAGGCACAGGCCGCCCAGGCGAAGGCGAATCTGATCCAGAGCCAGAAGAGCTACGAGCGCACCGAGGCGATGCGGAAGGTCAACGCGCAGCTCGTGAGCGATGAGCAGATGGATCAGCTGAAGACGGCCGTAGAGGTCAACAAGGCGCTGTCCGAGGCGTCCGGTCACTCGGTGGAGCAGGCCGCGGCGGGGCTGCGCGAAGCGCGCTCGCTGCTCGGCAAGACGACGATCTTCGCGCCGATGGCCGGCCGCGTGACGCGCCTGGTCATCGAACAGGGTGAGACGGCGGTGCCCGGCACGTTCAACAAGGATGCGGCCACGCTGCTCACGATCAGCGACATGTCCGTGCTCGAGACGAAGGTGAAGGTCGACGAGACGGACGTCGCGCGTATCAGCATCGGCGACTCGGCGGTCATCCAGATCGACGCGTTCCCGGACACCACGTTCATCGGCCGCGTCACGAAGATCGCGAACAGCTCGGTCAAGGGCGCCGCGGTGCAGCAGAGCACGGATCAGGCGGTGGACTACGAGGTCACGATCCAGCTGCTCAATGCGCCGGTGGAGACGCGTCCGGACTTCTCGGCGACGGCGAAAGTGATCACCGACACGCGCAGGACCGTGCTGTCGATCCCGATCATCGCGCTCACCGTTCGCGAGAACGAAGAGCTGGCGAAGGGAGACACCGCAGTGGGTCTCGGCCGTCCCAAGCCCACCAAGGACGTCGGCAAGAAGGACGTCGAGGGAGTCTTCGTCGTGGGTACGGACAACAAGGTGACCTTCCGGCCCGTAAAGGTGGGTATCGCGGGCGAGAAGCACTTCGAGGTCCTCACCGGCCTCAAGCCAGGCGAGAAGATCGTGGCCGGGACGTACCAGGCCATTCGTGAGCTCAAGGACGGCACACTCGTGCGCGAGCAGAAGGCGCCGGACAAAACCAAGCAGGCAGTGAAATCGTGAGCCAGAACATGATCGACGCTCCAACGATGGGGACGACCGCGGAACGTCAGGTCGTCCTCAACCAGTCAGGCGCAGCACCGGACGCCAAGTGGGTCATCGTGACACGCGGCATCACGCGTGAGTACGACATGGGTGGCGAAGTCGTGCGGGCGCTGCGCGGCGTCGACATCGCCATCGCGCGGAACGAGTACGTCGCGATCATGGGTCCGTCGGGATCGGGCAAGTCCACGCTGATGAACGTCATCGGCTGTCTCGATACGCCCACTGCGGGTGAGTACTGGCTCAACGGCACGCTCGTGTCGTCGATGACGGATGATCAGCTGGCGCGCATCCGGAACAAGGAGATCGGGTTCGTCTTCCAGACGTTCAACCTCCTTCCCCGCGCAACAGCCCTGCATAACGTCGAGCTCCCGCTGGTGTACGCCGGCATCGGCTCCGACGAGCGCCGCAAACGCGCGGTGGAGGCACTCGAGCGCGTGCAGCTCTCGGACCGCATGGATCACAAGCCGAACGAGCTGTCCGGCGGTCAGCGCCAGCGCGTGGCGATCGCCCGCGCGCTCGTCAACCGGCCGTCGATCCTCCTCGCCGATGAGCCCACGGGTAACCTGGACTCGGCGACCTCCGAGGAGATCATGAAGGTCTTCGAGGAGCTGGCGAGCCAGGGTCAGACGGTGATCATGGTGACGCACGAGCCGGACATCGCGGCTCACGCACGACGTGTCGTCGTGCTGCGCGACGGCATCGTGCACTCGGACGACAAGCGCGAGATGTTCGCCCAGAAGGCCGGACTCTAGCCGGGAGCCTGGAGCCGGGAGCCGGGAGCACCAGCGGTCTTGCTCCCGGCTCCCGCCTCCCGGCTCCGCACTCCATGCCCCTGCTCGAAGCCGTTCGCCTCGCGCTCAGCCAGCTGCGCGTACAGAAGCTCAAGAGCTTCTTCACGCTGCTGGGCGTGACGATCAGCGTGATGTTCCTCATCGCGGTCGTGTCGATCGTCGAGGGCATGGGCAGGTACGTGGAGCAGGATTTCGCCGCGAAGTTCCTCGGCGTGAACGTGTTCAACCTGCGGCGATTCCCCGACGTGGGCACGGACATCACGGAAGCCGAATGGCGCGCCTGGCAGCGACGTCCGCGCATCAAGCCGGCCGACGGCCTCGCGGTGCGTGAGGCGCTCCCGCCGGACGCGAAGTGGGCCATGCAGGGCATCGACTGGACCCAGGCGACGTCCGTCTATCGCAATGGCGGGCCGCAGGTGATCGCGCAGGCCGTGACGCCGGAGTTCTTCAACATCAAGAACCTGGTGGTCGAGAAGGGCCGCGCATTCACGGAGCAGGACGATCTCCTCGGCTTGAACGTCGTGGTGATCGGCACGGACATCGCCGAGCACTACTTCCCCAACCTGGATCCCATCGGCCGGGTGCTGCGCGTTCAGAAGTTCCCGTTCACCGTCGTCGGGGTGCTCGAGAAACAGGGATCCGTGTTCGGACTGAACCTCGACCGCCAGGTGATCGCGCCATTCCACTCGGAGATGGGTCGGATCACCACGACGAGCTTCAGCCTGTACGGAGTGATCGTGCAGGCGCAGAACGCCGCCGCGCTGGAGAACGTCAAGGAAGTCGCCCGTGAAGTGATGCGCCGGCGACACAAGCTGCGCCCCGGCCAGGCGGACGACTTCGTCTTCGAGACGTCGCAGTCGGCGCTCACCGAGTGGATGAGCATCAAGAAATACCTGGTGCTGGCCGGGATGGTGCTGCCGGCGATCGGCCTCGTCGTGGGCGCGATCGTCATCATGAACATCATGCTCGTCGCGGTCGCGGAGCGGACGCGCGAGATCGGCATCCGGAAATCGCTCGGGGCGCGGCGACGTGACATCCTGGCGCAGTTCCTCGTGGAATCCGCGACGCTCAGCCTGATCGGCGCCGCGCTCGGCGTCGCGCTCGGCATAGGGCTGTCGCAGGGCGTGGCCGCGGTGTCGCCGCTTCCCGCGAGCGTCGCGCCCTGGTCGGTGGCGCTCGCGGTGATCATCGGCGCGGGCGTCGGCATCGTGGCGGGTGCGTACCCGGCGAGCCGCGCCTCCCGCCTCGATCCGATATTCGCGATGCGGCAGGAATAGCCATGACACTCGGCTCGCGTATCGCCAATCTCTTCGAGGGCGTGATCATCGCGCTCGACGCCATCCGGTCGAACAAGGTTCGCGCGGGGCTCACCATCCTCGGCATTGCGGTCGGCGTGTTCGTCGTCACCGTGATGTCGGCCGCGGTGCACGGGATCAACGCCGGCGTCGCCAAGAGTCTCGCGGCGGCGGGACCCACCACGTTCTTCCTCACGCGGTGGCCCGCAGAGATCACGTCGTGCAACGGCTCGGCGGACAGCTGTCCGTGGCGCCGGAATCCGCCACTCTCGCTGGCGAACGCGAAAGAGGTCGAGCGGCTGCCGTTCATCCGGGGCGTGACCGCGCATATCGGAAGCTCCGCTCCGATCAAGTTCGCCGACCGGGAGCTGCCCTCGATTCAGGTTGACGGGTTCACGCCCGGTTGGCTGGACGTCCAGGGCGGCGACATCGTCGACGGACGCAATTTCACGGGCGAGGAGAACGAAACCGCCTCGAACGTCCTGCTCGTGAACGAGAAGGTCGTCGCCAAGCTGTTCCTCGGCGAAGAAGCGGTCGGCAGGGAAGTGCGGTTCGGGGGCCAGCTGTTCACGGTCATCGGCGTGTTTCGGCCCATCTCGAACGCGTTCGATCGCAACGACAAGGGCAAGGCCATCGTTCCCTACACCACCGCCCAGCGCCGACTGAACATCGGCACCTGGTGGATGGATCTGACGGTGAAGCCGCGCGACGGAGTCAATCGCGACGCGGCCATGGACGAGGTCATCGCGACGCTTCGTATCGTGCGGCACCTGCGCCCAGCGGAGAAGAACGACTTCTTCGTCTCGACGCCCGAGAAGATCATGGAGCTCTACAACAAGATCGTGGGCGTGTTCTTCCTGGTGATGATCGTTCTGTCCGCGATCGGGTTGCTCGTCGGCGGCGTTGGCGTGGTGGCCATCATGATGATCTCGGTCACCGAGCGCACGCGCGAGATCGGCGTGCGCAAGGCGCTCGGAGCCACGAGGGGGACGATTCTCTGGCAGTTCCTCGTCGAGGCGGCGACACTGACGCTCGTGGGCGCCGTCGCCGGGCTGATCGTTGGAGGCGGCATCACGGGCGTCATCCGCGCCACGACGCCGATCGATGCATCGACGCCGCCGGTCGCCATCATGGCGGCTTTGGTCACGTCAGCGGTGCTTGGCATCGCATTCGGGATGTTCCCCGCGATGCGGGCGTCGCGGCTCGATCCGGTGGAAGCGCTGAGATACGAGTAGGAAGGAGCCGGGAGCCGGGAGCCGGGAGCCGGGAGCCGGGAGCCGGGAGCCGGGAGCCGGGAGCCGGGAGCCGGGAGCCGGGAGCCGGGAGCCGGGAGCCGGGAGCCGGGAGCCGGGA
>Ga0066652_100000537_pt1 | contig 18310 bp, 16 predicted proteins | sample GraSoiAngelo_101_FD_71413 | JGI IMG/M metagenome (GOLD analysis project Ga0066652, IMG submission 71413) | Grasslands soil microbial communities from the Angelo Coastal Reserve, California, USA - 14_0903_02_30cm | ecosystem: Environmental > Terrestrial > Soil > Grasslands | place: USA... | reverse complement strand
CGTCGCACGACCCCAGCCACGCGCGGACCCCGTGCCGGAAGCGCCCGTCGATCGCCTGACCACGCGGCTCGCTGACCGTTACCGAATCGAGCGCGAGCTCGGTTCGGGCGGCATGGCGACGGTGTATCTCGCCTTCGACGTGCGCCACGCCCGCAAGGTCGCGCTCAAGGTGCTCAAGCCGGAGCTCGCGGCGGTCATCGGCGCGGCGCGATTCCTCGCCGAGATCAAGACGACCGCCAACCTGCAGCATCCGCACATCCTCTCGCTGCACGACTCTGGCGAGATCGACGGCACCGTCTACTACGTGATGCCGTTCGTCGACGGCGAGTCGCTCCGCGATCGACTGACGCGCGAGACGCAGCTCCCCCTCGCCGAAGCGATCCGGATCGCGAGCCAGGTGGCCGACGCGCGCCGAGGAGACGCATGATCAATCGAGCACTCACACTCACTGTCGTGGCCGTCCGGCTCGCGATCGCTGCGCCCCTCGCGTCGCAATCGCCGCGCGGCTCTTTCACGGTCGTCGAAGCCAGCATCGACGACATGCGGAAGGCGCTCGAGCAGCGGCGCACGACGTCGCGCGAGATCGTGCAGCAGTACCTCACACGCATCGCGATATACGAGGATCAGCTGAACGCGATCATCACGGTGAATGGCCGGGCGCTCGCGATCGCCGACTCGATGGATCGCGAGCGTGCGCGCGGACGGATTCGTGGCCCTTTGCACGGCATCCCGATTGCGCTCAAGGACAACATCCACACGACGACCATGCGGACGACGGGCGGCGCGCTCGCGTTCGCGGATGTGGTGCCGCCGTACGAGGCGACGCTGGCGAGGAACCTCGAGGCCGCCGGGGCGATCATCCTCGCGAAGACGCAGCTCACCGAGCTCGCGAACTGGGTCGCGAGCGGCATGCCGGCCAACTACAACGGGCTCAATGGATACGGCATGAATCCATGGGACCCGCGGCGCGACCCGCGCGAGAGTCTGTTCGACGGTCGTCCGGTACTGGGCACGGGCGGCTCGAGCTCCGGTGTGGGCACGAACGTGAGCTTCTGGGCGGCCAACGTCGGCACCGAGACGTCGGGGTCGATCCTGAGCCCATCGAATCAGAACATGCTCGTCGGCATCAAGCCGACGGTGGGCCGGGTGAGCCGATACGGTGTCATCCCGATCACGGCCGATCAGGACACGCCCGGTCCGATGGCACGCACGGTCTCCGATGCCGCCATCATGCTTGGCGCGATGGAGGGAACGAAGCCCGATCCGCACGACTCGGCGACGACGAGGTGCCCGCCCCCCGCTGGCAACGATTACACGAAGTTCCTCGACCCGAGTGGTCTCCGGGGTGCGCGGATCGGCGTTCCGCGCGCGTTCTACTATGAGAAGGCGAACGCCGGCAGCACGACGCCGCGCGGTGGCCTGAACGACTCGCAGAAGCGGGCGATGGACGACGCGATCGCCGTGCTCAAGGCGCAGGGCGCGGTGATCGTGGATCCCGCAGACATCCCGAGCGTCACCGCGACGGATTCGGCAGAGAACTTCCTGAACTGGAGCCCATGCGCTGGGCTGGACAACGCAAAAGGGCTCGACGCGAACTGCTCGATCGTGTTCAAGTATGGGATGAAGCGTGACTTCAACGCGTGGCTCGCGACGTTGGGCAACGGAGTCCCGGTCAAGACACTGACGATGCTGCGGGAGTGGAACATCGCGCATCAACGTGCGGGCGCGATCAAGTATGGCCAGGCGCTGCTGGACATCTCGGACGAGATGAACGTGCAGGCGGACCGCGAGCGCTACGAGGCAGATCGCCGCAAAGACATTCGTCTCTCCGCGACGAACGGTCTCGACGCCGCCATGAAAGCGAATCGATTGGATGCGCTGCTGTTCCCCGGTGTGAGTGGCGCGAGTATCGCGGCGCGACCGGGCTATCCGACGGTCACCGTGCCGTGGGCGTTCGTGCCCGTGGCGCAAGGACAGGGTCCCACCGCGTTCCCGGCGGGTTTCGAGCCCAGGCCGCAGCCGTTCAACGTGAGCTTCACGGGAACGGCGTGCAGCGAGCCGAAGCTGATCGAGCTGGCCTTCGCGTTCGAGCAAGCGACGAAGAAGCGCCTTCCGCCACCGCTATTTCCGTAGGACTGCTGACTCACCGACCGAGTGTTGAAGCCGACGCCGTTCAGCTGTCGCTCCGGTGTCGTCGCTTGAACGCGAGCGGGTTCTCGCCCGTCACGCCGCGGAATACCCGATTGAAGTACGAGAGGCTCTCGAAGCCGCACGCGAACGCCGCCTCGGTCACGCTGTGGTCCGTGAGGAGGAGGCGCTGCGCTTCGTGGACCCGATAGCGGTTGACGAACTGCGTGAACGTCAATCGCGTCATGCGCTTGAACGAACGGCAGAACGCCGCCTCGGTGAGATGCACCAGCTCCGCCGCCTCGCGCAGCTCGATGCGCCGCGAGTAGCACTCGGCGACGAACTGTGTGAGCCGCTTCAGCCGGCGTTGCTCGTCCAGATCGTAGGCTCCTGCGACGGGCTCGCCGTGCAACCGCGTCACCTCGGCGCTTCCCGCCAGCCGCTGGAAGACACGGAGCAGCAGCAGTAGACGATCGAACGGGGGCAGATCAGCCAGGCGTGCGAGGTCTCGGCCCACCTCTGCCTTCGTCTCGCCGTAAAAGGAAAGACCGGATCGCGCGCGCGAGAACAGATCCGCGATGGCGGCGAGCTCGGGAGCCTGCCACAGATCGGCCCCGAGGAAATCGGCGTTGAGCTGGACGACCACCTTCCGGTATTCGGTCCGGACGCCGTAGTCGAAGTTCAGGTGGGGGATGTTCGGCCCGATGAAGACGAGGTCGCTCCCCTGGTAGCGAGAGATGTGGTCGCCGACGTGACGCGTGCCACTCGCCCCCTCGATGTAGACGATCTCGTACTCGGGGTGGTAGTGCCAGAGGAAGACGTCGCTCAGGTGGGGCGTGAGGAGCAGCCGGAACGAGCTGTTCGCGTCCGGGCGGATGCGCTCGAGCGTGCTCCTCATGGGACGTGCACCGAGAGCTGGCGCGTTCCGCGACGACAGGTTCTGTGGGGTGATCCGGCGCTGCGCATTTCACCATTCTAGCATTCATCGGCGGCGAAGGGGTGGACAATCGAGCAAAATAGTGCAAAAAATGGCGAGTCCTGTTGTATCTCGGTCGGAGGCTCCAGGGCATCTTCTCTCTCGTCGACCGCATTGCCACCCGATTCGCTGTGAGGACCCAATGGGACCCCAGACCGCCTCGCCCGCCCGCATGGTGCCCGACAACGCCCACGCCGACATCCCGGGCAACCCCTCGACCGCCGCCAGCAGCGCGGTGCGGCTCCGCGAGCACGCCGATTCCGCGTCGCTCCGGGTCCTGTCGATTGAGGACTGGGCGTTCTGGAAGGAGAACGGCTACGTCGTGGTGAAGCAGGCCGTTCCCCGAGAGAACGCGGCGCGGCTGGCCGCGCTGCTCTGGGAGTTCGAGGAGAAGGATCCGAGCGATCCGTCGACCTGGTACGCGCCGCCGCGTGCCGAGATGAAGATGAAGGAGCTGACCAACAGCGGCATGGTCGAGCTCTACAACCACCAGTACGAGTGGGACAACCGCCAGTATCCGCGCGTCTACGATGCCTTCGTCGACATCTGGGGGACGGAGAAGCTGTGGGTGACGATCGATCGGGCGAACCTGAACCTGCCGGTTCGGCCCGACTTCGAGTTCAAGGGCTTCATCCACTGGGACTACGACCCCGAGACGAAGCCGCAGAACGTGCAGGGTGTGCTGGCGCTCGCCGATCAGACCGACGAGAACATGGGAGGCTTCCAGTGCATCCCGGAGCTGTTCCGGACGTACGACACGTGGAAGCTCACGCAGCCCGCCGACCGGGATCGCTTCAAGCCGGATGTCACCGGCTTCGAAATCGTGAAGGTGAAGATGGAGATCGGTGACCTGCTAATCTTCAACAGCTCGGAGCCGCACGGCATCCGCCCGAATCGCACCGCCGACAAGGTGCGGATGGCGCAGTACATCTCGATGATGCCGGCGCAGGAGGACAACGACGCGTTGCGGCAGTGGCGGATCGCCTCGTGGCGCGACCGCATCGCTCCCGAGGGACACGCCTTCCCGGGCGATCCACGCAACTGGGAGCAGACGCGGTACGAACGGGCCAAGCTCTCGGAGCTGGGCGAGAAGCTGCTCGGGCTCCGGTCGTGGGACGAGAGCGCCACAACCGACAGGCCCGCCGGTATCTGACCCAGAGTGATGTAGCCCACACCGCTACGGCCGCTACGGCGGTAATTTCGCTCCACCTGCAGCAAACCTTTTCCTGGGCATGATCGCTCCGCCCGACGGCATCCGTCCGCGGGCGTACGACAAGGGCAAACCCGACGAAAGCCGGGGACGCAAAGCCACGAGGCTACCGCGTGCGCTCGCCTGATCAGGCGAGCGCACACCATGCCAGTCGGGTCGCCGAACATACCAGAGAGGCTCCCCACATGCATGCGACTCGCACGCGATCCGGCGCAGTCACGTCGTTCGCCACGCTCGCCTTCCTGACGCTCATCGGCTGCGACAGCTCAACGACTGCACCAAGCGCGACGACGCCGTCACCGAGCGACGCATCACTGACGACCGGCAACGGCGCTCCGAGTGGTGCGCACTTCAACCTCAACATCATCGGTGTGTCGAAGGACAAATCGGCGGATTTCAGCGGCGGCAACGGCGGACGCATCTTCGTCGATCTGGTCGGTTCCACGAAGATCAACCTGACAGAGGGTTCCTATCAGGTGCTGGATGCCAACGGCACGGACGGCACGGCCGCGTTCCAGCTTCCCAACCCGGACAACGGCTCCGGCCAGCTCGCCTACTCCGTCTGGGTGCGCGCACTGGGCAAACCGGGCGGCAAGGCGTCGATGGCCTCGTGTTTCACCGAGCTCTCGACGGCGACGACGTGGTGTAATTCCGGCGAGCTCACGGTCAATCTCAATCGTGTTTCGGGCGGCCAGAAGTTCGTCGATGTCAGCAAGGGGCTACTGCAGGTGTGCGCCGACGTCGATGCCGACCCGCTCGTCACCACGCTGCAGCTCGTCCCGCTCTTCTCCGATCTGGGGACGGATTACTTCTGGCAATACGACAACTCGGGACTCAAGCTCGCGCAGATGCGGTTCTATCCCATCTCGACGACCACCGCAGGCGGCGCCTGTACACGCACCGCGAAATGATCTCGGTGCCCCGCGGCCGATTTCGGCCGCGGGGCACGCGGTCGTTGCGCGCGGGGCCACGTCGCGAAGCCAGGCCTGAAGGGCGCGTCGATGGGTCGCTTCGACAGATCAATGCTGCCGACGCAGCCACACCAGATACGCCGTTACGGCCGAGATCTGCTCGTCGGTGATCTCGTTGCTGGAGAAGCGCGGCATCGCGCCCACGCCATTGCGGATCTGGATCTTCATGGCGAAGCGCGGCAAGGGCTTGTTGTTCAACGCCGGCCCGAGTCCACTCTCGCCGCCGGGATGACACTGCGAGCAGTTGCGATCGAACACCTGCTCCCCGAGCGCGAGCTTCGCGTCTGGAGGTCGCCGTTCGCCGATCAACGGCTCGCCGCGCCGCGCAGTCCCGCACGCGGTGAGAAGCAGCACGGTCAACGCGATCGGAATGCATGGGAGCCGGCTCACGGTGCACCATCCGAAGCGCGTGTGATGCGCCACAGCACACCGGTACCGGTGCGCGGTTGCGGGCTCGAGCCCATCGTCAGGACGCCGAAATCCACCACGTAGAGCGACGTGCCCGTCGGATCGAAGCGCACGGCGACGGGGCGTTCCAGGCCGCCGGTGCCAAGCCGCGACGCGGGTCCGTTCGTCTTACCGCGATTCACGGCGAAATCCTCGATGACGCCGGTGTGGACGTTCACGCGCACCACCTTGAATCCCACCGGAGACAGCACCTTGCCGACGTTCGGTGCCATGTCGCCGAACTGCGCGATGAACGCGTCACCGACGTGACCGAACGCGGGATTGCGCGCGAAGTCGAGCCCATTGGACGACGAGTGCACGCCGAGCACCGCTGCGGGTGGTGGCGGCGTACCCGGATGCGTCGCCAGCACGAAGCCCGGGGCAGGCTTGCCCCTCGGCTTGAACCACTCCTTGTCGGACAGCGCGTGGCCCGCGTGATAGTCCGGCCAGCCGTACCACGCGCCCGCCTGCACGCGATAGAGCACGTCACCGGTGCCGAACACGGGGCGACTGCCGCGCACGTCGAACGAATTCTCCGTCACGTAGAGCTGACCGTCCGGTGCGAAGGCGAGGCCGAACGGATTGCGGAGACCCCACGCGACGAGCTCCGGCGCGCCACCGGTCGGTTGCACGCGAAGGATCGCGCCGTTGCACGGGATCTGCCCGCGGATCACCTGTCCGGCGTGCGTCGCGGTGCCGAATGCGACGTACGCGCCGGTCGTCGCCTCGCCCGCTCCGCTCACCGGGTTGCTCGTGGTGTGGTTCTGCCCCGACAGCGTCACGTCGCGGCAGGGGATGTCGTGAAACTCTGGGTGCCGCTTGGGCCAGCCGAAGTCGAAGTTGTCGAGGCCCACGACGCCGGCGTTCGTCGCCGTGCCCTGGCCGAAGTAGACCAGCCCATCCGGTCCGATCGCCGGACCATTGGTGTGATGATCTCCGACGCTCGGCAGGCTGTCGACCACGGTCGTGATCGTGCCGCTCGAGCCGATGCGAATGATCTTGCCGCCGTTGCGCTCCCCGCCGGCAGCGACGTAGAAGTCGCCGCGGTAGAAGGCGACGCCGTTCCATGGCGGGTCGGCTCCGGCCGCAACCTGCGTGAGACGACCATCGGGCTCCACACGGACGAGCCGAGGAGTCGTCCACAGCTCGCCGTACGAGTATCCGGCCTCGGTCACGTAGGCACGGCCCTGCTCGTCGAACGCGACCCCGGTCGGCAAGTTGAGCCCCGACGCCACGACGTCGATCCGATATCCAGGGGGCAGCGCGACCGCTTTCGGATCGAGGGTGCGCGGCGGCGTGAAGCCGGATTGGCCACCGCCGTGCGACGATCGCATCGCGAAGCAGGCCTGGAGCGATGCGAGCACGACAGCCAATCCGAGAGACCGTACGACATGCTTGGGGCGAAGCATGGCAGATGGCGATCGAGTTGTGCCTGGCGAGCAGGACCATCATAGATCGCGCATCAACTCTGCCACCGCTCTCCAGCAGCGTCAGTCAGTCAGGCGTCATCGGCTACCTTGCTCGCATGACCGCTCCATCGAGCACGGAGACCGGTGCACGACACACGGTGCGCGCCGCGCAGGCGGGCGTCGCCACGAACGTGGTGCTCGCGCTGGCCAAGATCACCGCCGGTGTGGTCGGCAACACGTACGCGCTGATCGCGGACGGCGTGGAGTCGTTCGCCGACGTCGCGAGCTCGCTCATCGTCTGGGGTGGGTTGGTCGTCGCGGCGCGGCCGGCCGACGAAGACCATCCCTATGGCCACGGCAAGGCCGAGTCGATCGCGGCCGGGATCGTGTCGCTCATGCTGGTGGGCGCGGCGATGCTCATCGCGGTGCAGTCGATCCGGGAGATCCGAACACCGCACCGGTTCCCGGCATGGTGGACGCTCGCCGTGCTCCTCGGCGTCGTGCTCATCAAAACCACCCTCTCACGGCGCGTATCGGCCGTCGGGCGTGCGAGTGGCAGCACCGCGGTGGAAGCGGACGCGCAACATCACCTCAGCGATGCCCTCACGTCGGGCGCGGCGTTCGTGGGCATCACGGCCGCCCTCATCGGGAAGCACTCGGGCGGTGGCCCACGCTGGGCGGCGGCCGACGACTGGGCGGCGCTCGCCACGTCGCCGGTGATCGCGTGGAACGGTGCCCGCATCGCGCTCATGGCGCTGCACGATCTGATGGACCGGAGTCCCGGAGAGCAGGTGCTCGGTCCACTGCGCGCCGCGGCTCTCGGCGTGCCCGGGGTCTGCGCGATCGAGAAGCTGTGGGCGCGCCGAGTGGGAGCGGGCTATCGGGTGACCGTGCACGTGCAGGCCTCGCCGCAGCTGACGCTCGCCGAAAGCCATGCGCTCGGCGGGCGAGTCAAGCGCGCGATGGCCGACACCGGGATGCGAATCCAATCGGTGCTCGTGCACATGGAGCCATACGAGGATGGCTCACCCGCGAGTGACCCACCCGACGCCGTGGGAGAACGGGCGGATCGGCGAGACTGATCTCCGTCAGCGCTTCGCGACCGTAGCGAGCGTCGATACCTCGATGCGCTGCAGCAACGTGCCGTTCGGAAGTCCGCGCACGACCGCGCTCCGGTCACCGTCGGCGAAGTCGACGGCGGTCATGCTCAACCGATTGGGATTCGCGAGCGTTTTCGACGACCCACCCGCCGTCGCGCGCACGTCCACTCGAAACCCGCCGTCGCCGAGAATGTCCTGCCAGGTCACCAGTCCCTGCGTACCGTTGGACGACCAGCTCGTCCCGATCTCGTAGCGGTCCTTGCCGGTCGTGAGCGTCCGCAAGCGCTTCCCGTCGGCGGACCAGATGTCGACGGAGCAGTAGCCCTTGTCGCACTGCATCACCTTGAGCTCGCGACCATCGCGACGCCACTCCGGATATTGACTGGGCGCCGGGCTGAGTTGCTTCGGTGCGCCACCGGACGCGGGCACGAGGAACACCGCAGCCCCAGCCCCTGCCTCGGCGCGCGCGGTGAAGGCGATCGTCTTGCTGTCCGGGCTCCAGCGGAAAAAGGTGCCCGACACTCCGATCGTCGTGAGGCGGGTCGCGGCGCCACCTGCGGCCGGCATCGTCCAGAGGTCTCGCCCTGGCGAATCCCGGGTCGACAGGAAGGCGATCGTCTTGCCGTCGGGCGAGAAGTGCGGATTGAATTCGGCGCTCGGCCAATCCGTGAGTCGAGACGCGGCGCCCCCATCGCTCGGTGCGATCCAGATGTCCGCGCTGCCGCCGCGCCACGAGTTGAACGCGATCCGCTTCATGTCCGGCGACCAGTCGGGCTGGCCGTCGTACCCCGGCGCACCGCTCACGAGCTTCGGCTCGCCACCAGCCACGGGCACGACCCAGATGTCGTCGTCGCCGTTCTTCGTGCCGTTGTACACGATGCGCAATCCGTCGGCGGAGACCTGCGGTTCTTCACCGACCGAGAAGTCTCCGGAGGTGAGTGCGACCGGCGGACCGTCGCCGGCGACCGGAATCCTGTACAGATGCCGATAGCCCAGCGCGACGCTCGCCACGATGCTGCGACCGTCCGGCGTCCACTCGGCGTCCGCCTCTTCGAGCGCGTCGTCCGTGACGCGCTGCACGTCGCTCTCACCACTCGACATGATCCAGAGATCGGGCTGGCCACCTCGATTGGACAGGAAGACGATTCGCGTTCCGTCCCGCGACCACTCGCCGTTGCCGTCCTCGGCGATGTCCTGCGTGAGCTGCCGTCGTTCGCCGGTGGCCACGTCGAGCCGCCACAGGTCACCCGTGCCCGAACGTTCCGAGCGGTAGAGCAGCGACTTGCCGTCCGGGGAGAAGGAGCCGCGCCAGAGCTGCTCGAAGCCCTCCGTCGTGAGCTGGCGGCTCGTCTTCTTCTCCCGGTCCCGCAGCCAGATCGTGGACTTGCCGTCCTTCGTCACGGTGTACGCCAGCCACTTCCCGTCGGGAGAGGCGTACGCGCGGACGCTGCCGTCGGCCTCGATCGCCTTCGCGCTCGATCGATCGGCGAGATTGTACACCCACGTCTCCGCGCCGCGGCCAGTGGTTCGCGTGAACAGGAAACCGCTGCCATCGGCGAGCCACCCGTTCGGCACCTCGTCCGCGAGCGTCACGCCGACGCCGATCTCGGCGCCACCGTCGCTGGACACGATGATCACGTCGTTATGCGCGCCCGCGTCGCGGGTGAAGGCGATCCATTTGCCGTCGGGCGACCAGACCGGGCCATAGTCCCATACACCGAAGCTGACACGCTTGGCGTTCCGCCCGTCGGCATCCGACACGAAGATCGCCGCCTTCGCGTCGATGAACTTCGCGTAGGCGAGGCGTCCCTGCTTCGAGAACTGAAATCCGAAGACCCCGGGGGCGGGCACCAGCGTCGTCCGCTTCGGCAGTGAAGGAGGCGCGTCGGTCGCGGCGCAGCCGATCAACCCCAGCGTCGCGAGCGACGCAACCAGTCGTCGTATGGTCATCAGGTTCCTCAATTGGTCGTCGCGACCCGTTTCGCGCTTCCGTCCAGCACTCCGCGCAGCTGCGAATCGATCGTCCGCATCAGCGAGTCCTGCGCGGCCAGCACGTTCTTCACGTTCAGCTCGAAGCTGCCCGTCCAGTAGTGCCGTACCGAGACGGGCTCCACGAGCTGCAGGTTGATCCGCATCACGTCCCCCGAGCGGAAGAGCGTTCCTTCCATCACGGCATCGACCCCGAACTCGCTGGCGACGTCGCGGATGCGGCGGCTCTGTGCCTTCTCCGTCAGCTCCGACCGCGGGACGACTCCCGCGAGATCCATCCCCGCGATCCCCGTGATCAGCGCGTCCTGCATGCTCTCCGCGAACACCGCGTCGGCGCCGGAGATGTCGCGCAGCGGCATGACGGCCACACGCGTGATCTTCCCGAAGCTCGACGCGGGACGCGCGGCGAACGCCTTCCAGCCGCCGAACCCACCGCCAAGCGCGAGCACGAGCGCCGCGATGCCGATGAGCAGCGGGCGACGACTGCGCGCGGGCGCCGGCGGCGGCGCACTCACCACCTTCACCGGCCGCGTCTGACTCGGTGTGATCCCGCCGCTCGGCGTGCCAAGCGACTCGAGCAGCGGCACCAGCTCCTCCGTCGTCTGCCAGCGATCGGACGGCGACTTCTCGAGGCAGCGCATCACGAAGTCCGCGACGGCGTGCGGCACCGCTGGTCGCTCCTCCGTGATCGGCCTCGGCTTCTCGAGGATCTGCGCCGAGAGCGTCGCCTGCGCGTTCTTCCCCTGGAAGGGGGGACGGCCGGTGAGCATCTCGTACGAGAGGATGCCGAGCGCGTAGATGTCGGACCGTGCATCGACGTCGTCCGATCCCGTGGCCTGCTCGGGCGACATGTAGACGGGCGTCCCGATCGCCACGCCCACGGTGGTGAGAGTCTGGCCCCCCGCGTCGCTGACCGCCTTCGCGATGCCGAAGTCCATCACGAGCGCGTGACGACCGGACAGCATCACGTTGCCCGGCTTGATGTCGCGGTGGAGGATCCCGGCGGCATGGGCGGAGGCGAGGGCATCGGCGACTTCGCGCGTGATGCGCACCGCCTCCTGCATCGGGAGCGCGCCGTCGCGGTCGATCCGCTGCCGCAGCGACACGCCGTCGATGTACGGCATCGTGTAGTAGAGGAAGCCCTCGGCCTCCCCCGAATCCAGCAGGGGCAGGATGTGCGGATGCTGGAGTCGCGCGAGGATCTGGATCTCGCGGGGGAACCGGTCCGGCCCTAGCGCGGCGGCAAGCTCCGGGCGCAGCACTTTGACCGCGACCTTGCGGCCGTGCTTGAGGTCGTCGGCGAGGTAGACGGTGGCCATGCCACCGGCCCCGAGCTCGCGCTCGATGGCGTATCGCCCCGCGAGGGCGGCTCGCAGGCGATCAAGCACGTCGTTCACCCGGGAAGACTACGAGTCAGGGCGCACGACGGATAGAGCGGGCTGGGCGGTAGGGTAAGAGGGGTGGTGGAACGGCTACTTCGCGGGCAGCTCCTTCACGCGCACGTTCCGGATCCAAACCTCGCTGCCGAGGTTGTGCTGCTGGAAGGCGAAGTGTCCCTTCGTGTGCGTGTTCTTCTCGTCCACGAAATCGACCGTCGTCTTGCCGTTCACCTTGATCGTGATGTGGTTGCCGACCGCCGTGACCTCCTGGGTGAACCAGGTGTCCGGCGGCACGAGCATGTCCGTCACCTTCACGAAGTTGTAGAGACTGCCGGTGCGCACCGGATCGGCGTGCGTGCTGTTGACCTGCGCCTCGTAGCCGTTCGGGAAGCCGTTGCCGAACGCGGTGCGGAAGTACTGCCCGCTGTTCCCCTTGTCCGAGATCTTGATCTCGGCGCTGTAGGAGAAGTTCTCGTAGTCGCCGCGCGGGCTGAAGATGTGGCTCACGCCACCCTCACCGTGCAGCACACCGTCCTTGAACGACCACTTGCCGTCGTGCTGTGGATCGCCGGTGACGACGCGCTTCTCGGTGTCGCTCTCCTCCACGCGCGCGGTCGGCCGCTCCGGCGCGACCTTCCAGTCCTTGAAGGACTTCGCGTCCAGGATCGTCACCCAACCGTTCTGCGCGCGCAGCGGCGCCGCGGCGCACAGCACCAGCGCGGCGAGGATCCATCCATGTCGCAGTCGCATCGTCATCGTTATCTGGCCTGCCTCACGGCGGTGAATAGAGTGCGGTGACGCGGATCGGAACGATCGTCTCACCCCAATGGATGCGCAGCACGGCATCGGCGCGCACCACGGACGGAAAATAGTACGCGAGCGACTCCATGTGTGCGCCGGTCTCCGGCGTCACGTCGAAGCGATACGCATCGTGTGCAGCGCCGGGATACGGTTTGTGAAACGTGTGCGCCGCGCGGCTGAGGATCACCGTCCACGGTTGGCTGGCGCGCGGGATCAGCCACACGGAGTACTCGCCCGCCTTCACGTCCTGTCCCTCGAGTCGCACCGGATGATCGAAGGCGATTCGCGTGGCGGAGTCGGCGCCGGGATGCCAGACGCTGTCCCACGGCACGAGCTGACCGAAGAGCGCGCGTCCGCGCGCCACGGGCCGACCGTACTCGATGGTGATCGTCGTGTGCGCGACGTGCTGGGTGACGCTGCCGCGCTGGCTGAAGGGATATCCCTGGGCGCGTGCGGACGCGGCTGCCAGCGTGAGTGCGGCGAGAGCCGGGCGGAACCGCGCGAGCGAGAGCGAGATCGTCGTCACAGAATGAATTGTCGCAGCCAGGCGACGTACCATGCCGACGCGCCGGCAGCGACGCCGATCGGACCGGTGGATCATACTCGGCGTACGTCGGCGGCGCGAACAGGCTGGCGGCGTGTAACAGTGTGCGATGGCCGATTGCTCGCGCGCTCCGGAGGCCGCAAGCTTCGCTGGCAGAGCATCCCCGCCGCGCGTGGCGTGGCGATCGTGATGGACGTCGCCTCACGGGCTGCAGTGTCGGAGACGCGCGCGTTCGACAGCCAAGCCGATTGCCTGACGCTCGTGGCCCGCTGGGCGACGCACCGGTACGCGCGGGCCGACTGAACCAAGTCCATCGCGCGGCGCTGCCGCGCCGGGCGATCTCGTCAGTCGTCCAGCCGACGCAGGATCGACGGGGTGAGCGACCAGATGAGCGTCGCCCTGCCGCCCCGCGGACGGGGGTCGAGCTCGAGCAGGCACGCGCCTCCCTTCTTCAGCGCGATCCGTCCCTCGGCGGCCTCGCCGGAGAGAAGCCAGTACACGAGCGAGCCGAGGTGGGGCTCGTGTCCCACGGCGGCCACGCGGTCGTCGGGCTCGCGCGTGCGCAGCCAGGTGAGGAAAGTCTGCGGCCGGCCGTCGGGGGTGAGCGCATCGAGCCGCTCGACGTCGATGTCGTCGTACGCCGACGCGACGATCTTCGCCGTCTGTGCGGCGCGCGTGAACGGGCTCGTCGCGATGACGTTCAACGACGGAATCGCGTGTCGCAGCGCGCGTGCGCCGCGCTCCATCTTCCAGCGTCCTTCCTTCGTGAGGGGACGGAGGGAGTCGTCCTTCCCGGTGGCTGCGAACTCCTCACGCTCCTCCGCCACGCCATGCCTGATCACGAGCAGTTCCACGTCGCCACTCCGCTGAGGTCACGTCGAGTGACGACGCTTCGCCAGCACACAGAATGCCGGACGGGCGGTAACGACGCTAGCGTGGGCCGATCGGCGCCAGGTCCCCGCATCCATCATCGTGCAACGGCGACGGCCGGCGCGCCACGAACTGCGACGGTGCAGCTCCGAAGTAGAGCACCAGCGCCTCGCCGATGAATCCGAAGTAGCGGCGATCCTTCTCGTCGCGGGCGAGGAGCGGTGCGCCGGCGATCTTCGTCCACAGCTCCTTGACGCGCAGCATGAGGAGTTCGGGTGGGCGATGGCGACTCTCCTCGCACACGCGCCGCAGAACGGCGGTCACCTCGATCGGCTCCGCTCGACCGTCCACCACGCGCTGAATGATGGTGGCGAGCATGCCATCCGTGCTCGCCGAGAGCTGGACTTCGCGCTCCGGGTGTGCAGCCATCTGATGCCCTTCATGTCCGGCGTGAGGTTGGCGCGCCAGGCGTCGCGCGACGTACCTCTGAATCCTGGGCACCGGAAGTCATCGTGCAATGGCCCATACGTCACGAGTGGACACCGCTTCGTAACGACAGCCTGAGGTGTAGGCGCGTGTGGCGAACGCTCACGCACCGAGGCGCAACTCGACGCCCATCCCCGCGTCGAGGGCGCGCTCGTACACGAGCGCCGCGGCAGCGACGTCCTCGAGCGCGGTGCCGGTGCTGTCGAACACGGTGATCTCATCGGCCGAACATCGGCCCGGACGACGCCCGCTCACCACATCGGCCAGCTCCGCGTGCACGTCCTCGCGGCGCATGGCGCCAGATGCGAGTGCGTGGTGCAGGTCGCCGATGCGCGCGCACTGCTCCAGGACGTCGACCACGACGACGCTGCGCGCGAGGAGGTCGGGCGCCAACTCCTGCTTGTCCTCGCTGTCGGCGCCGACAGCAGCGACGAAGCAACCGGGTGGAACATCCGCCGCAGACAGGAGTGGCTGGCGTGACGGCGTGCAGGTGACGATGACGTCGCTGGCCCGCACTGTCGCTCGATACTCGACGACGGCATGGACGTCGCACCCGAGCGCGGGCGTCATCTCCTCTGCGTAGCGTACCGCCGCCGCGGGGTCCACGTCCCACGCGCACACCCGCTCGATGGACCGCACGCGACGCAGCGCGAGCAACTGGCTGCGGCCCTGGATCCCGCATCCGAGCACGGTGATCACCCGCGCATCGGCGCGCGCGAGGTGTCGCGCCGCGACGGCCGTCGCCGCGGCGGTGCGCAGCGTCGTGATCTCCATGGAATCGAGCAGCGCGAGCAGGGCTCCGTCGCTCGCGTCGTGGAGAGTGATCACGCCCTGAATCGTCGGGAGGCCAAAGTGAGCGGGGTTGCCAGGGAAGTTCGCGTTGATCTTCGCGGCGAAATAGGACCGTGCGCGCCCCTCGGCGAGACCCGCCGTCTTCACGTGGAATCCGCCGTCCGGCACGTGTGTGCCAAGCACGCCGGGCGCCAGCGTCGCGCCCAGCGCGTGCGCACGGAACGCGGCGTCGACGGCAGCGATGCAGGCGTCCAGATCGAGCAGGTCGCGCACGTCGCGGCGCGTGAGCACCAGGGTGCCGCGTCGGCTCGTTTCGGCGTGCTGCGCTACGACCATCGCTGTACGATGAATCCGACTACCGCGGCGGCGGCGAGCACCAGCGGCTCGGGAACGCGCGGTCGAGCCAATAGCCACACGAGCGCAGCCACGGCGATCGCCGCCGTGGGCAGGTCCACGAGCGTGCGCGTCCCCATCACGACGACGGCGCCGAGCAGCGCGCCGACCGCCGCCGCGGTGACGCCGCTCGCGAAGGTGCGCGCGCGCCCGTCCGCCCGGATCGCGCCGAAGCGGGGGGCGAGCAGGAGCACGACGAGGTACGCGGGGAGGAACACTCCCATCGCCGCCACGATCCCACCCGCCATGCCGGCGACGAGGAAGCCGATGAACGCGACGGTGATCACCACCGGCCCCGGGGTGAGCAGCGACACGGCGACCGCGTCGAGAAACTGCTGCTCGGTGAGCCAGTGCCGCTCGACGACAACGCCGCCATGGAGAAACGGCACGATGGCGAGTCCGCTCCCGAACACGACGAGCCCCGAGACGGCGAAGAAGACGAAGAGTGCGGGCAGCGAGGAGGCGCTCACCGCGATGCCGGCGAGCGGAGACAGCATCGACACCGCGCCGATCGTGAGAGGCCGCGTCGTGCCGGGGCTCGCCGATTCGTCCTTCCCGCGCATCGCCGCGCGCGCCGCGAGCAGGAACAGCCCGCTCAGGAGCACGAGCAGGACGGATTCGCGCCGCAGCGCCACGGTCGCCACCGCGTTGACGCCGGTGATGAACCAGAGAACCCGGTCCGTTGCAATCGTCGAGCGGGCGAGCCGGTAGCCGGCGCGCGCGAGCACGGCGATCACGGCGGCCCCGACTCCGTAGAACAGCGCCCCGATGATCGGTAGCCCACCGGCTCTGGCGTATCCCGCGGCAAGGACCAGAACGATGAGGAGCGAGGGTAGCACGAAAGCGACCCCCACGACCGTGGCGCCAAGCACGCCATCGACGAGCCAGCCGAGATACATCGCGAGCTGCGCCGCAAGTGGCCCCGGGGCGACCTGAGCCAGGGCGAGTCCGTCGCGAAAGTCCTCCTCGGCGATCCAGCCACGACCGTCGACCAGGTCCTGGCGCATCCGGGCCACGAGCGCAACCGGGCCGCCGAAGCCAAGAGCGCCAAGGCGCAGGAAATAGCGCGTCAGATCGGCTCGCCGTTGCGCGCTCATCTGGTGCCTGATACGTTCATATCACATGGATGCTACGGACGATTCAATTGCGCAAGTGCCGGACTCCGGAGCGGGCTGGCTGCTGCTGATCGCCCAGCTACCCCCCAAGCCGGACTACCTGCGAGTGAAGCTGCGGCGGCGCGTGCAGCGGATCGGTGCGGTGGCGCTACGCGGCGCCGTGTACGTCCTTCCGAACCAGCCGGAGGCGGCGGAGGACTTCGAGTGGCTGCGCACCGAACTGCTGGCGGACGGAGCCGATGCGATCATCTGCTCCGCGGCACCGGTGGCAGGGATCACGGAGGAGGATCTCCGCAAGCGATTCCGCGACGCCCGTGGCAGCGACTATCAGGCGCTGGCCGAGGACGCGCGCGCCCTGGCGAAGACGGACTCCCGGGACGACGTCGAGCGTGCTCTCCCGCGGCTCCGCCGCCGACTCGACGAGATCGGCCGAGTGGACTTCTTCGGCTCCATGGAGCGGTTCGAGGCAGAGGGTACGATCGAAGGGCTCGCAACGATGGCGGCGTCCGCGCCAGGTCGCGCCGGCACGGATCGCGTGGTTCGCGACACGACGGGGGGGACGCCGCGCGGCCGAACCTGGGTCACGCGCGAAGGCGTGTTCGTCGATCGGATCGCGAGTGCCTGGCTGATTCGGCGGTTCATCGATCCCGAAGCGACGTTCAAGTTCGTCGCCGCACGCGGTTACCAGCCGCAGGGCGACGAGGTGCGCTTCGACATGTACGAGGCCGAATACACGCACGAGGGCGATCGCTGCACGTTCGAGACGCTGCTCGCCCGATTCGGAGTGGACGATCCCGCACTGCACGTGCTCGGCGAGATCGTGCACGACATCGATTGCAAGGACGCGAAGTACGAGCGCCCGGAGGCGGCGGGGGTGGAGTCGATCCTGCGCGGCCTGGTGAACGCACACGCCGCCGACTCCGACCGCATGACGCAGGGGAGCGCGATCCTCGAGGCGCTCTACTCACAGCTCGGCGGCGCCACGCACTGACACCTTCGCGTCGGGCGCGCCCGGCGCTCAGGCACGCGGCAGCCTGCAGGTCGCCTTCGGGGGCGGTCTTGGACTCCAATCCATCCCAGCTCAGCACGAAGCGTTCCGCGCATTGCGCGGGCGTGCGCTGCGGGCTAAATTCAAGGGAGCGATTCACGCGCCCCGGCGCGCGGACAAGTTCCGAACGAACAGGGGCCTGCCAATGTCAGCGGGCCCCTGTTCTGCTTCCGGAGCGACCCACCCACGCACGGAGCAGCCCCATGCTCGATAACATCGCCGTGCGCTCGGACGCGCGTGCGCAGGACCTCCACGCCGACTACACCTCCTCATACCGGGCGAACGCCGCCTGTGTGCGCGAGCTCGGACGGCTCCACGACGAGATCGCCGCGTTGCTCATCGACGCGCGCGTTCCCGCCGATCTGCACGTTCCCGAGGAGCCCGTCGTGCGGCGCTCGCCGGCACGCTGCCTCGTGCAACTGGGACCGGTGGCGCTGACCGTCGCGTGGCTGCAGCGGGCGCAGGGCACTGTGGCCGACGGGGAGCTGCTGGTGGTCGTATGGCGCGGCGAGGTTGCCGTACGCACGCCGCAGGGGTTCGAGCGGGCGCACCAGCAGTCCGGGGCCAGCTCGGCCACGGCACTCTGGGAGACGGTGCTCGTGGTGTCGGCCCAGAGTGAGACGAAGTGGGGGTGGGCGCCGGCCGATGCGTCC
>Ga0066652_100000535_pt1 | contig 18320 bp, 9 predicted proteins | sample GraSoiAngelo_101_FD_71413 | JGI IMG/M metagenome (GOLD analysis project Ga0066652, IMG submission 71413) | Grasslands soil microbial communities from the Angelo Coastal Reserve, California, USA - 14_0903_02_30cm | ecosystem: Environmental > Terrestrial > Soil > Grasslands | place: USA... | reverse complement strand
GCCTTGAGCGCCTCGACGACGTCGATGTGCGCCAGCAGGAGGAGCGGCTTGCGCGGCGAGCCAGCGCGCCCCCGGATGCGCGCGACGACGTTGTGCTTCTCCGGGCGCGGACCACCGATGAAGATGTCCGCGTCCGGGATGCCCGCGTCGCGGAAGCGCTGCGCCATCGCGACCGCCGCCGGCGTCACGCTCCCGGTCCGGTCACCACTGTTGATCTCGATGAGCTGCTTGTAGATGTCGCGCGTGAGCTGCTGCTGCGTGGTCAGCGAACCCGCGGTGAACCCGGTCTGCCTGGTCTGCGCGCCCGCGGACAGCGCAATGACGGCGGATAGCAGTGCGGACGTGCTGGAAATGCGCATCACGAAGGAAGCCTCTGTGCGTTTGCGTAGGTGCCCCATAAAGGTACTGTGCGGACTCAGTCCTCGAACAGCAGCGGGGCGTCCTCGAATCCGAGCTTCCGGTTCAACGTGCGCAGCAGCGCGCCGAGCTTGCGGACGTCAGACGCGGATATCCGCCGCAGCGCCGCGACGAGCATCTCTGCCGGAGCCGTTGGCGCGCGATCCAATACCCTGCGTCCGGCCTTCGTGATGCGCACCTCCGCGCGGCGGCGGTCGCCGCTGGACTGGACGCGCGTGACGAGACGCTCGGCAACGAGACGGTCCACGATCACGGAGACGGAGCTCCGGTCGGTGAGCGTTCGCTCGGCGAGGTCGCCGATGGAGGCGTCCGGCTCGGCGACGAGTTGCTCGAGCACGAACAGCCCCGCCGCGCTCATTCCCGTCGCGCGTTCCACTTCGCGCGCCGCGAGACGCAGCCCGCGATCGAGACGGCGAACACCGTTGACGACCTCTGCGGTGGTGGCGCGGCTCGGCCGCGAGGCTCGCGATCCTGCCGCACGCCGCGCGGACTTTCGACCGCCTGGCATGTTCGTCAGCGCGCGGAAGCGCCGCACTGATCCACGACGTCCTGCGCCAACTGCTTGGCGGAGGCGTCGTCGCCGGGCTGCAGCCCGGCTCTGGTGTTGGCCCCCGGATCCGAGGCCGACGTGTACTCACGCGTCCCCGACTGGACCTCGCCCGTCGGAGTAAACACCACGAACACGCGCTCACGCTCTTCCTGCCCGGGTGACGTCTCCCGGCGGCTCGTGATGTCGATATTCACGATCTGGAAGCCGCGCTCCGGCGCGGCCAGGCTCACCTGAATCGTGCGAGGCGGCACGTCGCCCGCATACGTCAGTTCGCGGACTATCGTCGTCAGCCCTTCGAAGCTCTGGCTCGAGCAACGATGATCCGGTGACAGACGATCCAGCACCGGCAGCGTGCCGATCTTCGATGCCTGCAACGGAGTTGTGTCCGTCGTGGTGTCCTGGCTCTGTTCGGCGGCGGCGGCCGGTGTGTCCGCGGCTGGAGCGGGCTTTTCGCCGCATGCGGCCAGGAACGGAACCACGAATACCATTGCGGGAAGCGCGAGTCGCATCAGCGTGTGCGGTGAGGCTTTTGGCACCGGGCAGGCGCCGTGAGGTGGGGACGACCGCACAATTTTGTGGTCGATCCCCATCTCGTGCAACCGCGAAACGGAGTTGGCCTCGGGTGAGCGGCCCCTACTGGCGTTCGACGCGAATGCGCACGTCCACCGTTTCGCCGCGCTCGGAGACGGCCCGGATCACGTGTTCACCGGGTACGAGGGCAAGGCGATCGCTTTCGTGCGTCCGACCGTCCACCGACCACCGGATGCGGTGCGCGCCGGTCGCCCGAAGCGCGATGGTCGCGTAGCGCGATTCGTCCCCGGTCGGCACCCAGTATCGGTCGCCGTCGGCGGGCGACGTCACGCGCAGGCGTGAAGGAAGGGTCGAATCGCCCTCGCTCCGCGTCGCAACGACAGTCGCTGCAGTCCGCGCGTGCTGCTGCGACCAATCCGCGTATTCATCGGGAAGCGTCACTACCCCGTCGTGCTCCCACGTATCGCGCGTCTCGGGGACCGTTCCGGGCACGAACCATTCGTCCATCGCCGCGCAGTTCGCGGTCGCCAGAAGTCCGGACAGTCGACAGACCGACGCGTGCACCGCCCCCGCTTCGGCCGGCGTGGTCAACGCACTTGGCTCCCATCGACGCGCTGTTTCCATGACGACCCGGTGCAGCAGCGGGCCGGCGCCCGTGACACCACTCACGCCTTCCATGGGTCTGCCGCTGAAATTGCCCGCCCAGACCGCCGCGGTGAACCGCCGCGTTGCGGCAACCGCCCAGTTGTCCGTGAAGTGCCGGCTGGTACCGGTCTTCACGGCGACCGGGAACGGAAAATCGAACGGGGTCAGCGTTCCGAATCCCGGGATGCGTGCCGCCGCGTCGTTCAGCATGTCGAGCACGATCGCGCTCGCTACGGGCGACGCAACGCGGCGCGGCGCCTCTGCGCCGGGCATGGACGGAGCTCCCGCGCGCCACGTCCAGGGGCGCCACTCGCCACCGTTCGCGAGCGCACGATATGCATTCGCCAGCTCGATCAACTGCACGTCGCCGTTTCCGAGCGCGAGACCCAGCCCGTAGTACTCGGCGTCGCGGTCGAGCGACTCGAATCCGGCAAGCCGGAGCGTGTTCAGGAGGCTTCCCGTGCCGAGACGCGCCGCCAGCTCGACTGCCGGCACGTTGTAGGAGCTGGCCAGCGCCTCGCGCGCGCGCACCGGCCCGCGAAACCTCCGATCATAATTGCGGGGATGGTACGCGCCGGTGGCCGTCGCGAACGATTTCGGGATGTCAGGAAGCACCGTCGCGGCGGTGACTCCACGATCGAGTGCGAGGGCGTACAGGAACGGCTTCAGCGCTGACCCGGGCTGGCGCGGAGACGACACCATGTCCGTTTGTCCGTCGGCAACCGCCCAGAAATCCGGCGAGCCGACCCACGCGAGCACTTCCCCGGTCTCGTTGTCGAGCACCACCGCGGCGGCCTGCGCGACGCCGCGGTCACCGAGGACATCGACCGTGTGACGCACTTCGGCTTCGATGACCTGCTGGAGCTGAAGATCGATCGACGTGCGCACACTGGTTCGCCGCGCGTTCCCGGCAGCGTCCATCCAGCCCAGCACGCGGGCGGTAAAATGCGGTGCCTGGAAGGGCGGTCGTCCGGACGTCGACAGCACCGGCTCCGCTCGCGCATCCTTCACCTCGTTCGAATCGACGTACGCCATCCGCTGCATGCGGTCCAGCGCAACGTCGCGACGCCTGCGAGCGCGCGTCGCGAGAGCGAACGGATTGTCGCGTGCCGGCGCATGCGCGAGCCCGGCAAGCGTCGCCGCCTGGCCAAGGCTGACCTGGTCGGCCGATGTGCCGAAGTACAGAGCGCTCGCGGAGGCGACGCCGACGGTCGCTTCGCCCAGATGCACACGGTTGAGGTACTGCTCGAGGATCTCCTGCTTGGACAGATGGGCCTCGAGCCGCAGCGCCCACAGCGCCTGCGTCACCTTGCCCTCCCAATCGCGATCCGCCGGATGCAGCAGACGCGCAAGCTGCATCGTGATGGTCGATGCCCCGGACACGACGCGCGCGTGTGTGATGTCGTCGCGAAGGGCACGGCCCAGCGCGCGCACGTCGATGCCGTGGTGGTCCCAGAAGCGCCGGTCCTCCACAGCGACGAACGCGTTGATCAGGTCGGGATCGAGCTCGCGATACGCCTCCCACTGCGCGCGGCTCCCGTCGGACGCGCGCGCGGCTCGCAGCGCGATGCCGTTTCGGTCCTCGATCGTGATCGCGGGCAGCTGATCGCGATCGAGGAGACCGTCGGGCAAGGGCAGCATGATCCACAGGAGCACACCGGCAACTGCGAGCGAAGTCGTCATTCCGAGCGCAGCGAGGAATCTGCTTTCCCGGTGGGCCGACAGCAGATGCTTCGCTTCGCTCAGCATGACTGCGAAATGCTTCTTCATTGCTGCTTCGCGACTACCGTGAACGTGCCGCCATCGCTTCGGCCACGCACGCCTGGATTGTACATCTCCTCCGCGTGCGCGGGTGGCTTGATGAAGGTGCCCGGCGTGGTCGCGCGCGCGACGTAGCTCGCGGTGTAGCTGCCGGGCCAGAGCAGCGTCGCCGAGTAGACAACGCGGTCGTCGCGCATCTCGCGATGATCGAATGGCGTCCACCAGCCACCGTCCCACCGGCCATATCCCCACGTCTGCGCGTCCTCGCGCCGATCCTCCGGTGCCACGCCGGGTCCCGCTTCCGCCGACGCGGTGCGCAGGCTCAGGTCCACGGCCTCGAGCCCGGCCGGCAACGCGTCGTCGACGACGACAAAGTTGCGTGTCACCGGCACCGTGACCTTCAGCCGCACGCGAACGAGGTCCCCTTCCCGCACGCTGGTCACGGGCGTGCCGCCGACCATCGTCTCGTACCACCGTTCCACGCGGATGCCATTGTCCTCCACGCTGACCGACTGCGTCAGTGGTACCTCGTTGACGGTCAGATAGAAGTAGATCGGGCCGCCGGCACCGGACGTCTCGAGCGCGACGCGCAACGCCTGGCCGCCGGTGACCCTGGCAAGGAGGCCACTGAGCGCCACCGATGAATCCCGACCGGCGCCCGCGTCGTCGAGCGTGGTCTCGAGGATCGTGCGCGATCCCGCGCGTACCCGCACATGGGCGCCCGCCATCGACTGCGTGCGTCGTACGCGGTCGTACGCGGCCAGCGCACTCACCGCCGACGCATAGTCCTGAGTGTTCCACCACCAGCGCTGCGACTCCGCCCGCTGCTGCTGGGCGAGCGTCTCGACCATCGGACCGACCAGCGCATGCTCCGGATTCACCGCCAGCGTGGCCGTGAGGATTCGCGCGATCGGCCGCATCTGCGACGCGAAATAGAAGGACCGGCCGACGGTATCCGGGAGCACGGCCTTGCGCCCCTCGACGCGCAGCTGCGACCACGCCGACGCGAGCAGCAGCGTCGCCGTCGGTACCTGGCCACGGCGGGCGAGCACCTCGGCGAGCCGGGCGCGGTCCTCGAGGGACAGCTGCGCCGCGTTCCGCAGCAGCTCGTTTTCCGCGGCCATCACGGGACGACCCATGCGGCTCAGGAAATCCACGCCCGCCACCTTGTCGCCCAGCCAGATATCACGCCGGCTGAACCAGTTCGCCAGCTCGAATGCGACACTGGTATCCGTGCGGAGTCTCGCGTTGACGAAGCTCGCGAGTCGCGAGAGCACCATGGTGTCGACCGGCACGCCGACGTCGCGCGCATCCAGCAACACCATCCCGGCATACGCGCTCAACCAGCCGCTCGTCCAGTCCGTGTTCGACCAGTAGCCGATGCCGCCGTCCGCTCGCTGGCGTCGGCTGAGCATGTCCACCGCGCGTGCGATCTCGGCTTTGGGGTCCCGCATGAGCTGCACCGGGCTGCCCTGCTGCTGCGCGCGATACAGCGCGATGAGCGGCACCGCGGTGCTGATCACCTGCTCGGAGCAGTAATACGGATACACGCGGAGGTTGCGCGCGATGCCGCGGATGGTCGCGAGCGGCGAGCCGCCAACGCTGAGCACGAGCGTCGAGCGCGCGGGGTCGATGTTGGACGGCAGGAGCATGTCGACGCTCGATGTGTCGCGCAGCACGCCCGCCGCGACCGTCGCCTGCGGGTGGTAGTCGGGTCGGATCGGGATCATGACCCGCACGGCGTCGCGATTGCGCTCGTCCGACACGTCGAACCGGAACGTCGCGCTGTCCCCTTTCTGCGCGTCAAATGGAAAGCGAACCTCGGCGCCGCGTGACTGTGCGAGCGTTGTGGTCTGCTCTGCCCTTCCCCGGAGCGCCACGCCCGTGGCCGTCACGGACACTTTCACCGCTACCGCGGAGCCGTCGCGACGATTGACGACGGTTCCCGCCGTGAACCTGTCCGCGGCGCGCACGAACCGCGGCAGCGCGGCACGCGCGAGCAGTGGTCGCGTCACGAGAAGCTTCGAGTCTCCGCTGCCGTAGCGATCGCCCGCCGTGACGGCGACCGCCATCACGCGGAAGGTCGTGAGGTTGTCCGGCAACTTCGCGACGGCAGTCGCGTTTCCCTGCGCATCGGTGATCACCGAGGCCAGGAAGAACGCCGTTGTCTGGAATTTCGACCGAAGCACGTCGGCGCCCGCGGCACCGCCTCCGCCACCCGCCTCCCGCTGTCCCTTCTCGCCTTCCGGGACCTGTGGCGCCACGGCGGCCATGTTGCTGGCGAGGTGCATGCCAAGGCCGCGCTCGCGGTAGATGAGATCGATCGGATCGGGCGTCCTGTACCCGGTGAGCGCGAGCACGCCTTCATCCACCGCCCACAGCGTCACCTCGGCACGAACACCACGGGTCTGCGCGTCGCGCACGCGCACGTTCACGCGCGCGCTGTCCGCCGGCAGGTACTCTGCCTGGAGCGGCTCGAGCGCGACGCTCAGGCGCTTCACCTCGGGCGTGACGCGCAGCTCGGCATAGCCGACGCGGATCGTCGGCCGCCCCGGATCGTCCAGCGGACCGGGCTTCGCCGAGCGCCCGCGCGCGACGATGATCGAGACGAACGCGTTCGGCGCATACGCTTCCGTGATCGGGAACTTCAGCGTCGTCGCGCCCGCGACGATCCGGACGCGCCGCTGCTCGATGAGTCCTTCGCGCTCGACGGTGATCCACGCGTCCGCGTCCGTGAAGGGCGACGCGAACATGATCGTCGCGACGTCGCCAACCGAATAGCGCGTCTTGTCCGGGATGACGTCCATCCTGAACTGCGTCTCGTCGCTCCACGGCACCCAGTCCGGACCGGCGGCCCAGCGCTGGAAGCTCGTGGATGCGAGTCGCCCCCGCGCGTCGGTCGCCGTGAGACTCACGGTGTACACACCGCCCGCGGGCGGAGTGAACGCACAGGACGGTGCGTCGGTGGCCGTCGTGACGGCACAGTGCGCGACTGTGTCCGACACCCATTCCCCCACGAGCTCGGAGACTCCATCGCGCTCGCGTCTCACGCGATGCCACTCGCGACGGACAATGGTGCCATTCACGCGCACGCCGGTGACTTTCTCGCCCGTGGGCGTCACGGTCATGACTGCGACTGACTGCGGCGCGTTCGCCGTCCAGAAGTAGTTCGTCCCGTTCGCCTTCGCCGCGATGTAGAACTCGGCGGGATGCACGGTCGTGGACGAGCTCGCGCCCGCGACCTGCCGGTTGATGTCAGTCACCGTGGCCTGCACGGTGACGCGGGCGGCGCGGCCGCGCTTGAGCTGCGGAACGGAGATCTCGATGGCGTGTTCCCCGCGCGCATCCAGCGTATCCAGCCCGCTCGCGAACACCTCCGTCTCGTCGTTACGCTCTTCCCACCAGTTCGAGCTCTCGCCCACGTACCAGCCATCGGTGTTCGGGATCTCGAGGTCCCATGACGACAGCGCGGTCTGCCGTGCGATCCACGTCAGTGCGGCACGTCCCATCGGTGCGCCAAAGAGGTAGCGCGCCTGCACGACGGTCCGGACGGTGTCGCCGGGAAAACGCGCGGTTGCGGCACTCACGACGTCCACGAGGAATTCCGGCGGACGGTACTCGGCGACGCGATACGAGGCCTCCGCCACCTTGCGCCAGTCTCCCTGGTAGCGCGCCTGCACCTCGACGCCGTAGTCGCCCAGCGCGGCGGACGGGGGGACGACGATTCGCTGATCGGTTGTGCCGAACGACGACAGACGTGCCACCGTCTCCTGCAGCACGCCATCTTCGCGATCACGGAAGATCCACTTCACGGAATCCGCTGCGGGCACACGCAGCGCACCGAGCGAGCCCTGTCGCACGATTGCCTTCGCGTACAGTGGCTCTCCGGGACGATAGATCCCCCGCTCTGTGAAGACCGCACCGGCCACGGGATATCGCTGGTCGCCCCACGCGCTGTACACGTTGAAGCGCCACGGTGAGAGGTCGGGGTCGTAGCTGCTCACGCCGGTCACCGCGCGATCGTCGCCGAGCGACGCTTTCACGAATCCGTCGAAGGCGCCGCCATACCCCTCCTCGTCGTCGCTTTCCTCGTCCGCCGCCGGCACATCCGCGTAGCCGGTGAAGCGCGCGATCCCCTGTGCGTCGGTGACGCCGCTCGCGATGCGTTTTCCCTGCGCGTCGTGCAGCGCAACCGCGACGCCCGGCAGCGACGCGCCCGTGCTGAGGCGCGTGACCCACACCACGGCGTCCGACTTTCCGACGCGCGCATGCACGCCCAGGTCCGTCACCTGGACGATCGACACCGGTCCGCCGGTCGCGACATCCTGTCCCGCCGAGCGGCCGCTCACCTTCACGGCAAAGAGCGTGGTCGTACCGGTTGGCACCGGCAGGGCAACGCCCGTGATGCCCGGCTTGTCTACGGTGGCGCGCACCGGAATCGCCAGCGCCGGAGCCGAGGTGATCAGCGAGTTGTACAGCTCCGCATTGCCCCAGAACGCGCCGAGAACCTTGTGCTCGAGCGAGTCGGGAATCGGGGCGATGCGCGCGACCAGGGTGTCGACGTTCACGTGCTGCACCGCGAGCGTTCGAAAGCCGTTGCGCTCGACGGTCTGACGGCCGAATGCGTACGTCACGGACGGCGAGTAGCCGGTGGTGCGATACCCCAGTGCGGGATTCCCGCGCAGCGGCTGGCCGAACACGTCCCGCAGCGACGTGTCCGCGACGATCGCATAGGTGACACGAGGACTCAGCGTCGCGTCGAGCGTCCAGTACGCCGATTCATTGGTCGTGTCGCGCACCGTGAACTTCGTCTCCGGGTAGAGACGCACCGTCCGCTGGACCTCGGCGCCGCGCACGGGATTCGTGAACCGCAGCGCGATCGGCCCGGTCGGGCAGAAGTTGTTGCCCCAGGCACATTCCACCTGCGTGAGGCGTAGCTCGCCATACGTATGGAACGGGACGCGCGTGGTGCCGTGCGGAAGATCGGCGGCGACCTCGGTCGGGACTACGAGCTCGCCCGCACAGGCGTAGGGCATCGGGCTCGTGGGCTGAACGAAGACGATGCGCCGCAGCGAGTCGCTGCCGCGGCCGCGCTCGGACCGACCGTAGCGGAGCTCCCGAGCGTCGGCAGTGGACACGGGGCGCTGCGCCGTCGCGCGGAAGCGAACGATCCGGCGATCGCCCGCGCAGCTCGCATTGAACTCGGCGTAGATGGCGGCCGACAGCGCGCTCAGCTCCACTGGAGCGCTGTACGCCACGCTGAAACGCTGGTTGGGCGCGACGTACTCGGTGGATCGCGCGTGACCGTCCGTGGGCATCGCGACCTCGAAGGTGGGCCCGCGGGCGCGGAACACGAACGTGTACGGCGCCGCCAGCTGACTGCCGTCCATGGCGCGGAAGGTGTTCGATACGGTGACCGTATAGCGCGCGTTCGGCGTGAGTATCTCCGATGGCGTGAGGCGAAGCGTCACCGGGTCGCGCCATTCGAGCTTGCCTGCGACAGCGGGCGTGATCGTGAGGATCGTGCGCGGATCCACCGTACGGTCGAGCGATCCCGCGACCGGTCGGTTGAACGTCACGGAGATCGTCGCGGTGGGCGATGCTTCCGCGTCCGGGGTGGTCCGGATGACGCGCAGCGGCGTGTCGGATTGGGCGTGCACGGCGGCACGCGGCGTAGCGACGAGTAGTGCCGCGGCGGCGAGAACTGCGTACTGATGGCGCAACATGTGTGTGGAGGTGAGTTCGCCGATCTGCGGGATCGGCGGCGAAGGTCACGGCGATACGAGAATCGTGCGAACGCGGCCTTCGTGACTCGTGACTGTCTACCCTGAATGTTGAACGCGGGTCCGGGCGGCGCTACGGGAAAGATTTCCCCGCCAGACGCTCGCCGTTCCCGGATTACGGCTGAAACAGCGCGCGGAAGGTGCCGGGTGCGAAGATGCGTTCTTCCCGCGACGGCACCGCTCCGACGGCGACGACGTCCAGCAGCCCGGTGCGGTAATACTCTCTGGCAACCCTGTTCACCTGGTCGAGCGTCACGGACAGGTACGCACGGGAAAATGCGGGAAGGTCGAGCTGCTCCACGCCGGATTCCTCGGATCTGTTCAGCGCGGCGGCGACCACGTCCGCGTCGGAATCCTCACGCGCGCCGTAAAGCAGCATTCGGCCGAGCATGAACGCCTTCGCCTCGCGCAACTCCCATTCGTCCACACCTGCACCTCCAACGCCTTCGACGACCTCGCGGATCGCCTGAATCACCGAATCGGTGTTTCGCGTGTCGCATTCGGTGGATAACAGGATCGCGCCGTTGTGCGCGGCGAAGTTGTTCGTTGCCGCGGCGGCATAGGTGAGACCGGACTTCGTGAGCGCCCATCCGAGTCGGCCACCGTACGAGGGCACGCCGACGATGTAGCTCAGGAGCTCGAGCGCCCTTCGGTCCGGATGATCGCGCGGCACTCCCGGCAGCGCCGCCACGATCGTCACCTGTCTCGCGTCCCGCGCCTGCACGCGATCCGTTCGCGGACGGACGGTGGGCCGCACCTCATCAGCGCGCGTGGCGCCCGACGAGGGCAGGCGCGCGAGCAGGCGTCCGAGGTGCTCGACCACGCCTTTTGGATCGCCGGGGCCCGCCACCGACACCATCGTCAGGCCATTGCCCGCGTCGATGCCGGGTGCGACGGCATCGAGTGCGAGGCGTCGCGCGGTTCCTTCCATCGATGTGTCGGCGACTGCAGCCGGAACCACATAGACCGTGGATCCCGGCGGCAGCACAGCCGTATCGGTGCGTGCCAGGCGGGCCACCGCACGCGTTCGGGCCGTATCGGCACAATCGCACTCGATGCGGACGAACGGCGCAGCGCCGCCGGGCACGCGAGCCGCTCGGACGACGATGCCATTCGCGAGGGAGCGCCGCGCCGTGACGATCGCGATCGGCGTCAGCGGCTGAAGTGCCCTGTCCGGCACCGGCTCCGGGCGCTCGCGCCGCGCGGGCGGCGTCGTGAGCGGCGGGATCTCCATTCGATCGCCGACGAGCACACGGTTGTCGGTCCATGTCGCCGCGAACTCGTCCGCACCCGCGCGCAGCATCCCGACCGTGCGCTGCGACGGCCGCAGCCACCGCTGCGCGTAGCTCGCGACCTGGCTGGTCGACACGGATCGCGCGGCGGAGCGTGCGCTGTCGATGGTGGCGCGGCTCACCTCCCACGGCAGCGCCTCGCGATCGGTCAGCTCCTCCGCGCGGCGCGTCAGGTACGAGCGTCGCGGCGGCAGCGCACCGCTCTGCAGCACCGAATCGACCGCCCGCTCACGAGGCGCCGCGGCCACTCGCGCGTCGCGCAGCTCGGCGTCCGTGAGCGTGCCCGCCGCGAGATGTCCGACCACGGTGTCCAGCACCGCCAGCGCACGATCCAGATCGCGAGACGAATCTGGGTTGATCACCACGCGCAGCACCTGCGGGTACTGCGACGCGCTGTCGTTCACCGTCACCAGGCTCGGCACACCGGCGGCGTTCAGCGCGCGCGGAAGCTGAGCTTCGAGGAGACGCGCGGTCACGGCGAGCGCCGGGAAATCAGCGTGCCGAGCGCCCGGCGCGTGATACACGACATGCAGCTCGGGCGCGACACCAGGTGCGGTCAGCGATACACGCTTCTCCGCGCGCTGCGGCGGCTCGACGACAGCGATATGGCCGTCGTCCGGCACTGGAGAGATGCGCGAGAAGTGCCGCTCGACCATTTCCCGCACCGCGCCCGCATCGACGTCGCCGACGATCGCGAGCACCGCGTTGTTCGGGCCGTAATGCCGCCGGTACCAGTCGTATGCCTGATCCCGTGACAGCACGAGATTGTCGCGTGCCCACGTGTTGCTGTTCAGGCGATAGGGATGAGCCTCGAACGCCGCGTACATGACGGCGTCGCGCATGGCATTGAGCGGATCCGTGTCCGAGAAGCCGTTGGCCTCGGTGACGACGTTGTGCCGCTCGCGCTCGAACTCCGTGGAATCGAACAGCGCGCAGCACATGCGCTCTGCCGTGACGCGCAACGCCGACTCCACTGCCCAGGCCGGGATGGTTTCCGCGTAGCGCGTGACTTCCGGCCATGTTCCACCGGTATACCGGCCGCCGATGCGATCGATGTAGCCGTACACATCCTCATTGCGGATGTGCCGGGTCGCGCGATAGACCATGTGTTCCACGTAGTGCGCGATCCCCGTCTGGCCCGGGACCTCGTTGAGCGATCCCGCCTTGTACGTAATCTCCACGAGGGCGACCGGACGCCGGTGGTCCTCCTGGACCCACACGCGAAGCCCGTTTGCCAGCTCGAAGCGCGTCGGTGTCGCTGGAGTGGCCGACGACGCCGTTATGGCCAGTTGCAGCAGGAAGATCAGCACGGTCGTGGATCACCTGGTGGTAGTCATCGAACAATGACGGAATTGTAAGTTCCGAATTGCTGGACGCTCGCGCCACTCGGGCCTATTCTCTGTCCATCTCTCGATAGACGAGGATGCCTCCCCGTGCGTCGTAGCCCCACTGTGCCGTTCCCGCGTCTGCTTGCGGGCATCGCGCTGCTCTGCGCCTGCTCTTCGGCGAAAACTTCCACGAAGACGCGCAACCGGCCCGCGCGCACCACTTTCGTGCGGGACACCGTCGACGCGCGTGATCCCGACCTCGACCGTCGGATGACGCGCCTCGAGCTACGAGTCCTGGAGAAGGAGACACAGGTGGAGCAGCTGCAGACCCGGCTCGAGGACGCACGCGACGAAGTCGTGCGTACCATGGCGAAGCTGCAGACCCTCGCCAGCCGCGCCGAAGCCGCGTCAGCGATGGCAGAGGCGGATGTCGCCCTGCAGTCGCTGCGGACGAGCGCTGCGGGCCAGCAGCTTCCGGAGATCGCGCAGGCCACGCGACTGCAGCAACAGAGCAACTCCGAATTCAACAAGCAGAACTTCGGCGGCGCCCTCTACCTGGCCAACCAGGCCAAAGCGAGCGCGGGCGACGGCCGTACGCGCGCCGCCGCGGCAAGTCGGGGGGCGGCGCGCCCGGGTGAGACGCAGTTCGCGACGCCGATCCGCATCAAGGCGTCCAATCGCGGCAACGTACGCGAAGGCCCCGGGACCAACTTCGGCGTCGCGTTCGCCGTATCGGCTGGCGATCAGCTGACCGCGTACTCGATGACCGAGGACTGGATTCGCGTGAGTGACGACAGCGGACGCCCGGGGTGGATCTTCCGCTCGCTCGTCTCGCGACCCTAGCTCTTCTTCTTCGTCGTTTTCGCGCGCGGCTTCGTCACTGGCAGCACCTGCGGCGCCTTCTGCTTCGCGACCCGCTGCACTGGCGTTCCTCCCTTCACCACGCGATTGCGACCGCCGTGCTTCGCTTCGTATAGCCCCTTGTCGGCCACCGCGATGACCGCGTCACCGGACTCGCCGTCGGCCGGGAACACCGCGACGCCGATGCTCACCGTCATCGAGGACTCCGGGAACGGCTCCCCCGCGACACGCGCGCGAATGCGCTCCGCGACTTCCATGGCACCGGCTCCGTCGGTCTCGGGGAGAAGCACCGCGAACTCCTCGCCGCCGTACCGACCGACGCAATCGATAGTGCGCGTCGCATCACGCAACACATTCGCGAGGCGTCGCAACACCTCGTCGCCAGCGGGGTGTCCGTACGTGTCGTTGTAGGACTTGAAGTGGTCGACATCCACCATGATCACGCCGAACGGATGCTTCGTGCGCGCCGAGCGGAGTGACTCGTCCTGCAGGCGCTGCACCAGCGCTCGGCGATTGTTCAACGACGTCAGACCATCCGTGACCGACAGCTTCTCCAGCTCGAGACGGCCCTCGCGGAGACGCTTCACCATCTGATTGAAGACTCCGGTGAGCGCGCCGACCTCGCCACCGCTCGTATCAGGCAGGTCGACCTGCAGGTCGCCGTTCGCCACCTCTGCGGCGCCTTCGGCAAGCCGCTCGAGCGGGCGAACGATGTACAGGCCCAGCGCGTACGCGACGCCCCCGACACCAACCAGAAGCAGGAGAACGACCAGCATGGCGACGTTCCGGAACTGCCGTACGTCGCGGAATGCGCGAGCGGTTGGCGTCTCGGCGACGACCACCCATGACAGTTGCGGCACGCGCGCCATCGACCCGATGACGTCGGTGCCCAGTGCGCTCAGGTACACGACTGCCTCGTTCTGGTGCGACCTCAGTCGCTCGAGCGCTCCCGGCTTGATGGAGGCGCGAAGCAGATTCGCCGACACCCCTCGCGAGCTGGCGATCATCGAACCTTCGGAGGTCGCCAGGAATACCGTGGCACCCGTGTCCGGAGCGAACACCCGCAGCTGAGTGTGGAGCGGCTCGAGATGCAGCTCGGCGGCGAAGGCTCCCAGCAGCCGCCCGTCCGCGCGGTGAACCGGCACCGCAATCACCAGCTTTCCCGATTTCCGCACCGAATCCCAGGTGGCCATGCCGATCAGCTGATTCTGCTGACGCAGCACCTTCTGCCAGTCGGCCGGCATCGCGGGTCGCCGGCCCGAATCGCTCGAGGCCAGGACGCGGCCGTTTGCGTCGACGACGAACAGCTGCTCGAAATCCGTGAAGCGGACATGCAGCGACCGCAGATACTCGCGCAGCCGGCCGCCAATGATCGAGCTCGAGGCGAAGCGGTTCAGGTTTGTCGTGACTTCATCGGATCCGGCGAATACGCGCAGGTCGTACAGACGCTCCTTGATCCAGACACCCATCGCACGCGCCGTCTGACTGCTCTCGGCGCGCAGCTCCTGGGCAAGCTTGTCTTCGTGCGCCCTGCGGTTCTGGTTGTACGCGATCCCCAGCGAAACCCCGGCGGGGATGACGGTCCCGAGCACGGCAAGCGCCAGGATGCGGCTGCGGATGCTGACCAGGCGAGGTACCCGGAGGTAGTAGCCGACGTGTTCGACCGCCTCGACGGCCACGAGGGCCACGCTTTTCCGCTGCGTCAAAGTGCGTCCTGTGGATCGTGGATCGCGCCGCGGAGGGCGGCGTCCGGCGCGGCGGGAGGGCTGCCGGGCCAGTGGTGGCGAGACGACCCAGGCGGCCGGCTCCGATAGAAAACGCCCGACGGGAGGGCCGGGTAACAGGACTGTTCTGTCGGTTTTCGACCGTCTTTTTGCTTGCTCCCGCCCTCGTCTCCGCCTCTTAGACTTCCCCCCTCTTGGCGGCCTGAGCTATGAGTTCGCCCGCCCGGAAGGCCAAAGCCTGGATGGTCATGGTTGGTTGGCCGCGACCGCTGGTCACGAAGCTGGACCCGTCCACCATGAACAGGTTTTTCACGTCGTGGGAGCGGTGATTCCTGTCCACAACGGAGGACTTGGGGTCATTGCCCATCCGACAGGTGCCCAGCAGGTGGAAGGCGAAGTTCTGACTCTCGACCGGCACCTGCCAGGACTTCACTGCGCCGGCGGCGTCGAGAAGGGCCTGCGACTTTTCGGCGAAATACTTGTACATCCGCAGGTCCTGCTCGTGATCGGCGTACGTCACACGGAGCGCGGGCAATCCCCACGCGTCCTTCACCGTGTCGTCGAGGGAGATGCTGTTCCGCTCCATCGGCAGGGATGTGGTGTGACCATAGGAGATCAGCGTCCGGGTGTACTGCTGTGCAAGCTGCTTCTTGTACTCGGCACCCCAGGTCGGGGCATCCGGCGGCAAGCCCTGCGTCGCAAAGGCGATCGGTGGACGATCGAAGCGGAAATCGAATCCGCCGCCACCGACCAGGCCCAGCGCGGGATCGAGCTCGAATGTGTCCCACACGACGCGCGTCGCGACGATTCCCTTGTATCCATTGACCTCGTGCTCGAACTGGCCGAATGAGAAGCCGCCGCCGTTCATCATCAGGTTCTTGCCCACGAGCCCATTCGAGTTGGCAAGACCGTCCGGGAACAGGTTGGACTTCGAGTTGAGGAGCAGCCGCGGCGTCTCGGCGCCATTGGCGCAGAGCACGACTGCCTTCGCGCGCTGATACATCTCCTGCTTGTTCTTGTCGAAGTATTTCACGCCCGTGACACGCCCGGCGGGCGACACCTCCACCTTGCGCACGTACGAGTTCGGCCGGATCTCACATCGTCCCGTCGCGACGGCTTTCGGAATCACCGTGACGAGCGAGCTCGATTTCGCGCGCACCTCGCAGCCGAAACCGAGACAGAAGCCGCACTGTACGCACTGCGAACGGCCGTTGTAGAACTTCGACGCGATCGCCATGGGCGCCGGGAACGCCGTCCACCCGAGCTTTTTCGCGCCGCGCTCGAGCAGCACACCTTGCGGTTTCGGCGGATGCGGCGGCATCGGGTACGGCTTCGACCGGCGCGGGTCGAATGGCCCCGGCGCTCCGGCGACTCCAACCTCCCAGTCGACCTTCGTATAGTAGGGCTCGAGGTCGTCGTAGGTGATCGGCCAGTCCGAGAAGGATGAGCCGTCCGGCACACCCCGCGCGCTTGCCTCGTTGAAATCGATGGGCTTGAAGCGCCAGTAGTTCGCGGAGAAGTGCACGCTCGTCCCGCCGACCAGGCGGCCGTACATGAGGGCCGGCTGGCGATTGGCTTTGTCTTCGGGCTTCGCGCGGAACGTGGTCGGCTGCTTGTTCCAGTCGAGAATGTAGAAGTTCTGGTTCGAGACCTTGATCTCGTCATGCGGGAACTCGCGCTCGTCGCGCCACGGACCCTGCTCCAGCACCACGACCCGGAATCCGGCGGTCGACAGCTCCTTCGCGACGACGCCGCCCGCGGCGCCCGAGCCGACGACGACGAAATCGACCTCGTCGGTCGGCTTGTACTTGATCGTATCCCGCTGCAGCGGATCGAGCGGGAGATGCCGGTGGTCATGCATGGGCATCGTACCAGCCGAAGGGAGCAGCCCAGGAGAAGCGATCGTCGAATCCGATCAGCTTCCAGCCCGCCTTGTTCGCGTTCCCGCCGTATTCGGGATTGGCGAACATCCCCGTTACCGTGCCCCCCCGCAACATGAAGAAGAACGGGTGCTTGTCCTTTTCCATCGACGCGATGACGTCTCGCTGCTGCTCCGCGCTCAGGCGCGCGAACGTCGCCGAGCGCGGAATCGCCACGTCGTTTCGCACGGCACCAGCCTGCGTCGGTCCCAGGCTGCCGGCGCGCTTGTGGAGCTCGTCCAGTCCCGCCACAAAGGCGGGCCGCTGATCCGCGGCCCACGTCGCGAGGCTCTTGTCGAAGAAGTAGACGACGCCGGCTTCGTGCGCGCCCGGTGTGTCGTCCGACGGAATGATCTGCGAGGCCGCTGCGTCCGCATCCGCCGCCTGCGCCGGCGTGAGAAAGAGCAGCTTGGGCGGCATGCCTGCGCGCACGTCGCGCACCGTGTCTGCGGCGTGTCGCCCCGCGGCGAGCAGTTTGTCGGCGTCCGCGGCGACCCAGGCGGCGGCGAGCGTACCGCCCGCGGCCGCGAGAAACCCGCGTCTGGATATTTCGGTCATACGCAACGATGCCACGCGGCGCAGGACCACGCCAGAGGAATCGCGAGCTACCCGACGCGCATGACGTCCATGGCTTGTGCGCGCGAAGCGCGCCGGGCCGGCACCCAGCTGGCGAGCAGCGCGACCAGCACGAGCAGGCCAACCACGCCGCCGAACGCCACTGGGTCCGTCGCGCTGACGTCGAACAACATGCTCGCGATCACGCGGGTCGCCGCCAGCGCACCGGCGACGCCCACGACGATCCCGACGACCGACAGCAGCAACCCCTGTCGCAGCACGAGCCGCACGATGTCGCGCGTCTTGGCGCCGAGCGCCACGCGAATGCTCAGCTCCCGCTCGCGCTGGATCACCAGATAGGAGATCACGCTGTACACGCCCAGCGCGGCGAGCAAGAGTGCGATGACACCGAGCACCGAGACCAGCGACAGGACGAATCGCCGGTCGGCGACGGAGCCGCTCACGATGGTGTCGATGGTGCGGATCCGCGGGGGCAGGTCAGGACGCAGCTGGCGGATGATGCGCCGCGCGGCGTTCATCGTCCCCACGGGATCGCGAGTCGCCATGACGAAGTTGAATCGCCACGCCGTTCGCGGCCGCTGCCGATAGCTCGCATACAGTGTGGGCCGCGGTTCCTGTTCCAGGTTCGCCTCGTGGACGTCACCGACGATGCCCACGATCGTGAGGGGCGTGACGTCGCCGTCCATGTTGCCGAACTCGATCACCGCGCCGATGGGATCCCGGTCCGGCCAGCGCTTCTTCGCGAGCGACGCGCTGACCACCGCCACATGCGGCGAGGTGACAACATCGCGCTCGTCGAAGACGCGCCCCTTCACCAGCGGGACACCCATCGCCTCGAAATAGCCCGGGCTGGCGACGCGGAACTCCGCGGCACCGGTGCGCTCCTTGTTCTGCATGAGTCGCTCGAAGTCGGCCATGCTGAACTTTTCGTCG
>Ga0066652_100000534_pt1 | contig 18332 bp, 20 predicted proteins | sample GraSoiAngelo_101_FD_71413 | JGI IMG/M metagenome (GOLD analysis project Ga0066652, IMG submission 71413) | Grasslands soil microbial communities from the Angelo Coastal Reserve, California, USA - 14_0903_02_30cm | ecosystem: Environmental > Terrestrial > Soil > Grasslands | place: USA... | reverse complement strand
AAGCAGCGGAACGGCTACGGGCTCGACGAGCTGGTGGAGCGGTCGCTCGGTGCCGGCGACGTGGCCGGGGTTGCGGGTGGCGACGAGCAGTCGGCGATGGTGCGGCACTCGATCACGGAGGCCACGGGTCGCGAGCCGAAGGGACGCACCCGAGACGACGTCTCGCACCGCGAAGCGGTGGTCCTCGGCTCAGGAAATCTCGGGCTCGTCTATCTGATGGAGGAGAAGCGCCGCCTCACCCTCGAGGAACTGAACGAGCGCCACCCGCAGCTCGTCCCGGCATTGCGAACGCATCCGCACATCGGCTGGCTCCTCGTCCGGTCGAGCGAGCACGGCCCGATCGTGCTGGGCCCCAACGGGGCGCGCCACCTGCGCGACGATCGCGTGGACGGCGAGGATCCGCTCGCGGCGTTCTCGCCCACGGCTCCCGCCCACCTCCTGAGGACCGATGGCTTCGCCAACGTCGCCGACATCATGGTCGGCAGCTTCTACGACCCAGTCCTCGACGAGGGCTGCGCGTTCGAAGAGCTGATCTCGTTTCACGGCGGGCTCGGGGGACCCCAGACGCGCCCGTTCATCCTGTACCCGGCTCGACTACCGGAACCCGACGGGCCGACCATCGGTGCCGAGTCCGTTCACGACTTGCTTTCCGGGTGGCGAGGAGCTCTCGAGGACAGCGGCAGCGAATCGGAGCCTGCAGCAGAGGGTATGCTCGCCTCATAGCCGCCCCGGGAGCGCTACGGGAAGGATGGCCTGCGGCGGCGGCGGCTCGACCGAGAGGAGAACGATGAGCGAGATCGGACCGGTTCAGATGGTCGCGATCGCCTTCGGACCCGATGCGAGGTTCGAGGGCCGCATCATGGCGGAGCTGGCGAAGCTCGAGCAGCAAGAGACGATTCGCATCCTCGATCTCCTGTTCGTCTCGAAGGATCCCGAGTCCGGGGACCTCGTCGCGCTCGACTACCAGGGCGAGGATCTCGGGGCGATCATCGGCGCCCTTCTGGGTTTCGAGTTCGACGGGAATGGTGGATCCGGGCCCGAAGCCGGCGCGGACGGCCACGCCTTCGGGCTTACTCGCGCCCAGATCGAGGCGATGGGCGAGGCCCTCGACCCGGGACACTCGGCCGGGTTCCTGCTGATCGAGCACGTCTGGGCGCGCGACTTCAAGCGCGCCGTCCGCGACGCCGGCGGCGTCCCGATCGGGGAGGGATTCCTGACCCCGGAGGCGGTCGGCGCGGTGGCCCAGGAACTGGTCGCGATGTCCGCGGCCGTTGAGGAAGCCGAGGCCGAGTCAGCGCACGGCACGGCGTCGGGTGATTGAGGAGGAGAGGAGCGCAGGATGGGACTCGGTGAGGGCGGAATCGGTGGCGGCGGCCTGATCGCCGCTCGGGCAGGGATGCGGATGCGCACGCGCCAGCAGTACCGAACGATGTCCCGGATGCAGCGGCGGCGTTCCTACATGGCCGACCGCATGGGCGTCCGGCAGGACTTCAGCCAGCCGGGCGAGCAGGCGGAGGCGCAAGCACCGGCGGCGGCAGCCCCAGCAGCTCAAGAGCCCGACTACACCGCGGAGCTCGAGAAGCTGGCGAAGCTGCGCGACGAGGGTGTGATCACGCCCGACGACTTCGAGGCGAAGAAGAAGCAGGTACTCGGGATCTGAGGACAACGGGCGAGACTGTCACGACCGAACGAAGGGAGCCGGTGGACTGCACGACGTCCCGGTCCCTGCAAGAACGCAGTCGGCGTGGGTTGATCGGGAAACCGGGCGGGGGCGGCGGGGTTACTTTCTGAACACGCACCATGCGCTTGGCTCATTCCCGCGCGATATCGCGGGAGCGAGCCGGCCAGAGAAAGGAGACTTTAAGTGAGAGGTGCTGGACGGATCGTATTCGCAGGCGTCCTGCTGCTGATTGCCGGGACGCTCAACATCATCTACGGCATCGGCGCAATCAGCGATGCGAACTTCTATACCGCCAACGGAACGCACTACGTGTTCGGGAGCCTCCATACCTGGGGCTGGATCACGCTGATCCTGGGGATCATCCAACTCACCGCCGGGTTCTCGCTCTTCGGCGGTGGAGCCTACGGCCGCATCATCGGGATCGTGGGCGCCACGCTCGGCGCGATCGGTGCGCTGCTGGCGATCGGGACGGTCCCGTTCTGGTCGCTCGGTGTGTTCGCGATCTGCCTCTGGGTCGCGCACGGCCTGATCGTGTACGGCGAGGAGGACGCCAGGACGACGACGCGGGCCTGACGAACCGGCCCCGCCGCAAGCACAAGTCGGCGCCGGGGCGAGGGCGTAGCGCCCTCGCCCCGGCGTCGGCTACCTCGCCGTGACTGAGCTCCTCCCCCTGGCGGTAGCCGCCGCGCTATATCCGCCGATCTTCGCCATGGTCGTGGTGATCCTGGCACGGCCCGATCCCAGGCCCATCCTGTTCGCCTACGTGCTGGGTGCGCTCCTCGTGAGCATCCTCGTCGGGCTCGGAATCGTGGCTGCTCTGAGCGCCGGCAACGTGGTCGGCGGAAGCGACAGGGCGGTCAATCCCGGGGTCGACATCGCCGGCGGCCTCGGGGCCCTCGGCGTCGGATTCGTCTTGCTCACGGAGCGCGACCGGTGGTTGAGGGAGCGTCGCGCGAGACGGAGTGCGTCCAGGGAAGATGACCGCGACCCCTGGTCTCGCAGGATGATCGAACGCGACTCCGTTGGGCTCGCCTTCGTCTTGGGAGTCGCCCTCAACCTTCCGGGGATGTCCTACCTCGTCGCGCTCAAGGACGTCGCCGCCGCGGACCAGAGCATGGCCGCCGGCGTGGTGCAGATCGTCGTCTTCAACCTGATCATGTTCTCGCTCGCCGAGGTCCCCCTGCTGAGCTATGCGCTGTGGCCGGAGCGCACGCGCGAGGTCGTCACGGCGATGAACGAATGGCTCACCGGCCACGCCCGCCAGCTCGCGATCGCGCTCTGCCTCGTGATCGGTGTGCTGCTCCTCGTCAGGGGCCTGGTTCACGCGATCGGGTGATCCCGCGGGTGCGTCAGTGGGTGACGCTCGTCTTGACCCGTTTGCGCTCTGACTCGCTCACCGGCCCCTTCTTCTCGAGCGTCTCGATCGCCTGTGCGAGGTCGTCGGCGAGGGTGTCAACGAGCGAGCGGTTCAGATTGAGCTTGACGAGGGCGCGCATCATCTTCACGTCGTGCGCGTTCGGCGGCATCGTGTAGGCGGGCACCATCCACCCCCGCTCGGCGGCGAGCTGGAAGGCGATGTCGAACTCGTCGTAGGGGTGCTCGTCGGCGAGGTTGAAGGCGACCAGCGGCAGCGTCTCCTCTTCTTTGCCGACTACCTCGAACTTGCCGGTGCCCTCGATGTCCCGGGCCAGTGACTCGGCGTTTCGCTGCATCACCTCCATGACCCAGCGATATCCGGCCTTTCCGAAGCGCACGAAGTTGTAGTACTGGGCGATGACCATCGCGGAGCTGGTCGAGAAGTTGAGCGTGAACGTGGCGTCGGTCTTGCCGAGGTAGTTCTCATAGAAGACGAGGTCCTCTGCCAGGTCGGACTTCTCGCGGAAGACAAGCCAGCCGATGCCGGGATAGACGAGGCCGAACTTGTGGCCGGAGGCGTTGATCGAGCGCACCTGCTCGAGCCGGAAATCCCACTCGGAGTGCGGGTAGAGGAACGGCCAGACGAAGGCGCCGCTGGCGCCGTCGATGTGGAGAGGGACGTCGAGGCCCTTCTTGTCCTTGAGCTCGACCAGGAAGTCGTTGATGCCCGCCACGTCATCGGTGTGCCCTGTGAACGTGGTGCCGACGACCGCCGCGACGCCGATCGTGTTCTCATCGACGTGCGGCTCGACGTCCTCCGGGCCGATCGTGTACTTCCCGGGCTGCAGCGGCACGATCCGCGGCTCGACGTCGAAATAGCGGCAGAACTTCTCCCAGACGACGTGGACGTCGCCGCCGAAGACGAGGTTGGGTGAGGCGGTGGGCTTGCCGTCGGCCTCGCGGCGCTGGCGCCACTTCCACTTCAGGGACAGCGCCCCGAGCATGATCGCCTCCGAGGAGCCCTGCGTGCTCGTGCCGGTGGTCTCGCCGGGCGCGTGAAAGAGCTCGGCCAGCATGCGGATGCATCGCTGCTGGATCTCGAACGTCTGGGGGTACTCGGCGTGGTCGATGAAGTTCCGGTGCAGGTTCTCGTCGATCACGACCCGCGCCTCCGGCTCCATCCACGTGGTGACGAATGTGGCGAGGTTCCGCTCCGGGATGCCCTCGACGGCGAGCTCCTGCTGAACCAGGCGCATCGCTGCGATCGGCAGCAGCGGGTCCTCGGGGATCGCATGGTCGGGGGCGCCCTCCGTGGCCCACACGCCGATCTGCCCAGACTGGGGGAAGTTCAAGATCTCACTCAACTGCGTCCTCCTTCTCGGTCCGGGCGACCTGAAGCGCCCTGCTGAAGCAGATCAAATCACGCCGGCCTCAACCGCCTGAGGAGGCGCGCCGCGGACAGTCCGTCTAGGTCGGGATCTCCGCGCCGAACATCTCCGGCAGCCGGCCGGCGAGGCCATAGTCGCCCTCGATCACCAGGGCCCCCTCGAGGAGCAGCTTCGGGGGGAACGCCTCGCGGGCCGCCATCCGGACGAAGTCGGGGACGCTCGTGCGGATCGTGAGGGCCGGATCGGTGGCCGGGCCGCGGCGCGCGGTCGCCCGCTGACCCGAGATCCGCACCGTCCAGCGCCGCAGGCCGTCGCGCCCCCGGAGCTCGTAGGCGATCTCGCCCTCGAACCCACGCGCCTTCGCGGGGCGGAACGCCCGCTCCATCGCCTTGAAGATCGCCGGCAGGCCCGGGCCCCGGTCGAAGAGGCGGTAGAGCTGGCGGTCGGTCCGACCGCGGACGATGGCCGCGAGGCCTGCCTCGCCGGCGCGGGCGACGACGTCTCGGGCCCCCGCGCGGTCGGGGCGGACGCCGTCCTTGCCCGCCGAGGCGATCATCGGCCGCGCCGCGGCGGGCTCTCCGTCGGGCTTGACCACGTAGTCGAGGTCGCCGCTTCGCGCAGGTGTCCGCCGGGCGAGCGCCCGCTCCACCGCTTCGCCGAGGCGCTCCGCCTTGTCGCGCTCGCGCTCCTCGGCGTGCTCGGCGAAGCGCGGCAGGATCTCGGCGCCGAACAGCTCGAGGCTCTCGCAGATGTGCTCGTGGCGGTTGTCGCCGGCCTGGGAGACGAAGATCACCTGGTCGACGCCCGCGGCCTCGTAGCGCTCGATCAGCCCGGCGATCTGGTCGGGAGTGCCGATCGCCCCGCGGAGGCTCCCGAGACCCTGCTGGAGGAGCTTCACGCCGAGCGGGGCGTCGTCGGCGGTGACGATCTCTCGCGCGAAGCCGACCTCGTCGCGGCGCTCTACGAACTCCCGCCACACGTGGCCGCGGCCGGGGCGGTGGTGGCCGAAGGCGTAGTAGTAGGCGAGGGAGAAGCCGAAGAAGTGGGCGCCGTCGATGCCGCGCTCGATCGCCGTCTCCTCGTCGCGGTGGCACATCATCGGCAGCACCACGGCGACGTTGGGGTTGACGGCGAACCCCGCCGGGACGCAGCGGTCCGAGGCGAGCGTCTCGTAGTAGGAGTCGACCCATTCCTTCGCGGCCTCGGGCTCGACGAAGGAGAACGAGAGCGCCCCGAGCCCGTTCTCGGCCGCGGTCAGAATCGTCTCGCGGCGGCTGCACGCGACCCACAGCGGCGGATGGGGCCGCTGCCTCGGCTTCGGGATCACGTTCCGCGGAGGCATCGAGACCCAGCGGCCGTCGTAGCCGGCGAAGGGCTCCTCGACGAACATCCGGGTGATCGCGTCGAGCGCCTCCTGCCACTGCTCGCGCTTGGTCTCGCGCTCGATCCCGAAGCCGCCAAGCTCGAGCTGCGAGCTGCCCTCGCCGGTCCCGAACTCCACCCGACCCTCGGAGATCAGGTCCAGGGTCGCGACGCGCTCAGCGACGCGCGCGGGATGGTTCACGCCCGGCGGCACCTGGATGATGCCGTGGCCAAGGCGGATCCTGCTGGTGCGCTGGCTCGCCGCGGCGAGGAAGACCTCGGGCGCGCTCGAGTGGGAGTACTCCTCGAGGAAGTGGTGCTCGACCTCCCACACGCAGTCGAACCCCAGCCGATCGGCGAGCTCCACCTGCTCGAGCGCGTCGGCGAGCAGGCGACCCTCGTCGATCTCCGCGCCTGTCCGTGGGAGCTGGTGCTCGTAGAAGAGCCCGAACCTCACGCCGGGCAACATATTGGGGGAGGCGTGCGATCCTTGCGCGGATGCTCCACCACGTCTCGCTCGAGGTGGCGCCGGATGACGTCGAGCGCTCCACCGAGTTCTTCGAGCTGGTCGGCTTCGAGCGCGTTCGGGCGCCCGACTCGATCGCCCCGTTCGTGACCTGGCTCGAGCGCCACGGCACCCAGATCCACTTCATCCACACCCCCGAGCCGACGACGCCCTCGCTCGGCCACCCGGCGATCGTCGCCTCCGACCTCGAGACGACGGCGGGCCGCCTTCGCGACGCCGGGTTCGAGGTCGAGGAGGCCGACGAGCTGTGGGGCGAGCGGCGGGCGTTCGCGCTCATGCCCGGCGGCCAGCGGGTGGAGCTCATGGCCGCGCCGCCCCCGGCGACCGTTTCGTAGCGGCGTATGCTCACCTCGTGACCGGCTTCCCAACCGTGCGGGTGGCGGCGATCCAGGCGACGCCGGTGATCCTCGACGCGGAGGCCACGGTGGACAAGGCCTGCCGCCTGCTCGGCGAGGCGGCGGCTCAGGGGGTCCAGCTCGCCGCCTTCCCCGAGGCCTTCGTGCCCCTCTACCCGTCGGGCTCGTGGGCGCACGACGCGGGGTCGTTCAGCGGCTGGGACGAGCTCTGGGAGCGGCTATGGGAGAACTCCGTCGACGTTCCCGGCCCGTTGACGAGGCGGATCGCCGAGGCGTGCGCGGAGCACGACATCCACTGCGCGATCGGCGTCAACGAGCGCGAGTCGGAGCGCCCGGGCTCGCTCTACAACACGCTGCTCCTGTTCGGGCCGGGCGGGTTGCTCGCCAAGCACCGCAAGCTGATGCCGACGATGCACGAACGCCTCTTCCACGCGGTCGGGGCGGGCGACGACCTCGCGGTGACCGAGACCCCGCTCGGGCGCATCGGCGGGCTGATCTGCTGGGAGAACCGAATGCCCCTCGCTCGCTACGCGCTCTATCGCGGTGGCCCGCAGATCTGGGTGGCGCCGACAGCCGACGATGCCGAGAGCTGGCTCGCGAGCATGCGGCACATCGCGATCGAGTCGGGCGCCTTCGTCGTCTCGGCTCCGCAGTTCATCCCGGCGAGCGCCTTCCCGGATGACTTCCCCGTCTCGTTGCCCGAGGGCAAGGAGGTGTTCGGGAACGGCGGCTCGGCGATCGTCGAGCCCGACGAGGGCGAGGTGATCGCCGGACCCCTCTACGGGGAGGAGGGGATGGTCGTCGCCGACTGCGACCTGAAGGTGGGCCTCCACGCCAAGCGCTGGTTCGACTCGGTCGGCCACTACGGCCGCGAGGAGGTGCTCGCCCGCCTGGTGGTCGAGCCCGAGCCCGACGGAACGCCGGCTGCGCCTCGGCCCACCGAGCCGGTGGACGGCGCGCAGCGAGAGCCCTGAGCCGTCCGGCGCGCCCGCCGGAGCCCTGACTACGATCAGGCTCCCTTGCGGTATCCGGTCGAGAGCTTCACCCCCGAGGAGGAATCGCTCCTCCGCCCCCACTTCACCAACCTCGATCTTCCGGTGTTCTGCCTCGTCAACCTGCCGGAAACCGTCAAGGGAGCCCTATTCGCCCGCTACTCGCGCTACCCGGGGACCCTTCGGCGCCTCTTCCTGGAGGAGTTCGCCGCGGACGTCCCCGACGCGGGACGGCCGTTCGACGGTGTCGAGGGCGAGCGCGCCGCCGGCCTCTATGAGCGCGTGTTCATGGGCTACGGCGACGACTCGATCGGCCAGGTCGGCGGCGCGCACCTCGCCTGCGAGTGGGCATCGAACGTCCTCACGAAGGTCCTTCAGCGGGGACGGCTGGCGGCCTACCTGGAGCAGTCGACCCGCTACATCCCCTACGACCAGCCGATGCCCGGCGACGTCGGCGGCTACCGCTACTACCGTGACGAGCGGCTCGGCGAGCCGTACGGCAGGGCGATCGACGAGCTCTTCGAGATCTACTCGCGAAGCCTCCAGACGGTCCAGTCGTGGGCCGCGGAGCGCTGGCCGCGCGGCGAGCAGCCAGAGGCGGCGTGGCGGCGGTCGATCCGGGCCAAGGCCCTCGATCTCCTCCGCGGCCTCCTCCCCGCCGCGACCCTCAGCCACGTCGGGATCTTCGCCTCCGGGCAGGCGTACGAGCAGCTCCTGCTCCGCCTCGCCGCGTCGCCGCTCCCGGAGGCCAGGGAGTACGGCGAGATGATCCTGGGCGAGCTCGCCAAGGTGATCCCGAGCTTCGTCGCCCGGGTCGGGCGACCCGACCGCGGCGGGGAGTGGATCGCCTACCTTCGCGAGCGGCGCGAGGCCACGGAGCGGGCCGTCGCCCGGCTCGGCCTCGACCGTCCGACCCCCTCGGACGCCCCGTCGGTCGAGCTGGTCCACGTCGACGGAGGCGAGGAGGACCTCCTCGCGGCCTCGCTGTTCGAGTCGGCGGCTCTCACCGAGCCCGAGCTCCGGCGGCGCATCGACGCGCTCGACCCGCTGGAGCGCACCGAGCTCCTCGCCGAGCTGGCCGGCGAGCGAAGGAACCGCCGTCACCGCCCGGGCCGAGGGTGGGAGGCCATCCGTTACCGGTTCGAGATCGTCTCCGACTACGGGGCCTTCCGCGACCTACAGCGCCACCGGATGCTCACCTGCCAGTGGCAGGGGCTCACCCCCCACCTCGGAGCGGGGATCCCCGACGAGGTCCGCGAGGCGGGGGTCGGGGGCGAATACGAGCGGGCGCTGGCGATCTCGGCCGCGGAGTTCGAGCGACTCGAGTCCGAGGGGCTCGCGGACGCGGCGCCGTACGCCCTCTGCCTCGGCTACCGGATCCGGTACGTGCTCGACCTGAACGCCCGCGAGGCGATGCACGTGATCGAGCTGCGGTCCGGCCGGGAGGGCCACCCCACGTATCGCGCGGTCGCGCAGGCGATGTACGAGCGGATCGCCGCTGTCCATCCCGCGATCGCCGGCGCGATGGTCCACGTGGACTCCTCGCGCGAGCCGCGCCTGGAGCGCATCCTCAGCGAGATCCGCACCCACCGAAAGCGACTCGCGGCGACCCCGGGCTAGCTGCGGCGCTTCCGCTTTCTCTTCTCGGGCTGCTGTCCCGTCCGTCCCGACCCCTCGTCCGGCTGGGGCGCGACCTCGCTCCCCCTGCCCTCGATCGAGTCGCCCGCGGCACTCGGGGGGGCCGGCGCCTCCTCGCCCGGCCGCGGCCAGGGAATCGCCTCGCCGGCCTCCCAGGCCGGGGGCCGGCCGCCCGGCACCCGGCCCAGGAACAGGAGGCCGAGGTACACGAACCAGGCCAGGATCGCGAGCACCGCGTAGGCCGGAATCAGGATGAGCGCGGCCCCGAGCGCCATCCCCAGGCTGCCGAACCCCCTGGTGAGAAGCCCAGTCCGTGTCGCCTGGAGCCCGGTGTAGATCATCGCCACGATCATCGCGATCACCGCGGGAACGAGGAGCTGCGCGCCCACCTTGCCGGTCCCCGAGTCGTCGGAGAGCTTTTGCGCGAGGGCGTCGCCCGGAGCCCCACCCGCGTCCTCGTCGACGTCCACCTGCTGGCTGGAGAGCTGGCTCTGGAGCCTCGACTCGACGCTCGAGTCGTAGTGGACGGTCGCGAAGGTGCCGTCGGTGGTCTCCTCGTCGAGGGAGTTCGAGTCCGTGTAGGTCCTCACCTTCTCGATCGACTGCGGATCCTTCGTCAGCTCGCGCTCGAACGCGGTGTAGGAGCGGGTCTGGATCTGCGGCGACTGCCGCACGAAGTCGGAGGCGATCTGGTTGAAGGAGATCCCCTGGGCGATCGTCGACGCGGCGAAGAGGACAGGGGCGAGGACGACGAAGCCGATCAGCGGCTTCTGCACGCGCGGGCTTCGCGCCGCCGCGGCCTGAAAGAGGTAGGCGAGCGGGATCGCGACCGCCATGAAGGCCACCGCGCGGACGACGGAGAGGGCCAGGAGCGGGCCGGCGTGGTCGTGGATCTTCGGAAGCTGCTCGGCTGCCGAGTCGCCCGAGGCGAGCTTCGCGGTGACGATGAAGCTCGCGAGGTAGAGCGGCAGCGGGAGGAGCGCCGCGATCGCCGCCGGGACGGCCCAGCGGCGCTCGCGCTCGAGGATCGGCTCGCGGGCCAAAGTCCGCGTATGTTAAGGGCGTGCCCGAGTTCGCCGTGACCGCGATCGGCCGCGACCGACCTGGGATCGTCGCCGCGATCAGCGGCGCGCTGCTCGAGCTCGAGGGCAACATCGAGGACTCGCAGATGTCGATCCTGCGCGGGCACTTCGCGGTCGTGCTCCTGGTCAAGCTGCCGGACTCGCTCGGCGCGGGCGAGCTCGATCGAAGGCTCGGACGCGTCCGGGAGAACCTCGACCTGGAGGCGATCGCGGTCAACGCCGTCGACGATCTCGACGTCGCCGCCACGCGGCCCTCCCACGTGATCACCGTCTACGGCGCCGACCATCCCGGGATCGTCAACGCCGTCAGCACCGCGCTCGCCGGTCGCGCCGTGAACATCACCGGGCTCGAGACACGGCTCGCCGGGCCCCCGGAGTCCCCGCTCTACGTGATGATCATCGAGGCGGCCCTCGGCGAGGTCCCCGAAGAGGAGCTTCGCGGGGAGCTTCGCGAGGTGGCCGAGAACGCCGGAGTCGAGGTCGCCGTCAGGGAGCTCGAGGCCGAGGCGCTCTAGTGGACGCCCGGCCGACGCCTCGCCGCGCGAAGGCCGGCTGACCTTGGCCGTCCGCGAGGTCCTGGTCTATCCCCATCCGGCGCTGAAGGAGGTCGCGGCTCCGGTCCAGGCCGACGCGGCGGACGCGGTCGGACGCGATCTCCTCGACACGATGCGCTCGTTCGAGCGCTGCGTCGGGCTCGCCGCGCCGCAGATCGGGATCCCCTCGCGGGTGATCGTGATCGACGTGCGCGGGCACCCCAAGGCGGAGACCGACAACGGCCTGCTCGTGCTCGCGAACCCGCGGATCGCCGAGAGCGAGGGCTCCGAGGTCGCCCGGGAGGGCTGCCTGTCGATCCCGGACCTGACCGCGAACGTGCGCCGCGCGAGTCGCATCGTGGTCGAGCACGCGGGAGGGTCGCTCGAGAGCCTGGGATTCGAGGCGCGATGCGTGCAGCATGAGCTCGACCACCTCGACGGGGTCCTCTTCCTCGACCGGGTCGAGTCGCTGGTGGACGACGTGTTCCGCCGCCGGGTCTACGCGGGAGGCCCGGCCGCCGAGAGCGCGTCGGCGGGCCCGGCCGGGTGAGCGACGCGCCCCCGAGCCCCGGCTAGTCGACCGTCTCGAGGCCGCTCCGCCGCGGTGCCCGTCGCGGCGGATCGAGCTCGAGCGACCCGCCGGCGGGACGGATCGGGTAGTAGTCGCGATCCTCGCCGCCGAGAAGCCGCGAGGCGCGCTCGCCGGTGTCGAGCATCAGGTCGAGGATCGGCGCGGCGAGGCCGATCGCGGCGTCGAACCGATCGCGCCAGATCCGCTGTCGAGGCGTGGTCGGCATCGCTCCTAGCCTCGCTCGTGGAAGAAGAACCCGGGCAACGCGCCCTCGATCACCTCCTGGGTCATGCGCTGCGCCACCTCCAGGTTGCCGGTCCTGACCGCGATGTCGTCGAGGGTCACGATCCCGGCGAGGATCCCGAGGGAGTCCACCACCGGAAGCCGCCGGATCCGATGCTGGACCATCAGCGCCGCCGCCTCCTCGAGGTCCATGTCGGGCTCCCCGGTGATCAGCGGCGTCGACGCGAGCTCGCCGACGGACTCCGAGGGGGAGCGGTCATCGGCCAGCGAGCGGATCGTCAGGTCGCGGTCGGTGACCATCGCCGTGGGCTCGCCCTCCGGATCGCACAGGACGACCGACCCGACGTTGTGATCGCGCATGAGCTGGGCCACGTCGCGCACCTCGGCGTAGAGCTCGGCCGTGATCACCGCGCTGGTCATGATGTCGCGGAGCTGCATCGGGCAAGAACTTATACCGGCGAATAGCATCCGGGCGTGGCAGCGGCCGCCGAGCAGACCGGGCCAGTCGCCGTCTACGGCGCGACCGGCTACACGGGCCGCCTGGTCGCCGCCGAGCTTCGGCGGCGAGGCGCCCACCTCGTTCTCGCCGGCCGCAACCGCGCCAAGCTCGAGATCCTGGCGGAGGACCTGGGAGGCGAGCTGGCGGTCGGGGCCGCGTCCCTCGACGACGATCAGGCGCTCCGAGACGTGCTCGAGCCGTGCGCGGCGGTGATCGCCTGCGCCGGGCCGTTTCAGCTTCACGGCGAGCCGGTGCTCCGTGCCGCGATCGAGACGGGCACCCACTATCTGGACACCACCGGGGAGCAGCCGTTCATGCGGACCGTCTTCGACGAGTACGGCCCCCGCGCGGAGCGCGCCGGCGTCGCGCTGGTGACCGCGATGGGATTCGATTACGCGCCGGGAGACGCGCTCGCGGCCCTCACGGCGAACGGGCTCGAGCCGCTGGACGAGATCGTCATGGCCTACGCGGTACGGGGCTTCGGACCGACCAGGGGCACCGCCCTCTCCGCCCTCGGCTCGCTCGCGGGCGGTGACGTGGAGTGGCGCGACGGCGCGATCCAACCGGCTCCCCGCGCCGGCGGCGGAGGCAGCTGGGACTTCGCCGAGCCGATCGGGCGCCAGCGGATGCTCCGCTACCCCGCCGGGGAGCACATCACGGTGCCTCGGCACGTGCGCACCGGGCGGGTGCGCACCCTGCTGAGCGCGTCGACCGTGATCCCGCTCCCCTTCGTTCCTCGGGTCGCGCCGATCGTGATGATCCCGATGCAGCTCGCCTCGCGCACCCCGCTCCGCCGCGGCCTGGCCGCACTGATCGGCCGCCTCCCGGAGGGCCCGAGCGCCGAGAGCCGGCGGCGGAGCCGGTTCACGATCGTCTGCGAGGCGCGCCGGGGCAAAGCCGTTCGACGGGGAACGATCATCGGGTCGGACCTGTACGGGCTCACGGCGAGGACGACGGTCGAGGGTGCGCTCCGCATGGCCGCGCCGGGATACGGACGCACCGGGGCGCTGGCGCCCGCGCAGGCCTTCGACCCGCGCGAGCTGCTCGACTCGCTGGCCGCGTGGGGCGTCGAGTACGAGCTCTCCTAGAGGAGCTCGCCGATCAGCGTCGCCACGCCCTCGGCGTGGTCGTTGTGGGACGGGCCCGGCCCGTCGAGCTCGTGCATCCGGGACTCGGCCAGCCGCCCCGAGAGGGCCTCGGCCGCGCGGCGGAGGAGCGGCGGGCTCGTCTCGAGGACGACGATCCGCGCCGGGACCCGGTTCCCGGCCATCTCGGCGAGCGGCAGCGACCACGAGGAGACCGCGGCGAGCTCGGCGAACAGGCTCAGGGGACGCTCCCGCGCCGCGGTCCGCGGACGATCGGGCAGCCGCTCGGCCCCGGGGCCGAGCGCCGGAAGCCCGCCGCCCAGGTAGAGCTCGACCCCGGCCGCCGGGCCGCCGCCCTCGACGGCGTCGCGAAGCGCCACCGCGTCCTCGGACAGGAGCTCGGTCGCCTCCTCGACGAAGGCGAGGATCGGGGGCTCGATCAGGACCGCGGCGCGGGCCAGGGCCGGCCGGTGCAGGGCGAGGTCCAAGGCGGCGACCGCACCGAGCCCCGCCCCGCACAGCACCGCCGGCGCGGCGGCCGTCTCGGCGACGATCCGCGCGAGGTCCTCGGCCTGCTCGTGGACGGTCGTCCGGGTGTACGGCTGGGGCGCCTCGGAGCGGCCCCAGCCGCGCCGGTCGAAGGCGATCGCCAGGGCTCGATCGCCGAGCGCCGCGGCAAGCGGGCGCCAGACCTCGGAGCTCACCCCCGTCTCGTGGACGCAGACCACCGCCGGGCCCGCACCGCTCTCCCAGCGATGGAGATCGAGCGCGGTCACCGCCGGCGCGGAGCCTAGAGCGCCTGGCGCCAGACCCGCTTGACGATCGGGAGGGCGAGGCCGCGGGGGGTGTGCTGTCCGGTCAGCGCCCCGGCGCGGTTCAAGAGCCCCGGGACGATCGCCCGCCTACCCTTCTCCGCCGCGTCGATAGCGGCCTTCGCGACCGCCTCCGCCGACGTCCAGAAGAGTCCCGGGAGCTGCTCCTCGGCCTGCTCGATCCCCGCCTTCTCGGAGAACTCGGTCTTCACCGGGCCGGGGCACACCGCGGTCACGGTGACGCCCGATCCCTTGAGCTCCTGGTGGACGGCCTCGCTCAGGCTGAGCACGAAGGCCTTCGCCGCCGCGTAGGTCGCGTTGCCGGGAATCGGCTGAAACGAGGCGGTGGAGGCGATGTTGATCACGGTCCCGCGGCCCCGCTGGACCATCGAGGGCAGGTACCGGGCCTGCAGGTCGAGCAGGGCGACGCAGTTCAGCTCGACCATCGAGATCAGGCGGTCGCGGTCCGCGTCCGCGAGGTTCCCCGAGTCACCGAACCCCGCGTTGTTGACCAGGATCTCGACCTCGAGTCCGAGCTCCTCGATCCTGGTCGCGAGAAGGTCGCGCGCCGAGCGATCCTGGAGGTCGAAGCCGAGCGCCTCGGCTCGGACCCCGGCTCGGCTCGACAGCTCCTCGGCCAGCGCGCGCAGCCTCTCCTCGCGCCTGGCAACGAGCGTCACGCCGTGGCCGCGGGCGGCGAGCTCGCGGGCGATCGCCTCCCCGATCCCCGACGAGGCCCCGGTGATCAGCGCGGTGGCGGAGTCCGACGGTGAGGGCAGCGTCACGAGCGCAGGCTATAGGTCGTCGACCGAGCCGGCACTTCACACCGGACGCGCCCTCGGAGCCCCCTTCTGGCGCCTTATGCACCGTATGCGTCCTAAAAGCGACATCGTGCGGGGAGTCGACGGTCACTAAGATCGAGACGTGGAAGGAAGCGAGGGCTTCAACATCTTCGGCGGCGATCCCGATGAGCTCCGGGAGCGCCTCGGCGAGCTCGCGGAGCAGATGCAGGGCGCGCAACGCGTCGCCTGGGCGGACAACGCGATCAAGCTCGCGGTCGACATGACCGTAGCGGCGATCCACCGGCTCGAGCTCACGGGGGGAAGCGACGAGCAGGCGATTCAGGTCCGAGACGCGATCCGAATCGTGTTTCCCGAGGCGGTCACGCTCGTTCGCGAGGCGCGCCAGGGTCTCTCCTAAGGCGTCGCTGGCTAGCCACAAAGCGGGCGCCGCGGGCGCGCCCCTCCCGCCTAGGTTCGCGCGGTGCGGCCTGGGGACGATCGCGGCGCGGCGTCGGTGGAGCATGCCGGCCTCGTCGTCTTGGTCGCGCTCCTCATCCTCGCCGCCCTCGCGGCGCTGGCGAGCGACCCTCCGGACGAGGGCGGCCGCGAGCTGGGCTCGGCGATCGCGCGAAGGCTCCGCTGCGCGCCGCGCCTCCCGGGACCGTGCTGGCGCGACCCGCTCACCGAGGCCTACGGACGCCCGCTCGCCGGGCTCGTGCGCGCGTTCGCTCCGCAGCCAACGCCGGCCTCCGGGCCCGCCGGCCTCCTCGAGCTCCCGGTCGACTTCCGCTACTGCCGCCAGCCGAGCTGCGCCGCCCCCGGACGCCGCCCCGGGCTCACCGCCTCCAACCGCCGGGTGACCGCCTTCACCTCGATCGTCGACCGCCGTGCCGGTGGCGACGTCGCCGTCAGCTACTGGGTCTACCGGCCGGGGATCGGCTGGGATCGCGTCGTTCGGCACGCCACTTCGGCCGACATCGCCGCCCACGCCTCGACCCCGCTGCTCGAGACCGCCAACCCGCGCCTCGTGCCGCTCGAGACGCTCCCGGGCCGGAACCACTACCCCTTCCCGCCTGCCGAGGAGCCGCCGTGGCGGTGGAAGGTGCCGAGCGTCTACCCGGGCTGACGCTCGGGCTAGCGACGAAGTCGCGGGTCGCGCGGATGGGCCCGCCGCCCCGCTCGCGCCCAAACCCGACGACACCGGAGGCGAAGCCGAGGATGTCGGCGGAGTCATTCACCAGGTGGCGTCGTGGTGCTCCATGACGCCGAGCCCCCGCTCGAGCTGGAGGCCGCCGGGAAGGGTTCCCGAGAACCTGCCGAACGGCTGGCGATACGAGTAGCTGACCAAGAGTCGCCGCTCCTCCTTTCGCCGCTCGCATTCGGCCGCGAACTCGAGCCGCGAGCCGTCCTCGAAGCCGATCGCCTCGAGGCCCTGGAAGCTCACGGGACCGGGCTCCGACGGCGCGCCGTCGACCCAGATCCCTCGCTCGGATCGCTCTGGCGGGTCGTTGACGCCGCTGACCAGGTTCCAGCCCACCGGCTGGCCGCCGGTCGAGGTGCCCACCCCGGCCGACCAGGTCCAGACCGTGTGGTGGGGGTGGTAGCCGGCGGACTCGTCCTCGACCCCGCGGCCCTCGACGCGCCAGCGGCTCTCGCCAATCCTGACGTCGCAATGGACCACGATCCCGACGCGCTTTCGGGTCCACACGTACTGGCCCTCGGTCGTCGGGCAGACGGCCTCGACCCAGTCGCCCCCGCCCAGCCGCAGGAACGCCCGCACCTCACCCGCTTCCGGATGCGTTCCCTCGATCCTCAGGAGCGAACCCTCCTCCTGGGCGTGATCGACCATGCCGTCGGCGCCGGTTCCCTCGGTCCATACCTCACCGCGCGCTCCCGGGGGGAGCAGCTTGGTTCGCTCCCACATCCGGCCGCTCTCGCGCTCGCAGACGACCCAGAAGGTCTGCCCCAGGGGGCCGACCTGCACCCGCGCCGCGCAGACGAGGAGCTCGTCGCAGAACGCCCCCACGTACCGCCATCGCTTCCGCCACGTCCCGCCGCGGCGAAGCGGCATGCGGGCGGGCGGCAGCGGCAGCTCCGGGCGCCCGGGCCCCGGCCCGCGCCACGGCGCGGCGCTCATTCGATCTTGGCGACCACGTCGCCGGCTGCGATCGACCCGCCCTCGGCGACGCTGAGCTCGGTCACCTTGCCGGCGCGGTGGGCGGTGATCTCATTCTCCATCTTCATCGCCTCGATCACGCAGACCAGCGCGCCCTCGTCGACCTCGTCTCCCTCGCTCACCGGCACCTTGAGGACGGTGCCCTGGATCGGCGAGACGAGCGTGTCCGTGGCACCGCCCGCCGCGCCGCCGGCCGCGCGCTCTCGCCGCGGTGGGCGCCGCGGGCCGGCCGCCGGGGTGGCCGGGTCCGCGGCGGCGGCCGTCGCGGCGCCGATCACCTTCACGTGGTGAAGGCGCCCGTCGACCTCCACCTGATACGTGCGCTCCACCGTCTCCTCCTCCTCGGCGCCGTCGCCGGCCTCCTGCGCGGGCTCCTGGGGCGCGAGCGAGTTCAGCCACTTGGGGTCGCCGATCAGGTCGCGGCAGGTCTCGGCGTCTCGCCATTGCTCGGTGGCGAGGATCGCCTCGTGGAAGGGGATCAGCGTGACGAGCCCGCCGATCTGGTACTCGCCCAGCGCCCGCAGCATCCGCGCGGTCGCGCGCTCGCGGTCGACGTCCCAGACGATCAGCTTCGAGATCATCGGGTCGTATAGGGGGGTCACCTCGGAGCCCGGCTTGACGCCGGAGTCGACTCGCACGCCCGGGCCGGCTGGCTCGCTGTAGGAGGCGATCCGCCCCGGCGCCGGGGCGAAGTTCTTGTGGGCGGCCTCGGCGTTGATCCGGCACTCGATCGCGTGGCCGCGCAGCTCGACGTCCTCCTGTCTCACCGACAGCTCCTCCCCCGCGGCGATCAGGACCTGCTCGCGGACGATGTCGATCCCGGTGACCATCTCCGTCACGCAGTGCTCGACCTGCACCCGAGTGTTCATCTCGAGGAAGAAGTAGTCCTCGCCCGCCTGGAGCCCCTCGACCGTCCCCGCCGAGCGGTAGCCGACGGCCGCCGCGGCGTCGGTTGCGATCTTCCCGATCCGCTCGCGCATCTCCTCGTCGACGTGCGGGGCGGGCGCCTCCTCGATCAGCTTCTGGTGGCGGCGCTGGATGGAGCAATCGCGCTCGCCGAGGTGGATCACCGTGCCGTGCGAGTCGGCCAGCACCTGGACCTCCACGTGCCTGGGATCCTCCAGGTACCACTCGAGGTAGACGGTGGGGTCGGAGAAGAACTTCTCGCCCTCTCGCGCGGCTCCCTCGAAGGCGTCCTTGAGCTCGTCCTCGGAGGCGGCGACGCGAAACCCCTTGCCGCCTCCTCCCCC
>Ga0066652_100000533_pt1 | contig 18354 bp, 12 predicted proteins | sample GraSoiAngelo_101_FD_71413 | JGI IMG/M metagenome (GOLD analysis project Ga0066652, IMG submission 71413) | Grasslands soil microbial communities from the Angelo Coastal Reserve, California, USA - 14_0903_02_30cm | ecosystem: Environmental > Terrestrial > Soil > Grasslands | place: USA... | reverse complement strand
ACCATTGCAATGATCATCACAATGAATGGCGCAAGATTGAATAATAGTTTGTCAACTCCGTTTGGAGTCATTCCTTCTTTCACCATCAACTTCAATGTGTCGGCAGCAGTCTGGAACATACCGGCTGGTCCAACACGATTGGGGCCGAGTCGCAGCTGCATCCACGCTGATACTTTTCGTTCCATCATGATCAGCACAAGTCCAAGTACAGCGAATAGTCCAATCACGCAGGTACCGACGATAATGAATTCGAACAGCGTGGCCCAAAATGAACTGAACGTACTATTCAGCCAGTCGTGGATAATGTTTGTTATGTGTTCTAATGATGGCAAATGTGTCGTTTGTCGGTTTATCTTTTTTACTTCTTCGACGTAAATGCGATTTCAAACTATAAGAACTCTTCAAATAAGCTGGCCTTGTGCGTTGCTAAATCCTCCTTTGGAGGGTGGAGAGGCTTTACCTGTCGATGTCCGGTATCACCAAATCCAATGTTCCCATTATCGCCACCAGGTCCCCGATCTTTCCTCCCCTGGCCATATGATCAAGTGCGCTCAGGTTGCAGAAGCCAGGAGATCTGAATTTGATCCGGTATGGCGTCGTGCCACCCTCGCTGACGATGTACACACCGAACTCGCCTCTTGCCGTCTCCACTCTCGAATAGAATTCCCCTTTTGGCAATTTCAATACGGCCTTTGTCTTTGCCTGGAACTCACCTTCGGGAATATTATCTATTAATTGTTCGACGATGGATAAGGATTCTCTCATTTCCTTCATACGTACCATATACCTTGCATAAGAATCGCCTGCCGTTTCTATAATCTCGCTAAACTGAACTTTATCATAAATCTCATAAGGATATAATTTTCTTATATCACATTGTACACCGCTTCCCCTGGCAGCAGGGCCACTCATGCCATAGGAGATCGCGTCTTCTTTTGAAATATAGCCCACGTTCTTTGTCCTGTTCTGGAAAATCACATTGCCTGTTACCAGTTCGTCGTACTCATCGATCTTTCCTTTAAAATGCGCGATAAATTCTTTAACCTTTACCTGGAAATTTGGATGAAGATCATACATCACGCCGCCTGGAACAAAATAGTTCATCGTTAGCCGGGCGCCACAAGTCTCTTCCATGATATCGTTTATCATTTCCCTTTCACGGAAGGCCAGGAAGAATGGTGTTAATGCGCCTACGTCCATGGCCATTGCTCCCCACCAAAGCTGGTGCGAAGCCAGTCTTGTCAATTCATCCATCAGCACCCTGATCGTTTGGGCCCGGGCTGGTATCTCTACCTGCAATCCTTTTTCCACGCAAAGGCAACAACCATGATTATTGATATGAGCCGAGAGATAATCCATGCGGCTTGTGCTGTAGATGAACTGCCGATAGCTCAGGCTTTCGTCCATTTTTTCTATTGACCGGTGGATATATCCCAGGTGCGGATCTACTTTTTTGATTATTTCTCCATTCAATGTAATTACGAGATGTAGAACTCCATGTGTGGCCGGGTGCTGCGGGCCCACATTGATCACCATGTCGCCGAATACGTCTGGTTCGGCGGCGTTTGCTTGTTTTAATATTTCTGTTTCTCTGTACATTGACCTCACCCCAACCCTCTCCAAAGGAGAGGGAGTTTCATCTTTGATTATTTTACCAACCGAAATAGCAACATCTTTTATAGCTTGATCATGGCCTAAATCTGGTCCCCTCCTTGCTTCTCCGGCTTTATGCCGATCGCAATGACGGAAGAAGGAGTTTCATCGTTTTTATTTAGTCAGCCGAATATATCAACAACTTTCAATCTTTAGTACTCTTAAAGTCCCTCCCTGGGAGGGATTTAGGGAGGCCTTATAGCTTGATCATGGCCTCACCCCGACCCTCTCCAAAGGAGAGGGAGTAACTTTTTTTCATAGCTTGATCATGTTCACCGGGTCTTCGAAATCTTTACGCATCGGGTTCTTTCCTTCCCAGCCATCGGGCAGTATTAATAAACGCAGGTCGGGATGGTTCAGGAAATTCACCCCGAACATCTCATATGCTTCCCGTTCATTAAACTCTGCCGTTCTCCATATCTGTGATACCGTTTGTATTTCAGGTTTATTCCGGTCGAGATTGACTTTTACTACCAGGGGTTGCCGATGACCCGTGGAAGTAAAATGGTAAACCATCGTCAAATGTGTTTTCCAGTCGACACATGTAAGGCAAAACAGGTAATCCATTTTTAAAACAGGATCATTGCGTAGCAGCTCCACTGTTTTTAAAAAATCAGGAACGGCAAGATTAATGGTTAACCACTCAGCCGTTTCATCAGGGATGGTTGCCGGAAAAAGTTCCTGGAGTTTTATTTTTAGTTCATCTTTTGTCATTGGTAGCTACGCTTTAATGGCTGGGGGTTTCGGGCTTTTGCATTTTTATTTGTTCTCTTGTCAACCCACTCTTGATTTTTTCCTGCAGCGTAATCAATGCATGTAATAGGGCCTCCGGTCTTGGGGGGCAGCCGGCTATATAAACATCAACCGGTATTACATGGTCCGCGCCTTTTACAACTGAATAAGTATTATAAAAAAACGGTCCCCCGCTTGTGGCACAGGCGCCCATTGCTATTACGTATTTGGGATCAGCCATCTGGTCATACAATCTTTTTAATACCGGGGCCATTTTATTGACAATGGTGCCGGCTATGATGATAACATCGGCCTGCCGCGGTGTAGCCCTTGCTACTTCAAACCCGAATCTTGACCAATCGTATTTGGCAGCAGCAGTACTCATCATCTCGATGGCACAGCAGCTTGTACCAAACACCAGCGGCCACAGTGAATTTGATCGTGCCCAGTTGATCACATCGTCCAAATTGCTCAAGAGTACTCCGCCCGAAGGTGTGGGATGAACTTCGCCGGGAAAGGCTGCCCCCCCGCCTCCCAAAGGGGGGAGTAGGGAACTGTCTTTATTATTTGAAGAATCACTCATTAATCAAGTTTCTAAAAGTGCCCCTTCGGGGGATTTAGGGGGCCTACTGCCATTTCAATGCCCCTTTTTTATGCGCATATAAAAATCCCATGAACAGGATGAAAAAGAAGATCACAATTTCTACTAATGCCAGCCAACCTACGCTCTTAACTACAACAGCCCAGGGATATAAAAAGATCAACTCCACGTCGAATATCAGGAAGATCAGGGCAAACAAATAATAACCTACATTAAACTGTATCCAACTGGGGCCCTGAGTAGGAACACCGCATTCATAAGGCTCACCCTTTTGTTTGTTGGTTGTAGCCTTTAACACAAATTTCGATATAAGAATGGCTATCCCGGAGAAAGCTATGGCAGCAATCATTAAAACAATAAGTGAACCGGAACCCATAGAGATTGATTTTTACGTAATATAAGTTAGAAATATGAATGCCGGCAATTCAACAGGAATTGCTTCCTGCTTCTCCGCCTCCGGTAGAGTCGCTATTGCAATGACAATTTATTGCTTCGCTTCACTCGCAATGACGATTCAACATTACCCATAGAGTTCCTGGTGAATTGCTTTCTTATCATATCCCATGTCGGTGATCCTCTTCTTGGCCTCATCGATCATATTCTTCCAGCCACAGAGAAAAAAACTGGCGGGTTGCCTGCCAGCGCAATGCTCCTCGTAGAGCGAATGAACATAGCCTTTGCGTCCTTCCCAGTCCTCCCGGGAAAGAGTTGGCAAATAATGAAAACCGGGCAGCTCTTTCTCCAGCTGTGTCAGCTCATCGAAGTATAGCAGGTCCGTTTTTGTACGGGTACCGAATATGAGATAGATGTTTTTGTGCGGGATGTTATGCAGCTTCATATAATGAGCCATGCTGCGAAAAGGCGCGATTCCCGTGCCGGTGCAGATAAGAAAAATATCTTTTTGCAGATCTTCTTCCTTGAGAGTAAATACGCCAAGCGGCCCACGAAAAGTCAGCTCGCTGCCGATATTTATTTCTTTAAAAAGATAATGCGTACCGGCACCCCCTTCCAGGTAGACAATTACAAGTTCAAAGACATTGCCACCATCGGGCCAACTGGCAATAGAATAACTTCTTACCCTTTTATTTATTTTCTCATGGATAGGCAGGTCGAATGTCACGAATTGCCCGGGCGTGAAATCGAATGAGTTGAGTTCAGGTACTTCGATCCAGAACCGTTTGGTAGAAGGAGTATGATCGTCGATTCGTATTACTGTGCCTTTGCGCCAGGGTTGAAGGGCCATGCAGTTAATTTAAACGGGAAATTACTAAACTGTGTGTTAATCAGCCAAATTATAGAAAGTTATATCAGGTGTCAGCTGTCAGTTGTATGTTGTTAGCCTCCGAATGTAGGGGTCAGCTTCAGGCCGGACACCCGACACCTGACAGCCGTCAACAGATATCCGTAGCAATAAAGCCAGTTATACGGCATTTATTCACAAACCGGCGATTGGCATATAACTTGGGCATTTTGTTGAAACCCTGGTCATGAAAAAAGGAATTTTTGCCTGTTTCATTGCCGCCCTTATTGTTACCAACCCTTTCTCTTTTCGTATCGAACCTTACCCGCAGTCACAACCAACTTCCATTACCGGGAAGATTTTACCGGCAGAAGCCTGCGAAACTATCTGGTTGATTAATGCAAAAGACAGTTTGAAAACACCGGTTGTTTGGGGTAATTTCTCCCGGCAGGTAAAACCCGGTATCTATAAGCTGTTGGTAAGTGCAAACCCTCCCTTTAAAAACGTATCCATCGGCAACCTGGAAGTTAAGGAGAACCATGTACTGGATGTAGGCGAGATCATTCTCGAATGATGAGTTCGCATCTTAATTAACAGGTGAAATTATCTTTCCAGGAACCTGGCTTATTCTTAATTTTGCTGCTCGGATTTTATGAGCCAGGATTTGTTGATGCAGTTTCAGAATAACCCCCGCCTTTTTCAATTGGCGGACAGGCTCTCTTTTTCCCAACCCCAAAAAATTTATCTCAAAAACCTCAAAGGAAGTTCTTCGCAATTCGCCGTAGGCGCCACTTTCCTGCACCCAGCCTGTGCGCAGCTCAATCACCTGATCGTTCTCAACGATGCCGAAGAAGCCGCTTATTTTCATAACACATTAGAGAACCTTACCGAGGCCCTCGATATATTCTATTTTCCTTCTTCATTCAAAAACAGGAAGAACTATAAACTGCTGAACTCGTCCCATGTGATGTTGAGGACGGAGGCGCTGACAAAAATCGCAGGTGGCAGTTCTACTTCCATCAACGTAAGCAAAAAAGTAATTGTAACATATCCCGAGGCTTTGTTTGAGAAAGTGGTAGTGCCGAATGTTCTTTCTTCTAATATCATCCATATTAAAACTGGCGATGTACTCGATGTGAACAATATTTTATTGAAGCTTGCAGATTATGGATTCGAAAGAACGGATTTTGTATATGAGCCGGGACAGTTTGCTATCCGCGGTGGTATCCTTGACATCTATTCTTTTGGGAATGAAAAACCTTACCGTGTCGAGTTGTTTGGGAATGATGTTGATTCCATCCGCATTGTAGATCCCGAAACGCAGCTTAGTGAAAGAAAACTGTTGCAAGTAAGTATCATACCAAATGTAGACACTCAGTTCAGTGATGAGCAGAAGATATCCCTGCTTGATTTTCTTCCTGAAAATACAATCGTGTGGATCCAGGACCAGGACTGGTGTAAGGAGCGGCTCAAAGATTGCGAAGAAGACTTATCGGTGTTTATAAAATTCGATGAGGAAATGAGGAATCAACAGGCTGGGCAGAAGTCCCGCCCCGGGGGATATAAAAACCAGGAAGAAGAAGAAAGCCTGCTGAAAAAGGAGATAAAGCCCGAAGATTTCATCACATCTGATAATTTTCTCAGCCAACTGGTACCCCGGCATGTGGTCGAATTTGGTTACCAGCGATCACATGATGCCAGCCAGTTTGAAATCGAGTTTCATACAAAGGAACAACCTGCGTTTAACCGCCAGTTTGATTTGCTGATCCGTGACCTGAAAGCCTGGGAGAGCAAAAAGTATGCGTTGTACATATTTGCCGAAAATCCCAAGCAGCTTGAACGCTTGCGCACCATATTCGAAGATCTGAAAGCAGACATTGTTTTTGAGCCGGTTGCTACTTCAATTCATGAAGGTTTTATTGACGAAGACCTGAAAATTGTTTGTTACACCGATCACCAGGTCTTTCAGCGTTATCATAAATACCGGGTAAAACAGGCGTACAATAAGAACAAGGCGCTCACGCTTCGTACACTCAGGGAATTACAACAGGGGGATTTCGTAACGCATATTGATCATGGAGTGGGAGTATACAGCGGTCTTCAAAAGATAGAAGTAAATGGAAGATTGCAGGAGGCCGTACGGATCATCTACAAGGACAGTGATATCTTATATGTAAATATCAATTCGCTTCATAAGATCGCTAAATACACCGGCAAGGAAGGCAGCGTGCCAAAGGTGAACAAACTGGGCAGCGATGTATGGAATAAGCTCAAGGATAAAACAAAGGCTAAGGTTAAAGAGATCGCATTTGATCTTATAAAATTATATGCCAAGCGAAAGGCGCAACAGGGTTTTGCCCATACCCCGGATAATTATATGCAAACCGAGCTGGAAGCTTCGTTTATTTACGAGGACACGCCCGATCAAAGCAAAGCAACCGCCGATGTCAAGAAAGACATGGAGTCAATTTCACCAATGGACCGACTGGTTTGCGGAGATGTTGGCTTTGGCAAAACAGAGGTGGCGATCCGGGCTGCATTCAAAACGAATATCGATGGCAGGCAGGCCGCAATCCTGGTTCCTACGACCATTCTCGCTTTCCAGCATTACCAGACTTTTAAGGAAAGATTGAAGGATTTCCCGGTTGTAGTAGATTATGTAAACCGGTTTAAGTCAACAAAGGAAAAAAAGGAAGCATTCAAAAAACTCGAAGAAGGCAAGATCGATATCATGATCGGCACTCATGCCTTGCTGGGAAAAGATGTAAAGTTTAAGAATCTGGGACTATTAGTGATAGATGAAGAACAAAAATTCGGCGTGGGTCACAAGGAAAAGATCAAGACGCTGAAAACAACGGTCGATTGTCTCACGTTAACGGCCACGCCAATCCCGAGGACCTTACAGTTTTCACTGATGGGCGCCCGCGATCTAAGCATTATGAATACTCCGCCGCCAAACAGGCAGCCTATTCAAACGGAGATACAGTTATACAATGAAGATTTTATCCGGGAAGCCATCTATTTCGAGGCGGAACGAGGCGGCCAGGTGTTCTTTATTTACAATCGCGTAAGTGGTTTGGCCGAAATGGCCGCTATTATACAGGCACTTTGCCCCGATCTCAGCATCGGTTATGCGCACGGGCAGATGGAAGGGCATGTGCTGGAAGAAAGGATCCTGGATTTTATTGACAGAAAATATGATGTACTTGTTTGCACCAACATTGTTGAAAGCGGTGTAGACATTCCCAATGTCAATACGATCATCATAAACAATGCGCACCAGTTTGGTCTGAGCGATCTTCACCAGCTAAGGGGAAGGGTGGGTCGCAGCAATAAAAAAGCTTTTTGTTATCTCCTGGCTCCTCCAATGAGCACTTTACCCTCCGATTCAAAGAAGAGATTGCAGACATTGGAGCAACACAGCGATCTCGGTAGTGGATTTCAGATCGCCATGAGAGACCTTGATATACGGGGCGCCGGTAATCTTCTCGGGGGCGAACAAAGCGGATTCATGGCGGAGATTGGTTTCGAAATGTACCAGAAAATACTTGATGAATCCATTCGTGAATTGAAACGAACCGATTTTAAAGAATTGTTTAAAGAAGAAATATCAAAACAGGATGATTTTGTACAGGATTGCACCATTGACACCGATCTTGAAATATTGATACCGGATGAATACGTGGAGAGTATTACCGAAAGATTGTCCCTGTACCAGCGCCTGGATAATAGCGAAACCGACGAGGAACTGGCGGAAATGAAATCTGAATTGGTGGACCGGTTCGGGCACATACCTCCGCAAGTTGAGGATCTTTTTGTCACCGTCAAATCCCGTAAGTTGGCGGTTGACCTGGGCTTTGAGAAAATGTCGTTGAAAAATAAAGTGCTTCGCTGCCATTTTATCAACCGGCCGGATTCTCCATATTTTGAATCAGATCTTTTTAACCGTGTCATTCAATATCTCCAGGCCGGCACAAACAAAGGTCGCCTGAAACAGACCGGGAGACTCTTTCTCCTGGTCGTAGAACCCGTCAATTCCATGGAAGAAGTGCATCGATTCCTGTCAGGATTGCACAAATTCTGCTTCGATAAAGAGCACGGATGACGCTGATTGTTAAGGATTATGCGGTGATACGGAAGGCAGATAACACTGCATTCCGCGGATTAAGTGTTCTAATGTTTATCCCCGAAATCTATTTGGGAAGCGCCTCCGGGGAGATCCGGCCCGAAAATCCGCGCCGTCAGTGTTCAAAGTCCGCTCCATCCGCGCTCAAATCCGCGTTCTCCGCGTTCGTCTTTTGGCAATATTTGTTATATTTTTATTCCTTATTCCGATTGATATGAGACCGAATCCAGTTCCTGTGATAGCTGCTATGCTGCTATTATCTATTGCCGCTGTCGCCCAGCAGGATACCCGCTATCAATTATTTTTAAAGACCGGTCCCATCACTCCCGAGAAAAACATAATCGCCAGTAAGATTGATGAAGTAAATCGCAAAGCTCCACAAACAAACGGCAAATCATTTTTGATCATACAATTTGAGACCATTCCGTCGGATGCCGATCGGAAACAATTAGCACTGGCCGGAATTGAGCTGCTTGACTATATACCCAATAATGCTTACACAGCTACCGTTAAAGGAACTTTGAACCCTTCATTGCTCTTGCAGTTGAGAGCGAGAGCAGTGATCGCATTAACACCAGAACAAAAAATGCAGCCCGGTCTTGCGGGTGGAACGTATCCCAGCTGGGCTGTGAAGGTCGCTGGTACTATTGATGTGCTGATCAGCTTTCCCAAAACTTTTTCCTTTCAGGAAGTAAGCTCCGTGGTAAGACAAATGAACTTTGATATCATTGCCACCGATCTTGTTTCTTACCGGATCATCGGGTTAAGGATAGCCCAGGCACGATTGGCAGAATTAGCCACGCTTCCATGCATCGAATTCGTGCAGGCTATGCCGGCGCCGGATAAAGAACTCAATAATCATAGCACAGCCGATTCACGGGCGACCATTCTCAATTCCTCGCTTCCGGGTGAACGGAATTTGAAGGGCCAGGGTATGGTTCTTGGAGTGGGCGATAACAATGATCCACAAACGCACATCGATTTTGCGAACAGGCTTATCAATCGTTCAGCATTGCCGTATGTAAATGGGGGAAGCCGTCATGGTACCCATGTTACAGGAACGGCTGCCGGAGCCGGCAACGGTTATGAGCTGTATACAGGATATGCTCCAAAAGCAAGGGTGATCACCCAAAACATGGCAGGAATAATAAAAAATGCTGCAACATACGTGAAGGATGACAGCATGATGGTCACGAATAATTCGTATGGAAATATTGAAGACGACTGCAAAGCTTTTGGATTGTATGATCTCTATTCCAGGGTGATAGACCAGCAGGCCTTTGATCTTCCTAAACTGTCAAATGTATTTGCTTCCGGCAATAGTGGCAATTTCACCTGTGCACCATATCCTCTTCGATTTCATACAGTGTTGGGAAGTTATCAATCAGCAAAAAACGATATAGTTGTTGGCAATACTTCCAACGACGGAACTAATTTCCATACATCGAGTCGCGGTCCGGTCAATGACGGCCGTATCAAACCTGAAATAAGTGCATTGGGAGATGGAGTTGTTTCTTCTGTAGGTCCTTCATCTACCGGTTACGATTTTGCCTGGGGAACCAGCATGGCTTCACCGGCGGTCGCCGGGGGGCTGACACTTTTATACCAGCGCTACAAACAATTAAGCGGTAATAACAGCAATCCCAAAAGCGGGCTAATGAAAGCACTACTGTGTAATGGTGCTACCGATCTCGGCAATCCCGGACCAGATTATACTTTTGGCTTCGGTTGGATGAACCTGTTGCGGTCGGTAGACATGCTCGAGAATAACCGTTATATCATTTCTTCGATCACAACAAGTGGAAACAATACACATAACATCACTGTGCCTGCCAACACAGCCCAATTAAAAGTGATGTTATACTGGCATGATCCTGCCGCCGCTTTATTAGCCACTCACACCCTTGTAAACGATCTCGATCTTGAGGTGTCGGACCCTTCATCAACTATTTCCCTGCCGTATATATTGGATACACTGCCCGCGAATATTACAGCCAATGCAACAACGGGAGTTGATCATATTAATAATATCGAGCAGGTTGTCGTTGCAAATCCATTATCCGGTACTTATACAATAACTGTAAAGGGTACAGCAGTGCCTCAGAATTCACCACAGGAGTATTTTATTGCATATGATATAATACCTATTCAGACTGTCATTACTTATCCTTCTGGTGGAGAAAGATTATTGCCCGGGGAAAACATAGTCATCCAATGGGAATCGTATGGAAACCCGGCGAATACTTTTACGGTTCAATATTCGACAGATGGCGGAAGCAACTGGACCGATATAAATACAAATGTTGCCGCAGATCTGCGACAGCTATCATGGACAGTCCCGGCCGTCAATACAGCTCAGGCTATGGTGAGGGTTACCCGGAATAGTACTGCTCTTATTTCTGCCAGCCAGGCATTTACCATTGTAGGGTTACCGACGGCCTCCGTATCCGGTACCCAATGCGAAGGATATATTTATTTTCATTGGAGCCCGGTGAGCGGAGCTACTGACTACGAAGCCATGATGCTTCGGGGAGATGAGATGGTGTCAATGGGCACAACAACCGATACAACATTTACGATTCCCGGCCTATCGAAGGATTCGGTATACTGGGTTTCTGTACGAGCAAGAGTAAACGGAAGCCCGGGCAGAAGATCGGTTGCTATCTCAAGACAACCTAACAATGGGACCTGTGCCGGCTCCATTTCCAACAATGACCTGAAAATCGACGCGGTACTGGCGCCAAAGCCAGGGCGATTATTTACGTCGTCTCAATTGGGTGCAACCACAACGATAAGCGTAAGAATAAAAAATCTGGATGATGCTGTCGTTAATACTTATGACGTAAGATATTCAGTAAACAACGGACCTTTCACAACAGCCGAATCAGATGGACCGGTGGCTGCCGGCGGTACTTCAACTCATAATTTTACCGCTACCTATGATTTTTCAGCTGTTGGGGTTTATATACTGCGGGTGGCTGTAACAAATACATCCGCGACAGACCCGGTAGGCGCAAATGATACCATGACGGTCATCATTAAACAATTGGCCAATGATCCGATCACTGTTACCGATATTACGGGTTTCCTCGACGATCTTGAAACAGCCAACGACTCTACTTATTATAACGGCCAGATCGGTTTGAGTGGCGCCGATCGTTATGATTTTACCAGCTCAACAGTTTATGGACGGGTAAGACCGTTTATCAATTCAGGAATTGCCTATTCCGGCGAAAAAGCGCTGACACTAGATGCTTATATAGCCAATGGAGGCGGTACAGCCGATTCACTGAAGGCTACATTCAATTTATCGCCGCATTTTAATACTCCTGATGATATCCGTCTTGATTTTGTTTATAAAAATCATGGGCAGGGACCAGACAATGCCAATAAAATATGGATACGGGGCGATGATCAAAAACCATGGATCGAAGTATACGATCTGTATGACAACCAGCTTGACCTTGGGTTGTATAAAAAATCATCCAGTATCGAACTAAGTGATATACTGGCGGCCAATTCACAGGATTTTTCGAGCAGCTTCCAGGTTCGTTTTGGCCAGTTCGGATCCAGTATGACAGCAGACGATGACGGGGCAGAAGGTTATACGTTTGATAATATTCATTTGTATAAAGTCGATAATGACATACAGGCAATAAAACTGGATACCCCGGTTGTTGCCAGTTGTGGGTTGAGTAATACGGTGCCCGTACGTGTAACAGTTCGTAATAGCGCGGACACTACTGTCAATAATATACCGGTTAAGTTTACCATCGATGGCGGTGCTGAAACCGTTGAGACCATTCCATCGATATCCGCCAATACTAATCTTTCATTTCTTTTTACTGGTACAGCCGATCTTTCAGCCCCGGGTGTTCATATTGTGAAAGTATGGGTTGACTACCCCGGCGATTCATTCCGGGACAATGATACCGTCACTGTTGCCATTCGCAATTCACCGACCATTACTTCTTTCCCTTACCTGGAAAACTTTGAAGCAGGCGATGGATACTGGTATACCGCCGGTAAGAATAATTCCTGGGAGTATGGCACTCCTTCTTCCAGCAAGATCTCGCGCGCGGCTAGCGGAAGCAAAGCCTGGAAAACAAACCTGGCCGGTACCTATAAGGATCAACAACTTTCTTATCTCTATTCGCCCTGTTTTAATATCACCGGGATGACCAATCCTACTTTAAGCTTAAGCATTGCACTGGATCTCGAGGACTGTGGCGGCACTTTTTGCGATGGTGCTTATATGGAATATTCTACGGATGGAAGCAGTTGGACGCGGCTCGGTGCTTATAACCAGGGAACCAACTGGTACAATAAAAATTACGCAGGCAACAATCTTTGGAGTGTACAAAACTATACCCGCTGGCATGTGGCTACCATTCCTTTGCCGACTGGCCCTGCTTATGATCATTTGCGCCTGCGGTTTGTTGTCAATTCCGATCCTTTTGTAAACCGCGAAGGGATCGCGATAGATGACATTCATATTTATGATAATGTATATGGAATATATGACGGTGTACCGTATACAAGTAACACGGTCAATCAACCAACCGTTAACGGCAGCAATTGGATCGATTTCACCGACGGCGGGAAACTGATCGCTTCCGTAAATCCAAATGGCCGCGATCTGGGCAGTACCGATGCCCGTGCTTATATCTATACCGGGGCTGTACGTACCAATAGCTCGCAATATTATCACAACCGGAACATTACAATCAAACCAACGAACCGAACCCATCCTACTGACTCTGCTACGGTACGGTTCTATTTCCTGGACACAGAGACCGAAGCGCTGATCAATGCCACCGGTTGCCCGGGATGTAGCAAACCATCCATGGCTTATGAATTGGGCGTTTCAAAGTATAATGATCCCGATACGTCGAAAGAAAATGGTACACTGGCGGATAATAATTCAACGGACTGGTTGTTCATTAACTCAGCTAAAGCGGTAAAGGTTCCTTTTGATAAGGGATATTATGCAGAGTTCAAAGTAAAAGACTTCTCAGAATTTTGGCTGAACAATGGCGGTTTTAACAATACCCTGTCGCTGCCGGTACAGCTTGTTAGTTTTACAGCGAAAAAAGCCGGTGCGAATGTATTGGTGACGTGGAAGACGGCGGCTGAAATGAATGTATCACGATTTGAGATAGAACTGGCAAAAGGAAATAGTGAATTCAGCCAGAATCATTTTATAAAAATTGGGGAAGTAAGCAGCCAGGGCAATTCTGCGTCAGGCTTCCAGTATAATTTTACCGATGTGGAAACTCATAAAGCGGGTGTACGCTATTACCGGCTGAAGATTGTAGATATCGATGGGGGCTTTAGCTACTCCGCAGTTCGGCCAGTAGTGTTCGATGATGAGATCCAGTGGCAGGTGTATCCTAATCCTTCAAAGGGAGTATTCAATCTTGTTTACCAGTCAAACCAGGGTGAGACAGTAAAATTGAAGCTGTACGATGCGAATGGAAAACTGGTTCAACAAAACATTTTGCCAGCGAATGGATTTGTGCAAAAACATAGCATTGATCTTCAGCCTGCAAAATTTGCAGCCGGACTATACCTGTTGGAGGCGACGGCCGGTGAAAAAATACAGGTGTTCAGGCTGGTAAAGCAATAGATCGCTAACCCTTCCGAATAATAATGAAAACCCCGCCACTTGTGGCGGGGTTGATTATTTTAGAAGATGGACGATCTGGTTATTCCCACCCTTGTTTGGCGATTCCTGCTTTAATAGCTGCGAGTGCTTTCTCTCCATTCAATAAAGTCGTTAATTTATTGCCTTTACCATCATGGCCCTGGGCCATATAGGCGCCTTTAGCTGTTTTAGTGATTACGGCGTCCAGGATAGGAACACCTTTCTCCTTTGTTTTTACGTTATAGGCTGTAAGTGTTACTTCAGACATGGGTATTAGTTTTTGAGTTAGTGATGGGTAAAATTAGGCAATTCAGGGGTTTTCCCTGTCCGGATTTTAAGGAACAGATTGTTAAAGGAGTAGTCCCGAAATATAACTGTCTAATTTTTAGATAGTTATATTTTTGCCCCTAAGTTTTCCACCTACCGGGAAAAGAGGTTTAGACATCAAGCCTTGCATATTTCGCATGGCTTTCGATAAACTCGCGCCTGGGTGCGACCTCATCGCCCATCAGCATACTGAATATACGGTCAGCTTCCGCTGCGCTTTCTATGGTGACTTTTTTTAATGTTCTTGTGTCCGGGTTCATCGTTGTATCCCATAACTGGCCTGCATTCATTTCACCCAAACCTTTATAACGTTGGATATTTACTGAATCTTCTTTCCCCCCTCCCAATTTTTCTACCAGCATTTTGCGCTGTTCCTCGTTGTACGCGTATTGCTGTTCTTTACCTTTTTTAACGAGGTATAGGGGTGGTTGAGCGATATAAACATAGCCCTGCTCAGCTAGCGCAGTCATATAACGATAGATAAAAGTAAGGATCAGGGTAGCAATATGGCTTCCATCCACATCGGCATCGGTCATGATGATCAGCTTATGATACCGGAGCTTGCTTAGGTCAAGAGCTTTGGGATCTTCGGCAGTTCCCATTTTTACTCCGAGCGCTGTGAACATATTCCTGATTTCCTCGTTGTCATAGATCTTATGTTCCATAGCTTTTTCTACGTTCAGGATCTTTCCGCGCAATGGAAGGATAGCCTGGAAAGCCCGGTCCCTTCCCTGCTTGGCTGTACCGCCTGCAGAATCACCCTCAACAAGAAACAACTCGCAACGTTCAGGATCGCGATCAGAACAGTCAGCCAGTTTACCAGGTAAACCGCCACCTGTCAGCACCGATTTACGTTGGACCAGTTCTCTTGCTTTCCGGGCTGCAGCTCTTGCCTGGGCGGCAAGGATCACTTTATTGATGATGTTCTTTGCATCCCGTGGATTTTCTTCGAGAAAAGCTTCTAGCGATTTTGAGACCGTACTGTCTACCACACCCATCACTTCGTTATTTCCCAGCTTTGTTTTTGTCTGGCCTTCAAATTGCGGTTCCGGTACTTTCACCGAAATGATCGCACTAAGACCTTCCCGGAAATCATCGCCTTCGATTTCCACTTTTGCTTTTTCAAAGAGGCTGTTCTTATCTCCATAGCTTTTGAATACTCTTGTCAAAGCCCTGCGAAAACCGGCGACATGAGTTCCTCCCTCTATTGTATTGATGTTATTAACGTAGGAATAAATATGTTCATTGAAGCTATTATTATAGTTTAAAGCGACTTCCACAACAACGTTAGTGTTGTTGTCCCGTCCTTCAACAAAAAGAACTTTGGGAAGCAGTGAAATACGGCCTGCATTCGAATCCAGCATTTCGACAAACTCGACAATACCTCCTTCACTATAAAAACTTTTGCTATACGTGTTACCATCTTCTTCAGTTTCTCTTAGATCGTTCAGAATGATGCGGACGCCCCGGTTGAGATAAGCCAGTTCACGCAACCGGCTTTCCAGTATTTCTTTATTATATTTTGTTGTAATGAATATACTGTCATCGGGCCAGAAATGCACCCTGGTACCGGTTGTATGGCTGCTGCCAATTTCTCTTACTGAATACTGGGGAATACCGATCGCATATTCCTGTTCGAATGTTTTTCCCTCCCGGTTAACAGTTACGTGCAGTTTTTTGCTCAATGCATTTACACAACTTACACCTACCCCGTGCAAACCGCCCGATACTTTATAAGAATCTTTATCAAATTTACCGCCGGCATGTAGCACGGTCATAACGATCTCAAGGGCGCTTCGTTTTTCTTTTGTGTTCATACCCGTGGGAATACCGCGGCCATCGTCTTCTACTGAAACTGAATTGTCTTCGTGAATATTTACCGTTATGTTTTTGCAATAGCCGGCAAGCGCTTCGTCGATTGAATTGTCCACTACTTCATACACCAGGTGATGCAGCCCCTTCACGCCAATGTCACCGATATACATCGCCGGGCGTTTCCTGACCGCTTCCAAACCTTCCAAAACCTGGATACTGTCTGCGCCATACACATTGCTGACAGCAGGCATTTTTTCTGTAGTTTCTGTACTCATAATTAGGGGAAAAATCGTCGTTAAAAGTAAAAAATGGAATGCCTACAAATGTACGAAAATAGGCCGGTTAACAGGCTTTAAAACGCTAAAATAACTCCTGTTTTTTTATGCACTTTTAAGCTGGTAAGTGGATAAAAAACAAAGACCGGGAACAACGCAGTTCCCGGTCTTTTAATATGCTTTTTACTTAGGTGATTTTACACTTCATTTTTTGACGATCTGTGCTACCAAATCGCCTTCCGCACACACTTTGTTGCCAACATATACCGTTCCCCTCATTTCGCAAATACCACGACGAATAGGGCCCGACAGCTCCATCTTAAGAAGCATTGTGTCGCCCGGCCTGACTATCTGTTTGAATTTGCAATTATCTATTTTGATGAAATAAGTATCATGCTGCCCCCCACCGTTAAGTTGAATGGCGAGGATGCCACCGCATTGGGCCAGCGCCTCTATCTGCAAAACGCCTGGCATAACCGGGTTGCCGGGAAAATGTCCCTGGAAAAACCATTCGTTAAAAGTTACGTTCTTAACCCCGACAATGTAAGTATCTGTCATTTCAATGATCTTGTCCACAAGCGCAAATGGAAAACGATGAGGCAGCACTTTTTCGATGTATTGCTGATCGTATATCGGGGGCACCGTGGGATTATAGACCGGAACACCCCTGTTTTGTTTGCTTTTCTTGATGTATTGCTTGATCTTTTTGGCAAACTCTACGTTGCTGCTGTGACCGGGACGATTTGCAATGATCCTGGCCTTGATCGGGTATCCTACCAGTGCCAGGTCGCCCACGACATCAAGTAATTTGTGCCTGGCCGGCTCGTTGGGAAAACGCAATTCAACATTGTTCAGGTAGCCTTCGCTTTTTACTTCGATATTATCTCTCCTGAACATCTGGTTAAGACGCTTCATTTCCTTATCGTCTACCGCTTTGTCTACAATCACGATCGCGTTATTGATATCTCCCCCTTTGATCAGGTTATTGTCGAGGAGCATTTCCAGTTCATGCAAAAAAACAAATGTGCGGCAGGGTGCGATCTCCGATTTAAAATCAGTTATATGTTTCAGACCGGCATGCTGGGTGCCGAGAACCGGCGAATTAAAATCGATTAGCGTAGTGATGTTATATTCTTTTGCGGGCATGGCAATCAGCTCAACTCTTTTTGCTTCATCATAGTGATAAATATTTTCATCGATGGAATACCAAATCTTCTCTGCATCCTGCTCGACCACTCCGGCTTCTTTGATCAACTCGACGAACGGTTCGGAGCTGCCGTCCATAATAGGCATTTCGGGGCCATTCACCTGGATCAGGCAATTGTCGACGCCCATACCAACGAGCGCCGCCAGCACATGTTCCACCGTATTGATCTTTGCACCATTGGCCTCCAGGGTCGTACCACGGCTGGTGTCAGTTACCAGGTCGCAATCGGCTTTTATTATGGGTTGATCGGGAAGATCGATCCTCTGAACCTGCAACCCAAACCCGGGATTGGCCGGTTTAAATGTTAACTCCGCCATTATACCCGTATGGAGTCCCGTACCGGAAATACTCACCACAGAATTTAAAGTGTGTTGTCTATCAGGATTGAATGCTGCGGCGGCAGCTTTCCCGGTATAAGGTTGTTTCTCGATTGCAGGATTCATAACAACAAATATAAGAGAAAACTGTGTAGTCTATAGTCGCTAGTCCACAGTCATTAGTCCACAGTATTTCGCTTGTAATTTTCCTCCAGTTGGGCGATTCCCGACTATCGACTATCGAGTAATGACTATCGACTACAACCGCTGGTGTATTTCATTTTTTTTCGCTGTCGAATAATCTTACCTTCTGCGTACTAAAAACCTTTGTTATGAGAAATGCAGCGTTACTCCTCTGCTTCGTTGCGTTCGGATATGCAGCGAGGTCACAAAAATTCAGCTTACTTCCACAGG
>Ga0066652_100000531_pt1 | contig 18388 bp, 17 predicted proteins | sample GraSoiAngelo_101_FD_71413 | JGI IMG/M metagenome (GOLD analysis project Ga0066652, IMG submission 71413) | Grasslands soil microbial communities from the Angelo Coastal Reserve, California, USA - 14_0903_02_30cm | ecosystem: Environmental > Terrestrial > Soil > Grasslands | place: USA... | reverse complement strand
TGAACAACGGCTACCTCGGCATGGTGCGGCAGTGGCAGCAGCTGTTCGAGGGAAAGCGCTACAGCGGCACGCCGCTGAGCGGGCCGGACTTCGCGAAGCTCGCCGAAGCGTACGGCGTGCGCGGCATCACCGTCGAGACGAACGAGGAAGCCGAGCGCGCGATCGACGACGCGTGGGACACGCCAGGCGTCGTCGTGATCGACTTCCGCGTCGAGCGCGAGGCCAACGTGTTCCCGATCGTGCCGCAGGGTCAGAGCATCGGCGACATGCTCGTCGACCCGACCACGAGAGCGGAGCACCACGAGCCCGCCGGCGCGGGGGCGAGCAAGCGATGACCGAGACCACCCCACTGGCCGCGCCGATCGTCCGCGTCAGACCCGCGCCGCGGAAGCATACCATAGTAGTGCAGCTGCACGACCGGCCCGGCGCGCTGTACCGCGCCGTCGGGCTGATCCGGCGGCGCGACTGGAACGTGGCGAGCCTCGTCGTCGGCGCGAGCGAGCGGCCGGGGACGAGCCGGATGGTGCTCGTCGTCGAGGCCGTGGACGTGCACCAGGTGCTCCAGCAGCTCACGCGTCTCGTCGACGTCGTGAGCGTGGCCGAGATCGGGCGCGGCGACGCGCTCGTGCGCGAGACTGCGTTGGCGGTGGTGGAAGAGGACGGCAACGTCGCCGAGGTCGAGCGAGTAGCCAGCGAGACCGGGGCGCGAATCACCGACCGTGCGCACTCGAGGCTGTTGCTCGAGATCACCTCGAGCCCGTCGAAGGTGGACGCCTTCGTCGAGGCCGTGCGCAAGTTCGACCTGAAGCAGTTGGCCCGCACCGGGCCGATCGTGATCCGCGAGTCGGATCCCGATTCGATCACCGACGATCATCACGCCGGCGCGCAGCCACAGAGCGCCGGCTCTCATTCTCTCAACAGCTCAGCACTCACCCCTCAGGAGTCTGCCCGATGACCACGCTCTACTACGACGCCGACGCCGACCTCTCACGCCTCGCCGGCCGCCGCGTCGCGATCATTGGCTACGGCTCTCAGGGCCATGCGCACGCACTGAGTCTGCGCGACTCCGGTGTGGACGTCCGCATCGGTCTCCCCGAGGGCTCGAAGAGCCGCGCCGTCGCCGAGAAGGAAGGGCTGCGCGTGCTGACGCCTGCGGAGGCGGCGAAGGAAGCCGACTTCATCGTCATCCTGACGCCGGACCACACGCAGAAGCAGGTGTACGACGAGTCCATCGCTCCTTATCTGTCCAAGGGCAAGACACTGTTGTTCGCGCACGGGTTCAACATCCGCTTCGGCGAGATCGACCCGAGCGACAAGGACGTCGACGTCATCATGGTGGCGCCGAAGGCGCCGGGCCATCGCGTGCGCGAGGTGTTCACCGAGGGCGCCGGCGTGCCGGGGCTCGTCGCCGTACATCAGGACAAGTCGGGCCATGCGCTCGCCGACGCGCTCGCGTACGCGAAGGGGATCGGGTGCACGCGCGCCGGCGTGCTGCAGACGACGTTCGCCGAGGAGACCGAGACCGACCTGTTCGGCGAGCAGGCCGTGCTGTGCGGCGGCGCGAGCGCGCTGGTGAAAGCCGGCTTCGAGACCTTGGTGAAGAACGGCTATCAGCCGGAGATCGCGTACTTCGAGTGCCTGCACGAGCTCAAGCTCATCGTCGATCTGATGTACCGCGGCGGGATGAATTACATGCGTCACTCCGTCAGCGACACCGCGGAGTACGGCGACTACATCGCCGGCGACCGGATCGTGACCGAGGAGACCAAGAAGGCCATGCAGAAGCTGCTCGACGAGGTGAAGGACGGCACGTTCGCGAAGAACTGGATCGCCGAGAACAGAAACGGGCGTCCGTGGTTCTCGAAGCGTCGCGCGGCGGAGAGCGATCTCCAGATCGAGACCGTCGGCCGCGAGATGCGGCGGATGATGCCGTTCCTCGACGCGAAGGAAGTGCTCCCCGGTCTGCGCGGCGCGCAGGCTGGTGCGGCGGCGAAAAAGGGCGAGAAGGAAGTGCCGCTGGCGGGAGCGGCCCGATGACCGCGCCGGCGAAGGATCCGGCCCACGGGTGGTCCGCCGCGGCAGCGGAGAAGGTGCCCGAGAAGAAGAAGACCGCCGACGTGATCTGGATGAACGGGAAGCTCGTGCCGTGGGCATCGGCGACGGTGCACGTGTCGACGCACGCGCTGCACTATGGGTCTTCGGTGTTCGAGGGGATGCGCGCCTATAACACGCCGAAGGGCCCGTGTCTCTTCCGCGCGAAGGAGCACATGCGCCGGTTCATCGACTCGGGTCGCGTGTACCGGATGCAGATGCTCGACCTCGAGGAGCTGATCGAGGCGTGCAAGCTCGTGGTGCGCGAGAATGGGTTCAAGGACGCGTATCTGCGCCCGCTGGCGTTCCGCGGCGCGGGGCCGCTCGGCGTGAACGGGAGCAAGATTCCGATCGACACGCTCATCATGGCGATGCAGTGGGGCTCGTACCTCGGCGAAGGCGCGCTGGAGTCGGGCGTGGACGTCGGCATCTCGTCGTGGAACCGTCCGGGGCCGAACACCATCCCGCAGGGTGCGAAGGCCGGCGGCAACTATCTCTCCGGGCAGCTCATCGCGATGGAAGCGGAGCGGCTCGGGTACCACGAGGGGATCGCGCTCGACGTCGAGGGCACCGTGTCGGAAGGTTCCGGCGAGAACATCTTCGTGATTCGCGACGGCGTCATCGTGACGCCGCCGGCTGCGTCATCGATCCTGCCCGGGATCACGCGCGACACGTTGGTCGTGCTGGCGAAGGAGCACGGGTATGAAGTGCGGCAGGAGCGGATCCCAAGAGAGATGTTGTACATGGCGGACGAGATCTTCTTCACCGGGACTGCGGCGGAGGTGACACCGGTGCGGTCGGTGGATCGGATTCAGGTGGGTGCGGGGAAGCGGGGGCCGATCACTGAAGTGTTGCAGAAGGCGTTCTTTGATTCAGTGAAGGGGGTGCGGGAGGATCGGTATGGGTGGTTGACGCCGATTGCCTGAGTCCTCTCGAACCGAACGTCGCTCCGAAGAGGCGAGCCAACATTGCGGCTCGCCTCTTTCGCATCGAGGCGATGACTGTCGCCATCTTTCGTCGTGCTCCATATGCGGAGGGGACGGCAATGCTGCGAAAGTATGGTTTCGCCTGAGGGCTGCGGGCTTGTGAACCGGCAGAGTACTTCGGAGGACATGATGTCGACTGATCGCGTGGGACCGGTGGCGCTGGCAGCGCTGCTCTGGGGAACCGTGCTGCTATCGGCGTGCGCTTCCGAGCCGCCGCTCGACGAAGTCGCGAGAGCTCTCGAGCGACACGCCGCCCTCGAAGGCAACGGAGACGCGAAGGCCGACGGACATCAGGACCTCGTCGTCCGCAACCGCGCCGGCATGCAGCTCATGGTGGACGAGGAGAACACGCAACCCGCGCTGCGGATCGTGCTGCCGGGTCATCCGACCTCGGATCGCTCCATCGAGGTCCTCTTTCCAGAGCATGTCACAGTGCGGGAGCATGGGGCCACCGACGCGCGTCAGCTCTACCTGTTTCGACCGGGGCAGTCCGGCGAGCGGCCGCAATGGCGACGGTCCGAGCGATCGCTGGAGTACGAGAGAGACTTTCCAGGCGGCGTTCACATGCTGGCGCGCGCAACCCTCGAGGAAGACGGGGTTCGCTTTCGCTTCAAGCCGAGGAACCAGTCCGATCGGGCGTACGACCTGATCCTGGCTGTGCTCGATCCTCGGCTCACCGGAGAGCTTCACGACGAGCGATTGGAGCGCACGTACGTCCATCACGCGGATGGGTTCGATCTGCTCGCGTCGGAAACGCCGGCCCGTCTGACGATGCCTCTCGATCGCTGGCTGCCGGCGCGGTACCTCGCCTCCTTCACCTGGCCCGTACCGCCGCAGCGGGTCGAAGATCGTGGCGGGATCACGTATTACAACAAGTCGCGGGCAGTCGATGCGCCATTCATCGCTACGCTTTCACGGGACCGTCACTGGGTCGTGGCGAGCTTCACCAGGACCACGGGCAACGTGTGGAGCAACCCGGAGCTCACCTGTCAGCACGTGGATCCCGAAGGGGCGCTGTCCCCGAGCGGGGAGGCGACGTTGAATACCAAGATGCTCGTCGTCCGAGGCTCCCTCGACGAGGTGTTCGCGATGGCGATGCGGCAGCGCGACTCGCTGGAGAAGTAGGTCGAGATCGTCGACGCGGACTTCGCTCGATGATAGACTGAAGCCATGTCGCAGGCCTTTCTGAGAGACGACGCGGAAGGGGAGATGCCCCGCCGCGACTACGCGCTGCCGCCGCGAGACGATCCGGACTTCGACCGTGCCGCCGCGCGTGCACTGCTCGAGGCGGCGCGCGTCAGCGAGACACAGCTCGCCGAGCGCGCCACTGGATATCTCTGGGGCGAGCCGCGGCTGCGCCAGTTCGTCGAAGCGATGCGCGCCGAGGCCGAAGCAGCGGGAGACGACCGGCTCGAGCAGGTGGCGCGTCGGTTCCTCGGCTGACGGGCAGTCCCGGACGAGAGCGTCAGTGATCGCGCCCATCGTGCTGGCTTGGGATTCGACGCTGCGTCCGACGGTGCACTCCCAGTCGATCCCACGCCCGCGCCTCCGCGCGCAATTTCGGTCACGTCGAGCCCGGCGCGGAGCGCGGCGTTGCGTCGATGCCGAGTGGACAACGCCGAGCGAGGGATCATAGACTATGGGAATGGCGCTCACGGTTCCACGGTACACGGTCGTCGATCTCGACCTGCTGCCGGACGACGGCAATCGGTACGAGGTGCTGGCGGGCACGCTGCTGGTGACACCGCCGCCTGGGTCGGCGCACCAGGGAGTAGCCGCTCGGCTTGCGGCGCTCTTCGCCTTTCACATTCTCGCGCGCCGGCTCGTGCTGTTCAGTCCCGGCGTGGTGACGTTGCCGCCCCTGACCCAGCTCGAGCCCGATCTGCTCGTCGTGCCGCCGCGGTTCGCGCCCGGAACGCCGTGGGCCGAGATCTCCGAGCACTGGCTGGCGGTCGAGATCGTGAGCCGCTCGTCGCGCGTGTACGACCGCGAGTTCAAGCGCGACGCCTATCTCGCACTCGGCGTGCGCGAGGTATGGCTCGTGGACGTGCTAGATCGCAGCATCGAGGTGTGCGTGCGGAGCGGTACTGGTCGCGTCGTGCACGACGCGCTGATCTGGAGCGCGCCGGACGACAGCCTGTCCGTGCACGTCGAGCTGGCAGAGCTGTTCTCCGACGTCGTGTAGCGACCAAAGCAGACGGATATCATGCGAATCGCGCGTTCACTCGTCGTCCTGTCGTCGCTGCTGATCGGTTCGGAGCATGCGCTGGCACAGGAAGTCACCGTAGCCGGGAGTGTGCCCGCACTCGCGAGCTCGCTGGTGCGAAATCACTACGTCCAGACGTACGCGATCGACTCTCGCCCGGACCATCCGCTGAGGAGCGTGCAGCTCTCCTCGACGGACTTCGACGCGTTTCTGATCGTCGTCTCTCCTGAGGGGAGTGCCCAGTCCGACGACGAGTCCGGGGGAGACGGGAATGCGCGGCTGCAGATCGCGCCGCGAACGGGAGAGTGGCTGATCGTCGTGACCGCGTACGAGCTGCGCCGTCCGGGAAGGTTCACTCTCACCGTGGATGGCCCTTCGCCCGTCCCGGCGAATCGTCCTTTGCCTCGAGCGGCGATCGAGCACCTGCCTGGCGCAGAGCCGACTCGTGCTGCGGCACCGGCTCAGGCTCGGGTCGACACGGTGAGACTGACGAAGGTCGACACGGTGACCGTGATGCGAGTCGATACCGTCCTGGTGACGAGAGTCGATACCGTCGTTCGAAGGCCACGTCCCGCGAAGAGCGGCCCTGCTCCACGCTGACCGTCAGGGCGTCGAACCAACTCAGCGGTCGGGCTGTCTCACTCGGCATGGCCATCAAGTTGCGACTCCCCTCGGTCTTGCCTGCCCTCGCGCTCTCGCTGGCGCTCCTGCCCGCCACGCGAGCGTTGCACGCGCAGACAACGTCGACAGCGGCGAGCGACGGTGCGCCACTCTCACTGGATGCCGCCACCCTGGCGGCACGCCTCGACAGCGTGTTCACGCCGTGGCGAGGCACCGACCGCCCCGGCTGCGCGGTCGGCGTGAGCCATCACGGAAATACAGTCCTCGAGCGCGCCTACGGCATGGCCGACCTCGAGTCGGCCGCGACCATGACGCCGGCCACCGTCGTCCACTCCGCCTCGCTCTCCAAGCAGGTGACCGCGCTCGCGGTGTTGCTGCTGGCACGTGACTTCAAGCTTTCCCTCGACGACGACGTCCGCCGCTGGCTCCCCGACCTTCCCCACTATCGCGAGACCGGCGGCAAGCCGATCACGATCCGCCACCTGCTCTCGCACTCGAGTGGGCTGCGCGACTTCTTCGAGCTGTTGATCATCGCGCGCGGTCGCTTCGAGGAGGAGCGCATCACCGACGCCGACGCGACCGCCGTCATCAACCATCAAAAGGCGCTGAACTTCGAGCCGGGCGCCGAGTACGGGTACAGCAACACGAACTACCTGCTCGCCGCGAAGATCGTCGAGCGTGCATCGGGCCAGCGCTTCGCCGCCTTCGTCGCGTCGCGCATCCTTGCCCCGCTCGGCATGACGCACTCGCGAATCCGCGATGACGTCACCACGCTCGTCCCTGGCCGCGCCGTCGGCTACACGAAGCGCGGCGATCAGTGGCGGATCGACAACCCGAACTATGACGTCGTCGGGCCGACGAACATGGAGACGACGGTCGGCGACCTCCTTCTCCTTGCCGAGAATCTCGAGCGGCCGACGGTCGGTGATTCGGCGATCGTGCGACAGATGCTCACACCGACCGCACTCACGACGGGCGACTCGACGCGGTACGGAATGGGGCTGTCGCTCGTGTCCGATCGCGGGCTCCACGTGGCCGAGCACGAGGGGCGCGATCCGGGATTCCGCGCGTATCTGGGACGATGGCTGGAGCCGAAGCTCACGGTCGCGGTGCTCTGCAACTCGACGGAGCCCAATTCGGTGGCGTTCGGCCGCGATGTGGCGAGGCTCGCACTCGGTCCCGTGGCGCCGGCGCAGTCGCCCGCTCCGCAGCGGGCGACGGCACCGTCCGACGCGAGCAAGGCGCTCGGCTGGGCCGGCGTCTACTTCGAGCCGACGACGCGGCAGGTAGCCGAGCTGACGGTGCGCAACGGTGTGCTCTATACGGATCGCTTCACCGGCGTGCGCGTCGAGGCGCTCGGCCCGCGGCGGGCGCGCCTGATCGATTCGCCAATAGAGCTCGCGTTCGATTCTACGACGCCGCACCCGGGCTACGTGGTGCGCTGGTCGATTCCCAACCGGCGCGCGGACCGGTTCGTCTGGCGCGCGCCGATCGCGCCGGCGCTGGGCCGCGCCGAGCTCGCGGACTACGCCGGCACCTATACGAGCGCCGAGCTCGACGCGACGTATCGCGTCACGGCCGGAGACTCGACGCTCACGCTGCGCACCGGCGAGACACCGGGGCTGGTCGCACGCGCGGTGTTCCCCGACGGCTTCGTGAGCGGACAGTACACGATCCAGTTCGTCCGCGAGGGTGGGGGTGTCGCGGGGTTCGAGATCAGCCATCCGCGGGCCCGCGGCGTCGCCTTCGTGCGCACGGCGCCGGTGCGATAGACGCAGTTCGCGGGCGCACCATCGATAGTTCCGCTGCGAGATGGTATCGTGTCCGACACTCACCACGGGGAGCCAGCCATGCTTCACCGACTCACCTCGCTCGTGCTCGCAGTCGTCTGGCTCCGACCACGCGTTGCGTCCCATCCACGCGCGCGCTTCGATCACGAGGACGGCGACGGAGCGATCGGCACCTACGACGCGCCGCAGACGGCGGTGGTCGCATGACGACGTGCCCGGCATGCGGCGGCACGAACGAGCCCGACGCGGTGTTCTGCGCCAACGACAAGTGCCGCAAGGCGCTCGGCCCGTTCCGGTACGCCGCCGAGGAGATCGACCTCCGCGCGCGATGGCACGAGCGCGTCGCGGAGCGAGTGGTCGGGTGGGTGGGCCACAGCTCGTTCTTCGCCGTCCACCTGCTCTGGTTCGCGGTGTGGTGGATCATCAACGCGGGCTCGGTGCGCGGCATCCATCCGTTCGATCTCTACCCCTACGGGCTGCTGGGCATCCTCCTCGCCGGCGAGGCGATCCTGCTCACCGGCTTCGTGCTGATCAGCCAGAACCGGCAGCAGGTGCGAGGCGAGATCCGCACGGAGCTCGACTACGAGGTCAACGTCCGGACCTACCGCGAGGTGCAGGCGCTCGGCGAAGCGATGCGACGACTCGAGGAGCGGATGGAGCGCATGTCGACGGAGCGCTGAGCGCCCCACATCCTGGCGTGGAATCGGAGAGCCATCGGCGGCGGCAGGGCGTTCATCGACGCTGCACCGGTCCGAGATACCGATCGAGCCAGCCCAGTGCTTCGCGCACCATCATCGGCCTCGGCAGGAAATGCCCGCCCTCGTCGAGCACGTGCCGCTTCATCGCCGGTGGCGTGCCGAGGAGGCGGAAGAACGGCTTCTGCGACAGCTCCAGCGGGAATCCGCTGTCGTACTTCCCGCTCAGCATGAGCACGGGGATGTGGACGCGCGGCAGGAAGTTGACGGGATCTTCTTCGGGGCGCAGTGGCTGCATCGCGAGGCCCGGGACGTTGAGCACGGCGACGCGGAAGCGTGGCTCGACGGCGAGCAGGACGCCGGCGAGTCGCCCGCCCCAGCTCGTGCCCGCGTAGGCGAAGCGCGTCGTGTCGATGTCGGGGCGCGTCGAGGCGTAGTCGATCGAGCGGCGCATCTCACGCGCCCATCGGATCATCCGGTCGCGATGCGCGATGCTGCCGTCGGGCACGTCGTCGCCGCCGAGACTCGGTCCGCGGCCGTAGGTGTGCTCGTAGATGGGGTACACCAGGGCGCGACCGCTGCGCACGATGTAGTCCGCGTACGACATCGACGGCGCGCGGTGATCGAACATGAACAGCGCATCCGACGCCGGATAGAGCACGACGGTCTGGAAGGGTGGCGCGACGCGCCGAGGCAGGAAGAGAAGCGCCTGCATCCGGAGGCTGTCGCCGGGGACGTCGAACTCGACCTCCTCGCGCACCCAGTCGGCATTGCTCGAGTCGCGCGCGACGACTTTCGCGTCGAGCGGCGTGTGGTCGTAGTCGTAGAGCGCGAGGAATGCGCGGAACGTCGCGTCGTCCACCGGACGTGCCTTCGCGTAGTCGCGCGTGAGGCCGGGAATTGGTGCGATTGCGCGCGCGAGGTCGGGCGTCGTTCCCGTGCGTCGGACAAGTCGTACCCCATTGATTGGCGACCGGTCGAGCTCCCGCTGGTCGTAGAGCTCCGAGAACAGGTACTGCGGATCGCTCCAGCCGCCGCCGAGGATGTAGCGGCTTCCCGGCTCGCGCGCGTTCACCGTCCACTCGCGCACGTTGCCCGCCATGTCGTACACGCCGCGGGGACTCACGGTACGCTTGTCGCCTCCGCGCACCGGACCGGTCGCGTCGTATCGGCCGTGCGGCACCACCCAGCGCGCCGCCTCCGGGATCGCGGCGGCGTTCCACTCCAGCACCGTCGGCAGCTCCTTGTGCACGAACCGCGCGTACGCGCGGGCCTCGTACCAGCTCACGCCGCCCACGGGCAGATCGTCGGCATCCGAGGGAGGCGCGCCACCTTCCCACGTCGAGGGGCCGGGCTGACCGGATCGATCGACGAACAACTGCTTCGCGGCGTCCCACGCGATGGGCCTCCCGTCACGAACGATCGTCGAATCCCACAGGGCGCGATTGGCGTAGCCGCCCGCATCGACGAATGTCTTGTACTGGCGGTTCGTCACCTCGCGTGCATCCATCAGGAAATCCGGGAGGTCGAACGTCTCGGTCGGCCGCAGCCCGTACAGCGTGCCGACGAGCCCCTTCCCCCGCAGGAGCACCATGTCGGTGTCCGGATCGCTCGACTTCCGCAGCGCGATGGGGCTCGGGATGGGAACGTAGCTGCCGCCGAGCCGAGCGCCCATCACCGTCACGTCGCGATAGCCAGGTTTGATGTAGCGATAGTACCAGGCGTTGCGCGGGATGCGTACGTCGCCGGTCGGCGTGGTCCCGACCGGGATCCAGTGCGTCGGATCGTCCAGCGCCGCACGGGTGACTTCGGCGCCAGCCGGCTCACTGAGGAACCGCTGCGTCTGCGAGAAGCGCGGCCACAGCGTGGCGAGTATCGAGTCGCCGGGTGCGCGCCGCTCCGCTTCGCTCGCGAGTGCGAACGCCGAGTCGAGACGGTCGGCCTCCATCAGTCGCTCGATCGTCGGGATCGCCGTGGCGTGCACCCACGCAATCCGTCGCTCGCGCAGGTAGAGTCCCGTGGCGATGGCGATCGCGGCGAGCGCAACGACGCCTGCGGCGACGAGGCGCCCGCGCGACCGCGCGGGTGCCGGCGGCGCGGCGAGGATGCGCAGCTCGCGCAGCAGCGATGCGGCCGTCTCCGGACGATCGGCCGGGTCGCGGGCGAGGCATCGGGCGACGAGTCGCGCGACCGGCGCCGGCGCGGCGGGCCATCGCGACGCGAGCGACGGCGCGTCCTTCGCCATCTTCTCCATCACGATCTGCTGCCACGAGCCGTCGAACGGGGGTGAGCCGCTGAGCATCTCGAACAGCAGCGCGCCGACCGCGTAGACGTCGGCGCGGTGATCCACGGTGCGTTCGCCCGCGGCTTGCTCCGGCGCCATGTACGTCGGCGTCCCCAGCGAGATGCCTTCGCCCGTCAGCGTCGCGTCCTCGCGCGCCTCGCCGACGGCCTTTGCGATGCCGAAGTCCATCACGACCGCGTGCCCACCCGAGAGCATGACGTTGTCGGGCTTCACGTCGCGATGGACGACCTGGTGCTCGTGCGCATAGGCGAGCGCGTCGGTGACCTCCGATGCGAGACGCAGCGACTCCTCGAGCGGCAGCCGGCCGTCGCGGCGCAGTCGGTCGCGAAGCGATTCGCCGGTCACGAGCGGCATCACGTAGAAGGGCAGCTCCTCGTCGCCGGCGACGCCGGAATCGAGGAGCGGCAGCACGTGCGGGTGATTGAGGCGGGCGGCGATGCCGATCTCGCGGAGGAATCGCTCGCTGGCGATCGAGCGTGCGAGATGGGGATCGAGCACCTTGATCGCGACGTCGCGCTCGTGCTTCAGATCGCGCGCGAGGAAGACGCTCGCCATGCCGCCATGGCCGAGCTCGCGTTCGATCGCATATCGGCCGGCGAGCGACGGCTGCAGCTCCGCCGCGGTGAGCGAGCCGGTCACCGGCCCGGACCTCCGTCTCGCGAGCCCAAGGCTCCGCCGCGTGCATGGTGCGATGCCATCACCGCGCTCTCCGGTTTCGCATCGGGCAATATGCGACGTCCCGGAGCGGTGAGATAGCCGTCGGCAGCCCGACTGCGGGCGTTACCGTCAGGTAACGCTCCTCCGTCGCAGCGGCGTAACGGCACCATCCAATACTCCCACACGTCACGACGACCTGGGGGGAGTGTTTGCCTCCGGGTTCATCTCAACCCGACGACGGAGACATTGGCCTCATGCGCATCCGCTTGATCGCCGCAGCGCTGTGCCTGACGGGCGGCATGGCATCGGCGCAGGGCTCCGCCCCCAGCGTGCCGCTCGCCCGAGGGCTCACGCTCGTGCAGACGCTGCGCGACGAGGGCGCCGATCGCGAGTCGGTGGTCAGCCTCGCCGATGCGTCGCCCACCGGCGTCCGCTACGTGTGGACCTTTCTCGAGGTGTCTGCGAGGGGCGACACCACCCGAGGCAGGTACGAGCGGCTCGTGCGCCAGGCCGATCTCGACACCGCGCCGCGGTGGCACCAGGTCTACGACCGCGGCCAGCCGCCCGAGCATCCTGGCTACACCGCATTCACCATCTCGCGGGCCGTGTTCGATCAGATCGGCTCGGCGGGATCGGCGCCGTTCTCGCTCCTCGGCTTCGCCGAATCGACCGTCCCCCAGCTCGCGGCGCTCGGGCTCGCTGGGGGCCCGGCCCTCGTGCGATGGCGCGGGACCCTGACGCGGGTGGGAAGCGGCACCGTGCCCTTCCCCTTGCTGCTCGACGGAAAGCGCGTCGCCGTGCCCGCCCTGCACCTCGAGGGAAAGTTCACCGCGCGCGGCGAGAGCTGGGCACCGCACCTCTGGGTGCTCGCGCAGCGCGACCATCCGCTGATCCTCAAGCTCGAGGACTCGCGCCGTGTGTTCCAGACGGTACGAGCGGACCTCGGCACCGCCGTCGCCGACGGTGCCCGGTCGCTCGAAGGGACGCTCGCGCGGTCGTGCCGCGTCGAGGTTCCAGGCATCTACTTCGAGTCGGCCAGCGCGGTCCTGAACCCCGCGTCGGACGAGACGCTCATCGCGCTGGCGCGGATGCTCGAGCGCCACCCCGACTGGACGGTGACGATCGAGGGGCACACCGACAGCATCGGCACGAGCGCCGCGAACGCCGCGCTGTCGGAGCGGCGCGCCGCCGCCGTGCGAGCGCGGTTGACCAGCCAGCGCATCGCGCCGGCGCGGCTGCGGGCCGTCGGGTACGGACAGACCAGACCGCGCGAGAGCAACTCGACCATCGAGGGACGCGCGCGCAACCGGCGCGTCGAGCTGCTGCGCCCATGTGGAGGATCTCGATGAGAACGTCTCAGATTGCAGCGATCTCGTGTCTCACCGCCGTCGTCGCCTGCGCGAAGGCAGAGAGCGATCAGGCGCCAGTGGAGGGCGCCCGGACGTCGACCAGCGCATCCAGCGCGACGACGCGGCAGGCGGGAGCACCGAGTGGGAAGACGGACGCGCCGAGCCAGGTGCCGATGGCGACGCCGCCGTCGGACGCCTGCGGCTGGATTCCCGCGCCGGAGGTCGAGGCGATGATCGGTCCGTTCGCCGCGCCGCCGCGTCCGACCGGAAAAGGGTGCCTGTACACGCTACCGATCTCGCCCGACGTCGCCGCCATGCGTGAGCGGCTGGCGGAGAACAACCGGAAGTTCGGCATCACGCCGGAGCGCCCGTGGCTGGATACGCCGTATGGGGTGCTGCTGGAGGTCGGCGTGGGGGTCGCAACGGGCGAGCGGACGCTGCGGCTCATGGGCGGGAAGCTGGCCGAGAGCGTGAAGGCCGGTCAATCGGCGTCGACCGGATGGGATGCGGTGCGATTGAACGGCGGGCGGCTCGGCACGATCTCCGTGACCGCGGTCGGGCTGACGGCCGACGTCCGCGTGCCGCGAGACACGCTTCGCGAGCTCTCGGCGCGCGTTCGCGACCGCATTCCCGATCTCCCGTTCGCCATGCCGGCCGATTTTCATCCGCAGGCGAGTCCCGATCCGTGCACGCTCCTCACACGGGAGGAAGCCGAAGCCGTGCTGGGGAAGCTCGTCGTCGCGCCGTACCGCTCGGGGGATGGCGGCCCACTGGCGCATCCGAACGGGGAGAGCTGCGCCTATCACTCGGCGAAGCACCACGTGTTCGTCATCACGCCTCACCGCAGTGGCGGAAAGCGGGAGCTGGATCTCACGCGCGTGATCGGCGGCGTGATGGACGCCATGGTGAGCGACAGCGAGGCGGCGGCGGCCGACACGATCGAGGGCACGTGGGACGAGACCGCGATCTCGCGCGACGGACGGCTCCTGCTGCGGAAGGACGATCGCGCGATCGAGCTCGAGTTCGAGACCTCGTCGACGGACAAGGCGGGAGCGCTGCGGCTCGGCAAGATCGCGATCGTGCGGCTGGCGAGCGGGGACTGATGTGGAACCCGTCTCCGTCGTGCTCGCGGGCCGTCAGCGCAGCTTTGGCACCAGCGCCGACGCGACAGCGAGCGCGATGCGTTTCGCTTCCGCTTCCGGCACCGCCTGCTGCGTGTCGGTGGTCTTCGCGACGTTCAGGCTGACCCGCCGCGCTCCGACGAGCATCTCGAGCCTGACGTGTGTGCCGGGCGGCGCGAACAGCACGTACGCGTCGTCGCCGAGCCCGCCTTGCTTCTCGACTCGGAAGCCGGAGCTGGGTGGCGCCTTCAGGTAGGTGTCGCGCATCCTGGCGTAGTAGTCATTCGTGTTCGTGTTCAGGGTGATGCCGATGTCGATCGTACCGGCGAGGATGCAGCTCGAGTAGCTCGCCGTGGAGATCTGGTGCGTTCGCGGCGTCCCGGTGGCGAGATCGGACCGCTTGGAGACGGTTCGGACTTCCGGCCCACTGAGCAAGGTACAGGCGTCGAGCACTTTGCCGGTCCCCTGCGCGAGCGCGACCGACGTGCCGGCCGCGAGGCCGATCGACGCGAGCAGAAGAGCGTTCCTCGTGAGCTTCGTCATATGTGCCTCTCCCGGTCTGGTGTGTGGCGATGTCGACGCGCTCAACGACGGATGCTGCGCTAGTCACTTCCCGTGCGGTCTCGGTGCTGAATGACCTCATGCGTCCCGATGTGGCCACTCGGCGTGACGGAAGCCCCCGCTCCGACGGCGCTCCTACCAGTCGGTCTCCCTGTAGTCCTTCAAGAACTTCCCCCACACGTGCTCTCCCGTGTTGATCCCGCTCATGATGGGATCCACGATCCGCGCCGCCCCGTCCACGATGTCCAGCGGGGGGTGGAATCGGTGCTCCTTCGTCTTCCGCGCCGCGAGCTCCGCCGGATCCTCGTCGGTCACCCACCCGGTGTCCACGCTGTTCATGTGAATACCCTGGTGGAAGCACTCGGTGGCCGAGGTGCGCGTCAACATGTTGAGCGCGGCCTTGGCCATGTTGGTGTGCGGATGGCGCGTCGTCTTCTGGTTGCGGTAGAACTGTCCCTCCATCGCCGAGACGTTGACGATGTGCTTGTCGCGCTCGGGGGTGCGCAGCATGAGGGGCTTGAGCCGCGCGTTGAGGAGGAAGGGCGCGATCGCGTTGACGAGCTGCACCTCGAGCAGCTCGACGGTCGGCACATCGGACAGCAGCATGCGCCAGGAGTTGCGCTCGCGCAGATCGACCTGCTGCAGATCCTGATCGAGGTGTCCCTGCGGGAAGAGATGCGGCTCGACGTCGTCCTCGGCGAGCAGCGCCACCTGCGACAGCGCTGCGGCATGCACGAGGCCCATCGTCTCCGAGCTGGCTGACGGCGTGCCGGCGGTGAGCGCGCCGGCGTTCGTGCCGCCGACGAAGCTCTCGCCGCGGAGCCCCTCGTAGCGGCCGAGCAGTCGGCGCGCGGGCTCGGGGAGCGAGTGCACGCTCGCGCGCTCGCCTTCCATCATGTGCTCGTAGAACGCGGGCGGACGCCGCACGGTCTGACAGGCGTTGTTGACGATGAAGTCGAGCCGGTCGTGCGACGCGAGGAGCTCGTGGCAGAACGCGTCGACGCTCGGCGTGTGCCGCAGATCGAGCCCGAAGATCTCGAGGCGGTGGGCCCACTGCTCGAAGTCGGGCTCGCGCGAGTAGCGTGCGGCCGAGTCGCGCGGGAAGCGCGTCGTGACGATCAGACGCGCGCCGGCGCGGAGGAGCTTGAGGCCGGCCTGGTAGCCGATCTTCACGCGGCCGCCGGTGAGAAGCGCGGTGCGGCCGGTCAGGTCGGCGAGCTCCGTACGCTTCGCGAAGTTGAAGTCGCCGCAGGCCGGGCAGAGCTGGTCGTAGAAGTGATGAAGCGTCGAGTACTGCTCCTTGCAGACGTAGCAGTGCCGCTCTTCCACCGTCTCGCGGAAGTCGGGATCGTCGACGTCGGCCTGCTCGAACCGTTCGGGCGGGAAGATGTTCGGCGTATTGAACACCGACTGCCGGCGCAGCGAGCGAATGCCCCGCTCCTCGAGCACCTCTTCCTCTTTGCGGACGGCGGCCGCCTTGCGCTGACGGATGGTCGCCTTGACCATCGTCCGGCGCGCCCTGGCGTCGGGATGGTAGACGAGAGCGACGGCGTCGCGCAGGCGGTCGCGCTCCTCCTTCGGAATGGAGGCGAGCAGACCGCGGTCGGCGACGATGCGCTCCAGGAGCTCGGTCGCCGACCGGATCTCGTCGCGCAGGGTGTCGAGGTCGTGCTCCTCGATGGGTGTGTATCGTGGGATGGACATCCCGGAAAGATAGCGCGACCCGCCGGGCTCGTTTTCCGGCTATTTGGGCGGCTCGGCTTCCTTTCTCACGCCCGCGAATGGCTTGCCGTCGGCTTTCTGATCGATGAACCGGCCGGTCTGGGCGTCTCGCTTGGTCCAGTGGCCGTTCACCGGATTCTTGACCTGCGACCGCTCCCGGACGGCTCCGATGCGATGTCGCTTGGGCGGGTTGGTTGCCATGTTGCCTCCGAAATGAGGTAGGTGTGTTCGTGCGTGGAGGGCGGCCAATTTCACCTAATGCTGCATCCTCGGGGTTCGGGCGGACCAGCCGTACTTGGTCGTACTGCGCCGATGGGTGCAGCAATGGACGCCCGATCGTTCAGGCAGCACATTGTCCCGGCCTCCAACCGTCAGGGCCGATTGCAGAGACCCACTCGCATGTCGCTCACCGTCTGGGCGCTCGGTGCTTTCCTCATGCTGCCGCCGGCGATGCCATCGGAGTTGTCGGCGCAGACGATGGTCAGAGGAACCGTCTTCGACAGCGTCACCCAGCACGTGCTCGTTCACGCCACGGTCGTGGCGACGCGCATGGAGGCCGGTGTGCCGGGCACGATGACGACGACCGAGACCGACGGCGCCGGACGCTTCGAGCTGAAGGCGCCGTCCCCCGGCACCTACGTGCTCTCGGTCGAGCATCCGACGCTGGACAGTCTGACGATCCCCTCGCCGACGGCGACGGTCCAGATGACGGACAATGCGAGCTCCGAGGTGCAGCTCGCGACCGCCTCGGTCGCCGGCCGTCTGCGTAGCGTCTGTCCGTCGGGTGTGGGCGGCGATGCGCACGGCGCCGTGATCGGCGTCGTCTCGGAAGTGCCTGGCGCACGTCCCATCGCCGGCGCCACGGTCGTCCTGCAATGGTCGGAGTGGAGAGTCGACACGACTACGGGGAAGGCGACGGGACACACGACGACGACGTCGGCGACGACCGACGCAGGAGGCGCGTTCCGCTACTGCGGCGTCCCGATCGGCCTCGGGTTCAGGATTCAAGCGCAGTCGGGCGCCTCGAATACGGGAATTCTCGAGATGCAGGTGTCGCGCGCCGGCGTTCTTCCGCTGGTGCTCGGCATTCCTGCGACGGTCGCCGACAGGGGAATCGTGGCAGGAGCCGTCGTCAATGCGGAAGGAGCACAGATTTCAGGCGCGCGCGTACGCTCGCTCACGTCGAATGTCGTCGTGTCCGCCGATGCGCGGGGCAGGTTCGCGGTCCCTGATGTCCCGGCCGGATCGCAGCAGCTCGAGATCTCCGCGCCCGGCTACTACCCGGAGCATGTGACACTCCTGCTGGACGCACCCGCATCGTACGAGGTGCGTGCGGCGCTCCAGCGCGTGACGATGCTCGAAGCCGTGCGCATCACCGCCCGGCGCGGCGATGGCTCGCCATTTCATCGCGAGTTCGACGATCGCTATGGGCACGGCGGCGGCAGATATCTCACCGCCGAGGACATGTCGAAGCGGCCGTTCTTCCGCGTCTCGGATGCGCTGGTCATGCTGCCTGGCATGTTCACGCACGTGACCTCGGGCGGGGACCGGATGTTGGCCACGAAGTCCTCGCGCGGTACCTCGACGCTGCTGGGGATCCAGGAAGTGACGAGGAGTACCAGCCAGGGAGGCCGGGCGGTGATGACCGGGCCGCCGGCGCCCAATTTTTCGTCATGCGGCGGAGTTCCCGCGGTGTTCATCGACGGATCCCAGGCCAGCCTAGAAGAGCTGGATCTGATCCCGCCGAGGAGCATCTATGGAATCGAGGTATATCGGGAGGGTGATGCAGTGCCCGCGCGATATACCGGGAGCTCGACGACGAACTGTGGAGCGATCATCGTGTGGACGAAGTAGTCGGACCAGACTCGTCGTCCAATTGGGAGGATTGGCGTGAGACGCGCGAATGCACTGGGGATCGTATGGCTCGGCCTCACGTCCTCGTGCGCGATGCACCCGGAGCCGCGGCCGCAGCCGGTTGCGCCGCAACATTCGGTGGCCGACAGCGCCGGCGCGTTCGGCACGACGGTGGAGATGTTGATCGCCGACGACTCGGCGAGTGCCGCTCGCGTGGCGGCCGACCCCAGGCTCGAGCCTGAATACCCAAGTCTGTCGCGCCTGCTCGTGCGCGTCGGCAGGACACCGCATGGCGCCTGGGCCGAGCCGAGCGTGGCTCGGCTGCGTGCCCACCACTGGTTCCACAAATACGGATGGGCCATGGACTCGACACGCGCGCTCGCCCAGCTCGAGGCGCTCTCGAGGCTGGGGTCGTCTCCGATTCCCGTCG